>Ga0169931_10000512_pt1 | contig 63730 bp, 54 predicted proteins | sample Kivu_15m_20L_FD_129675 | JGI IMG/M metagenome (GOLD analysis project Ga0169931, IMG submission 129675) | Freshwater microbial communities from Lake Kivu, Western Province, Rwanda to study Microbial Dark Matter (Phase II) - Kivu_15m_20L... | ecosystem: Environmental > Aquatic > Freshwater > Lake... | reverse complement strand
CGCAGACGCACGTGAAATCGCGCTTGACCAGTCTTGACGCTCAACTTGACAGCCCCCTGGTGACACCTGACCGAACACAGGTCACGGCGCGATCACAACTCCGTTCAGGCAGCGCGACCCACTTTGCGAAGGGTGCGCGATGATCTATGCTCACGCTTGAGGGAGACGATCATACTCTGGTCGATACGCAAGATGGGACGGCGACTTGGGGCCATCGCGCTCCTCGCTATCCTTGTGCGTGCTATCGTTCCCGACGGCTACATGCTGGCTGCTGCGGATACACCCGATGGGCGTTTCGTGGCCATGCAGTTGTGCGACGCGCATGGCCAGCCGGTCTCGGCCCTGAATCTCGATACCGGCGAACTTGTCGACATGGCGGATGTTCCGCTGAAGAAGTCCTCCGGTGGTTCGCCGGATTATCAACCTTGCGCGTTTGCGTCTGCCTCCGCCGTAACCGTTCCGGATGTGGCCGGAATGCTCGTTGTAGTTTTCGAGGCATCCAAGGCTGACCTACCCGCCGTGGTCTACGTGCAGCCAGGCCGTGGCATTCCTGCGCCCCCGCCACCGTCGACCGGCCCTCCGTCCCTGATCTGATACGTTTCGCGGCAGGCCGGGGCCTGCCTTTTCTGTCCGCGTGAAGAGCGCGGACCGCGAGCCATCAGGTCTTGTCCTCCCATGTTTTCCAGACTCCACGGCCGGACTCTGTCCGCCATAGCCCTGTCCATTTCCTTTGGCGCATGTGCAACCTCTGCTCCGACCATTGGCGGGGCCGATCCGATAACCATCACATTCGACGCGCGCGTTGGCGACAAGCCGGCGAAGTGCGGCGAAAGCTACGCTGGTGTCGGAACTTCCAACGCGACGATCATGCTGCAGGACTTCCGCATCTATGTGAGCGAAGTCCGCCTGATTAAAGCCGATGGCGCGGAGGTTCCGCTTCAGCTGACCCCCGACAACCAGTGGCAGAACGACAAGGTCGCCCTGCTCGACTTCGAGAACGCCAGCGGCAACTGCAATGGCAATGCACCGATGAACAATGCGGTGCGCGGCACGGCTCCTGCCGGCGCCTACACCGGCGTAGTCTTCGAGATTGGCGTGCCGTTCGAACTTAATCACAGGGATCCAACCCTTGCCAGCGCTCCGCTCAACTATAGCGGCCTCACCTGGCCGTGGCGGATCGGGTACAAGTTCACCACGATCGACTTCGACACCGCGAACAAGCCCGCCACTGCACCGGCACAGCAAGGCGGCATGCAGGGCATGGGCGGAATGCCCGCCAGTGGCTTCTCGATCCATCTGGGCAGCACTGACTGCGGCGCCGGTTCTCCGACAACGCCGCCAACGGCGCCGTGCTCAAACGCGAACCGGCCCACCTATCGTCTGACGGGCGTCGACATCACGAAGCAGTCGATCGTGCTAGACCTGAGCGCGCTGCTCGCCGCAACGGATGTCACCGCGAACGCGCCTAAGTCGGCCTCGGGATGCATGTCCTTTGTCGACGATGACGATTGCATCGCGATCATGGACCGCCTCGGCCTGACCTTCCGCGGCAAGGCTTCGGGCGGCCAGATGTTCGTGAAGGCGAACTGACATGATCCGGCGATGGCTTGCTGTTCTGGTCAATGCCGCGTTGCTTGCCGGCTGCGCATCGGGAAGCGACGACACCAGTACGTCCAGGTCATCGCCGGCCTCGGGGACGGCCGCCTCCCTGCAGCCTCACTCCGACCTCGTCCCGATCACCTACGATCTGGGGCTTCCCGACTGGACGCCGCTCCCGCTCGAGCCTTCCTCCAACCGGCTCAATGCCGCGAAGGCTGAGCTGGGGCGGCGACTTTTTTACGATGTCCGCCTCTCGGCGAACCAGACCAAGTCATGCGCCAGTTGCCACAGGCAGGAACTGGCGTTCACGGATGGCCTGCCCGTGTCGCCGGGTGTGACGGGACAGCTGACACCGCGCAACTCGATGTCGCTCGCCAATGTCGCCTACGCTCCCGTGCTCACATGGGGCAACCCGCTGCTCCACACACTGGAGCAACAGGCGCTCGTGCCGCTTCTGGGACAGGAGCCAGTCGAACTCGGCCTCGCAAACATGGACGAGGAGCTTGTCAGCCGCCTTGAGGCTGAGCCGATCTATCGCGAGCTGTTCCCGAAGGCCTTTCCGGAGATGAAGGACAAGATCAGCCTCGCGACCGTTGTGCGCGCATTGTCCGCCTTCCAGCGGACGCTCATCTCGACCGACTCTGCCTACGACCGGTATCGGTATGAAGGCGAGCTCGACGGCATGTCCGACGCGGCGATCCGCGGCGAAGCGCTGTTCTTCTCCGAGAAGTTCGAGTGCCACCACTGCCACAACAATTTCAACATGAGCGACAACGTGATTCATGCGCGAGCGCCGCATCCGGAGATCGCGTTCCATAACACCGGGCTTTATAATATCGACGGTCTTGGCGGGTATCCGTCCGATAACACGGGCGTCGCCGAGCTTACGGGCCGCCCTGAGGACATGGGACGCTTCAGAGCGCCCAGCCTGCGCAATGTCGCAGTGACCGCGCCCTACATGCACGATGGCTCGATCGCTACACTGGACGAAGTCCTCGATCACTACGCCGCGGGCGGCCGCACGATCAAGGATGGCCCCAACGCCGGGGTCGGCCGCGACAATCCACTGAAGAGTTCGTTTGTACCTGGCTTCGAGATGACGCCCGAGGAACGCGCCGACATCATCGCATTTCTGAATTCGTTTACGGACGAGACATTCCTGACCAACCCCAACTTCTCAAACCCCTGGAAGAAAGGCGCCAATAAATGAGACGCTTCCTGTCTATGCTGACGATCCTCGCAGCCCTTCTGGTCCCGGCCACACCCGCGTTTGCACATTCCACTGTGAAGGGCACAGTCCCCGCGAGCGGATCGATCCTGCCGTCCTCGCCGGCCGAAGTCACGATCACCTTCAACGAAACGGCGCGGCTTACTTCCGTCATCGTCATGCAGCCGGGCAAACCTGATCGGAAGTTGGAAGCGATGCCCTCGGGCGCATCGACGTCCTTCATGATCCACGATCCCAGACTGGAGAACGGCCGAAACGAGATCAAGTGGACCGCGCTGTCGAAGGATGGTCACCCGATCTCGGGCTCTATCATAGTGGTGATCAGGCCCGGCGCTGCGCCGTCTGCTCCTGCGACTAAACCGGATCATCAGGGTCACGGATGATCGAAGCGCTGGCCGCCATCACGAAGTTGGTCCTCTACGCCGGCGCGTTCGCCAGCGCGGGCGCAGCTTTGGCCGCATCCAGCCTCCGCACGCCGCTAGGCGACCTTGCCAATCGCGCTCCAGTCATCATTCGCATTTGCGCGGTCGCAACGATCATGGCGTCAGCGGCTTCGGCCATGATCCTGATGATGCGGCTGGGCGGTGCATTCGATCCGGCCATCATGGCGATCATCGCCGAAACGCCTCCGGGCCTGGCGATTGCGCTGCAGATGGGGGGCGCAATCCTCATGCTCTTCACTGCAGGCCTCCGCGGCGCCTCGAGCGTGCTGCCCCTGGGCGGAGCCGCGGCTGTGCTCGCCTCGTTCGCCGTGAACGGCCACGCCGCGTCAGTCGATCTCCTCTCTGCAGTAATCGCGTTCCTGCACGTTGCTGCGGCGGCGTGGTGGCTCGGCGCCCTGCTGTTCCTGCACCCCGCGTGTACGGCCCTGTCGGGCCAAACGCTGGCCGACCTTGTTGGGGCCTTCAGCCGGCAGGCGCTTGCCATCGTGACAAACCTGATGGTCGCAGGCGTGTTGCTGGTCCTGACGCTGGTAGATTTCAGCCACGACCCATGGTTCAGCGCTTACGCGCAGACGCTGAGCATGAAGATCGCATTCGCAGCAGTTGTGCTGGGCCTGGCCGCGCATAACAGGTTCCGGCTAACGCCGCGTCTCACGGACGCGGATGGAACTGCGGTACGCGCACTGCGCCGCTCGATTGCCGTCGAGGTCACGCTGATATTCGGCGTGCTGGCGGTCACGGCTTATCTCACAACATTCACGTCGCCGCACGCATGACCGCAACCCTTGCCTCTCGTGCGCGTGGCGGCTCGTGGCGCCGAACAGCCGCGGCTGTTCGCATGATCGCCTGTCTGCTGGTGTTGCTCGCCATGACGGGCCGCGCTCTGGTGGCGCCGGGTTTCATGGCCACGGTCAATGCCGAGAACGGCACATTTGTCGTCAGCATGTGCTCCGGTGGCGCAGAGACGCAGACCATTCACCTGGACCTTGATGACCCGGACTCGGGAGAGGGGCCTGCCGAGGCATGCCAGTTCGCAGCAGCCGTCAACGCCGCGCCGCCCGAGCCGCCCTTCACCCTAAGGCTGGTTCCGCAGCTTTCGAACTCTGGCTCCACGCACGGCACATTGCAGCATCCGCCAGCCACCAACGCGTGGCCACGCGGTGCGCCTCCGACAGGTCCCCCACTCAACGCTTGAAAACCAGCTAGCGGGCGAAAGCCCAGGTTTCAACCCACGCCACAGCTGCGTGCACCATTCAGGCACAGACCATGTCCATCACACGCTACGGCAGGACTCTCGCCTCGGCAGCCTTTCTTCTCATCTGCACAGGCTTCCTTGTCTCCCCAGCGCTCGCCCAGACCTTCTGGGCCGGCGACGTTTCCATCTCCAACATCACCAGCCCCCCAACGCAGGCTGGCGCAGATATCGCGCACGTCTCTCTTGTCATTTCCAATACTGGCCAATCCGCTGATACGCTGGTTGCCGTCGACGTGCCGATCGAAATCGCCGAGGCGGCAGGCTTCGACGCCCTGTCTACGCGCATCTATCGCGGGGCCAGCCTGAGGAGGTCACAACCGGTCTTCTTCAAGTCAGGAGAAACCCGCTTTCTCGGATTCGAGGACGTGCACCTCGTCCTCTATGGAGTTCGGGGGCAGCTGAAGCGTGGACACCTGCTGCCCGTGCGCCTGACATTCCAGAATGCCGGGGTTATCGACATTGTGGTCCAGATCGGCAGCTGGGCGGATCACACTGTGTCGGGACCTGCATCTGTCGGCGCGCCGCAGGTGGTCAAGACACGGTATCAGGTTCAGGCCGCAAAGATCAGACAAGCGGAACCGGCAACCGGGTCAGCCTTCCGCTGCGAAGATGGAAGCAAGATGGTGCTCGACTTCGATGATACACGCGACGGATCATCTGCTGTCATCTGGCTCAATGGCGCCTCCTACAGCCTGCCTCACCAACCACCGGAACCCGGCCTCGTTCAGATCGTCTGGAGCGATGGTGGCAGTTCGCTGACGTGGAGTCCCGGCGTCCAACTCATGTGGATGAGCGGCGGCACGCACCTGATGTGTGGTCGCGGCGGCCACAAGCATTAATCGCATTCAACTCATACTCTTTCAGAGATCGCATCCTTTCATGTCAATCACCTCTATCGTCCAGTCCAATTCCATTTCGATCAACTTCATCTCCCGAACAGTCAGCGGCGCGGCGCTGTGCTGGGCGCTCACCCAGCCAGCCCTGGCGCAGCAAACGCAGGAGAGCTGGGCGCGCGACGTTGTCGTCGTCTCCGCACAGGCCGAAAGCGTTTCCGCGCCGACAGCTGCGACCACCACCCGCACGCCGACGCCCATCGTGGAAGTTCCTCAGTCCATCCAGGTTCTCACCCGCACCCTGATCGAAGAGCAGGAACTTCAGACGCTTCCCGGGGCTTTGATCAACGTTTCAGGCGTGACGCCAACGACCACGATGCAAACCGTCTTGATGCCGACGCTCATTCGCGGGTTCAGCGTCAATTATTTCTTTGACCGGATGCCCACATATCAACTGCCGCCCGGCATTTCCGATCCCGCGACGCTCATCAACGTCGAACGCATCGAAGTGGCCAAGGGACCGACGAGCACTCTGTATGGCGGCGGATCGGGCGCGCCGCTGTCGGGCCTCATCAACGTTGTCTCTCGCGATCCGGGTTCGCAATTCGGCGGATCCGTCGGTCTCCGTGGCGGCAGCTTCGGAACACTCGGCGTCGATGCCGATATCAACGTTCCGCTAGGCGCGTCCGTAGCGTTTCGGCTCAGTGGAATGGCCGAACAGGCCGATAGCTATATCGATTTCATCGACAGCGAACGCTATGCGTTCTTCCCGACGCTGGCGTGGGACATCTCCCCTGCCACGCGCCTCGTCATACGCGGTCGCTACAACCATCTCGAACAGCAGGAATATGCCGGCGTGCCGTGGGAGATCATCTCCCTGATTGATCCAAACCAGTACGCAGGCGCCAGTGACGTACCGCGCACGGAGATCGAGAACAAACAGCTCAGCGCCTTCCTGAGCCATAGCTTCTCGGACTCACTCCAGGCCAACTTTGCTCTCAGTCACTATGTCGGCTCCTACGAGGAATGGGCATCATTCCCGTACGGCCAGATCGCCGGCACCGTCTACAATTTCGGCAATGGCTACCTGCCATCAGAAAGTAAGAAGACATTCGCAACGGCCAGCCTCGTTGCGCGTCTTGGCCAGGAAGGGTTCACCCACCAGGTTCTCGCCGGCGCCGACTTCGACGACACGGACTATTTCGGGGCGATGTATTTCAACCCGGTATGGGCGACGCTCGACTATGCCGACGCCGATCCCACCGCACCGTTCGGACCCACGCCTCCGCTGTTCTTCGACCAGAACGACCGGCTCAAGACTGCGGCCGTGTTCGTGCAGGATCAGATCGGCATCGGTGATAATCTCGATGTCACGGTCGGGCTGCGCTGGACAAATCTCGACATCAAGAGCGTCATCAATGACGGCTTCTTCGACTACGCCACCGACCGGACTGACGACATGATCACGCCACGCGTCGGCGTGACCTACGAGATCATGGACGGTACGTCGCTGTTTGCCGGCTATGCCGAAGGCTTCCAGGGTGTTGTTGGCGCGGGATTCAACGGACTGACGTCGCCCGAGCCGGAAACGTCCCAGTCCTATGAAGCGGGCGCCAAGTTCGCCTCACCGATCAAAGGCCTGACCGGTACGGTGTCGCTTTTCCAGATCACGCGCCAGAACGTGGTGACGCCCGATCCCGTCATTCCGTTCGCCTATCTGCAGACCGGCGAACAGCGCGCCCGTGGCGTTGAGATGGACCTGGTCTACGAGCCCAGCGCGGCGCTCTCGATCCTCTTCAAATACGCCTACACCGATGCTGAGGTCAGCAAGGACAACGCGCTGCCCGTGGGCGATCGCCTGCGCGCCGTTCCGGAACACGCTGGTCGCCTTGCCGTGCGCTACCGTTTCGACGGCTCCCTCGAGGACTTCGAGATCGGCGGCGGCATTACCTACACGTCGGAGCGCGAACTCACATTGCCCAACACCCTGACGGTTGGAGACCTCGTGACCGCGGACGCGCAGGCCTCCTACGATTTTGGCCCGGCGCAGCTCTCGGTCTCGATCGTCAACCTCTTCGATGAGGGGGGCTTCGAACCCTACCAGTATTTCGGCGGCGCATACGTAGTTCCGACGCAACCGCGATCGGCATTCGTGACGCTCAGGAAGACGTTCTAGAGGACGGCGGCCATCAGAGCCGTAAAAGCAGGAGAGGAAACACGATGATCAGGAAAGCGAACTGGGGGCGCCAGCTCGGCCTTGCGGCCATTGCACTGACGGCGGCGTGCGCGAGCGCGCCAGCCGTCTCGCAGAAGGCGCCAGCCGGCCAGGCAGTCGCTGTCGATTTCGATGCGGCGATGCGCGGGCTCAACTTCAATCCCGCCAGCACGGACGGAAATCTTGATGCGTCATCGGCCGGCAACGGCATCGTTGATGCAGACGAGATGGCGCTTGTCGCCGCCATTCTAGCCGATCCTGCTTTCGATCTCAGCAAGAGCGGCGGCGCGGACCATGCGTCAGTCGCCGCTGCGTTCGCCCAGGCGCGAGCCTCGGCGACGCAGGATTTCACCAAGTTGCTCGGCCGATACCCGACCGCGGCGCTGGTTGGTGCGGGGTACGCGATGCTGGGCGAGCCGTCGCTGAAGTCCTACAGCGCAATGTCATCTGGCTTTGGCGCGCCGATGAATGGCGACTACTCGCTCGCGATTAAGACCGGCAAACTGCTGGCTCATGATGGCGATGCGGACGGCGATGGCGCCTCAAACCGAGCCGAGTATCTCGCCTTCATCGGACAGGGGCGCGCAGCCTATATCAAGGCCGCGCTCGATCCAGACACCAAGCCCGAACCGAACCAGCAGGTACAGTCGCCGCCAGTGGCGCCGGGCCGCAAGCTCGTCGGTGTCGTGCTCTATCCCGGCTATGAAGTGCTCGACGTGTTTGGCCCGGTTGAAATGTGGGCCTATGTGCCCGACTTCCAGGTCGTGATGATCTCGCAGGACGGCGGCGCAGTACGCTCTGCACAAGGCGTTTCTACGCTTGCGGATTATTCTTTCTCAAATGCACCGCAGCTCGACATCATGATGGTGCCTGGCGGCAACGGGACCTACACCGAGCTCAACAATCAGGTCTTCCTCGACTTCATCCGAAAACAGGATGAGAAAACCACCCTCACGACGTCAGTGTGTACGGGTTCCGCGCTGCTCGCGAAGGCGGGCTTGCTGAAGGGTCGCAAGGCCACGTCGAACAAGAACTTCTTCTCGCTCGCCGTCCAGCAGGACCCGTCCGTCAACTGGCAGGGCAAGGCGCGCTGGGTTGAGGATGGCAAGTACATAACCTCGTCGGGAGTATCGGCAGGAACGGACATGGCGCTGGGGCTCGTCGCCAAGCTCTACGGCTCCGAGCGCGCAGGCCTGCTTGCTCACTCGCTTGAGTACGAATGGAACAGCGACCCGACGAACGATCCGTTCGCGATTGTCTACACGCCAAAACAGAACTGAATCACTGCGAAAGATTCCGAATTGCCGGTCGCGCCTTCCAGCGGCTGGCCGGCAATGCGTCAGCTCAGGCAGGAGCGAACTCCTTGGGTCCCGAGTCAACCCCATGCGGTTTGGCGTCGCCAGCGACGCACCTGCCTGAGCCGCTCGCAGAGAGCTGCCAGGTAAACTCAGCTGGATCTTTGCTCGGTTTTCGACACCCTTATTGGCTATGCGACCGGCCTGCCCCAGACAGATTCCGAGCGTGCACGAAGTACGCGCATTGCGCCTCGGCTCAGCAGATGTCGCTGTATGTTGAACGTGTTGTAGACAGCTGCGTGCGTCTCGAGGAAGCGCTGAGCTGATGCGCGACTCTTGAACCCCTGCATCTTTCGCTCTCGCCGCCGAATTGAGAGATGCGAATTCTCTGCCCGATTGTTCTCGCGCAAACGTTCAGGCCGGTAGCGATCGACGAGGCCCAGGCGATCGAGCGCCGCACGATAAGAGCGCAACCCGTCGGTGACGATAGTCTCTGGCTCAATGTTCTGATTCCTCAATAGCCGCCGCAGGAATCGAAGTGCCGCTTCGGCATCGCGCCGCTTCTGCACGATCGTGTCCATCACCTCGCCTCCGTCGTCGACTGCGCGCCAGATCCACACATGTTCGCCCGCAATCGTCGATACCATCTCGTCGAGATGCCAACGTGGAGATGGCGGAAGCTTGCGACGGCGGAGATTGGCGGCGATCTTCGGGCCGAACTTCACAGTCCAGGCGCGGATCGTCTCGTAGCTGACATCGACGCCACGATGCGCGAGCATCTCTTCAACATCACGCAGGGTGAGTGTGAAGCGGAGGTAGAGCCAGACCGCGTGCTGAATGACGGTTGGTGGGAAGCGGTGACGTTTGTCGGAAATTCGCGTCATTGGGGTCCCCGAAAGGCCAATAGCCACGGCCCTTACCAGAGACTAGGTAGCATTGGTCTGACAGCACCCTACACCGGACGGCCAAGAATACGCGGTCAACGGATTGGCACGCAGTCGAGTACTGTCAGGTAAACTCGCTACGGTTTTTCTGGGCGTTGGCGAGCCTCCGGACCTCACGCCACCGCCCTGCTCCAGACAGATTCCGAGCGTGCGCGGAGTACACGCATCGTGCCGCGGCTCAGCAGATGTCGCTGGATGTTGAAGGCGTTGTAGACAGCTGCATGCGTTTCAAGAAACCGCTGCGCCGATGATCGACTCTTAAAACCCTGCATCTTGCGCTCGCGTCTTCGAATCGAGAGATGCGAGTTTTCTGCTCGATTGTTCTCGCGCAGACGTCCAGGGCGATGACAATCACTCATGCCAAGGCGCTCGAGCGTCGCGCGACAGGATCGCAATCCGTCGGTGACGATAGACTGGGGCTCGACGGAGCTGTCAAGTTATCCAAGTAGAGGCGATTTTCGCTTCGATCTTACGTCTTGTCTGCGCCCAAAATCGCCGAAAAGTCACGAGCAAGGTCGGCTTCGAAGAATGCGCTTGACGAGTATTCGCGCCAAACCTGACAGCTCCAGGCGAGATCAGCGAGGTCACGATGTCGTCAGCTGTTTCCTCGGCGGCCAGACGGTTGTTTCGCTGATCGAGGCGGCCGATCTGGTCAAGAAGCAGATGGCCGACCTCATGATAGGCCAGAACGCTGGCGCATCGCCAACGCCCTTATCTTCGCTCCTCGAACGCCGCATTCAGCTTGTCGAGCAAGGCAAGGCCGACTTCGGCGTCGCCGCGGGCGGCCCGGGCGCGAAAGCGCACCTCGGTGTCGAACTCGGCAACCGCCCGGGTCGCAAGTTCCTCCATCAACTTATTCATGCTGACGCCGCGGTGTGCGGCCAGCGCCTTCAGTCGCTCGTGCTGATCGTCGGGCAACCGGATCGTAAGAACGCTCATCGCTTCTGCCTCCATTTCAAAAAGTCGCCCGGCGAAAGGATGCGTACGCTGGGGAACAGCAATTCAGCGCGGCCAAAGTCGCGCACATTGGCGGTGATGATGCATTCCGCGCCCGCCGCCACCGCCAATTCGAGGACATGATTGTCGGCCTCATCTGGCAGATTGGGCCGCCACAAAAAGTGGATGCGCACCCAATCGCTGACGCTCAGCAGCGCTTCGAACAAACTCGCGCGCTCGAGTTCATTCAGGGGGCACTTGGCCCACATCGGGCCGCGCGCGAGCTGGCCCTCGTATTCGGCGAACAGAGCGTTCCCGAAGACCGGTTGGATATCCCTTTTCAGCGCCAAGCGCATCACGGCACGCGCCCCGCCATCGGCGCTCAGCAGGGCCGAGACGAAGACATTAGTGTCGACGACGACGCGAACCATAGCCTGCTTTTGATAGCATATATGCTATCAATTTGCAACGCTCAGATGTCGACATTTTCGGCGATCTCCAGGGCGTCGTCGACGTCGATGCCGAGATAGGGGGCCCTCTCCGCCAGAACGTCAGAGGTCGCCCGGCGGAGCTGTCGGGTGAGGCGAACAGAGGCGATTTTTTAGTCGATCCTGCGCCCTGTCTGCCGCCAAAATCGGCCAAAATCGCCGAGACATCAGAAGTCAGTTTCGCCACGAGGAATGCGATTGACGCCTATTCGCGCTGAACCTGACAGCTCGCGATTCAGCAGGGGTCTGACAGCGCCCCGATCACTCGGCAAAAACCCGGACATATCGAGTACTCCACAAACTGGACTTATCGAGTGGCGCCGACACCTGCAGGCGTCATCCTTGCAGGACGCTGCCTGACAGTTTAGCGTCTTGCCTGTGCTCCGGGGCCTGGCCCGTCCCGGCCGAGCCATGCCTGCGCCGGTTACATGCTCGGGTAGCCGCAGACGGGAACAGCCTGCCCAGCCTGTGGAAACAAGACGCTGGGCGTGTCCGGGTTTCTTTGAATGCAGTATCGGGGCTTCATCAGTTACTCCTGGCAGGACAAGGCCTGGGGCCGGCGGATCCACAGATGGCTTGAGCTCTATCGCGCGCCAGCCGGCGTGGACGGCCTGCCGGAAGCGTCTCGACGCCTGGGTAAGTTTTTCAGAGACGATGATGACATGCCGGCGGCCGGCGACATCGGTGAGGTCGTCAGGGGCGCTCTTGAGCAGTCCCAGAGCCTGATTGTTCTCTGCTCGCGGCGTTCGGCGCGATCGCGATGGGTCAATGCAGAAATCGAGCATTTCCGACGCAAGGTCGGCACGGGATCGGTCTTCGCCATCATCATCGACGGCAAGCCTAACGCCGAGAACCCCGAAGACGAGTGCTTTCCTGAGGCGCTGCGGGTCGGGCGAAGCGGCGATACTCCCGGCGCGATGCCGATCGAGCCGGTCGGGATTGACCTGCGGCGTGACAGCCGTGAACGGGTGTGTACGCGTCTGGCCGCCGGGATGCTCGGGCTCAGTTTCGACGACCTGTGGCGACGCAGCAGGCGACGCGCCGAACTCCGGCAGCGTATACTCCTCGGATCTCTTATCACGCTTTGCGCCACCTTCGCCGGCCTGCTGATGTGGGCGCTTATCAACGGCCAGCGCGCCCATGATGCGCTGAGCCGTTTCTTTGCCGAAAGGGCCTGGCAGAAACTTGAAACAGGCGAGGTCCTGCCGGCTGCGCGCTTTGCGCTGGCGGGCTGGCAGATCGCCCCCGGCAATGAGCCGCTCTACCGCGCCGCGCTGGGCGCAGTGCAGCAGGCGGCCGGTAACAGCCAACCGCCCCTGCCGCATCAGGGGGCGCTGACCGGCGCCGCCTTCTCTCCGGAGGGCGACCGCCTGATCACCGGCGGCCTTGATGGACAGGCGCGGCTCTGGGATGCGGCGACAGGATCGCTCCTTGCCGATATCCGGGTGAACGCTGCAGGCGTAACAGCCGTCAGTTACAGTCCCGACGGTCGTTCAGTGCTGACGGGCGATGCAACGGGTGCTGTGCGCACATGGCGCGCTGCGGACGGGGCGCCGGGGATAACGGTCGGCACGCTCGCAGGCAGCGTCAGACTGGCTGACTTCTATCCAGACGGATCACGTGTTTTTGCCCTTGGCGAAGATGGCGGCGTACACGTCTGGGGACTGCGCGCCGATGCAGAGGGATTTGTTGTTCCGGCAGAGAGCGCTCATGTCTGGGCGGTGTCCGTCACACCGACCGGTTCGGAGCTGGCTGTTGCGCGCGAGGATGGCTCTGCAAGCCTTTACAGCGGACGAACGGGACAAAAACTGAGAGTTCTTTCCGGACATGAGGGAGCCGTCTTCCAGGCGCGGTTCTCACCTGACGGTAGACGGATCGTCACCGCAGGGCAGGATGGCGGCGCACGCGTATGGGAGGTCAGCACAGGCAGACCTGTCGCCGCGCTCTCGGGTCACGACAGAGAGGTGCTGTCAGCCGCCTTTTCACCGGATGGGACACGCCTTGTCACTGCGAGCGTGGATGGAACGGCGCGCGTGTGGACTGCATCCGGCGGCGAGCTCCTCCTGACGCTGGGCGGACATCTTCGCTTCGTCACTGACGCCGTCTTTTCGGAGGATGGTCGGCAGATCCTGACCACCAGCGAGGACGGATCGGCGCGCGTGTGGGATTCTGCGGACGGTCATCTGATTGCGGCGCTGCGGGGTCACCAGGGGGCTGTATCCGCTCTCATGTCCCGACATGGCGACAGGGTTGTCACCTGGGGTAACAGCCCCGGGGAGGACGCGGCAGCAAGGCTGTGGCGTCTGGCGCCCGAGCATGTCCTCCTGGCGCCTGCTGCAGACCGAAAGATGTTCAGCGTCGACTACGCACCGGACGGGGCAACCCTTGCAGCAGCCTCCAGCGATGGGTTCGTTCGCTTCTGGGATACGCGCACGCAGGCGATACGATCACAGCTGTCCCTGCCGGGACAGGACATCTTCACGGTCGCGTTTTCTCCTGATTCCGCGTCTGTCCTGACGACCAGTTCGGACGGGTCTGCACGGATATGGGACGTCAGGAGCGGCAGGGAGGTGTCGGCCATCACCGACAGCGACATCATCAACGCCGCCCAGTTCTCTCCCGATGGCCGGTCAGTGCTGACTGCTTCGCAGGCGGGCTATCTTGATATCCGGTCTGTCTCAGACGCCGGGCCAAAGATAAGACTGGCGGGCCATAGCGGACCCGTTTTTGCGGCCGCCTTTTCACCCGACGGCCGGCTGATCGCCAGCGGTTCGGAGGATCTCAGCGTCATTCTATGGGACGCCGCCACCGGGGCCGCGCTGGGCCGGCTTCAGCACCATTCCCGAAGCATCGGCGCGCTTGCCTTCTCGGCCGACGGCGCAAGCCTTCTGACCGCCAGCGATGATACGACCGCAGCTATCTGGGACGTCTCCCGGAAAACCCTCAGGGTCAGCCTGCCGGGTAACGGAAGTCCCCTTATATCGGCAGCTTTTTCTGGGGACGGGTCGCGTGTGGCGACAGGGGATGCAAGAGGCCTTATCCAGATCTGGGATGCGCATGACGGACGCCAGCTGGCCGCTTTGCCGGCCCGATCGCCGGCCGGGGTGACCATCGCCCTCGCCCGCGATGGCGAAAACCTCGCGTCGGCGAGCCAGGATGGAGAGCTGCGCGTGTGGGATATCCGCGCGCTCACACAGTCCTGGCAGTCCGTAGCCAGCAGCGTCTGCCTCAACCTTCTTGGCGAGAAGCAACGTTCCTTTTCCTCCGAAGCCATCGCATCGGATTCCCTCCTCGCTGCGCTGTGGGCGGACCCGGATCGTGACGTTTGCCAGGGACTTGTCCAACCGTCAGGCGAGCGGCCGTCCGCCTCGGAGGTTCGCCCCTAGCGGCGCACGCCTGGCGGAGGCGGAGGGGGACGCGGGGCGATACGACGGGGCCGGGCGCCCAGACCGTCTCTGAGGGCCGGGGCGGGTCCCGCCTGCGATGCGAGCGGCTCGCCGAACAAGAACCGGTCAACCTCTTCATAGCAGGCCAGTATCTCCCGCCGCTCGGGCCTGTAGACAAAGCCCGGAGAACTGTCGCCGCAGGTTGCGCCCCGGAGCACCACGTCAACGGGAAGACCGATGTTACTGACAAGGTCCTCGCGCAGGACGCTAAGAACATCAGAGGCGATAAGGAAGGACCGCGCCTCCGCGAGAGCAGGACCAGCCTGGTCGTACTGCACCCGCACACGCGCCACAGGATTTTCACCGACCTCACCTGAATCGCCGAACAGCCCCTCCATGCGCTGGTCAAGCTCCCGGTAGGCGCCTGCACAGCTGGCGGGGTTAAAACGCAGGGACGCAATTGGCCTTAATGCGGCGAACTCCCTGGCGCGGGATGTATCCGATCCGATCAGCAGACAGGCGATACGCGCAGCACGCGTTTCGGCGTCCGGATAAAGGTCGATGTCCGGCATGTCAGCCGCATCCGTCTGACCATCCCTGTCAGCATCTGCGAGCTCAAGCCAGCCGCCTATGGCGGATACGGCCGGAGAGGTGTCGACGTCCTCCCCGGGCTCAGGCGAGATCAGCCAGGTCGCGATGTCGTCAGCTGTTTCCTCGGCGGCCAGACGGTTGTTTCGCTGATCAAGGCGGCCGATCTGGTCAAGAAGCAGATGGCCGACCTCATGATAGGCCAGAAAAAAGAGGTTACCGGTCACCCAGCGGTCCTCAAACTCTGTATCGGACGATACCTGCGCGGACGATACCTGCGCGATTGCGGTCATGGCGATCAGTCCCGCGACGCCAGCGGCGGCAAGGCCCCGCCACAGCCCCCTACCCGACATCCGCCCTCTCCTCAGCCTCACATCCGGGGATGCTTGGCAGGTACAGGCGAGGTGTCAACACCGCACAGGCAGGCGAATATCAGCCTTGCGGGCGCATCAGGTAAAAGGCGCCCCGCCGGCCGGAGCCTGATGGCGCCATTGCGTCGGAAGGGGGCTGTTCCTCCTCTGCCGACCATGGGGCGCAGACGCAGTCAGGCGGGGCTGTGGCAGGGAGGCAGGCGAGGACAGGAGGAGTATCGCCTGCGCCTGCGACCGGTGTATGAACTCACGCCTGGCGCGGTTTCGGGAGCGACTCACATGAGACAGCCTGTCGTTTCGGCGCCGCCGGAACCCGCCCGACGCCTCAACCTCGCGATCACCGGTCATCGCGAGGGCAATCCCGCTCTCGCCGCCAACCGCGCGAGCGTCGAAAGAGTTCTGGGCGAGATACTCGATCTGATCGCAGCAGAGGCGGAGGCTGCGACCGTTCCCTCCGGCGCCGCCCCGGTGCGCTTTCACTCCATGCTGTCGGAGGGCGCAGACCTTATGGCCGCCGGACAGGCCCTCGCCCGCGGATGGGAGCTTGTCTCGCCTCTGCCATTCGGCCTTGACCTCAATGTCGCCATCAACGCTCTGCCCGCGACGGCTGGGGATGCGCAGGCGCTTCTTGATGGCGCCAGCGCACAGGATCGGGCTGTTCAGGCGCGTGCTGAAGCGATCCGCGCCATGGCGGCCCGGGCGCGCCTCTTCGAGCTGGCTGAATGTGATGAGATGATCGCCAGCCTCTTTGTCGCGAGCCTGCTTCATCCAGAAGAGCGTCGTCAGGCGGATACCTTCGCAGCAGAAGTGTCCCGGCGTGTGGATATGGCCGCCCGCGTCATGCTTGAGCAGTCCGATATTCTGATCGCCGTCTGGGATGGCGCCACACGCGCCCTTGTCGGCGGCACCGGTCATTGCATCCAGCTGGCTCTCGAGACAGGGCTCGCCGTCGTATGGATCGATCCGGCGCAGCCTGATTCCTGGCGGATAGCTGATCGTCCCGAAGGTCTTATGGGACCTCACACGCCAGATCTCAATGCCGCCCGCGCTGCGGCTCTTCGAGGCCTTCTAAGGTCTGCGCTCAGTCCGCACGAACCGCTTAAGGCCAGCCATCAGCAGAAAGGACAGCCATCCGGCTTTTCAAATGAGCGCTGGCGGCCACGCAGCCACCGTGTCCTGCACCTCTACCGGCGCATCGAGGCCCTGTTTGGCGCAGACACCTGGCGAGGCCGCCTGAAAGATCTCCGACAGACCTATGAGACACCTGAGGGCATTGCCTCCGGCAGCGCCGCCGACATGCTCGCGCAGGCGCGCGCCCTGCCGGGTCAGGATCCGGATGTCGTCAGCGCCATCGATATCAGTACGCTGCGACGGTTTGCCTGGGCGGACGGGATCTCGGCGTTTCTCTCTGACAGATATCGCGGCGGCATGATGCTCAACTTCCTGCTCGCGCCACTGTCGATCGTGGTGGGCCTCGCCTATCTTCCGTTCGCTTCCTCGGGCGATAAGTGGATCTTCGCGGGCCTTGAGCTTATCCTGCTTATCAGCATTCTTGCGCTCACGCTGACAGGCCAGCGGCGGCGCTGGCATGCCCGCTGGTTTGAGACCCGTCGTGTCGCCGAGTATCTGCGTCATGCGCCCATTATGCTGCTGCTTGGAGTTGTGCGGCCGGCGCGACGCTGGCCGAGGGGCTCGGCGACTTCATGGCCGGAATGGTATGCTCGCCGCAGCCTTCGCGAAGCCGGCCTGCCGCGCATCAGGATCACGCAGAGCTACCTGCGCAGCGCGCTGAGCGAGCTTGTCCGCATGCATGTCCGACAACAGCAGAACTACCATGTCGGCAAAGCCAGACGCCTCGCTTCTGCGCACCACAATCTCGACAGGCTGTCAGAATGCCTGTTCGCGCTCGCCGTCCTCTCAGTATCGGCCTACCTCATCCTAAAGGCGGGCGGAGCACTGCATGTATGGCCGAAGGCTTATGCAGAAAAGACATCCTATCTGTTTACATTCCTGGGCGTAGCGCTTCCAACGTTTGGCGGTTCAGTAGCCGGCATCCGCTATTTCGGGGATTTTGAGCGCTTCTCATCGATCTCGGAGATCACGTCCGAGAAGCTGGCCCTGATTGATGCACGCCTGTCACTCCTGCTCGACAACCCCAAAACGCCCATCAGCTATGCCCAGGCCGCCGATCTTGTCCGCGAAGTGGACAATGTCGTAGTCGGCGAGATCGAAGCCTGGCAGGCCGTGTTCGCAGGTAAAAACGTCACGATACCCGTCTAGCGCGCGACGGCCTCTTTTCCGGTCGCTGTCTGACGAACGACGGCGATGCGGCCGGGGGCTCCTCAGTGAGGCTGGCCGCAAAAGTGGCGCGGCGCATGCCAGAGGATCAGACAGCGGTCAGGAGCGTATAGCCATACTCCTGCGCCCGGTTGACAGCCAGAACGCCGGCCGGAACGAGGCGAGCGTTCGGAACAAGGCTGGCTTCAAGCTCTGCAAAGATGGCGTCAGTCTGTCCTTTGACGCTCTGCGCGATACCTCCAGCCATGACCCGCGTCGCCGAACCGCAAACTGCAAACTGAACATTTTTCTCGACAAGCGCCGGGATCGTGACGCCCCGGTTGGGCAGGCCCGGAACCGGCGCGTTATACACGTTCACAATGGGCGCTTTGCCGGTGCGCGGATCTTTGAAATCAATGATGGATGAGAGCGTCTCGCCATATTTCGACCATATGGCGTCGGAAAAGGCAAAAGGCGTTGAGAGATGCCTGAGGACGACAATGACTGCGATGTCCTTCGCCTCAAGACCATAACCTGATGCGTTGGCGAGGAAGTTGTTGTTGGCATACAGCAGAGCCGCCCCGCCGCCCGCCGGAAAGGCCGAATCAATGACGATCCTGTGGGCTGCCTCAGGCGTGTCCATCCAGGCATCCTGGGGATGGCGGCGCGGCCGGAAGGTCCCGGGCTGGGGGGAGTTCTGGGGGGAGTTCTGGGGGGAGTTCTGGGCGGCGGCCGGCCGGGCCGCAAGACCAGCTGCGCCCAGCGTCAGACCCAGCGCCCCGACCCCAAGTCCCAGACGCGACAGAAACGTCCGGCGCGCCGTCTGTGCGTCTGCCTGGCTCACGATGACCTCCGGAATAAAGCTCTGCAGAGTGCATCATGTCCTGCGTCGAGAATCAACATGGTCCCGACACAGCTGCGCGCACCGGCTGCGACAGGCGCTCATACTGGCCGCCTCGTTTGCCTCCAGGCAGGACAAGTGGCCCGCGCGACTGAACAGATGGATCGCAGAAGACGCAGCACCTGACGGAGCGATGGGAACATCCGCCGCAGCGGTTCGCGGCGACGGCCTCAGCCACGCTCAGTCGCCCTTATCCCGCGCCTGCGCCTGTTCGGTTACGCGGGCGCCACGCAACGTATGCGCCAGACTGATGTTGCCTTCATGGCAGGCGCTCTCATAAAGCGCCTTTTCGGTGCGCAGCATGGGCAGCTCTGCAATGAGCGGCTCACGGAAAAGGTCGGGATCCTCAACACGATACCTGTAGAGAAGCTCATCGCGCGAGACGGGTATGATCCATTCAGTGATGCGTGTGTCCGGCTCGATCGGAAAGCCTGCGGCGCCCGGACCGGAAATCCGCCGGTTGACGTCATCGGGCCGGAAGCCTGTGGTTTCGATAACGAAGACGTCCTTCTCCCATCGAAAGGAGGACTGTCCCGCCCAGGGCGTCACAGCGCCTGTCTGTCCCCGGGCGGTTAGAGGAAAGATCCGCGGCGGATCCATTCCTTCTTTCTGGATCATGAGATGTTGCGGGGTCTGAATGATCTGAAAGAACATTTCACCCGACATGACACGATAGGGCGCCCTGCCCGCATCTGCGATGCAGCGCTCGTTGACCGGCCGCGCCTCAGGCCCGTCATAGCCATCCGGACGCAGAGCAAGTCTTGCCTGTCCGGCTGGCGTCAGAGCGACCTGACCATCAGCCGGACTGACAATCGCCGAGGTCCGCAGTTCGCCATCCACCCTCGCCAGACCATCGCCGTCGGGGTCGGACGTGCCCGGATCAAAGCGCTCGGCCGCCAGCCGCTGCTGCATGATCAGCGCGATCATGGCCGCCTCCTCGGCGGCAGGAATGGTGGGCTGCCTGACCCCGGAGGGGCGGGCGAACGGCGTCAGGGTGCGCATCGTCCAGCGCCCTTCGATGTCGGGCCGGCCGTCGGACAGGCGCTCAAATGCGTCCTGGGCCAGAGCGGGGGGCGCCAGAAGGAGACAGGCCGCCAGCAGACGAAGGCGGGTCAGGGGCCCTTTATGCCGACGATGGCCAGGCGGGGCATCGCCAGCCCCACGGAAGAACTGAGACACATCACCCTTATGCTCGCCCTGCGCGGCCGGCCGCGCCCGGGTGCGCGACAGGGACCTGACCGACGCGCCGAACATCACTTATCCTCAGATTAGCTACGCCTGTCAGAAGCGGTTAGCACGAAACGCCGCTCCTCGCGCGTGCGACAGGGACGCACGAGAAGGTGGCGGCGCATCTCTTCAGGAGACGGTCAGCCGGTTCAGTAGTGGTCGGTGTACGTTCCGAGACGACAGGCATAGCCCTCCGGCGGAGGGGTCATCGTGAAGGCCTTCGGATCAGATCCTTTGGGATGAGAGGCCATCGTCCGCAACGCCCACAGATTGAAGGCGTCACGGTTGATGGACGGCCAGCGATGTCCGTGGCTGGAGGAGCAGGCGATGTGCACGACGTCCGGCATGGATGCAAAGTAATTGGCGCCGGCCTGGGTGCTGGGACGATAATCAGCACAGAGCCCCAGGGCGCCGCCGCAGTCATATAGGTCTGTCTCACCCCCCCACACGGTGATGACGATCATCGGCTCAAGGTCCTTCGGCATCGGATAGGGAGCGACCCGGCCGACATGGATCCTGTCTGGCGCTGCAGCAACAGCCGCCCGGGCGGCGGCGAAGGACAGGCCTGACCCGTCATCGGCGGAGACATACCACTCCCCCGAAAGCGGCATGCCGCCGGCCCAGAACGCTGAATTGAAGGAGAGCACCCGGTTAGTGACCGTCCCGCCGGCTGAGATGCCGCCGATAAAAAGACGCCGCGCATCGAGTGAGAACTTCGTCCCGACGCAGCGCACCATCGCCTCGAAGAAGCGCGAATCAGGTCCGGCATCCTGCTTCCACTTCTCCCCGGCCGGACCTGCCGCCCGTCCGTCATTCCACGGCTTCCAGTTCCAGCCGTCGGAACCCGGTCCGTCACAGGGAGCAAAGCCGACATCCGGATCCTGACCTGCACACTGGCGCACAGGCCCGATCACCATGAAGCCATGGTCAGCCAGACGCGCGTTCGCACCGGAGCGCTCAACGAAGAGATTGGCGTTGGCTGATTCAACCGTACCGGACAACGGCGCCCAGACGGGGGCGGGACCCTGCGAGCCTCTGGGGGGAACGACGACAAAGGCGCGCATCATGCCTTCGTGAGGAAAGCCGGTGTTGAGGCCTTCTTTTGGCTCAAAGCCATCCGGACAGTCCCACAGGCCCGGCGCGGCTCCGGCGGCCGCCTGGGGAGATGGCGCGCCTTCTGGCGGCAGGGCCGCGCAGCCAGCCCCGAAGGCGGCGGCCACAGCCAGCACAGCATGTCGGATCATCGTTCCTCTCCCTTCAACGGCCATCAACTGAGAAGGCGATCAGCACATTGCCATCCCGCCCGGACAGATCATTCGGATCGGCCGTCTGGCGGCCTGCATAGCCGGAATGAACATACACCATACCGCCGGCAACGGTGGCGCCTGCCCCGTCCATCACCCCGCCCCTGACCGGCCGGCCAAGGACCGAGGTGAGCGGTGCGCCGGCCGTATCAAAGTCCCACAGGATGCGGCCATCTTCCGCCGCATAGGCGCGGAAATGACCGTTCATGGCCCCGGCAAAGACGGCGCCGGGAATGGCTGTAACGGCCTGCGAGAGCGCAGGGCTGCAGTAGAGATTGGTCCACCGGCAGGGCAGTTCAGGAGACGGCGCGCTCCAGGCGATGGAACCGTCGGAGACATTCAGCGCATAAAGACCTGGCCGTGCATCGGCGCGCGTGATGACATCGGATATGGCGACATACACTTTATCGGCGTCTGCGGCCGGGCCGAATTCGACGCCTCCGAGCGCGCTGCCAGGCGACAGGCGCGTCCGCCAGACGATCCGGCCCCCGTCAGCAGGATCGAGCGCCCAGAGAATGCCCGACTTCTGTCCGGCCAGCAGCAACTGGCGCCCGTTGGGCTGGGTATGGAGTATGGGTGAGGCGCCCAGCGCAAAATCCGGGCCCACCTCGGCAGGGCAGTTCGCCGCCCGCGGACAGCCGATGATGTAGTTGTCATCCGGCCAGACCTGGTTTTTCCAGACGACCCTGCCTGTCCTGATGTCCATGGCGATCACTGAATTGGCGCCGTCATGGAAGGCGTCCGTGTGAGAGTTAGACGTGGAGACATAGACAAGCCCGCGCGCGGCATCGATCGTCGGGGCGGACCAGATGGAGCCGCCGGCAGGCCCCCACATCTGCTGTCCTCTGGCGTTGAGCCGGTAGGGCATGTTCTTCTGTGACGTTGTATACGTCTTCCAGAGCACCTGTCCGGTCACAGCGTCGAGGGCGACGAGCGAGCCGATGAACCGGCAGCATTCATAAGCGTCGCTGGTGGCGAAGGCCTCGTTGCCGGTCGAGATCGGAACGAGAAGAATGTTGTCATAAAGCGTCGGAGAGCCGGTCATCTGGACGCCTGTCTCGGTCTCAATCTGCGTCTTCCACAGAAGCCGGCCGGTATCAGCGTCAATCGCCACAGCGCTCTTGCTCCAGTCGGAATAAAACAGCGCTGTTTTCGCGCCGGACCCGGGCGGCATGCGGGCGAGGTGTACGCTGGAGCGTGTCGCTGCCCCCGCGTCATGGCGCCAGTAGGCGCATCCTGTCCTGGCGTTGAGCGCATAGACCGCGCCTGACATTGAGGTCACGAACAGCCGCTCGCCGATCACTGTCGCCTGGCCGTTCTTGGAGCCAGGATAGTGGAACACCCACTTGACCTTCAGTCGGGGCAGATCGGCCGCGCTCAGACCGGGGTCTGGCTGAAAACGTGCATTCGTCAGGCTGGGGCTCCAGCCAACCCATCTGTCTGAGGCTGTCAGGTCGACCGGCGGGACAGGTCCCTCGCACAGCGGAGCGTCAAGGGGCATGCTGGCTGAGGACGGGCCCCAGATGGCGTTGGCATCCGGATCCTGCACGCGCCCGCGCGCGCCTGCGACCGGGCTGACATAAAGCGCGATCGCCTTCATCTCCTCCTCGCTGAGGCCGCTGGCCATTGGCTGCATGAGGCCGCTGCGCATGGCCGCAAGAATAAAGGTCGGCGGGTTAGCTGCGAGCACCTCGCGATGCGGCGTACGATCGACAGGCTGATCATGACAGGACGCACACCGCGCCTCATAGAGAGCCTGACCCGGGCTGACTGCGAGGAGATCTGCCCGGCCCGCCGTCTGAGGTGACTGAAGGGGTGAACAGGAAGAGGCCAGAATCGCCAGGAGGAGGCCAGCGCCCACATGGAAGATCCGGGGGGGCGTCATGTCCTGGGGCCGCCGCAGCGTCATGTGGCTCAAAGACCGGTCCTGTCTCATCTGTGGTGCGCCCCCGCAGCCGCCGGACAGACACTATAAGCGGCAACGTCAGAAAGCATAAGCAAACGCCCTCTCTGGGTCCAGCCCCTGCGGCCCGCCGGAGAGCTGAACGGGAGGATACGCCCCTCCGGTCGCTGCCCGACAGGAGGGCCGCATGATCCTGCTACAGACAGGACTGTTTTGGTCAGTTCGACTGCGTTGATTAGCAGATTGGAAAGCATAGGTCGCCTCCGCTCCCGGTGGCGCAGGCGAGCCGCTTTTTTCCTCGGATCGCCGAAAGTGTCTCGATCCGCTGGAGACGGGATTAACCAGCATCGATTAACCTGCGCTCATGCGGGGGTTGCTGCGATCGCGAAGAGGAAACATAGCGCTGACGGCGGCGCTGGTGCTTCCCTGTGCGATGCTGGTGGTTGGCGGCGGGGTCGACTATCTGTCGGTCTCCAATCAGAAAGTCCTTCTCCAGGCGATCGCTGACAAGGCCGCCCTGGCCTCAGCCCAGGAGCTTATCTTCGCCCAGGAAACGATCCTGATGAGCCGCGATGACCTGCGCGTGACTGCAGTGGCTGAGAGCGTCGTAAGCGCCAACTTCAGCGGGGCGCACACGACGACAGCGCGGGTGCTTGAGGATGGCGGCGGTGTCGAGGTGAGCGTCAGCGCCACCCCGCAGACATTCTTCGAGACGCCATTTTCACGCAAGTCTGAGCCGGTCACGGCCCGGTCCGTTGCAGAGGTCGCCGGGGCTGGAAACATCTGCCTTGTGGGCCTCTTCCCGAAGGCTGAATCAACCATCCGGATGGGAGTTAAGTCGCATATCTCGGCCGGCTCGTGCGTCGTGTTTTCGAATTCACGCAGCGAAACCTCCCTCGACATGGCCGAGGGGTCCCGCCTGTCGGCCGAACTGATCTGCGTGGCCGGCGGCATCAACGCTCCCGGGGACAATTTCACGCATTCCAAGCCCGTCCAGGATTGCCCGGCCCTTGATGATCCGCTGCGGGACAGGCCGGGCCCGAACGTCCCTGCCGGATGCGACTATAAGGAGACCGTCATCACGGAGAACGGCAAACTTGAGCCCGGCGTCTACTGTGGCGGCCTTAAGGTCTCAGGTGGCGAGGCGGTGCTCACCCCGGGCGTCTATATCATCAGGGATGGTCCGCTTCATGTCGAATCGGGTTCGCTCACCGGCGAGGACGTGGGTTTTTATCTGACGGGCGAAGCTGCAAGCCTGAGGTTCGACCCCAAGAGCTCCATCTCACTCTCGGCGCCGACCAAGGGCGAAATGGCCGGGATGCTTGTTTTTGAGGATCGCAATACGCCCATGCCCGATGGGCACATGATTTCCAGCAACGACGCCCGAACGCTTGTGGGCACGCTCTACTTCCCCAACTCGCGACTGACGATCAACGCCCAGGAACCCGTCGCTGACCGTTCGGATTTCACGGTCATTCTTGCAGGTGAGTTTGATCTCGAGGCCGGTCCTGAACTCGTCCTCAATACTGATTATTCGGACAGCGATGTGCCGGTGCCCTCGGGGGTCGGGAACAACTCAACCCCCTCCCAGACGCGGCTTGTCCGCTGATCAAGGCGGCCGCCGGGCCCGCCGCCACCCGTGCTGAGGGCCCGGAACCCAATCAGGGCCTCATACGCAGGGACATCACCCTCATCTGTATCGGGTCGTCCCCAAAACGTTGAGGCCAGGCGAACCGCGCCTCTCACCGCGCCCAGTGTTGACCTATCGACAGGATCACGAGGGGCTGGACCCGGAAAACAGGACGGCGCATGTTAACGCAGCGCCTCTGGCGCCGTGTGGTGTTCGTTACATCCGGCAGAACCGCGCCAGGTCCGCCGTTGCGTTATGTCTTAAACCTGACCATTTAAACCTGACCGAACAGGCCTGACCGGATAGGCCTGACCACTCTGGAGGGATATATGCGGGGTTCCGTTCTTCAGTATGACGACAACGCGGGTGCAGGCCTCATCAGTGGCGATGATGGCGTCAGATACACATTCAGGCGGGCCGACCTCCAGCAGCTGAGGCCGGTCACGGCAGGCATGCGGGTTGATTTCGTGCACACGAATGGCGTCGCCTCGGAGATATACATCGTTGAGCCGGCAGGCGGGGCCGCAACACCCGGTCCGACACCGGCGCCGGCAGCCGCTTACACGGGCGAAGATCTCGGCCTGTGGGGGTATTTCACGAAGGTCATGGGCAAGTCATTTGACGGTGCCGGGCGCGCCCGCCGGAAAGAGTACTGGTCATTCTTCCTGTTCGTTTTCCTGATCATGAGCGTGATCTATGTACCGCTCGTTTTCATGGTCGCCGGAACAGTCTCGAGCGCCGCCCTGAGCTACAGCTATGGGTATGGTTACGACGATGCAGCCGGCCTGATGGCGCTCATCACGTCTCTGGGCGCCTGGGTTTATCTCATCGTTATCGTATCCCTTATCTTTATCCCTGCCTCGATCACCGTCACGATCAGGCGCCTTCATGATATCGGCATGTCAGGCTGGCTCGTTCTGCTCTGGCTGATACCCTACCTGGGAGCCCTGTTCCTCTTTGTCTGCGCACTCATTCCCTCGCAGACAACGGTCAATAAGCACGGGCCCATCCCCAAGCCGCAGCCGCCATCTTTCGGATAGGCCTCATAACAGTCGGCGCCGGCTGACCGCAGTCATCGCAGTCGTGCGCCTGGCGCGCACCTCACTTACCGCGATGCTGGCCGCGCAGGACCGACCGCCAACGCCAGACCGAGCCGCGTCCGTTCAAGCCGGCGCAGGCGCGTAAGATCAGCGCGCATCTCCTCTGAGATCCAGTCTGTGAACGCACGTACGCTGGCGCTCGCCCGGTCGTCCCTGCGACAGACGACAAAGTAGGCCCCGGCGTCCTGGGGCGGCTGGCGCAGCGGAGCGACCAGTCTGGATGAATTCGGGGCGTCAAGGATAAGCGGCAGGAGGCCCAGAAGAACGCCGCGTCCCTGAGCGGCGGCGTCAAGCGCTGATGGGACATTGTCGAATGTCAGGGTCCGTCTGGGCTTGAGACCGGCGCACCCGGACGCCGCCAGCCATTCGGGCCAGCCAGCCCGGCCTATGCTGAGGTCGATCAGGGTCGCGCGCGCAAGGTCCCGGGGCGTGCTGATGGAATGAGCAAGTTCAGGCGTGCACAGGGGCGTCGCCCGAAGATCCAGAAGCTTGCGTCCGAAGAGACCCGCGGTCACGGCTGCAACATTGCGGATCGCCACATCTGCTTCTCCTGCAGACAGATCAACCAGGCGGGCGTCCGTGTCGATGCTCAAAGACAGTTCAGGATGCAAAGCCTCAAAGCCGGCGAGCCGGGGAACAAGCCAGACATTCGTAAAGAGCGGCAGTGCAGCGATGCGCAGACGCGCCACGCGCGCCTGGATTTTGGCCTCTTCCAGCGCCATATCGACCTCGCTGAACGCCCGGGACAACCTCTCGCTCAGCGCCTGCCCCAGCGGGGTCAGCCGGACCTGCCGGACATGCCTGACGAAGAGGGGCGCGCCGACCCACTGCTCGAGCGCGCGCACCTGATGGCTGACAGCAGATGGGGTCAGGCCGAGATCAAGGCCGGCGTCGCGGAAACTCTGACGACGGGCCGCCAGAACGAAGGCGCGCAGAGCTGCAGAGCCGGGAGCGTCACGTTTCATAGATGAAACTTATTCATCTGTTTGCATCAAAACTCAAGCATCCCGCCCGATGCGGAGGCCTTAGCCTGCCTGAGCATATCAGGGAGGACGCCATGACCACACCACAGACAGGATCTCCGCAGCACAGGGCGCTTCGCACGCCAGGCTTCTGGCTGGCTGTGCCGCTGGCTGTCCTGCAGGCAGTCAATGTCGTTCGCGCACTGTCTGATCCATCTGGCTTTGCAGACTATTTCGGTGCGCCGGTCGGTGAGCCGGGCGCGCTGGCCTGGGTCCAGGTCTATGCGCTGCGAACCGCCTTCATCACCGGACTTGTCAGTGTCTTCCTGCTTCGTCGCGACCTGCGGGCATTGTTCTGGACTGCAGCTATAGCCACCATCATGCCGCTGGGTGACGCCTGGATCGCTTTTTCAGCTGGCGCGCCGCAGGATACGCTGCTGCGTCATCTCCTGATTGGCGTCTATGTTGTGATCACCTGCATCGCTCTCGCCCTCGCCAGCCGCAGGGTGGAGACAGCATCATGAGCGGCCCGATCAGTCGCCTCGCCACGCGCCTCGATACGGCCGGATCGCGTGGACGCATGAAACGGCATCGCGAAGGGTGGCCAGCGCGCGCGTCCGAGGGTGTAGCTTTCTACAGGTCGCCCAAGGTTCAGTACCGCTATCGTGAGGCCGGTCGCGGACAGACAATCGTATTCAGCGTAGATCCACCCATGACGCTGGAAGTCTACGATAACCTGATTGCAGTCTTTTCGCGCCGCTTCCGCGTGATCGCCTTTGAACTTCCCGCCATGGGCTTTTCTGCTGCGGGACCTGATTACCGTTTCGGCTTCAGAGAAACCAATGACGATGTCGCCGGATTTCTGAGAGCGGTGGCGGGAGACGGCGCCGTGCTCGCCTTCTCCTGCGTTGCAGGTCATGCTGCCCTCGATATCGCGAGGCGCTTTCCTGAACTCGTCTCGCATCTGACCCTCCTGCAGGCGGGAGATGCGCCTGCGTTTGCGGCCTGGAAGGCCGCACGGGACCCAAAGGGTATTCTTGCAACGCCTGTACTCGGTCACCTCGCGATGCGCCGGATGGCGCCCCGGCGGATGCCGGACTGGTATAAACTGTCAGTCGGGAAGACAGACATGATCAGCGAGCTGTGTGCGTGTGCAGAGCGCTCTTTCCGCCATGGCGCCCAATGGTCGCTGGCGAGCGCCTACCAGTGCTACATGGATCCTGCGGTAAGTCTGCCGCCGCCCCTGCAGCCTGTACTGTCGGTCTGGGGTGGATCGGACCGCTCGCATGGGGCCGAACATGTCCATTCGCTCAGGCGGATCCGCTCCGACACGGTATGCGTCACGCTGGACGATCTGGGGCACACCCCCGAGCTTGAGGACCCCGAACGGATACTGTCGCTGATCTCCGATTTCTGTGATCGGATCAATGCGCCGGTCTGATGCGGGCGGAGCACGTCGCCCGCCGGCCTTTATAGCGGTCACGATAATGGGCGCCCGTCGGCGCGGACGCGCCAGCCCTGCTGCATCCAATATGATCAGGTAAGAGGCCAGCCGGCGCGTCCGGTCAGCGTGAGACCAGTTCTATCATCACCTCGTTCCTGCGGAACATAGGCAGTGTCCAGGGCGGATCATAAAAGGCAAACACCACTTCCCCGCGCGTCGTCAGCCCACGGGCGGTAATCTGCTTCATGAGGTCGAGCCGCGCCCGCTCCATCTCATCGGTTGACCCCGATCCTGAAAACCTGACGACGGCCATCCTGCGCGCGGGCTGCGGCGTCAGGCGGACGCGGGGGTCAGCCGGCGCCGGCAGGCTCGCCATCGTGTATTCGGCAGGCATGATGAATGAAATTGTCCAGCTGTCCCCGGAGGCCTGCTGCGTCACCGGTGCGGTCATCGCAATCTGCTCGCGGCGCGTCTGCGTCACGGGCGCCGTCATGGCGATCGACCCGCCCTTCCTGTCCTTGGCGAATATATAGTCCGCCAGGGGCTGGAAGCCGGCATTGCGTGCGTTCACAGCCCGACCATTGATCGTCGTCTCGGCCACGATCATGGCGTCGTACTGACGGATCTCGAAACTGCCCTGTTTCTCAACGAGCGCGTATTTTGGCTCTTCGGTCGCCATGGCAGGCATAACTCCCGTAAGACTGAAAGACAGCAGAAGGAGAAAGGAACGGATGAACTGGGTCATGTACCTCTTACGTGGCTAAGGGTCATCCGGACCAGTCTGACACGGCCAGAAAGCCCTCAGGTGGGTATTTTATGCGGGAAGGACGCCTGTTTGCCCGGGGCCGGTGTTCGCCAGTCCGCCAGCCCGCCGGTGCGCCTTGACACCTGCAGGAGGGCGCCGGCACAGCCTGCCTGATGCGGTCCGGGTCTGTTGGAGACCAGACGGGCCGGCCGGGCTGAACAGGGCCTGGCTGGTCCATGGCTGAGGGATACCTATGGCTGAGGAGTTTGACGGGCCGACGCGATCAGCGGCCCTCGCCCTGATGGCGCAGTATGGCCACGACGCCGAAGTGATCGCCGTGATGCGCGCAGCTGAGTATGCCGCGCTGGGCGACGCCGAAGGGCTGGCGGCCTGGGATGACATCATCGCCTGCATCTCAAGCCTGCAGTCCGACGCACCCGGCGACGGAAACCTTAACTAGCAGCCGGCTCAAAGACGTCAGCCGGCCGAGATCCCCGGGACGAAGCGGGCTGATCCGTCATCCGGAGCCTGTCGTAATCAGTGCGCTCGCAAACATGTATCGCCAGGGCGCCGCCGCGGCTGACGCTGGCCAGCCGCCTGCCTGCCGGAGGCAAGCCGACCTATGCTGACCCAACCGCAGACGATCGCGCCCACGGCCGTGCGCCTCGGATATGCCGGCCTCATTCCCTTTGCAGGCCTGGGGCTGGCCGCCTCTCTGGGTCCTGCTCCTCTGGCCGGACACGCCGCCTTTGCGCTTGGCGCCTATGGGGCGACCATCCTTTCCTTCCTTGGCGGTGTGTATTGGGGGCTGACCATTGCATCGCCCGCCGCCAACGCCAGAAGCGCACCGGTTTTCCTCGCGGTCGGCACGCTACCGCAGCTTCTGGGCTGGCTGGCCCTGCTGGCGCCCGCGCCGGTCGGACATCTTCTCACCGCCGGAGGACTGATCGCGCTCCTGGCGGCTGACCGCGCCGCGGTCAGCGGCAGCCTCGCGCCAGGCTGGTTCCTGGCCCTCAGATGGCCTCTGTCTCTTGGGGCCGCACTCTGCCTCCTGACAGCAGGCCTCGCCATCGGCCTCAGATAGACACGACCGATGCTTCCTGCCTGCTCGGACCCTCTAGCCCAGCAGATACGCCTCCATCGGCATACGAAGCTCCGCCCAGCGGTGTTTGTAGGCCATAGACGGGCCAGTCAGGGGGCCCATGTCATAGCGACGGACGCCCTCCGCACAGAGCGCGGCGATCTGCTCATACTGCATGAGGTTGCCCGGAGACAGGCTGCGCCAGGCCTCATCGAAGCTGAACTGCTGGCCCCTATAGATGTCCCCGGCGAGGCCACCGAAGATGAAACCAATATCCTCTCCGTCATGGACGGCAAACATGACGCGGGCAGATCCGCTGGCCGACAGGCGTCGCAGCATCGCTTCATAAAATCCTGACACGGACGGCGAGTTCATCCCACGACCGGCAAGGCCCTTCCAGCTGCGGGCCTCGATATCGAGCATGCGTGAAAAGACCTTCGCGGCATCCTCCTCACCCAGAGGCGTGCATGGCTCCACGACAAGACCGGCTGAAGCCGCGCGCCGGTGTGTCTGCTGCAGCTTCCTGCGATGATTGGCTGACCGTCGCGACAGAAACCCATCCAGCCCGCCATCAAGAGAGGCAGCGCACTGCACCTCGCGACTTATGCCGCGAACGGGCAGACGTCCCGACAGTCGGGTTCGTATCGCTCGCAGACAGTCTCCGGCAGGATCCAGACCGGATATGATCATACGCGGAACAGGCCGCCCGGACGCGATCATCTCCTCACGCAGTATCTCCTCGAGCAGATCAGCGCCTGCAGGCCCCAGCACATTGCATCCAAACAGCCAGTGCCCCTCAAGAGGCGCCAGAACAGGCTCTGCGCCCATCCTGTAGAGGGCGAACTGGACGAGCCCATCGCTGCATTCGCGGACGAGCACCGGCAGCGAACTGCCGGCCGCGTCCCGCCAGGACAGCTGCCAGGCCGTGGTGGCGCAGAACGGGTCAGGCAGAGGGCTCGCCAGGGCCAGACGGTTCCAGGAGGATCCCTGCTGGTCCAGCGCGCTCAGAGACGCCGCGTCCGTCTGCATCGCAGACATCCAAGCGGCCTCATTCCAGCCTGACGGAAAAGATGTCATCGGCGCTCATCTCTCAGGACAACACGCATGCCTCATCCGCACGCTGTATGTCACCCGCCTTAACAGTATCGCAGTCATCACCCTTCGCGCAGTCCCGACGCCGGGCAGCCGGACAGGCCTTTCCTTACAGACACAGACGCGTTCGCCCCGACAGAGGCGCGCTCACGAGACCCTTTGCGTCAGACGGTTCAGCGGGATCATCCAGCCTCCGGCAAACAGTCCGGCCAGGACCGCAATGACCAGAAGGCCGGCCTCAGGCGGCTGGAAGCTGAACACAGAGGCAAGCGGCATGAATGACAGCGTGAGCGCCATAATCAATGTCACCGCAGCCGCGATCAGCCAGAAAACTCCACGATGGGGCGCGAGGATACGCCCCGGTCCGGCCGCATTCGTGAGCGCCAGAACAAGGACTGCGACAACAAGCGTGGTAAAGCCCGTCGCACGCGCCTCGGCCTCGCCTGCAGCCAGAGAGGCCCATGCATAAACAGACAGCACGCCGGCCAGAACAATGACGCCCTGCAGCAGGGAGAGCATGATCTGCCTGACGCCAAACAACGCCTCGCCAGCCCGGCGAGGCGGACGCTGCATGGCGCTTCGCTCGCTTGGCTCGACTTCAAAAACGAGGGCGCAGACAGGATCAATCACCAGCTCAAGAAGGACGACATGCATCGGAAACAGCAGCTGCGGCAGGCCCATGAGGATCGGCAGCAGCGCCATACCCGCAATCGGTATGTGAACAGCCGTAATAAAGATCATCGCGCGTCTGAGATTACTGAAGATCCGTCGCCCCATGCGGACGCCGCCGACGATGGAGGAAAAACTGTCATCCTGAAGCACGAGATCGGCTGCCTCACGCGCGACGTCTGTGCCTTTGCGGCCCATGGCGACGCCGATGTGGGCGGCCTCAAGCGCTGGCGCATCGTTGACGCCATCGCCGGTCATCGCCACAACCTCGCCATTGGCCTTGAAGGCCTCGACAATGCGCAGTTTCTGCTGCGGGGCGATTCGCGCAAAGACACGTACGAGAGAGCGGCTATGTCTGATCCGGTGAGAACACCGGCTGATACGTCAATACCGGCGTGTCCTGCGATCGCCCTTGCTGTTTCGGGATGATCGCCGGTGATCATGACGATCCGGATGCCAGCACCCTCCGCCTCACGCAGCGCTGCAGGTACGTCCGCACGCAGCGGATCCACAAATCCGACAAGCCCGGCAAATGTGAGCCCCGCCCCAGCCGGATCGTCGGTGACGTCGGCCGCCTCCCTGAAGGCGACCCCCAGAACGCGCAGTCCCTCTCCGGCATAGGACAGGATGACATGATGGAGACGCTCACGCTCCATCGCCGACACATGGCACAGATCGAAAATGGCCTCCGGTGCGCCCTTTGCGGCAAGCAGGCACTCTCCGGAGGCCATGCGCCAGCTCTGGATCACGGCAAGGCGGTCGTGTCGGAGCGGCCAGATACGCTCAGGCTCACGCCCCGTACGATCCGTATCATCAGATGTCCCGGCGGCTTCGTGAAGGGCTCTGTCCATCGGATCAACAGGCCGCGTCGCAGACGCCAGCCGCGCGATGGTCAGAGTGTGGCGCTGCGCCTGCGAGAGCGGCTGAGGACTGTCAGGCTCGCCTTCCCCGGTCGAGGTCCATACCCTCGCCACCCGCATCCTGTTTTCGGTAAGGGTGCCTGTCTTGTCGACGCACAGAACACTTGCACCTCCCAGCGTCTCGACCACGGCGCTGCGGCGCACCAGAACATTGTGACGGGCCAGCCGCCAGGCGCCGAGCGCCAGAAACACCGCAAGCACCATGGGAAACTCCTCAGGTACAAGCGCGATGGCCACAGTGATGCCCGCCAGCAGCCCGCCGATCCAGTCCGAACGCATGGCGCCATAGGCGATGGCGACCAGAGCGCAGAAAGCCAGCGCAAACAGGCCCACAAGCGTGACGATGCGCCCGGTCGTCGCCTGCAGGGGCGTCAGTTCATGGGCGATGCTGGCCAGGGAGGTGCTGATCCGGCCCAGAGCAGAGGAGGCGCCCGTCTGGCTGACCCGCACAACCCCCTGACCTGCAACAATCATGGTTCCGGCAAAAACCTGAGCGCTTGCCGCAGCCCCTGGCGCTGCGTCGTCAGATCGAGCACCGGCAGGATGCTTGACGACAGGGGCTGATTCCCCTGTCAGCATGGATTCATCGACGCGCAGAACCTCGCCGTTGAGAAGAACGCCATCGGCAGACAGCCTGTCGCCTTCCCCGACAAGCATCAGATCCCCCGGCACAAGCTCGCGTGCAGGAATTCGCCTGTCCAGCCCGTCACGAATGACGCGCGCCGTCGGCTGGGCCAGATCCGCGAGCGCCTGAAGCGCGCGCTCGCTTCGCAGCTCCTGGAGAATAACAAGACCGACCGCAGCCAGGGCGCCGGCCAGAAGGAAAGCACCCTCCGCAAGATCGCCAAGCACCATGTAGAGAGCCGCCGCTCCGATGAGGAGCATAAACATCGGCTCCCGGCTTGTCTCAAGAAGGATACGGCTCAGATCCCGCGTGCGGCTTCGCGGAGGCTCGTTAGGACCGATGTCCCTCAGCCGTCGCGCCGCCTCATCCTGCGTCAGGCCGCCAGGGCCAAGGCCATCCATATGCGCCCCCGGGTGAACTCGCGACCTGATGATGCGGATGATTCTTAGCTGCTGGCGGCCACGCGTGACAACTGTTCACTCACCGCCCTCAGGCGGTCAGCTGCCTTACCTGTGGCGCAGGATGCTTCTGCAGTGCAGGACATTCCTCAGGACCAAGCGTCTCACGGGCGAGAAGCAGCTCTGCGCCCGCATCAAGCTCGCTGCGGCGCCCTGCAAGAACAGACATGGCTTTTTCCAGTGCAGCTGCAAGCAGCGTACGCACAGCCAGATCGATCTCCCGCTGGGTGTCCTCTGAGGCTTCCATCTCCATACGCGCCCCGCCTGCATCCTGGAAGTAAGGGTCAATGCGCGCGGAGAATGTTCGCTCGCCAATAGCCGGCGCCATGCCGAAACGCGTGATCATGTCCAGAGCGATCGCCGTTGCGTGCTGAAGGTCGTCCTGGGCGCCGGTTGACACATCGCCGTCAAAGACAAGCGTTTCAGCGGCGCGTCCCCCCATGAGAACCGCCAGCCTTTCCTCAAGTTCGGTACGCGACAGCAGGAAACGATCCTCCGTCGGGCGCTGCATGGTATAGCCAAGGGCGCCCAGTCCACGGGGAATAATGGAGACCTTCTGGACCGGGTCTGTCGATGGCAGGCTTGCGGCGACCAGCGCATGGCCCATCTCATGGAAAGCGACGCGCCGGCGCTCCTGCGGCTTCAGCACCCGGCTTCGTTTCTCAATTCCGGCGACGATACGTTCGATCGCCGCCTCGAAATCGGTCAGGCTGACAGCTGCAGCACCCCTGCGCGTGGCGCTGATCGCCGCCTCGTTCACCAGATTGGCGATATCAGCGCCTGCAAAGCCCGGCGTGAGGCCAGCGACAGTATCAAGATCCACGTCCGTAGACAGATGTATCTTGCGGACATGCACTTTGATGATAGCAAGCCGCCCCTTGCGGTCCGGCTTATCAACGAGCACCTGACGATCAAAGCGACCCGCGCGCAGGAGGGCCTTGTCAAGCACATCAGGGCGATTGGTTGCAGCCAGGAGAATAACACCGACCGTGGGATCAAATCCGTCGATTTCCGCCAGCAGCTGGTTCAGCGTCTGCTCCTTCTCGTCCTGACCTCCGAAGGCGAAGGCGGAACGGGAGCGCCCCAGCGCATCCAGTTCGTCAATAAAGATGATAGCAGGCGCGGCTCTTCGCGCCTGCTCAAAGAGGTCACGCACGCGCGCGGCTCCGACCCCGACAAAGAGCTCAACGAACTCAGACCCGGAAATCGAGAAGAAGGGAACCCGCGCCTCGCCGGCAACGGCCCTTGCAAGAAGTGTCTTACCTGTCCCGGGCGGACCGACCAGAAGCGTACCCTTCGGCGCACGTGCGCCCAGACGGCCAAACGACTTCGGATCGCGCAGAAAGGCGACGACCTCCTGAAGCTCGGCCTTGGCCTCGTCGACCCCGGCGACATCATCGAATGTCACCCGCGTTTCAGTTTCAACATAGAGCCTGGCGCGTGACTTGCCATATCCGAAGTAGCCGCCAACCCCCTTGCCGCCCACGCGGGTCAGCATGAAGCTCCAGAGAAAATAGAAGAAGATGAGGGGCAGTATCCAGCCCAGAACGACGCTGAGCCAGTCGGAGTCAACAGCGCCTGTGACCTCTATGTCCCTTGTTTCAAGGGTGCGTGCGAGGTCAGGGTCGACGCGGACAGTAGAGAAGCGCTCAGGTTCACCCTCGCTCGGGGAACGCAGGACACCGTCAATCCTGTCGAGCCTCACGGTCACCGACTTTATCCGCCCCTCGGCGACCCATGCCTCGAACCGGCTGTAGGGTATTGTCTGGGTTGATGACTGGCTCAGCAGCCCGTTGACGATCCAGACGAGCAGCAGGGCGACCAGAATGAACCAGACTGTAAAGTGACGCTTCTGACGTCGCTCCTCATCAGACGACTGATCGCGCTGCTGCGTTCGGGAATTCTGCTGAGCCGCCATACCATTCATCTGCCATATCAGCGGCGCTGCTCTTTGCTCACGATCAAGCGGAGGGAGAGGAAAAAACACCTATATTTCGGGCCGTTTCACGGCGTTTCCCGATATCGCTCTCTTTGATTTTATTTATCTGAGGACTCAGGCCTGTCCACAGCTCGATGCGACCATCTGATGGCAAACCGTTTTGGTCCGGGCGAAGACTGGTCATGCACTTGCGAATGCACGAGAAGAAGGGGGTGACGGAGAGGATTCAGCTCGGCGCGCCAGGCAACCAAAAAGCCCACAGCTCGCACGGTCCGTGCGAAGAATTCAGCCGGCCGTTACGCGGATGGTGGCGGACTTTGCTTGCAGGTTCAGAAGGGCGGATCGAAAAATTTCGTCTTTCCAGGCCAGTCAAATGGCCGCCGCTAACTCGCGGGCCCTGGCTCCTGTCCTGCTGTCACGCTTGCAACAGCCAGAACCAGGACAGCCGCCATCCGTGCGGAAGAACAGGCATGGGCGTATCCGATTGCTCTTGGGGCCGGCCGCGATGTCTCTCAAGCTTGGCCGGCGCTGACAGCTGGCAACAGGACGACCGGCGAGGCTGATGATGATCAGGACCTGCGAGACGAAGTCCCGACATTTCGGGACGTGTCGAAGGACTGGATGGTTTCCCAATCGCGTCAAACTTTCCAATGAGAAATCAAAGGCGCTGTGATCCTCAACGCTCAAGGCCTTTGCCAGGCCGATTGCCGCCAAGCGCGTTGACGAGATCGACACAGGCGACGTCCTCACATGCCTTTGACCGATATGGACTGAAATGCCGGAAACGGCGCGCCGCTTTCAGCAGCGTATTGAACACATCCTTTGGGCCGCTGACGTCCATGGCCATCGCGCCGGCCGCGCCCCAGCCCAACGGAGAGGCCGCCTATACCAGGTTTTACCGTTGCTGCTTCGCGTGAGGCGGCGCCATGCCGCGATGCCATCCGTCGCGCTGCCCTCCTAGATGGAGATGCGCGTGGTGCGGCAGACACTGGCGTCCCACTGCCTCCGGTTCATCCGCCTGACAACAAGATCCGGCGAAGGGCGCGGCGCGTCATGGGGCGATGTTGACCTGACGCAGGGTGTCTTGAAAACGACTGCTGATCGCATGAAGGCGCGCCGACCGCACCGCCCGCCCTTGAGCGGCGCCGCCCTTGCCTTGCTCAAAACTCTCGATCCCGGTCCGAGCCGAGGAACGGCATTCATCTCTCTGTCGCCGTCAGGATCCGGGCTCTTGTCGGAAGCCGCACTCAGGAAACTCATGGCAATCACTTGCGCCAGCGAATTCACACTCCATGGGTTCCGCTGCGGCCTCCGGGACTGGGCCGGCAACGGGACCGGGTTCCCCGCGATATCGCGGAAGACGCACTCGCCGACAGGAATGGGCGGCTTTCGTTATGAAGGCCTGGGTGGTTCAGCCTGCCCTTCCGAAGGCAAAGGTCAGAGGCTAGAATCGTCTTGGGCGCGCCATGAAATCGAGGACTTAGCCGTTACCTTCTGACCGATTCCCTCCTGAATTTGGCCGGGGTTCCAACGGGGTTCCTCAGAATTTGGCGCTTTTTAGGCTGTTTCAGCGGGTTTCAGAACGTACCGATCAGTGCTGACACGCCGCCATCGGCGAGATTGGAGCGCGCGCAGCCGATCGACCCGTCTTGCGAATTGACATCAAAGTTCTTATAGTGATGGCATTGCTATCACGAATTGTTTTTTGCCATCATGGTTGCTGTTACGATCCGCAATTTGTCGGAGGAAGCGCATCGCGCTCTTAAAATGCGTGCGGCCGAACACAATCGAAGTGCGGAAGCAGAAATGCGCGCAATCCTCGAGGCCGCAGTTCGGCCAGTTGGGCGGCTTCGGCTTGGGACCGCTTTGTCAGACATCGGCCGGAAGGCTGAGCTTACGAATGTGGATATTGAAGCGCTCGGCCAGGTTCGCGACTCAAAACCTGCCGAACCGATCGGTTTGGAATGATTGTCCTCGACACAAACGTAGTCTCGGAGGCAATGAAACCCCGGCCCGATGCGTTGGTACGCGACTGGCTGGATGCCCAAGCCGCTGAAACGCTCTTTCTGACCAGCATCACCATCGCTGAGTTCAAGTTCGGTGTCGGAGCTCTGCCCGGTGGCAAGCGCAAGGAAAGACTCACGATCGCAATCGATGACATTATTGAGCTCTTTGCCGATCGGATCCTGGCGTTCGATACAAACGCGGCGCACCGTTATGCAGATATCGCGGTGCTTGCCCGCGCCGCCGGAAGAGGCTTTCCGACCCCTGACGGCTACATTGCAGCAATCGCTGCGGCGCATGGGTTCAGTGTTGCGTCACGCGACAGCAGCGCGTTTTCAGCAGCTGGCCTCAGTGTAATCGATCCATGGAACGTCAGACGCTGACCGATCGCTCGGCCCTAAATACTCATTTCCAGAAAAACTCCGGTGCGTTTTCAGGCGAACGCAGATTCCAGTTCTGCTCCGGCAGCGATGGCGCCGCAGGATCACATGCTTCGGGAAATCGATGCGGTACTTGATCTGTACGGACCTCGCGCTGAACTGGCCCCTCATTATTCCGACACCGTTCGCCCCCCGATCGATCTGGAACTGAGGATCCTGATGCTGCTTGTGGGATACTGCCACGGCATCCGCTCTGATCGCCGGCTCTGCGAAGAGGTCCGGCTGAACCTGGCATATCGCTGGTTCTGTCGACTGGGTATGGAAGATTCGATCCCGGATCATTCGGCCTTCTCGAAGAACCGTCATGGCCGCCTCCGCGAGGCCGACATCCTGCGCAGCGTGCTCGAGGCCGCGGTCCGCAGGTCCATGCGGCAGGGGCTTGTCGCGCGATAAGGCTTCACCGCCGGCGCCAACCGGAGGAACAGCGTGCCGCAAGGCGATGACCAGGACTGGGATGGCCCGGGCGGGTCGACGCGGGCGGTGGCCGAGTATCTGGGCGAGGCTCAACGAGACAGCGCCGCCGCCGAAGGAGATATTCCTATCAGATCCGGCCTCGCGTCTCACCACTGCTGTCGGCAAGCCAGCCTTCTTCGGCTGGTCGACCAACTATCTGATCGATGTGAAGCACGCAGTGATTAGGGATGTTGCAGCGACGCCGGCTCACCGGACGGCTGAGACTGAGGCGACACAGAGAATGATCGACCGCATCGAAGAGAGGCCTGGTATAAAGCCAAAACGCATCATCGGCGATACAGCTGATGGCACGACGGAGATTTTGTCCTGGATGGTCGAGAGGGAGGGCATCGCTCCGCACGCGCCTCTCAGGGAGAAGGGCAAGCGAGGCTATGGAACGTTCACCGGCTCGGCGTTTGCCTACGATGCAGCACCGAACGCGCTGATATGTCCGGGTGGAAAGATGCTTCGCCCTTTCAACCGCAGGTAAGCAACGCCTCGCTGCGGCATCGATAAGGATAGCCAGCAGCGTAAACGCGTCAGCCAGAACGACTGTCGAGCGGGCGCGTTGACGGAAAAATCCCGCCCGGGACAGCCGATATGCAAGGTTGTCCGCAGCGTCCACGCGAGCGAGCGTGATGTCGCTCGCAGTCTCGAGGGCGCGCCCGAATATCTCCAGTTGCGCAAGGATCGGAAGAAAGTCGAGATGCTGTTCGCGTATCTCAAGCGTATCCTGAAGATCGGCCGGCTGGGCTTGCGCGGACCGTCTGGCGCAAGCGACGAGTTTGACCTCGCCGCCGCCCAGAACCTGCGCAAGGTGGCGAAGGGCGCCATCCCGCCCCTCAGCCGGGAGGGCGTGCGTAAAACGCCTCGCACTCCTGCTCGCGCCCCCTCACGACACGACGGCCAGACAGCGGCCCATGCATCTCTGTGACGACTGTCCGCTGGCTCTCCGGGCCTTCCCCGGTGTGAAAGTAGATGACCACCCAGTCACGGATGCGTCCCAGCCGATGCGCCTGCCGGGTGTTTGAAAACAGCAAGGTCAGACGCCAGCCGTCCGCCTGCGAGTGCATAACAGGCAACCACGCCTTCCCGGTCGGGTTGAACCGACGGGGCGCTATTGTCGGCAGCCGCCCCTCGGAGGCGGCGCGCCGGTAGGCCTCATCCGCCGATAGAAGAAGTGATACGGACGGCTCCTCTGAAGGGACTGCTGCTGGCCGCCTCAGACGCCCGAGACGGGTGTTGAGAAGAGCGCGCAGACCCTCTGCGCGCCGCGCTCCCACACCGGCAAGCGTCTCCAGCCGCCCATCATGCGCCGCCAGCTCCAGCTGCTCGAGCGTCTCGATACCGAGGTCTTCATGCAGTCGGTGTGCAAGGCGCGGACCGATGCCCGGAAGTGATCGAAACAGCGCTTCGGGATCCACACGACCCGTCAGACGCTCAAGCTGCACCCAGCGGCCTGTCGTGAGCATCTCACAGATCGCACCGGCGATACCCTCGCCGATTGTCGGAAGGGCGGTGAGACCATCACGGCCGCCTCGCCTGAGAAGGGCGTCAACCGGCTCGGGCAGGCTCTGGATCGTCGCCGCACCCCTTCGGTAAGCGTTCGCACGAAAGCCGTCCTCACCCTGGGCCTCCAGAAGGTCAGCCATCTGGCGGAGCTTGTCAGCGATCTGCACATTCAGCCCATGCGGGCCGGATACGCCAGACTGGAGTGCGGGATCAGCCCTCGCCGGTTCCCTCAGATAGCCAGGAGATTCTGCCGGACCCCGGCCGCGCTTCTCAGAAGCGGTCATCACGCCCCCCTCCCGATCCGCTGCAGGACACACGCGCAGCACCGGCCGCTCCAACTCCCGAGAGGGGGCGTTGCTGGCCCCTGCTCCCCTCTGCCCGACTGTACGCACTCACGCCTTCCGATCCGCACCGGGCGGAAGGCATCTCACGCCTCTCGCGGCCGGCTTGTCTTGATTCAGATCACAGGGGTCAGATCCGGCGGCCTTCGCCCCGCCGGGGCTTGTCCCGGGTCAAGGTCGCCAGGCCATCGCACCTGATAGGGAAACGACCTGTCAGACGCGAGGACAGCCATGACCCGAGCCGATCAGCCCGTCATCTGGTTTGACCAGCTGGGCAAGAGCGACATCGCCCGTGTGGGAGGCAAGAACGCGTCTCTGGGAGAGCTGGCCAGTCGCCTGTCGGCGGCAGGCATAGCAACCCCGCCGGGTTTTGCCGTTACGACCAGCGTGTACCGGGCTTTCATCGCGGCCAACGGCCTTGAACCGCTTATGCGCACGACGCTCGGACGGCTTGAGAAGGGCGAACTCAGTCTCAGAGAGGCCGGCGACAGGCTGCGCAACCTGTTTCTGAACGGCGCCTGGCCACAGGATACAGCTGGCGCCATCCGGCAGGCCTATCTCGACCTCTGTGACCGGCTGGGCCGCGGGGCTGTCGCCGTAGCCGTGCGCTCAAGCGCGACTGCTGAGGACCTGCCCCATGCAAGCTTTGCAGGCCAGCAGGAGACATTCCTCAACATTACGGGGGCCGACGCCCTGCTTCAGGCCTGCCGCCAGTGCCTGGCCTCACTCTTCACTGACCGCGCCATCAGCTATCGGCAGGCGCAGGGCTTTGATCATATGAAAGTCGCTCTCTCCATCGGCGTTCAGCTGATGGTTCGCTCGGACATCGGCGCCGCCGGGGTGATGTTCTCCATCGATACGGAAACCGGCTTTGACAAGGTCGTCGTTATTGATGCGGCCTGGGGCCTAGGTGAGATGGTCGTCAAGGGCGGCGTCGATCCGGATGAGTATCAGGTGTTCAAGCCCCTCCTGAATGATCCGAAACTGACCCCTGTGATCGGCCGCAAGCTCGGCGCCAAGACAGTCAAGATGACCTATGGCGCGCCGACGGGCGCAGCGACCCAGATCGTGGAGACATCGCCGGCGGAGCGCGCCTCCTTCGTGCTCGATGACGATACGGTGCTCCAGCTTGCGCGTCACGCATGCCTCATCGAGCGTCACTATGGCCAGCCTATGGACATTGAGTGGGCGAAGGCCGGCGATACGGGCCAGCTCTATATACTCCAGGCCCGGCCTGAGACCGTTCAGTCGCGACGTGACGCCAGCCTGATCAAGACATTCAGTATTCGCTCAAAAGGCCGTACGCTTTCAAGGGGTCTCAGCATCGGCGAAGCGGTGGCCGCTGGAAAGGTCTGCGTGATCAGAAACGCGGGCGACATCGGAGCCTTCGTCGATGGGTCCATACTCGTAACCGGAACCACCGATCCGGACTGGGTCCCTGTCATGAAGCGGGCCGCCGCCATTGTGACCGATCATGGCGGGCGCACTTCACATGCCGCCATCATCAGCCGCGAACTGGGCCTGCCGACGATTGTAGGCACGGGGGATGCAACCTCCGTCCTGCAGGATGGCCAGGACATAACAGTTTCCTGCGCTGAAGGCGGCGATGGATTTATCTATGAGGGCGCTGCCGCCTTCGATGTGACGGATGTCCGGATTGACGACATTCCGAACACACAGACACAGGTCATGCTCAACCTCGCCGATCCCGCGGCGGCCTTCCGCTGGTGGCGCCTGCCCGCTGACGGGGTTGGCCTTGCACGGATGGAATTTGTCATCAGCAATCATATCAAGGTGCATCCCATGGCGCTGGCGCACTTTGATGATCTTACGGACGCCGGGATCAGACGGGCGGTCAGTGAACGCACAGCCGGCTATCAGGACCGCTCTGACTACTTCGTCGACCGGCTGGCGCTGGGCCTCGCGCGTCTGGCCGCGGCATACTTTCCCAAGCCGGTCATCATCCGCACAAGTGACTTCAAGACGAATGAGTATGCCCACCTCCTTGGCGGCGGACAGTTTGAGCCCCACGAGGAGAACCCGATGATCGGCTTCAGGGGCGCCTCGCGCTACTATTCGCCGCGCTATCAGGCGGGGTTCGCTCTGGAATGCCGGGCGCTGAAGAAGCTGCGCGAGGAGATGGGCTTTACGAATGTGATCATCATGATTCCCTTCTGCAGGTCCCTCGGCGAGGCCGACAGGGTCCTTGATGTGATGGCGCAGAACGGCCTGCAGCGGGGACGGAATGGACTTGAAGTCTATGTGATGTGCGAGATTCCCTCTAATGTCATTCTGGCCGCAGAGTTCGCAAAACGCTTCGACGGTTTCTCCATCGGCAGCAATGACCTCACCCAGCTCACACTCGGCGTAGACAGGGATTCGGAAGATCTTGCTGACCTGTTCGACGAAAACGATGACGCGGTCAGGTGGATGATCGGCCGGGTGATAAGCGAGGCTCATGCGAACCATGCCAAGGTTGGACTCTGCGGCCAGGCGCCGTCAGATGATCCTGCATTTGCTGAATTCCTCGTGACATGTGGTATCGACTCCCTCTCGGTCAGTCCCGACAGCTTCATCAGGGTCAAGCAGCATGTGGCGCACCGTGAAGAAACGCTGCGCACCGGCGGGCGCACGACGCGGGCCGGCTGACAGCCTGCCTCTGCAGCTTCGCACACCCCCCACGCAGACGGTCGGGCTCTTGCCCGCTTGCAATACTTTTATGGCATATGGATCGGCTTGACAGGGCCGGGAGCGAGCCGGAAGAATAAGCTCCAGAAGCGAAGGTCCGGCAGATACAGTCCTGAAGGACGGGGACCTGCGCCAGGGGAGAGGTTCTCAGCGTGCAGGATAACATCGTCCAGTGGGCCGTTTTCATCGGCCTGACGCTCGCCATGGCGCTTGCAACCGCCTGGCAGGTTCGCCGCATGGGAGGGCGCTCGACTGACTCCAACAGGGAGTTCTTTCTGGCGGGGGGCAATCTGAGCTGGCCGTTCGTCGCCGGGTCGATCACGCTGACCAATCTGTCCACAGACCAGCTGGTCGGCATGAATGGCAATCAGATGCTGCTGCTCGCCTGGTGGGAGCTGTCGGCGATCGCGGGCCTTCTCATGCTCTGCTTTATCTTCCTGCCAATCTACTATCGCAATAACTGCACGACGACGACCGAACTTCTGGAGCGCAAATATGGCTCGAAGTACCTGCGCGCCAGCGTCTCCATCCTGTTCCTTCTGGGCAATGTCTTCATCTATCTGCCCATCATGCTCTATACCAGCAGCCTCTTCCTGAAGACCCTTTTTGGCGTCGATGCGCCTCTGATACTGATTGCAGCCCTGCTGGCGATCGTCGGCGCCGCCTATGCGATTTCAGGTGGGCTGCGCGCCGTGGCCGTCTATGACACGCTGTCGGGGATCGGCGTTCTGGCGCTGGCGGGTCTGGTTGTCATTCTTGCGATGGCGGCGATCAACTTTGACTTCTCCGGCATCCCGGCTGAACGCCTGTCAATGGTTGGCTCAGAGACATCTCCAATACCCTGGCCGACCCTTCTGACGGGCATGATTTTCATCCAGATGTTCTACTGGAGCACGAACCAGACAATTACCCAGCGCGCCATGGCGGCGCCAACATTGCGCGAGGGCCAGAAGGGTGTGCTGGCTGCGACCCTGATCCGGATCGTGCTGATCCCCGCCATTGTCGTCATACCTGGCGTGGTCGCCTATAAACTCTTTGGCCCCCTCGGTGACCAGGCTTACAGCCGTATCGTCGACGCCGTTCTGCCTGACTGGCTCTCGGGCGCCTTTGCCGCGTTCATGGCGGCGGCGGTCCTGACAAGCTACACGTCCGTCCTGAACTCATCCGTAACGCTCTATGTCTGCGACCTGCATGAGAAGTTCCTGACCTCGAAGCCTAACGTCGCACGGCTCAATACGGGCATCTCGCTTCTGTTCATGGCTGTATCGATCATGCTTGTGCCCGTTTATTCAGGGGCCGTGTCGATCATCAATCTCGTCCAGCAGCTGAACGGCCTGCTGTCGATGCCGATACTTTCGGCTTTCATACTTGGACTTCTGTTCACGAACGTGGATGCCCGCGCAGCCATGATGGCGCTTGTCTTCGGGACAGCTCTTTATGCGTTTTTCACGTTCGTCTGGACGCCGATCCATTACATTCATCTCATGGTCATTACGCTCTTCGCCTGCATCGGATTCGGACTGCTTGCGAACGCCGTCATTTTCCGTCGCATGGCGGGTCTCCCGTTCCTACAGCGGAAACCGGGCGGCCCCGACTGATCACACGGATCACTGCTCCAGAGCGAGTGTGAGCCTTACCGTGTAGGTCTGCCCGCTTTCAAGGACGCCGGCGCCGCCGGATGAGGGCTCATGGTTGAAGGCGTCCGGCATGGCGCTCTGCGGCTCAAGGCAGAAATAGCCCGCTGCGGGTGGGCTGTAGACCTGCAGGAAACGTAACGGCGGCTCGGTCGACATACGCAGGGCATAGTCCGGCCAACAGATGGAGGCGCTGCCGTTCCAGTCTGTAAAGCAGCTATCCAGATCCCTATCCGTAACCCTGAGGCCTGCGTTCAGCTGGCCGACAGCGTCGTCGGCGGCGAGGCAGGCCGGAATGCCTGTCGCATCGGTCACCCACCGCGCTCTCACCTCGGCGCGGAGCAGGGCGCCCTCTGACGGGAAATAGGGATGAAAGCCGATGGCGAAAGGCATCGGTTCTGTCCCGGTATTGGTCAGCGATGCTGCAATGGTAAGATCATCGGCCGACACAGCAAAACGGCGCGTCAGTGAAAAAGGGAAAGGCCAGCCGCCGCCCCCCGGCCAGCTGACAGCCAGCCCGGCTGCAGACGCATCGCGCTCCGTGAGCGTCCACGGCATGCGCCAGCAGACCCCGTGCAGCCCCTGGGGATCTCCGGAGGGCCCGTCGGAGAGATCTATGAGGCGCCCCTTCCAGCTGAAGAGGCCACGTGCAACCCGGTTAACCCACGGCGCCATGGGAAATTCACCCAGACACAGGGGATCATCCGGCGGGTCATGTGGAGGCGAACGCAGGATCTCCCGGCCATCGAGCCGAAGCCGTACAATCCCGCCGCCCGTCTCGGGCGCAAGCACAAGACAGGATCTGTGCGAGCTGAGCGTGACATGCGTCATTGGGGTCTCGACGTCTCCGGAGCGATCCTTCAGAGTGGACCTATAAGGGGAGGATGCATGCCGCGCTATGAAAGGATCGACGGAGCGGACCGAACCTTTGCGATCCTTGTGAATCAAACGGGGGCGCCGGAGCTGCTTTACTTCGGGCCACGACTGAGCGGGGAGGCGGATCTGGCGCAGATGGCCGCCATCCTTCAGCCCGGACAGCGCGAGTCCCTGCCCGATCATCCCGTTGCGCCATCTCTGTGTCCGACGAACGGGTTCGGCTGGATGGGAGAGCCAGCGATCAGCGGCGTCCATGATGATGCAGACGGAGCGATCAACTGGTCATCAGCAGATGTCGAACACACGAGCAACGGGCTTGAGGTCACCCTCAGGGACGACCGTACCAGACTTGAGGTCCGCCTGAGCTACGTGCTGGACAGCCCTACGGGCGTGCTGACATCGCGAATGCGCCTGATCAATCATGGCGCGCGGCCATTCCGACTGCATCAGGCGATGTCCGTATGTGTGCCGCTGCCGGCCTGGGTGAAGGAAGCGGTGAGCCTGTCGGGCGACTGGTCCCGTGAAGGCCAGCTGGCGCGCATACCGCTGAGCCCGGGGCTCTGGTCACAGACCAACCGGACCGGGCGTACCGGTTTTTCCGGCTCAACTCTCATGGCGGGCGAGCCGGCTGCGAGCGATCATGCAGGACGCCTGATCGTCATTCACCTCGCCTGGAGCGGCAACCACCAGCTGAGCATCGAGACCCTCGCCTCTGGTCGACGCCTGGCCATGGCGGGCGCCCATCTTGCGCCAGGCGAGGTCGTACTGGCGACGGGTGCGTCCTATGAAACGCCCGAGGCCCACCTGTGCCTGTCCGAAACCGGCTTTAACGGCGTCTCCGATGCGTTCCATCCGTTTGTCCGTACGCGTATCCTGCCGGATGCAGCCGGACCGCGCGCTGTCCGCCGGGTGCATTTCAACACATGGGAGGCGGCCTATTTTGACGTCGATGAGACCTCCATGAAGGAGGTGGCGGCGGCGGCGGCGGCTGTAGGCGTCGAACGCTTCATCCTTGATGACGGATGGTTCGCCGGCCGCAGGAGCGACAGCTCCTCCCTGGGCGACTGGCGCGCCGACCCGGTCCGCTTCCGACACGGGCTCGGACCGCTGATTGACGCGGTGCGCGCCCTGGGCATGGACTTCGGCCTCTGGATTGAGCCGGAGATGGTCAGCCCTGACAGCGATCTCTATCGCGCCCATCCCGACTGGTGCCTTCATGCGCCAGGGGCGCCGCGGCCCGGTATGCGACATCAGCTCTGGCTCGATATGGCGCGCGGCGAGGTACGCGACCATATCTTTGACCAGATCAGTACGCTCCTGTCAGGCAACGCCATCACCTGCGTCAAATGGGACTGTAACCGTTTCATGTTTCCCGCCGTCAGCGCCGGCGCGCCAGCAGCCGGACGCGTTGTCCGCGGGACATATGACCTCATGGACCGCCTCAGAGCAGCTCATCCCTCCGTCGAGATCGAATCCTGCGCGAGCGGCGGCGCACGCATGGACCTGGCGGTCCTCAAGCGGGCCAGCCGCCTCTGGCCCAGCGACGCCACCGATGCGCTCGAGCGCATTCGCATTCAGCGCTCGGCCGGCCTTATCTTTCCCCCTGAGATCATCGGTGCGCACGTCGGCCCTGCGCCCAATCCGATCACAGGGCGCCATCTGCCGATGGCGCTGCGGGCGCGTGTCGCAATGTTCGGTCACATGGGCGTTGAGGCCGACCCACGTCGGTTGAGCAGCGAGGATCGTGACACGCTGAGCGCCCATATCGCTCTCTACAAACGCTACCGACCTCTGCTGCACTCCGGGCGCATGCTGCGATGGCGGACGGATGACGGCGCTGAGGCGGTGATCAGCCTCTCCCGCGACGGAGGCGAGGCGCTGTGCCTGGTCTGCCGTAGCGATACAGCGCCCGAGGCCGAGGCGGCGCCCGTGATGATACCGGGGCTGGCGGCGTCCGCCTCCTACCGGATCACGCTGCACGAGCCCTGGCCGGCCATCGCCTCGCGTCGGCTCCATGATCCGGCAGCCTGGCGCCGCGGGCGTGTCATCTCTGCGGACATCCTCAGCCAGGCGGGCCTGCGACTGCCCCTCAGCGATCCGATGACCGCATGGCTCGTTCATCTCGAACGGGTCTAGCGGGGGCCAGCAGTCGTCTGTGTCCTAAGCCGCCCGCCAGACGGCGACGCCGGCAGCCGGCAGCTCCCGCCCGCCGATCAGAAAAGCGCTGTTCGTGAGGCCGGGCATGCAGTCGGACAGGTCTGTGGGTTCGGCTGCATAGTTGATGGCGACCATCAGATCGCCGCAACGCCGCACCCTGACATGTTCGGGAAGATCCATAGCGCTGAGACCTGCGCCCTCTATCGCCGACATCACGGCCGCCTCAAGAAGGCCGGCGCATGGCCATGCCGCCAGATACTGGATGCGTCCATGACGGAACCAGACGCCAGCGCCCGAGGCTGTGCGCGCCAGGGCCGGAAGATCCGTGCTGACATGCTCGATCCAGCGCGTCAGCTCAAAATCACCCGGCTCCACCCAGCCAGGACGCAGGCTCTCAACGCGCATGACGCGAAGCGGTATGAGCCTGCGCAGATCGCCGGGCGGGAGGCCTTCTGAGATCTGGAATGACGGCGTCTTTGAACCGCTGCGCGGGCCTATGATGACCTCTGCGCCGCTGGCCGCGATGCGGTCGGTCAGTCCCTGCGGCAGAACCGGCAGGCTGGGCGCGACAACCAGCCTGTAGCCGTCAAGGACTGCGTCCGCAGGCAGGATGTCAATACTGAGGCCCTTGCGGCGCAGCGCCCTGTAAAAGCTGAGTACAAGCGTGAAGTAGTCAAAGTCGGCCCCCTGCGGCTGGATATCGAGAACCCATTTCGCGCCATAATCGAAGATAAGCGCCACGTCAGCCTGCACCGTCTGGACGCAAGGAAGAGCAGCAAGCTCGCGCCCCACACGCCCGGCCTCACCGAATGCAGGCGCCTCCCCATCGTCGGGCGTGCGCAGACCCGCATGCATCTGTTCCTGTGCGAAGGGCGCCTGGCGCCAGCGGAAATAGGAGACAACCTCTGCGCCATGTGCAAAGGCCTCCCACGTCCAGGCGCGCACCATGCCTGGCAGAGGCGCCGGGTTCCAGGGCGCCCAGTTGACCGGTCCGGGCTGCTGCTCCATCACCCACCAGCGGCCCCGGCCGACGCCGCGGTAGAGATCATGATGAAACGCCGTGAAGTCAGGGTCGCCCTGCCTCATGAACCGTTCCTTGAACCCGGGCTCAGCTGAACTCTGCTCCAGAAAGCCAAGCGGGTAGGAATCCCAGGAGGCGACATCGAGATCGCGCGCCACCTCGAAATGATCAAAGGCTGTCGAGACGCCCATGAAGTTATGAAGAATATCACGCCCCGGGGACAGGGGACGGATAATGTCGCACTGCGCCCGGTTGAAGGTGACAACCTGGTCGGAGGAAAAGCGCCTGTAGTCGAGCCGGTGAGAGGGGTTGGCTTCCGTGACTGTCTGGAAAGGCGGGTCGACCTCATCGAAGGACCGGTACTCCTGGCTCCAGAAAACAGCGCCCCAGGCCTGATTAAGCGCATCGATGGAACCGTATCTGTTCCGGAGCCAGTCGCGGAAGGCGAAGCCGGCATGCCGGGAAAATGAAAGGACGGTATCATGGCAATCATACTCATTGTCGGTCTGCCAGGCGCCAACTGCCGGATGCCGGCCATAGCGTTCGGCTACGGCATGGGTGATCCGGGCGCTGGCGCTGCGATAGGACGGGCTTGAGAAACAGTAATGGCGGCGGGACCCGAAACGCCGCGGAGCGCCCCGCGCATCGACCGCCAGCATGTCAGGATCTGCATCAACAAGCCATTTAGGAGGGGTCGCTGTCGGCGTGCACATCACCACCCTGAGGCCGGCTTCGCCCAGCGTATCGATGGCGCGGTCAAGCCACCCCCACGACATGTGATCCGGACGCGGTTCAATACGGCTCCATGCGAACTCGCCCACGCGCACCCACGACAGACCGAGCTCAGCCATACGGGCGGCGTCGTCCTTCCACATCGCCTCCGGCCAGTGTTCGGGATAATAACAGACACCGAGCTTCATTGACGCCGACCTTTCACAATCCGCCGGTCCGTATTAGATCAACCGCGCGCCACCTGCCAGCATGGGGATGGCTGACAGGGATACCCGGATGCTGATGCGAAAGGCTGATCTCCTCAAAAAGGCGTTCGGCGAGCGCTTTGGCGGCCAGCCCCGCGTGTTTGCAGCACCCGGCCGGATCAATATCATTGGCGAACATACTGATTATTCAGAAGGCTATGTCATGCCCGGGGCGATCGACCGCGTCTGCCTGACAGCGGCCGCCGTCAATGGCGCAGACCATGTCCTGGCAGTCAGTGAGCAGCACGCACAACCGCTGATATCAACCGGCCGGTTTGCCCGCACCGGTCAGTGGATCGACTATATTGCCGCTGTCCGTCAGGTTCTTATCGATGCGGGCATCGATGTTCCCGGCTGCAACCTGTTAATCAGCAGCGATGTACCGCAGGGCGCCGGGGTCAGTTCGTCTGCAGCCCTGGAAGTCAGCGTCATGAATGCGATGCTTGCCCTCGCCGGCCGGACAGCCTCACCGCGCCAGGTCGCACTCTGGTCGCAGGCGGCCGAGGCGACCTATGTAGGCGTCCCCTGCGGCGTGATGGATCAGTATATCGCCACCAGCGGTCAGGCGGGTCATGCGCTTCTGCTTGACTGCCGGTCTCTGGATACACAGGCCGCGGCTCTGCCTCCGGGGATTGCTTTTCTTGTGATCGACAGCACGATCCGCCACCGTCTTGTGGACGGAGGGTATGCGGCGCGCCGGGCGGACTGCGAGATGGCGGCGGATCATCTCGGCGTCAGGTTCCTGCGTGATGCAACGGCTGGCATGCTGAACGGGTGCAGCCTGCCTGAACGCATCCTTCGACGCGCCCGCCACGTGGTCAGCGAGAATGAGCGGGTTCTGGCCACAGCCGAGGCGCTGACGGCTGGTGAGATCGCGCGTGTAGGAGAGCTGATGAACGCCTCCCACGCCAGCCTGAGGGATGATTTTGACGTCACCGTTGAGGAAACCGATCATCTCGCCGCGATCGCTGTCAAGACCGAAGGGGTTCTTGGCGCGCGCCAGATGGGAGGAGGTTTTGGCGGATCGGTGCTGGTTCTGGCTCATGCGGAGGCCGTCCATGCGGCTCAACAGACGATCCTTTCCGCTTACCACGCAGCGACAGGCATTCACGGCTCAGCCTTTATCTGCACACTCTCGGATGGCGCATCTGAGGTAAGGCCATGACACAGGGCGCCCACAGGCGGCAGAACATTCTGACAGGCGAGTGGGTTCTGGTCTCACCTCACCGGCTGTCGCGGCCATGGCAGGGATCTGTAGAGACCGCACCCCCGCCTGCCAGCCTGACGCACGATCCTGAATGCTATCTGTGCGCCGGCAATCTCAGAGCAGGCGGACATCGGAATCCTGACTATTCCGGCGTCTTTGTATTTGACAATGATTTCCCTGCATTGCTTGCGACATCCACCCCGCCTGAGGGTGACGGCCTTCTCATTTCCCGACCGGAGACAGGCGTCTGCCGTGTCCTGTGTTACTCACCTGATCATTCCCGACCGATGTCGCGACTGTCTGTGGCGGAGATTGAGGCCGTTGTCGGCGCGTGGTGTGATCAGTCTGCAGATCTTTTCGGACGTGAAGCAATCGGTGCGGTAACCCTGTTTGAAAACCGCGGCGAAATGATGGGCGCCAGTAACCCTCATCCCCATGGACAGATATGGGCGACTGCATCAACACCCCCCGAACTTCAGCGTGAAACGGACCGTCAGATCCTCTGGCGCGCCGATCATGGGAGCGCCCTCCTGCTTGATTATCTTGAGCGTGAACTGAGGTCCCAAGAGCGCATTGTCCGCGATTGCGGGCACTTCGTGGCGCTGACGCCCTACTGGGCCATCTGGCCCTTTGAAACGCTTATCCTGCCACGTCGGCAGGTCAGCGATCTGATGAGCCTGACTGCAGATGAGCGCACCTCGCTCGCCGGCCTCCTTTCGGACCTTACGCGTACCTATGACAGCGTGTTCAGCGCGCCCTTCCCCTACACGATGGGATGGCACCAGCGACCCACAGCCCTGCCTCCGGATGCCGGATTTGTGACGCACGCACATGTCTATCCGCCGCTTCTGCGCTCCGCATCGGTACGCAAATTCATGGTCGGATTTGAAATGCTCGGCATGCCTCAGCGGGACCTGACGCCGGAAGAGGCGGCCCTTCGCCTTCGTGAAGCGGCCCGTCGCATCGGATTGTGAGGTCCGCGGGCGCTGTCTTGGGCTGAAGGGTCTGTATCCGGGCGCGCGCCTGTCAGACAGCATCCGCTGACGGTGCGCCCGATCACAGGAGTGTTCAGGTCACGATCCTGAGCGGGGCATGCTCGAGGCGGCCGAGCACATGGCGCGCGAAGAGATCCGCCTCGTGAAGATGGGGATAGCCTGAGAGGATGAAGGCGTCGATTCCAAGGTCCCGGTAAGCGTTCAGCTTAGCAAGCACCTGATCAGGATCGCCAACGATAGCAGCCCCGCAACCTGACCGCGCGCGACCGATGCCGGTCCAGAGATTATCCTCCACATAGCCTTCCGAACCCGCCTCCTCGCGCAGCTCCGCCTGACGGCGCACGCCATAGGAGGCGCTGTCGAGCGAGCGGTTCCTGATCCTTGCGCCCTCTGCATCATCGAGCCGGTGAAGCAGCCTGTCGGCCGCCCGGCGCGCCTCCGCTTCGCTCTCGCGCACAACAACATGGACCCGGTAGCCGAATGTCAGTCTCCGGCCGCGCCGTGCGGCGCGCGCCGAGAGGTCTGATATGATCTCAGCGACAACCTCCATCCTGTCAGGCCACATCAGATAGACATCCGCCGCTTCCGCAGCCGCCTCGCGTGCGTCCTCCGACAGCCCGCCGAAATAGAAAGGGGGGCGACGGCCCGTCTGGGTGCGGATACGCGGGGGATCGAGGCGGAACCGGAAGAAGTCCCCTTCATGATCGACAGCCTCGCCATTCATGAGCGCGCCGATGATCTTCATGACTTCGACCGTGCGGGCATAGCGCGGCCCGCTCGCCAGCGTCTCTCCGGGCAGATCGCTGGAGATGATGTTGACCGTGAGCCGTCCGCCGAGCATCTGATCAAGGGTGATAAGCTGACGGGCCAGCTGAGGCGGCCACATTTCTCCGCACCGGATCGCAGCCAGCAAACGCATGCGCCTCAGGAGTGGCGCGATGCCGGCTGCAAAAGCGATGGAATCAATGCCAAGGGCGTATCCGGACGGAAGGAGTATGTTGTCATAGCCTCCGGCTTCAGCCGCCAGCGCAATGTTCCGGCAATGCCCGAAGCTTGATAGCAGGTGTGGATCGGGCACGCCGAGGAACTCATAGTCATCATCGCACAGCGCGCTGAACCACGACACCTCGCAGGGCGGACGTGTGGGTGAAATGTCTGTCATGGCAGTCTTTCTCCGCGCGCCGCCACAAGGACTGCATACCACTCTTCGCGCGAGAGTGTGACGCCGGAAGCCCCGGCCGCCTGTCTGATGCGCGCAGGCGTCTGTGTGCCAACGAGCGGAACGGGAGCGGCCGGATGGCTCATGATCCAGGCATAGGCGGCGAGACTGACGTCGATTCCTGCACGCTGCGCAATGGGCTCCAGGGCCGAGCGCACGGCGTGCTCACGTTCGCCGCCGCCCGTCATCAGACGGCCGCCAGCGAGCGGCGACCAGGCGAAAACCACAAGACCAAGCTCCATCGCCTGATCCAGCACGCCATCGCTCAGAGCAGCTATCGAAAGAGGTGAGAATTCCGGCTGAATACTTGCCAGCGGAAAGGACAGATGCGCCTGAAGGGCCCTGACCTGAGATGGCGTGTAGTTGGAGACTCCCGCCTCGCGGATCTTGCCAGACTGGCGCAGACGTTCCAGGGCTGAGGCGACCTCAGCCGGGTGCGCGAGAAGATCAGGCCTGTGTATCTGGTAGAGGTCGATGGTCGCGGCGCCGAGGCGGCGCAGCGAGGCCTCGCATGCGCTGATCAGGTACGCCGCAGACGCATTGTAGGGTACCCCAGGCGCAATTCCACCCTTGGTTGCAAGGATGATACTGTCCCGCAGCCCGGGCGCGTCGGACAGGACGCGGCCAAGAAGAGCCTCTGCGGCCCCAAACGGCTCGCCATTGTCCGGGCCATAGATATCGGCTGTGTCGAAAAGATCGAGGCCGGCTTCGAGCGCCGCCTCAGCGCGTCGGCGCGCTGCGACCCGGTCATCGCCGCAGAAGCGCCACATCCCCCAGGCCAGACCCGGACAGGTCAGACCGCCCTTGCCCAGAGGACGGCGGACATGTGAAGACCCTGTCATCTCTGCGCTCTCCCGGTCCGTCCGCACGGATTTACAAAGGTCTGCTCCATGTCCGCTCTCCGCTTTGGCATTGTCGGCGCAGGCATGATGGCCAGGGAACATATCCGCAATCTGAAGCTTGTCGACACTGTCCGCCTTACCGCCCTGGCCGATCCCGAGCCCTCCTCACTTCAGGACAGTCTCCGGGAAGCCGGCGACAGGTATAAAGAGGTTGCAACTTTCCCGGGCGTGGAGGAGATGCTGGCCGGATCCGAACTGGACGCCGTGATCGTCTCCTCCCCGAACTTTACTCACCGGGCGGTTCTCGAGCCTCTGCTCGACAGCCAGGTTCATATCCTGTGCGAAAAACCGCTCTGCACGACGATCCCCGACGCACGATGGGTGGTCGAGCGTTCACGGCTAAGACGCGAGATCTTCTGGACCGCCATGGAGTACCGCTTCATGCCGCCAGCTGCGAAGTTCGTCGCCGAGGTACACGCAGGAGAGGTGGGGCGGCTCGTGATGATCAGCATCCGGGAGCATCGTTTTCCGTTCCTCGTCAAGGTCAGGGACTGGAACCGGTTTTCAGTCAATACGGGCGGCACAATGGTCGAGAAATGCTGCCACTTCTTCGATCTGATGCGTCTGATCGCGCGCGCCGAACCGGTTCGCATCGCCTGTTCGGGCGCGATGGACGTTAACCACCTGGACGAACGTTATGACGGACGTCAGCCTGACATCATCGATAACAGCTATACGATTGTCGACTTTGACAATGGCGTTCGCGCCATGCTGGATCTGTGCATGTTCGCCGAGGGCGCTGAGCAGCAGGAGGCCCTGACCGCAGTCGGCGACAAAGCCCGACTTGAAGCCTTCATTCCATCGGGCGATCTCGTTCTCTCCCCGCGCGTGGGGCTGGGCGCGCCCAAGGAGGTGACGGTGCGGCATGTCGAGGTTGACCCCGCGGCGCTGGAGGCCGGAACCCATCATGGATCCGTCTATTACCAGCTCCTGGCGTTTCTGGACGCGATTGCTGGCAGGGGAAAGGTTCAGGTGACGGCGGAGGACGGCCTCAGAGCCGTCGCGATGGGCGTTGCAGCCGAGATCAGCGCCCGCGAACGGCGGGTGGTCAGCCTGTCGGAGCTCGGCTTCTGAAAGATAGCCCGGCGCATTGCGCCTTCACCCAGTCACTCTAGACTGGCCACCTCAGGCAAGCTGACCGGAACCTTACCTCATGGCGTCATCCCACCAGCAGGCCTCCCAGCTCGGCGACCGTCTGCGCTGGGCGGCGCTCGCCCTGGTCTTCGGCGCCGCCATGATCAACTACATCGATCGTCAGGCGATCGCCCTTCTCAAGCCCATGCTGGAGGACGAGTTCGGCTGGAGCGATATGGACTACGCTCACATCGTATCGGGCTTCCAGCTGGCGACCGTATGTTCGATCATGGCCGCCGGCTGGTTCGTTGACCGGGTTGGCCTGCGCTGGGGATATGCGCTGGGGGTCGGGACATGGAGCCTTGCGGGCATGGCGCATGCATTTGTCACCACCGTTGGCGGGTTCATCGGCGTGCGCATTGCACTGGGCGTCACCGAGGCGGTCGGCACGCCAGCAGCGGTGAAGACAGTCGCCACCTGGTTTCCTGGCAGCGACCGCTCGCTTGCGCTGGGAATCATGAATACGGCGCCCAACATCGGAGCGGTCGCCACGCCACTGATCGTGCCGGTGATCGCTGTGACCATGGGATGGAAGGCCGCCTTCATCATCACGGGGGCGCTGGGATTTGTCTGGCTCGTCTTCTGGTTCATGCTGCCGCGCCCCCCGGTCCCGGGCGGATCGCCCAAGGCGGCGCCCACGCCTGTCAGGCAGGGCCGGTGGGACGATGTCTTCCGCATTCTGGCTGACCGCCGCGCCTGGGCGATCGCCGCGGCGAAATTCCTGACGGATTTTGTCTGGGCCTTCCTTCTCTTCTGGGGACCGGATCTCTTTCATAAGCGGTTCGGTCTGGACACCGCCGGGCTCGCGCTGCCTGTCGCAGCCATCTTCCTGATGGCGGCCGCCGGCTCGCTCTTTGGCGGGTGGCTGTCGACACGACTGATGCGCCAGGGTCGTTCGCTGAACGCCTCACGCAAGATCCCGATGGCCATATCGGCCATTCTGGCCCTGCCCGCACCGTTCGTCATGCTGGCCCCGGATCTCTGGATCGGCGTTCTCCTTCTTGGACTGACGCTGGCGGCTCATCAGTGCTTTTCAGCCAATGTGTTTGGCCTTGCGACCGACCTGTTCTCTCCCGTGCGCGTTGGCCTTGTCGTTGGCTTTGGTGCGACATTCGGCAATCTCAGCGGCCTTGGCATGCTTGAACTGACCGGCTTCATTCTCGATACGACAGGCTCCTATCTTCCCATGCTCATGATGTGCGCCGGCGCCTATGGCGCAGGACTGCTCGCCGTCAGCCTGCTGACGCCCGACATCGACCGGATGCGGGACACCGACGCCTGAGGCCGGCAAGCGCCTGCGCACTTTACCCAGGACCGCCCCCTCTGTGCGGCCGCTCTCCTGTCCGGCTGAGAACATCGAGGTGAGCCTGTCCCGCTCTTTCACGTTGCGCCCCATAACGCAGGCGTGCATGGCGCTTTGCCCCGGACGTGGCATTCTGTAAGTGAGTCCGGTGTCGGACGCGGTTGGGTGTGAGGGGGCGGGCCATGGCCGCAGGGATAAGGTGGTCGGTCCGTTGGGGCGTGTGCGGGCTTGCCCTTCTGGCTGTGTCGGGCTGTTTCAGCTTTGACGCAAAGCAGTTTGAAGTCGCAATACCTGGCGGTCAGCTCCGCCTTGAAGCAGCGGCGCCGCCGACCGCAATGACACCCGCTCCGGTCGCTGCGGCTCCAGGCGCTGTGCAGGGGCCCGAGGCGAAGACAGCCGACACCCCGATGCTGAGCGTCTCCACGAGCGATAAGGCCGACGCGGACGGGACAGAGGAGGCCTCTGTGAGTGCGACGGCAGAGGCGGGCGCGCCTGCCGCTGATCGCATTATCGTGACGGCCTCCGGCCGCTCCACGCGCCGGGTTCCTGATTACGGGCCAGATGAGACGGCGTCCCTTATCTGCGTCATGCAGAAGATCGGTTTTGATGACGCCAATGCCCGCCGGGCGCATCAGGCCACGCTGGCGGCGCGCGATATCCGGGAGGCGTTTGAAAAGGGACGCGTAACCGCTGCCGAGGCTGAAGAGGCTGAGCGTCGACGCCAGGACGCCGTCCAGAGCGCCCTCAGCCCTGTGCCTTTTGTTGATCTGATCTTCAGTCCCGTCGTCAGGCGGAAGGATCTTCCCGCCCCAACCTACAAGAGCGTCAGCCTTGAGCAGGGAGGCCTGTCGACGCTGCGTGAGAATGGGCGCGACACAGCCATCGTCTATGGACTTGCCCGCAATACGGGCAGGACTGCAGTTGAACTGCCGCCCGTCACGCTTGAGGCTCTCGATGGCTGGGAATTTGTCCTCTCGGGCCAGTCCTCCCTCCTTCCCTTCACGTCTCTTGCGCCGGGCGAGACGAAGGCCTTCGAGATGCGGATGCTGGATCCGCCCGAAAATACTGCCGAAGTGTATGTGCACTTTGCCCCGCCATTTCGCTATCGCTGGCGACGCGACTGTGATTTTTTTGGCGCCGGCCTGTCTGCGTCGGAAGAGGGGCTGAAGGCGCTTGCACCTTCAGAGGGACGCTCGCTGTGGGGCATCCTTGATGAGACGCTCGATGCTTACAAGCCAGCCACAGCGCCAGCGACCAGCGATGTTTCCGATCCGGGCGCCTACTCGGCTGCAGAGCTCAACACGCTGACGCGCTTCTTTCGCAGAGAGGCGGCCTGGGCCTGGGAGTGCAGTCAGTCGGACCGGCGGGAGTGTGCGGGGGCGGCTGATCGCCTGCACTGGCGCGATATGTTCGCCATAGCAGAAGCCACTGATGAAGCATGGGTCGCCGTGGACGCATTAGAGGGGATGCGCCGCAGGGCCGCATCATCCCCAGTCACAGATGCGGATATGGCGGCCGCCGAGCGGGCGGGCCAGGATGCGGCCCGAATGCTTGCCAATCTGGGCGCTGCAGCGCTGGCTCGCGCAGGAACAAGCGTAGACGATGTTGTCGTCGAGCTGACGACATCGTTCCTCAAGCTCGATGGAACGGGCCTTTATCTGGATATCGCAGGCCGTATCACCAATGCTGGCGCATCCGACCGTCAGGTCGATGCGCTGCTTGTGGCTCTGGTCGACCGGTTCGGCCTGCCTCTCAGCAGCGTCACGGTGGCGGCAGGCGCGCGTCTTACGCCCGGACAGGTACAGGATTTTGCGCAGAGAATTCCCATGACGCGGATAGGCAGCCGTCCTGCCCTGTCCCGGCAAACCGCAGGCGTCCTTGGCCGTGTTCCGCCCGAGGAAATACCCTGGGAGGTTCGCGTCGGAGCCATGGGCCGCGCCACCGCCAGCTCTCCCTAGACAGTCGTCCTGCCCACGCGCCTACTCCTTAGGCTTGAAGACGCCAGAATAGGTCACGGCCGCAAAGCCGACAACGAGGGACCCAAGAAGCGCATAAATCGCCTTGGCCCATTGCCAGAGGGCTATCTCGCTGAATATCCGAATGCCTGGGGCCTTCGCTCCACCTGTCGCAGGCAAGCTCCAGAACGGGGCCGGCGCGGGGACACCAGCAAACAGGCCGGTCTGACCCGCATCATCAGGATCGCATCTGGCCTCCTGGCCAAGGTCAAGGAAGGGAATGGCGATATCGAGGGCATAGAGCGCCGGCACGACCGAGCGGCAGGCAGCCTGTCCCGTCTGCGCATCGATCAGTACGCCCCTGGCGTACATGACCTCCGCGCCAGCCGTCCCGATCAGCCAGAACCCAAGCACGGTCGCTGTCGTGCGCGCAATTGACAGACCAAAGCCAAAAGGCAGCTCTGCAAACAGCCACACGAACGGCTGCTGCCACACAGGCCGGGCGCGGTTTTCTTCCCGATATCCCTCCCGCTGCAGGCGGCGAGCGTCAATATGACGGCCGGTGCGCGCGAACGCGCTGGCGCACTCGCGCCAGGGATGGGGTGACACGACCAGCCGCCGCCGCTCGTCGCGAAAGCTGTTCCTGCGCAGCCAGTCCCGGCGCTGTTTCCAGGCTGTGCCGTGCTGGGGGTCGACAAGGATCTGGCGTATGCTGATATCATCCAGATCGATACGCCCGGCGCCACGCCACGCCGAGGTCGTGAAACTGCCGAGAAGGTCGATCTTTGCAACCGCGAAGGATACCTGACCGGCGATATCATTATCGTCCGCAAGAAGCGCACCGTCGACACTGACCGCAGCAGCGCTGAGAGCGCGACCGGTCCCATTCGACAGGCGCGCGCGATGACAGACAAGATCGCCCGACAGCTTTGCATTTGACAGAATGATCTGCCCCTCGCTCTCAAACCGCCGGTCCTCAAAGGGCGTCAGCAGGACATCTCCGCCGATGACGGAGCCGGCTGCGTCCATCGCATCACCGCCGGCCGTGCTCAGGCGCGCGCCGCTGAAGTCGCAGTTACCTCCGATACGCCCGTACGCGACACGAACTTCACCTTCCGCCTCAAAGCGATGGCTCTCAACCGCACTGAATGATGCTTCCCCGCCAATGTCGGCGCCATATGCGTTGAGCGCCACACCGCCAGGACCGGACAGGCGTGCGCCGCGACAGTTAAGGTCGCCGGATATCCGCGCGCTGGTCAGGACGATCTGTCCCTCGGCCTCAAATCGCTGTTCACGCCCGATCATCAGCAGCAGATGGCCAGCGATACGCGAACCGGTCAGATCAAGCGCATCCCCCTCTGGATGGTGCAGACGCGCACCGCTGAAATTACACTCCCCGCCGATCACAGCGCTGGACAGGCGCACCTCTCCGTCAGCCTCGAACCGCTGCGGTCCGACCGCATTAAAGTGCGCCGGCCCCCCTGTCTGCAGGCCGGCGCCCCCGAAGGCGAGGCCCCCAGGATTAGACATATGTGCGCCATACACATCCAGCCGCCCGCGGATCACGGCACCGTTGAAAATGACGCCGCCCTCGATGGTGCAGGGCGTATCCTCTCCGTGAGGATTAAGGAGGACTTCGCCTTCAATGACAGCGGCGGCGGCTGACAGCGCCACACCGCCGCGGTTAGACAGGCGTGCTCCGCGGCAGATAAAATCTCCGGAGGCCTTCATGTCCGCCATCATGAGACGCCCCTCGCACTCGAAGCGATGCCCGCTTGCCGGAACAAGCCAGATATCGCCGCCAACAGCGCTCCCGGTCAGGTCAAGGGCATCCCCTTCGGGATGACGAAGGCAGGCGCCATTGAGATCAAGATGACCGCCAATCCTGGCGTTCAGCAGGATGATTGCACCCTCCACGTCCAGCCGATCCGACTGCATGACGCCAAGGAGCGCATCCCCTCCCGTCTGGATGCCGGAGGCCCCGATTGCAACAGCTCCCTTCGCCGACAGACGCGCGCCGCGACATACGAGATCGCCGGTGATACGGGCGTTACCCAGAACGATCTGTCCCTCACTTTCAAAACGGCGCCCCGGGCCCGACATCAGCAACAGATGTCCGCCGATACGAGAGCCGTTCAGATCAAGCGTATCGCCCTCGGAAAACGTAAGGCTTGCCCCAGTAAAAACAGCATCCCCGCCGATATCAGCGTTGGACATACGCACTTCGCCATGAGCCTCAAAGCGATGCTCGCCGATCGCATTCAGTCGCGCATCGCCGCCCATCCGGGCCCCTACCGCATCCAGCGCCAGCCCCGCGGGGTTCATCAGACAGGCGCCGTGCAGTTCCAGATCTCCGCCGATAGCGGCCCCGCTGATGTTGAGCCGTCCAGTGCAACGGAAACGATCTGCCAGCGCCGGACTGACGCCGAGTGAAAGGCTGCCGCCGATACGCGCAAGCCAGAGATTAAGCGCATCAGGGATCATGGTCAGACCGGCCGGCGGTTCGTCAGGCGCTTTCAGAACTGCGCCGCGGCCCCAGACATCGCCGCCCACACGCGCGCCCCTCAGGCGAATATAGGCTGTCGTCGCACCGGCGACCGGCAAAGGCGAGGCCCCGCGGAAATCTATATCGCCCTTGACCTGAACGCCCTCTCCCCAGAGCTCCCTGAAGCGGCTTGCAACGATAGACAGACGGGTGAGCTCGGTGTTCGACACATCGACCCGATCAGGCAGATCGCAGGCCTCAAGGGCCAGAACGCCCAGCGCGCCGCCCTGCGATCCCGAACAGTCAGCCAGATCCAGTTTACCCTCGAGGCGGACGCCGCGAATACGTACGCCCGCCGGAAGACTGGGGGCCCGGGGGTCCTGCCCCAGAGCAAGGCGACGCACGAAACCTGCCGTCATTGTGGGCTTGGACGCCGGATCATAGCCGGCCTCAAGCGTCAGATCCGCCCAGTCACCGGCGAGCAGAGCCGATATGACGCGCTCTTCATCCATCTGTCCGGTCCTTTCCGCCGCCGAGACCTCTTCGATCCCATTGATGCAACACAATGATACGACCCAGCGATGCAACCCAGCGCGGCGCCCCTGGAGGGAGGCCTCTGCTATCAGAGTTCAGTCGCGCCCTGAAGGAGGTTGCCGGCCGCACCCCGGAGACCACTGCTTTTCTTCACGCTGGCCTTCACACGGGCCTTCACACTGGCAGGACCCGTCTTATTCACCTGGATGGCGAAATGCCTTCGCCTGACGAAGACGCGGCGGTCACTCTGAGAGCGCACCAGCCCTACTGGCCGGCCGGGTGTGTATCGATACTGAATGAGGCAGGATGAGGATTCCGGCGGGCATCATCAGCACACGCATGCCAAAGGATCACTTCCTGCCGCCGGCAAGCCGCTGCAAAACGGGTCGGACGCGCAGAAAGATACGATAGAACCGCTCCAGCAGCCACAAAAGCGGCGGCAGGCGAGCGGCTAATCCAAAGGGACGCAGAACCGGTATCGCACGCCACATGGCGGCAAAAGCTGCAGCACCCGAGAGTACGTCTCCGCCAGGCTCCCTTGCATGCAGTCGCGACAATAAGAGGTCGCGATCAAGCGGACAGGAAGCGCTCTGTGATGTCACGTCGACAAAGTCTATCGCCCTGCGCCCGTCCAGTCGCCGCATGAGTGCGATTTCGCGCACGCACAGCGGACAGGCGCCATCGTACCAGACCGTGAGCTGTTCAGCCGGACGGCTCATGTCTGCAGATCCCTTGAGCGCATGCAGCAAGGACACAGCCTGCGTCCAGCTGTCAGAGGCGACGGCCTGTGTCTATCACAGCCGATCAGTTTCTTCTACCCGCTCATCTAGCCCTGTCACCGCGTCCATGCCTCCCCGGTGCAGCCCGACGAAGGGCCCATTCCCATGTCTTGATATCGGCCAGCAGAGGACGGGAGGCGCCTCAGGCCTGTTCAGCCGCCAGGGTTGCGATTAGCATCCCGTCGGTGACACGGCGTCCGGGGTCGCCTGGCGCACAGCCGGCTTAAGCGGACGGCCCGCAAAAGCTGGAAGATAGGAGACGGGTTGCATGAAATATCTGCTGCCGGCGCCCCTTCTTGCCTGCCTGGGCTTCATGCCGGCGCCGGAGACGCCTCAGGTCGCCGGACAGGCGGCCCCGGCTGAACAGGCTGTCACGGATCATAAAGCCTGCAGCTATTTCCCCGCTATCTTCCTTGATCCGGCTATCGCACGTCAGGGCGCTGATCTGACGATCCGCATTCTCGAACCGCCCGGTCCTTTCGGATCACGACCGATACCGCGCGAACTGCTGACCGGATGGAAGGCGGTTCCTGACGGCCAGGTAAGCCTGTCGCACGATGGCGCAACCCTCAGCGTCCTGCCGTCAGCGACGCCGGGTGCGACAGTTCAGATCTCTGCATCCTTCTGCGGACGGCGTGACATCAGCCGCACCCTGCGCATCGTGGGGAAAGATGAGCCGGTCCTGACGGGGCTCTGGCGCGAACAGGCCAAACAGTGTGAGGGCGAGACGCCCGGGGACACGGTGAGGGAGCTGGAATTCCGGGATACGGGCTACTTTTCGGTGACCTATACGCCTTTTGAAGCGTATCGCGATTTCTGGGGTCAGTTCGCTTTCAATCCGTCCGACGGTCAGCTCACCCTGACAACCACAGGGGGCAATAAGGTTCCCTCTCAGGCGCGACTGTCGGGCAAAGCGACACTCAGGCCGGATGGCGCACTTGTCCTTGAGCAGGTTTTCCTGTCCGAGCCGCGCACCGTCGGAGGGGTCTGCACCTACACATTCGGCAAGTAAGGCAGGACGGCCTGCTGGCGAGGGTCTTTGCGCCAGCCTGCGACCGCGGCTGAGCGGACGCCACCAGGCCCGGGGACCTGCGGCCGTTTTTCAGTGCGACATGAGAACAGGCAGTGAAGATAGATCGGCCCCCACCGAGTGGTCCAAGTCGATTGTTAGTTCATCATCGCCTCTGACGCTAGCCGGGGTATGGCCGGCGGAGCGCTTGCGCGACGCGGAGCCGGCCATGCTCCGGCTAGCGTCG
>Ga0169931_10000511_pt1 | contig 63772 bp, 51 predicted proteins | sample Kivu_15m_20L_FD_129675 | JGI IMG/M metagenome (GOLD analysis project Ga0169931, IMG submission 129675) | Freshwater microbial communities from Lake Kivu, Western Province, Rwanda to study Microbial Dark Matter (Phase II) - Kivu_15m_20L... | ecosystem: Environmental > Aquatic > Freshwater > Lake... | reverse complement strand
TCGGAATACACGCCGAGGAACGCAGCGGAACCGGCAGGGGGACGCAGCACCCGGGCATCCGGTGACGGCGGTGGCTGGCTGGGTCGGGCGTTGCGCTCCGCGGCGATCGCCTCGGGCGGCGGCGGTGCCTTGTCCTCGGGTGCTTCGATTGCGAAAACGGACGAGCAGACTGCGAGACCGATGAGGGAAAGTCGGATCGGATTCATGTTCGGATCGGGGAAAGCGAGGCGGCAGCCATCCTCTGTCTTGGGAACCATCAATCGGCCTTGGCCGGAGCGAGGATGTACTCGACGCGCGGTTGCTCCACCTCGCAGGTGCGGCCTTGCGCGTCACGCAGCGTCACGGTTTCGCGGTACACCACCCGGACCACGCGGTGCGGTTGGGCGTCCGGACCCCAGACGACGCCGTGGTCGCTGGTGGCACCGAGACCACGACGGAATCCGGCGGGCACAAAGCCGTCGGTGGATGCCGTGGCGGATGCAAACCCGCGCGCTGGCGCAGTGGCATCGGCCACCGGTGAACGCTCGCCATGGGTCGGCAGCCACCAAGCGCTCAAGGCACCGAACATCGCCGCGGCCGCAGCGGCCATGACGCGACGGCGATGGCGGCGCGGCGCGGCCTGCGGTCGCGACAGCGGAAATGGCACGATGCTCGGCGAGTCGGAGTGAGGCACACGCGACAACGTGGCTTCAAGCGATGAGGCAAGCGCGGGCGGCAGGGCGGATGGCTTCACTGCGGCAAGCGTGGCGGCCAAGCGCGATTCATCGAGCGTGGGCTCGCACCACACGCCGGCGGCAGCGGCATCGAGGCGATCCAGCAACGCCGGGTCGAGGGCGGCGGGCCGACTCTGCCGGAGTGTGTGTTCAATGATCTGGGATGCTTCGGACATGGTGGATGAATCAAATCGACAGGTCCCCCCTGCGGCGCGCGCCGCCGAGGCTTTTCTTCAATGCAGCGAGGCCATAGCGATAGCGGGACGCGGCCGTGTTTTGCGAAATGCCGAGGGCCTCGCCGATTTCCGCAAACGTGCGCTCGCCCCAGATTTTCATCACGATCACCTCGGCGAACTTCGGCGGCAGCTCGCGCAAGCGGGATTCCAATTGCAAGCGCACCTCGTCGTCGGATGATTCCGTATCGAACCATGGATCCTGGCGGTTCGGATCCGACACGTCGTCATCCCCACCCACGAGGATTTCACGATGCTTGCGGCGGTCGTCACGCCGACTCAGGTCGATCGCAAGGCGGCGGATCGCGGTGTACAGGTAGGGCAACCACGCCTCGGTGCCGCCGATGAACGATTCGTTGCGGATTTTTTCGACGAGCTTCACCACGGCATCCTGCAAGACATCCTCCGCATCTTCATGACTGCGCGTCTGCTGGCGCGCGAAGAGCAACAGGCGCGGGCCATGTTCTTCGAGCCATTCACGCCATGGCGACGCGGCGGGCGCGGCGATGGGTACCGGACGGAGGGCGGGTGGCATGGGATCTTCTTCCATGGGTGAGCGCGCCAGGAGCTGGATTTTGTCTGTCGAAACATTCATCCGCCGGACATGCCAGAGGCACCGGAGCATGTGCCCGGGTCAGCCCGCGAGCAAGGCCTCGGCCATCGCGCGGGCTTGGGCACCACCGCCGCCAAGCATCCGCACCAGCTCGCACACCCGGGCCTCGCCACCCACCGGCCGCAGCCGCGAATGGGTGCGGCCGTTCACCACTTGTTTTTCGACGACCACGTGCGATCGCGCGGTGGCGGCGACCTGCGGAAAATGCGTGATGGCCACGACCTGGTGCCGCTCGCCCAGCGCGGCCATCTTGCGCCCGACCGCCGCGGCGACCGCGCCGCCGACATTCGCATCGATCTCGTCGAAGACCATCAGCGGCGTGTCGTCCTGGCCGGCCAGCGCCGACTTGACGGCGAGCATCACCCGGCTCACCTCGCCCGACGAGGCGATCTGCCGCAAGGGCAACATCGGTTCGCCCGGATTCGGACCGAACAGGTAGTCGGCGGACTCAAATCCATGCGCGCCGGGAGCATCGAGCGGCTGCAGCGGAATCTCGAACGACGATTGACGGAATCCGAGGTCGGCCAGTTGCGATGATATCGCGCCGGCGAGTTTCGGCGCGACCTTGCGCCTCACCTTGCCAAGCGCGCCACCCGCCTCGTCCAGCGCGGCACGCAGCGAGACCAGCGACGCTTCAAGCGCCGCCAGATGATCTTCGCGGTTCTCGATCGCGTCGAGCCGCGCCGCCGCCGCCTCGCGCCGTGCGATGACGTCGTCGATGGTCGGACCGTATTTGCGCTTCAGTGATTCAATGAGATTCACCCGGGCCTCGAGCGCCGCGGCAGCGGCCGGATCGATGTCGAGATCCGCCACGTAATCCACCAAGCCGGATTCCAACTCACGCAATTCGAGCACCGCCGATTCGACCGGCTCGAGCCGCGCGGCCACCGACGGGTCGATCTTTTCCAAATCGCGCGCCAGTCGCTGCAATTCCGCGAGACGATCGAGCACGCCACTTTCCTCACCCAACACCGCGGCGGCGGCAGCGGCCGTCTCCGCCAACCGCGCGGCATTCGACGCACGACGCCAGCGGTCGGCCAAATCACGGTCGTCCTCGGCGGTCAGCGCCGCGGCATCGATCTCGGCGATCTGGTGACGCAACAAGTCCATCTCGTGCGCGCCGGCCTCGTCGGCCTCGCGCAACTCGGCGAGACGTGCCGCCGTCTGCCGCCACTCGCGATACACCGCGCGATAACGTTCCAGCGCGGCACCGGCCCCGGCATAGGCGTCGAGCATCGCGAGTTGGCGCTCGGTGGACAACAGCGATTGGTGTTCGTGCGGCCCGTGCAGGTCGACAAGCCGCGCGCCGATCCGCTTGAGCAAGGCCAGCGTGACCGGCGAGTCGTTGATGAACTGGCGGTTGGCGCTCTGGCCGACCACCCGGCGCAGGATGATCTGACCGTCGTCGGCCATCTCGAGTCCGCCTTCTTCGAGAATCGACCGCACCGCCCCCGGATCCGCGGGCTCGAACACCGCCTCGACGGTGCAACTCTCCTCGCCGGTGCGGATCAGCGATTTGTCGGCACGCTCGCCGAGCACCAACTTCAACGCGCCGACGATCACCGACTTGCCCGCACCCGTCTCGCCGGTCACACCGGTCAGCCCGGGGCCGAGCTCCCAGACGAGTTCATCAACCAACGCAAGGTTGCGGATCTTGAGAAGCACCAGCATCCGACGATGCCGCGATCATGCACGGAACATCGCGGATGGCAATCCCGCTCTGGACGCAGGATGCTTCTTGACCGGCACCACCGTCGCCGACACCCTGCCGCGCTGCGATCCATGGCCCTGAACATCCGCACCTCCAAACACGCGCCGGTCGCACCGCTCAAGGGTCGGCGGCTCGCCGTGATCGGCTTCGGCTCCCAAGGACACGCCCAGGCGCTTAACCTGCGCGACAATGGTTTCGATGTGGTCGTCGGTCTCCACGCGGGGTCGAAATCGCGACCTGTGGCGCGTCGGCTCGGATTCAAGGTGATGACCACGTCCGCCGCGGTGAAGGCGGCCGACGTGATCCTCGTCGCCACCCCCGATACCGCGATCGCCACGATCTACCGCAAGGACATCGCGCCCCACCTGCGCAAGGGCAAGACGCTCGTCTTCGCCCACGGCTTCGCCGTGCACTTCAAGACGATCGCGACACCCAAGGACACCGACGTCGTGCTCGTCGCTCCCAAGGGCCCGGGCCACCTCTTGCGCTCGCGCTTCCTCGCGGGCAAGGGACTTGCCGCACTCGTCGCCGTCCACCACGACGCCAGCGGCCGCGCCCGCAAAACCGCGCTCGCCTGGGCCGCGGGCATCGGCTGCGCCCGCAGCGGCATCATCGAAACCACCTTCCGCGACGAAACCATCACCGACCTCTTCGGCGAACAATGCGTGATCTGCGGTGGCGCTGCGGCACTCGTGAAAGCCGGATTCGACACGCTTGTCCAAGCCGGATACCCGGCAGAACTCGCCTACTTCGAATGCCTGCACGAACTCAAGCTCACCGCCGACCTGATGCACGAGCATGGCATCCGCGGCATGCGCTTCCTGATCTCCGACACCGCCGAATGGGGCGACCTCACCGTCGGGCCGAACATCATCGACGCCTCGGTGAGAAAGCGGATGAAGCAACAACTCAAGCGCATCGAGTCGGGCCGGTTCGCCACATCGTGGATCGCCGAAACCGCCAAGGGCGGCAAACGCCTCGCCGCCATGCGCCGCAAGGAAGCCAAACACCCGATCGAACGCACCGGCACCCGCCTGCGCAAGGCGCTCCAAGGCGGCACCGCCGACAGCCCCGCGAAGAAGACCGCCAAGGCCAGCGTGAAAACAAGTTTGCTCTGACTACATTTGCGTTCATGCGCCCCGGCCATTGATCCTTGCGTTGCGGCGCGGGATCGGCGATACGCCTCTTCCCATGCACGTGATGGCACTCACCGGCGGCATCGCGTCGGGCAAATCCACCGTCTGCCGCCACCTGCGCGAGTTCATCCCCTCGGTGATCCTGTTCGACTGCGATGCCGCCGTGCACCGCCTGCTCGAGGCGGATGCCGAGGTGGCGGGTTTCGTGCGCGAGGCTTTCGGCGACCAAGCGCTCGACTCCGAGGGCCGGATCGACCGGCACTTCCTGCGCGGGCGCGTGTTTTCCGATGATGAAGCCCGGCTGCGGCTCGAGGCGATCCTCCACCCGCGGGTCACGAAGGAATGTCTTGATTTCCTCGAGTCTTCGCGCCAGAGTGGGGCGGACCTTTTCGTGGCGGACGTTCCGCTGTTCTTCGAAAAACGGTTCGAATTCGGCCAAGAGCGCGTGCTCGTCGTCGCATCGTCCCGTTCCACGCAGATCCGCCGGCTCAAGGCGCGCAGCGGGTTCGATCCGTCGCTGATCGAATCCATCCTCGCCGTCCAGATGCCGGTGCAAGAGAAGATCGCCAAGGCGGATGTCGTCTTCTGGAACGAAGGCCCGCCCGCGGTGATCCGCTCGCAGGTCCGCCGATTCGCCCAAGCCCTGCTCATGAACTACTCCGAATCCGACGATGGCGCCACCGCCGTCGCGCCGGCACCGCCGGTGTCCATCGACATCAACCAGTTCCGCCTCAAGCCGCTCGCCGATCTCCAGGCGATGGCCGAAGCACTGCCGCTGCGCATCCCCGGCGGACTCACCAAAAGCCAGCTCGTTTACGAACTCCTGTCGTTCCATGCCCGCGAAGGCACCGGACTCGTCTGCGAGGGTGTGATCGAACTCACCAAGGAAAGTTTCTCGATGCTGCGCGATCCGGCGCGCAGCTTCCGCCCCGGGCCCGACGACATCCACTTCGGGTCGAACATGATGCGCGACCTCGGCTTGCGGCCCGGCCAGCTCGTCAAAGCGCGGGTCCGCGCGCCACGCGAACGCGACAAGTACCTGTCGGCATTCGAGGTCATCGAAGTCGAAGGCATCCCCGCCGCGGAATACCAGCCACCCAAGGACTTCGATCGTCTCACACCGCTCTTCCCCGATCGGCGCATCCACCTCGAAGGCGAGGGCGACGACTTCCTCGCCGTGCGCGTGCTCGACCTGATCGCACCGCTCGGCATGGGCCAGCGCGGACTCATCGTCGCACCGCCGCGCGGCGGCAAGACCATCCTGCTCAAACAAATCGCCCGCGCGATCCGCAACAACCACCCGCAGGCGGAACTCGTCATCCTCCTGCTCGACGAACGACCCGAGGAAGTCACCGATTTCGAGGAAACCGTCGGCGCGCGCGTCTATGCCTCGACCTTCGACGAATCACCGCGCCGCCACGCGCAAGTGGCCGACCTCGTGCTCGATCGCGCCAAGCGCTTGGTCGAACAGGGCCGCGACGTGATCCTGCTGCTCGACAGCCTCACCCGCCTCGCCCGCGGCCACAACTCGGCGATGCAAGGCGGCCCGATCGGCTCGGGCGGAGTCAGCCCGGTCGCCTTGCAGAAATCACGCAAGTTCTTCGGGGCCGCCCGCAACGTCGAGGAAGGCGGATCGCTCACCATCCTCGCCACCGCGCTCATCGAAACCGAAAGCCGGCTCGACGACGTCGTGTTCGAGGAATTCAAAGGCACCGGCAACATGGAGGTACGCCTCGACCGCGAACTCGCCGAACGCCGCGTCTTCCCCGCGATCCACATCCCGCAGTCCGGCACCCGCAACGACGACCGCCTCTACCACCCGGACGAATTCCTCAAGGTGGTCGACCTCCGCCGCCAGCTCTCCGGCCTGCCCGTCGGTGACGCGATCGAAACCCTGCTCACCAACCTCAAGGGAACCAAAACCAACGCCGAACTCCTGCTGCGCGGACTTCGCTGATCCCACCCCGCCCGCGCCACGCATTGCCAAAAGGCTTGCACGCGCGCGCCTCCCCGTTTACCGCCACGCCCATGGCTCTCGAAACCACCCTCATCCTCTTCAAGCCCGACGCGGTCGAAAAAAACCTCACCGGCAAGGTGCTCGCCCGCTTCGAGGAAGCGGGGTTCACCATCTGCGGGATCCGCATGATGCAACTCGACGATGCGGTCCTGCGCGAGCACTACGCCCACATCGCCGACAAACCGTTTTTCCCAGAAATCGTCGCGTTCATGAGCCGCACCCCGGTCATCGCGCTCGCGCTCCAGGGCGAGGATGCCATTTCGCGCGTGCGCGACCTGCTCGGGCCGACCAATTCGAAAAACGCCGCCCCGGGAACCATCCGCGGTGATTTCGGCGAGGACATGATGATCAACGTCTGTCATGCGTCCGATTCCACAGAGGCCGCCGCCGCCGAACTCCGGCGCTTCTTCCGCGAGGGCGAGGTCTTCGACCGCTGAAGCCACCGCGCGGCAACAGCCGCACTCCAGTCACCATGACCCCCGAGCAACAACTCGCGCTGCTCACGGCGGGTGCCGCCAAGGTGCTCACCGAGCGTGAATTGCTCGACAAACTCCGGCTCGGTCGGCCGCTGCGGGTCAAACTCGGCGTCGACCCGACCGCGCCCGACATCCACTTCGGTCATACCGTCGCGCTGGAGAAACTCCGCCAGTTCCAGCAACTCGGCCATCAGGCGGTGCTGCTTATCGGCGATTTCACCGCCACCATCGGCGATCCTTCCGGCCGCTCGGCCACGCGCCCGCCGCTCACACGCGACGAGGTTCTCGCCAATGCCGCGACTTATACCGAACAGGCGTTCAAGATCCTCGACCGTTCGAAAACCGAAATCGTCCACAACGGCGATTGGTTCCGCAAGATGGGCTACGATGAGATCCTGCGCCTCAATTCGCGCGTCACCCTCCAGCAGATGCTGCAGCGCGAGGACTTTCGCAACCGCATCGAGGCCGGCCAGGAAATCCGTCTGCACGAACTCCAGTACCCGGTGATGCAAGGATGGGACTCGGTGGAGATCCGCGCCGACGTCGAACTCGGCGGCACCGACCAACTCTTCAACATCCTCGTCGGCCGCGACCTGCAGAAAGAGGAGGGCCAGCCACAGCAGGTCGTGATGGTGCTGCCCTTGCTCGAAGGGCTCGACGGCGTCCGCAAGATGTCGAAGTCCTACGGCAACTACATCGGCGTGAACGACCCGCCCGCGGAAATGTTCGGAAAGTTGATGAGCGTGTCCGACGCGCTCATGGACCGCTATTACTTGCTGCTGGTCGGCGAGGGGCGCGACACCTCGCTGCACCCCATGGAAGCCAAGAAGACACTCGCCGCGCGCCTGACCGCCCGCTACCATGGTGAAGCCGCCGCGGTTGCCGCGCGCGAGGATTGGGAAACCCGCTTTTCCAAAAAAGACCTCGGCGCGGCCGACCTGCCGCTGCTGCCGATCGACGGCCTGCCGGACGACCTCACCGTGCTCACCTTGGCCGCCCACGCATTTCGCACCGCATTCGGACTCGAGAAGTCCAACGGCGAACTGCGCAGACAATTCATTGCCGGTGGCTCGTTGCAACTCAACGGCGTCAAACTGACGGACCCCGGTGCCGCCGTTAGCCCACAGCCTGGCGACGTGCTCAAGCTGTCCAAGACCCACGCCGTGCGATTCGTCGGGTAATCGCCACACAAAGAAGCATCGGCCCTATACCGCGGCCCCCCGCCCGTCCGATCGTCACCGCTTCTCATGGGAAAATGGGGTCAGGCTGCAAATCTTGACAGATTTCATCCGTTCCCGTCCTCTTTGGCGAATGGGAATGCCGAATGGCTGCCGATGCGAAACGGCAAATCGCATCGAGTTGGTCGACACGGGCGGAGCGTTTGTCAAGATTTGCAGCCTGACCCCATTTTAATCATCGACCGCCTGAAAGACACCGCCGCCGAGCAGGCGGCCGCCGTCGTAGAACGCGCAGATCTGACCGGGAGCGATCGCGCGCTGGGGAGCATGGAACCGCAGGCGGACCTGGTCTCCGCCGATGCGCTCGATTTCGGCGGGTTCGGCCTTGCCACGATAGCGCGGCTGGGCATCGACTAAACGGCGTTCGTCGAACGCGGGATCGAGCAACGAAAGGGCGCCGACCGTGCAGGTGACGGCATAGAGTCCGCGGCTCAACGGCTCGTCCCAGCCGAGGATCAGGCGGTTGCGTGCGGGATCCTTGCCGACGACCACATACGCCATGCCTTCGCGCGGCGAGGCAACGCCGTGCCCCTTGCGTTGTCCGAGCGTGTGCAGGTGGAGTCCGCGATGTTCGCCGAGCACGCGGCCTTCGGTGTCGACGATTTCGCCGGGCGAATCCGGAATGTAGTGGCGGAGAAAATCGGTCATCCTCACCTGACCGAGGAAGCAGATCCCCTGACTGTCCTTTTTTTCCGCGACCGGCAGCGCGAAGCGCCGCGCAGTGGCACGCACCTCCGGCTTGAGCATCTCGCCGGTGGGAAACAGTGCGTGGGATACCTGGCGCGGAGTCATCAACGCGAGAAAGTAGCTCTGGTCCTTGTTCGGGTCGGCCCCGCGCAGGATGGCGGGGACACCGCCAGCGAGCGTGCGCTTGCGCGCGTAGTGGCCGGTGGCGACGAAGCCGAAGCCCTGCGCGAGCGCGTAGTCGAGGAACACGCCGAATTTCATCTCGCGGTTGCACCAGACATCGGGGTTCGGCGTGGTGCCGTTGCGGTAGCTGTCGACGAGCGATTCGACGATGCGGTTGCGGTAAGCGTCGATCAGGTCGATCACGCGCAGCTCGATGCCGAGCGTGCGGGCGACGGTGCGGGCGTCCTCGATGTCCTGCTCCCACGGGCAATCGCCGGGAATGCCCTCGGCGTTGATCCAGTTCTTCATGTAGCCGGCGGTCACGTCGTGGCCCTGCTCAACGAGCAGCGCGGCGGCCACCGCGCTGTCCACGCCGCCCGAGAGTCCCACCAGCACCTTGGCCATGCGGCAGTATGGCGCGGCGGCGCGTCAGCGTCCAATGCGGATGCGGTCCGGATGGCCCGCAACTTTGCGCGGTCTGCGGTGTTTCATCCGCATGCTTCCGAAAGCCTGCAATGCGTGGACTCCTGGCGAGGCCGCCCACCTGCTCAATCGCGCGGGCTTCGGCGGCACGCCGTCCGAGGTCGCCGCACTTCACGCCCTCGGCCGCGAACAAGCGGTCGATTCACTGCTGGCGGCCGCGGATGCGTCGCCGGAGTTGGCGCGACCGGCATGGGCGGCACCGGAACAGGCCGAGGCGGACCGCCGCAAGCTCCTCGAAGAGCGCCGCGAGCTGCAGCAACGGATCCGCGAACTTCCCGAGGAAGAGGCGGCAAAGCTGCGCACCCGCTTCCGCAACAAGGCGCAGGGCGAGGAACGCCGCCGCGTGCAGGAGGCGCGCGCCTGGTGGTTCCGCCGCATCCTCGGATCGCGCGCGCCCTTGCAGGAGAAGATGACGCTCTTCTGGCACGATCATTTCGCCACCTCGGTGCAGAAGGTGAAGGATCCGGTGTGGATGCTCAGGCAGAACGAGTTGTTCCGCAAACACGCGCTCGGTGGATTCAAGGAGCTGACGCAGGCGGTCGTGCGCGATCCGGCGATGATGATCTATCTCGACGCCAACAACTCGCGCAAGGACAAGCCCAACGAAAATTTCGCGCGCGAACTCTTCGAGCTCTTCACCCTCGGCGAGGGCAACTACAGCGAAGAGGACATCCGCGAGGCGGCGCGCGCGTTCACCGGCTACCGGATCAACCGGCTCGACGGCAGCGTGAGCCACATCCGCCGCCAGTGGGACGAGGGATCCAAGACGCTCTTCGGCAAAACCGGGAAATTCACCGGCTCGGACGTGGTCGCCCTGGCAGTGGATCAACCGGGGTCGTCCCGGTTCATCGCGCGCAAGATCTGGGAATTCTTCGCCTACGAAGATCCACCCGCCCAAGCCGTTTCGGTGCTCGGCGACATCCTGCGCGCCAACGACCACCGCATCGCGCCGCTGTTGCGCGAGATGTTCCTGTCCCGCGAATTCTACTCCGAGCGCTCGATCGGCACGCAGATCAAATCGCCCGTGCAGTTCATCGCGCAGTTGCTCCGTCAGCTCGAAGTGACCGACCCGCCCGCCGGTTTCCCGGGCATCGCCCAGCAACAGCTGGGTCAGGCGTTGTTCGCCCCGCCCAACGTCGCGGGATGGGACTGGGGCAAGGCGTGGATCAACACCAACACGCTGCTCACCCGCTACAATCTCGCGGGATTCATCAGCAAGGGCAGCGACGGCTCGGGCGCGGAAATGGCCGTTGGCGACGGAGCCCGCGGAGCGGGAATGGCGCGCCGCGCAGGACAGGCATGGAAAGGTCCGGACTATGCCAAAGTCGCGCCACGCGCGCTGCGGCAGGATCCCGACGCGCTCGTGACCTCGCTGGCACAACGCTTCTTCGACGGCCGCATTCCCGATAAGGCGCGCGCCACCTTCGCCGAATACGCCCGCGCCAAGAAAGGCGCCGTGTTCACCGACAAGGAAACCGCCGAACTCTGCCACCTGATGCTCAGCACGCCGTATTACCAGCTCTGCTGATGAGGTGGAAGAAGACCCAAGACTTCAAGACGCAAGACGCAAGACTCGAAGAGAAGAGACGCAGGAAACAAATCATCCGCCATTGCCGCCATGAAAACCCGACGTGAATTCCTTCGCTCCACGATGCTCGGCGCCTCCGCCGCGTGGACGGTGCCGATGTTTGTCGAACGCACCTTCGGTCAACTGCACGACGCCGCGAAGGACCTCGCGGTGCAGCCGATCACCGGCAAGGACGACACGATTCTCGTCGTGCTCCAGCTCGCCGGCGGCAACGACGGGCTCAACACGCTCGTGCCGTTCGCCGACGACGCGTACCACCGCTCGCGGCCGCGCATCGGCAAGAAGGAAAAGGACATCATCCGGCTCAGCGACCACGTCGGCCTCAACGCCGCGATGCCGTTCCTCGGATCGATGTTCAAGGAAGGCAACCTCGGCATCGTCCAAGGCGTCGGCTATCCCAATCCGAACCGCTCGCACTTCGTCTCGACCTCGATCTGGGAAACCGCCGACACCACCCAGCGGTCGGGCACCGGCTGGCTCGGACGCTACTTCGACAACGCCTGCCCGGGCGCCGACCCGACCGTCGGCATCAGCTTCAACAAGACGCAGCCGGAGAGCTTCGGCGCGATGAAAAACCCGGGCGTGTGCCTCAACTCGCCGGAACTCTACCGCTGGATCCACGGCGGCGGCGAACAGGCGATGGCCGAGGAATTCTTCGCACGGATGAACCAGCCGGAAGACACGGCGGACGACGAGCCGGTCGACGGTGCCTCGATCGCGATGCCCGGCGGCGGGCGCACCGGCGGGATCCAGGGCGAGAGCAACCTCGAATTCCTCGAACGCGTCGCCCTCGACGCGCGCGTCTCGTCCGACAAGATCCTCGAACTCGCCGCAAAACACAAAACCACCGTGCGCTATGACGGCACCCCGCTCGCACGCAACCTGAACCTCGTCGCGCGCATGATCGCCGGCGGCATGCCCACCCGCGTCTATTACGTGAGCCACGGCGGATTCGACACGCACAACCAGCAGGTGAATTCGCACGACCGCCTGCTCGGCCAGCTCGACAACGCGCTCAAGTCGTTCTTCGCCGACCTGCGCCAGCAGGGCAACGACAAGCGCGTGGCGCTGATGACCTTCTCCGAATTCGGCCGCCGCGTCGCCGAAAACGCAAGCGCCGGCACCGACCACGGCAAGGCCTCCTGCCTGTTCGTCGCGGGCGCGGCGGTCAAGGGCGGCCTGCACGGCAGCTATCCAAGCCTTACCGAACTGGCCGACGGGGACCTCAAGCACACGGTGGATTTCCGCAGCGTCTATGGCTCGCTGCTCGGCGACTGGCTGCGCGCACCCGACCTTCGCACGATCCTCGGCTCGAATTTCCCCAAGCTGGGCATCGTCCGCGCATGACCAACGCCGCCGGAGCGGTATGAACTTGCCCACGGCCGGTCCGCGGCTATGGTCCGGGACTTCCGCGACCGGATGATGAACACACTGCCGCCCGCCCTCCAAATCACGCTGCTCGTCGCAGTGGTGGTGCTCGTCTTCAACATCATCATCTTCGTCCACGAACTCGGCCACTTCTGGGCGGCGCGCTGGCGCGGCCTCAAGGTCGACCGCTTCCAGATCTGGTTCGGCAAACCGTTGTGGAAAAAGGAAATCGGCGGCGTGCAATACGGTCTCGGCTGGCTGCCCTTCGGCGGGTTCGTCGCGCTGCCGCAACTCGCGCCGATGGAATCAATCGAAGGCGACGGACGCGATCACGGCGATCTCCCGCCCGTGTCGCCGCTCGACAAAATCCTCGTGGCCTTCGCCGGTCCGCTGTTCTCGATGCTGCTCGCCCTCGCCGCCGCCGTCGGCGTCTGGCAGATCGGCAAACCCAAGGACTTCATCCCGACCCGCGTGGTCGGCGCAGTGCAGCCGGGCAGCCCGGCCGAAACCGCCGGGATCCGCGCGGGCGACGAGATCGTCTCGATCAACGGCCGGCAAGTCGACGGCTTCGCCGGCACGCTCGACAGCATTTTCGAAAGCATCGTGCTCAGCACCGGCGACGACATCCTCATCGGCATCCGCAGGCCGGGCGCGGCCGAACCCGTCATCGTCCGCACCGGCTTCAAGGTGCAGCCGGCGAAATGGTGGCAGCGGCGCGGACTGCGCCAAATCGGCATCTCGCCGCTGGCCGACCGCATCGTCGTCGATTCCGTCGTGCCCAACGGCCCGGCCCAACGCGCGGGCCTGCGGTCCGGCGACCTCCTCGTCTCACTGGACGGCAGGACCTTCGGCTCGTCCGCGGAGGTGGTGGCGCACATCCGCTCGCGCGGCAACGACACCATCGCCATGACCATCTCTCGCGGCGGTGCCGAATCGATCTTCACACTCAATGCCGTCCAGCCGCTTTCCCCGCCGGACAGCGGACCGATGCTCGGTCTCGCGTTCGCCGAATCGCCTTATCACGACAAACGCATCGTGAAACCCGCACCGCTCGCGCAGGTCGGCGACAGCCTGCGGATGATGTGGACCACGCTGGCCGGACTGCTCACACCCGACTCCGGCATCGGCGTCGACCACTTGAGCGGACCGGTGGGCATCGCGAAAATGCAGTATCAGTTGCTCGGCATGGACGACGGCTGGCGGCGCATCCTCGCGTTCATGGTGCTCTTCAACGTGAACCTCGCGGTGCTCAACCTGCTGCCGTTCCCGATCCTCGATGGCGGACACATCACGCTCGCCCTGCTCGAGAAACTGCGCGGCCGACCGGTGCGTGCGCGGCCGCTCGAAATCCTGCAGGCGGTGTGCGCCGCGTTGCTCGTCTCGCTGATGCTCTTCGTCACCAGCAAGGACATCGGCGACAGCTTCGACGGCCCCTCGCCCCGCAAACCCGAAGTGGTGTTCCCCTGAGGCGCGCCATGCGGCAAACCAACGCGCTGGCAGTTCCTGCTTGGAATCGCGGTCGCGCCGGGATATCCGGAAGCCATGCACGACCCCCGCATCGACCTGCTCGCGCGCCAGCTCATCCGCTACTCGACCGCCCTCGGCAAGGGCGAGAAGATCCTCATCGACCTGCACGACGTGCCGGATGCGATCGGCCTCGCGCTGATCCGCGAGACCCGCGCCCGCGGCGGCGTTCCGTTCGTGCGCCTGCACCACAGCCGCGTGACCCGCGAGCTGCTCGGCGGCGCGACCGATGCGCAGTACGGCGCGATGGCGCGTCACCTGATGGCCGAAATGAAGGACATGGACGCTTACATCGCCATCCGCGGCAGCCACAACATCGCCGAGACGTCGGACGTGGCGGCGGAGAAGATGAAGCTCGCGATGCGCCACCTGCGGCCGGTGCTCGACCATCGCGTGAAGAAGACGAAGTGGTGCGTGCTGCGCTGGCCCACGCCGGCGATGGCGCAACAAGCCGGCATGAGCACCGGCGCCTTCGAGGATTTCTACTTCAAGGTCTGCCTGCTTGATTACAAGGCGATGGTGCCGGCGATGACCGCGCTCAAGAAACTGATGGACCGCACCGACCAGGTGCGGATCACCGGCCCCGGGACCGACCTGCGGTTTTCCATCAAGAACATCCCGGCGGTGGTGTGCGGCGGACTGCGCAACATTCCGGATGGCGAGGTGTTCACCGCGCCGGTGCGCCAGTCGGTCGAGGGAGTGATCACCCACAACACGCCCACCATTTACCAAGGGATTCCGTTTGACGCAGTGCGTCTCGAATTTTCCAAAGGAAGGATCGTCAAGGCCGACGCCGGTGCCAAGACACGTGAACTCAACCGCATCCTCGATTCCGACGACGGGGCGCGCTACATCGGCGAGTTCGCGCTCGGCTTCAATCCGGTGATCCGCGAGCCGATGCGCGACATCCTGTTCGACGAGAAAATCGCCGGCTCGTTCCACTTCACGCCGGGTCAGGCCTACGAGGAGGCCGACAACGGCAACCGCTCGCAGGTTCACTGGGACATGGTGAGCATCCAGCGCAAGGACCACGGCGGCGGCGAAATCCGCTTCGACGGTAAGCTGATCCGCAAGAACGGCGTGTTCCTGCCGAAGCCGCTGGCCAAACTCAACGGCTGAGGTGAAACAGGCGTTCATCCTCGGCGCGGGGCTGGGCACGCGGCTGCGGCCGCTCACCGACCACTTGCCCAAGCCGCTGGTGCCGCTCTTCCACCGGCCGCTCGCCGCATGGACCGTCGAGGCCTGCGCCCGCGCGGGCATCGCGCGCATCGCGATCAACACCCACCACTTGCCCGGAGCGTGGAAGGGATTTGGGCGCGATCATGGCAACGGCGCGGACATCACCCTGGTTCACGAACCGGTGCTGCTGGAGACCGGAGGCGGACTGAAAAACATCGCCGACTGGATCGCGGGCGAACCGTTGCTCGTGCACAACGGCGACATCTTCTCCACGCTGCCGCTCGATCGGCTCGTCGCCGCGCATCAGTCGTCGGGACTGCCGGTGACACTCGCCGTGCGCGGCGCGGATGCCCCAAGCATGCCTCCCTGCCCCGCGACCCACATCGCGCTGGACACCGCACAAGAACGGGTGATCGACATCCGCGGCAGTCTCGGACGCGCCGACGGCACGCACGTCTTCACCGGCATCTGGTGCGCGAATCCGGAGTTTCTCGATGCGATTCCCACCGGCGTGAAAACGTCCGTCATTCCCGCGTTCCTCGATCTCGCGCAACAGGGACATCTCGGCGCTTGTGTGATCGACGACGGTCTCTGGCTCGATCTCGGCGACCGCACCTCGTACCTTGCCGCGCATCGGCTTTCCGGACTCGGCCCGGCGACCCATCCCGAGGCGATCATCGAGCCGGGCGCATCCGTCGAAGGCTCGGTGGTCGGCCCGCACGCGGTGGTTCGCTCCGGCGCGGTGCTGCGCGACTCGGTCGTCTGGCCGGGCGCGAGGATCGCCGGTGATACCGAACTACACGGCTGCATCGTTTGCTCGAGCGACCGGGAAATCCACGGCAGGCACCGGGACGAAGACCTCTGACGCACACGCCGTGCGATTTTCTTTCGCAGCAAGCCGGGATGGGGCATGCTTGCGGGCGTGGACTCCCTGACGCAAGCGACGCTCGGCGCGGCCGTCGGTGAACTCGTGCTCGGCAAGCGCCTCGGCAACCGCGCGCTCGCCTGGGGCGCGGCATTCGGCACGCTGCCCGATCTGGATGTGATCCTCTCGCCACTGCTCGACCACGCGGGCAACCTGTGGTGGCACCGCGGACCGAGTCACTCGCTGTTGGTGATGACGCTCGCCTCCTTGCTGCTGGCACCATGGCTGGCATCGCGATGGAAGCGCGACCACATCAGCCGCGCGCGCGCCGGCTGGTTTGTCTTTCTCGTCTGGAGCACCCACGTGCTCATCGACTGCTTCACCGTCTACGGCACCTCGGTGTTCTGGCCGTTTTCCGATCATCGCGCCGGATTCAATCATCTCTTCATCATCGACCCGCTGTTCACGCTGCCGATGCTTGTCGCCGTCGTGTGGACCGCCTTCCTTCGGGGACGGAAATCCATGGCGAAGCGGCGCCGGGTGAACGCGTGGGGGCTCGGCCTCGCAACGGCTTATGCCCTGCTTTCCGTAGCGGCGAAACATGCCGCATCCGGAGCCTTCGAGGCCGATCTCGCGCGCCGCGGCGTCGCGGTCTCGCGCCGCATGGAGGCACCCACGCCGTTGAACATCGTCCTGTGGCGCTCGGTGGCGGATTGCGGCGACGTGTTCCGCGTCGGCTACCACAGTTTGCTCGACAAACGCGACGCGCCGGTGACGTGGACGGTTTATCCGAAAGGAGCCGGGGCACTCGAACCCTACGCCGGACTGCGCGAGGCACGGATCGTCCGCTGGTTCTCGGACGAATGGTGGATCGCGCGCCCGCATGCCACGGGTGCCTGGATCGGCGACCTGCGATTCGGCGAAATGCGTTCATGGCATCCGCGCAAAGACCTCGTCGATCACCGGCTCGTGTTCGCATGGAATCTCGTGCCACAAGGCCCCGGCGAACGACTGCGTCAGGCCGGCGGGGATCGCCGCACGGCGGACCACATGCTGGAGCGCCTAATGCGGCGCGCGTGGGGCGACCGCGCGTCGTGGGAATTGCCAGCCCGGCTGGCCGGGATCACCGGCCGCCTGCCCGAACAGCTCGAACTCGAGCAGCCCTGAGGCCACCAGGCCCGCCGGTCCATGCGAAAATCCTCCGGACGCGGCCAAAGCGGCACGCCCCCCCCGGAACGTTCCGTCACCCAACCATTCCCGACCGCCCACCCCACCCGAGCATCCGGCAACGGGCATCAAGTGGACCCTTTCGTGCAGAAATTTCGCGTCATTACTGGAAATTTGATAAAGGGACTGTCCCTTTATCACGAAAGCGGGCCTCGGAACAGCTTGCCTGAGGAGGATCTGAAATCCAATAAAGGGTCTGTCCCTCTATCTCAAAAAGGGGCGATCTGGGGGTGCAAAGGCGCGGCTTGCCCGCGGGCGGATTTCCGCTAGCGTGAAGCCGAATCCCGATCCGATGAACGCGCTTCCCCTCCTCGCCCTGCTGCTGACCGCCCTGCCGCTTGCAGCCCAAAATCCCTCGAAACCCGGCGGAACCGATCTCGAATCGCTGACGCCGAACCAGAAGGCGTTCCTCAACCTGCCGGAAGAGCGCCGCACGGAATTCGTGAAGCATCTCGGCGAGGCCAATCGTTTGTTCCAGCAGAAGCGAACCTTCGAATGCCTTGACGTGCTGGCCAAGGCATCGGCGATCTTCCCCGACAGCCCGGAGATCCACAACATGCGCGGCAGCTGCTACGTCGAGATGCGCAGCTTCGACAAGGCGCTGCAAGAATACGAAAAAGCGGCCGCCCTGTCGAAAGACAATCCGAGCATCCAGTTCAACATCGGCGAGGTGTATTTCGTCACCCGCCAATGGCAGAAGTCGTACGACGTGTTCGCCGGCGTCCTCAAACAACTGCCGCAAGAGGCCGTATCGATGGCACGCTTGGCCGAGTTCAAACAACTGCTCTGCCTGCTGCGTCTCGACCGTGGCAAGGAGGCCGCCATGCTCGCCGAGAAATACGATTACATGGACGACTCGCCGTTCCATTATTTCGCCAATGCCGCACTCGCCTATGAAAAGAAGGACGAACTCAAGGCGGAGGAATGGATGGCGATGGCCGGCCGCATCTTCAATGATCCGGCGATCCTTTCGGCCTGGCAGGACACGATGATCGAGTTCGGCTACATCAAGAGCTTCTACGGCGAAGGATCCGGAAGCAGCAACGAGTGAGGCCCGCCCGGTCGGTCCCGCGCCGACCCCGGGGCGCATGCAGCCACGCCGACACGGGCATGGACGAAGGTCCGCGCGAATTCCCGCAGCGCTCCCGCCTGCAGCGGTTCGTGCTCGCCGCGGCGATCGCCTCCGCCGTCCTGGTCCTGGCCGCGCTGTGCCTGTGCCTGATTCCGCAGCCTCTCGACGATCTGTCGTTGGATGATGCCGACGCCAAGCCGCCTCGCGATCTGCGCGAAGCGCTCGAACGCTCTTTGAAGCGCGGCGAGCCGGTTGTGTTCACCCAGGAGGAAATCAACCGCTGGCTGGTGCAGCGTCGGGCACCCCAAGCGCAAGCCAAGCCCGTCGGCATGCCGACCGCTGAACGCATCGTGGTGCGCTTGCTCGATGGCCAGGCAGAGCTGGTGATGCGGCGGCGCATGCTGGGTGTGCCGATGACGGTGTCGATGTTTGTCCGCATCGAGCGGCGTGCGGACGGCAGCAAGCAGGCACACTTGCACGGCGGGCGCTATGCCGAGTGGCTGTCGCATCCGCTGCGCGGCGGGCGCTTCGGCAGACTCACCATCCCCCAAGGCTTCCTCGTGATGGCACTTCCGGCATTCTCGCGCACCGCCCGATCCTTGGACGATGAAATCCGGCTGGCATTCGAGGACATGTCGGTGATCCGCATCGAGCCCGGACGATTGGTGCTCGATCCGCTTGAACCGCAGGCTGGAAATCCGGCATCATCCACCGTGTTCTGAACGGAACGCCCCGATGAACGCATTGATCCGCATTCCAGCACTGCTCGCGGTGGCACGCCTCGCCGCGCAGGAGCCGCCGCTTCCGGGAGAGGAAGTGATCCAACCGCAACCCGATCCCGCGGTGCGGGAACTGGTCGGCACGACCCAGCAGTTCCGCGCCTCGGGCGGCGACGCGCGCGACTGCGGCACAGCGGTGATGCTCGCCGGGCAAACCTCGGGCGAACTGCGCAAACTCACCGGCATCGATCCGGCATGGAAGGTGCCGGTGCACCTGCGATTGCACGGACGCGCGGGCGAGCGGCCGCCGCCACAGCCGGTGGTCATGCGGCTGATCGACGTCGATGGTGCGCGCGAGCTGCGCGTCGACATCCATCTGTTCCACGGGATCGATCCGCCGCGCCTTGCACGGGTGGTCGTCGAGGCGCTGGTTCACGAACAGGCGTTGGCGGCCGGTGTCGGTGATTCAGCGACTCCGTTGCGGGTGCCGCCGTGGCTGACGGAAGGATTGCTCGAAGCGATCGACTGGAGTCTCGAGCGCAGCGACCGGCGGCTGTATCGCTCCCTCTTCGAGCAGGGAGGCATCATCCGCACCGAGGAATTGTTTGAAACCGATGATGCGGATTACAAAGCGTTGGATGCCGCGACGCTCGCCGCCTTCCGGGTTTCCGCCGGAGCGATGGTGATGGCACTGCTCGAACAACCGCAGGGCCAAGAAGGATTTCGTGCGTTCCTGCGCGAAGTGCCGACCCACGCGGGTGAGATCCGTCCGTTGCTCGCCCGCCATTTTCCGGCATTGAACCTGTCGGAAACGAGTCTCGCCAAATGGTGGGCGCTGCAGCTTGCGAACAAAGGCGGACTCAACACACTCACCGATGTCCCCGGCATCGACAGCACCGAAGCGGCGCTTGCCGACGCACTGAAGCTCCGCTTCCGCACGCCGGAGGGCATCATCCTGGACCGCGACATCGACGACTGGCCGGCCTTGGGCGAGCTGGACGAAGCCGCACGGCTCGATGCCGTGGCCGCAGCCGACGAGGCCCTCGTGCGCCTCAGCCATCGTTGTTTCCCATCCTACCGCACCGTGCTCGCCGACTACCGTTCGGTGCTTGCAGCGCTGGGCCGCAACGAGACTCGCGACATCGCCAAGCGTCTCGGCGCGCTGGCGGAAACCCGCCGGACGATGACCGCGCGCGCCGCCCGCGGCCGCGATTATCTCGACTGGTTCGAGATCACCCGCGCCCGCGAAACCAGTGGTGCGTTCGACGACTACCTGCGGCTCCGGGAGCGGCTGCGTGACCGACCGCAAGTGCGGCAGGATCCGCTCTCGCAATACCTCGACCGCATGAACCGGCTCTTCGACCGCGGAGCGCCGGAAGTGGACGCGGAGCGTTAGAGCAGCTGGCCCCGAAGCCTGCGGCAATCGGGCCTTTCGGCGTTGCCAGCCGGGGCGGAGTGGAACAGGTTTCCGCCATGCAGAAGGCGATTCCATTGGTGCTGGTGCTGACGTTGGCGGTGACGGCGTTTCTCTTGTCGGTCCGCGAGCAGGACACGCGGCAGCAAGACGCGGCCGACTCCGCTCCGGCCATGGTCGGCGATGATCCTTCGGCTCCGCAAGTGCCCGCGCATCCCTGGCCGCACGAGGCCTCCGACATCACCCCGGATCCGGCCACGCTCTATGGCGCGCTGCGCAACGGGATGCGCTACGCGATCCACCCGAATGCGGAACCTCCCGGACGAGTGTCGCTGCGCCTGCACATCCGCGCCGGCTCGCTGATGGAAGCCGACGACCAGCGCGGACTGGCCCACTTCCTCGAGCACATGCTCTTCAATGGCACGCGCAACTATTCCCCCGCCGAGATGATCCCGCGCATGCAGCGGCTCGGCATCGCCTTCGGCGCACATGCCAACGCGCGGACCTCGTTCGACGAGACGTACTACATGCTCGATTTGCCCGACCTCTCGGAGGACACGCTGCAACTCGCGTTCACGGCGATGCGCGATTTTGCCGACGGCGCGCTGCTGCACCCCGAGGAGATCGAGAAGGAGCGCGGCGTGGTGCTGGCCGAGAAAATCAGTCGCGACTCGGTCGGCTACCGCGTGATGCAACGTCAGTTCGACGCGCTGCTGCCCGACGCGCTGCTCACCCGACGCTTCCCGATCGGCACCGAAGAGGTCATCCGCAGCGCACCCAGGGAACGCTTCGCCGATTTCTACCAGCGCTACTACACACCACAGCGGATGACCTTCATCGCCGTGGGCGACATCGATCCACAGGTCATGCGCGCGCGGATCGAATCCGCATTCGCATCGATGAAAAACCCGGCGGTGCCCGGCACCGACCCGGATCCCGGAGTGATCCGCGAAGCCGAGGGCATCGAGCCGCTGGTGATCGACGACAAAGAACTCGCATCGACCGATGTCGCGCTGATGCGCGTGAAGCGGTATCTGCCGGAGCCCGACACCCGGGCCGCGCGCGTGGATCGCCTGCCATTGGCGCTCGCCCACGCAATGCTGGAACGCCGGCTCGGGCGCATCGCACGCGGCGAAGCGTCACCGATCAGTGCCGGGTCGGCCGCGCGCAACGTCTGGTTCGAGACCGTCGAGATGGGAGCGGTGGGAGTGACGGCGGCCGACGACCGCTGGCAGGAAGCCGTGGCGGTCCTGGAACGCGAATTCCGGCGTGCCATGGAACACGGATTCCTTCCCGGCGAACTGGCCGAGGCGAAGTCGGTGCTGCTCAACACCCTTGAACAACAAGTGCGGCAGAAACCGACGCGACGCTCGGAAGGCATCGCCGCGGTGATGATCCGCTGCATCGGAGCAGACGATGTGTTTCCTGAACCGGAAACCGAACTGGCGATCACGCGTGAGGCGCTCGACGCGGTGGATGCGGCGCGATGCCACGACGCGATGCGCACGTTCTGGGACGCCCCCGGCCATCACCTCGTGCTCACGACGAAATCCCGCGTGGAAGACACCGCACGCGAGCTGACCGCTTGTTTTGAGGAATCCCGAGGCATTCCGGTGGATCCGCCCCGGCCCGAGGAATTGCCGGCTTTCGCGTATGAAACATTCGGTCCCGCGGGAACCGTTGCGTCGGAGACCCGCGTGGAGGACCTCGGCATCACCCAGTTGGTCTTGTCCAACCAGGTGCGCATCAACCTCAAGCGCACGGATTTCGAATCCGGCAGAATCCACCTGCTCGCGCGCATCGGATCGGGTCAGTTGACCCAGCCCGCCGGCAAGCCGATGCTCGACACTTTCGCGCAGGCCGTGTTCGACGGAGGCGGACTTGGCAAGCACGGGCAGGAGGAGCTCGAGCGGATGCTCGCGGGTAAAAACGTCGGTTGCTCGCTGGCGATCGACGAGGACGCATTCGTGTTGTCGGGATCGACCACGCCCGCGGATTTCCCGCTGCAATGCCGACTGCTGTGCGCCGCGATTGCCGATCCGGGATGGCGTGAGGAAGCACTCTGGCAGTTTCAAAAATCGATTCCAGTGCTCATGCAGCAGCTCAGGCACACCACCAGGGGCCCGTTGCGCGAGATGCAGTCGTGGCTGCACGGCGCGGACGCCCGCTACTCCGCTGCCACACTCGACCAGCTCGCGTCCTACACGATCGCCGACGCGCGCGACTGGCTCGGCCCCGAACTCGCCGACGGCTATCTGGAACTGAGCATCGTCGGTGACATCGACCCGCAGGCCGCGTTGCCCGAGCTACTCGCGACGTTCGGCGCCTTGCCGACGCGTGACGCGACACCCGCGGCGCATCCCGACAAACGCAAGGTGGAGAGCCCCGCGCCGCCGGGAGCGGTCGTGTTCCGCTACGAATCGACCATCCCGCAGGCCATGGCGCTGATGATGTGGAAAACCGCGGGCCAACGCGGCAACCCCCGTGAATTCCGCCGACTCCATGTGCTGGCCTCCGTGCTCAAGGAGCGACTGCGCGAAGAGATCCGCGAGAACCTCGGCGCATCCTACAGCCCGGTCGCGATCGCCGACGGCTCGGAGGCACTTGAAAACGTCGGCCACCTGCTCGGTCAAAGCGTGTGCAATCCGGAGGACATCGGGAAAATCCTCAGCAGCATGCGCAGCGAAGCCTCGACACTCGCGGCCGATGGCACCACCGCCGACGAACTCGATCGCGCGCGCCGACCCATCCTCGGCATGATGGAGAAATCACTGCGCGACAACCAGCACTGGCTGCGCACCGTGCTCGGCCGCTCGCAGGCCGAGCCGGAACGCCTGGAACTCGCGCGCGACCGCGACGCCGATTACCGGTCGATCACGCTCGACGAACTCAACACCCTCGCCGCGAAATACCTCGGCGGCGGCAACGCCATCTCGATCACCATCCGCCCGCAAGCGCCATGACGCGTCTCGCACTACTCCAATCCGGCACTTTTGCCACCAAGGCCGAGGCCTTCGATCACCACGAAGCGCTCATCCGCCGCGCGGCGGCCGGCGGCGCGAACATCGTGGTCACCCAGGAGCTGTTCCTCACGCCGTATTTCTGCACGCTCGAGGATCCGGCGCTTTTCGAACTCGCCGATCCTCTGCCCGGGCCGGTCACCGATCGTCTCGGCGCGATCGCGCGCGAACTCGGCATCGTGCTCGTGGCTTCACTCTTCGAGCACCGCGGACCCGGTCTCTACCACAACACCGCGACGGTGCACGACGCCGACGGGTCGTTGCTGGGATGCTACCGCAAATCGCACATCCCGCAGGATCCAGCGTTCGAAGAGAAATTCTATTTCACTCCCGGAGACAGCGGCTGGCCGGTCTGGCAGACCGCGCACGGAGCCATCGGCGTGCTGGTTTGCTGGGACCAATGGTATCCCGAGGCCGCGCGGTTGATGGCGCTCGGCGGCGCGCAACTCCTGGTCTATCCGACGGCCATCGGCTGGCTGCCCGATGAAAAGGAGACACTCGGCGAGGCCCAGCACTGCGCGTGGGAAACCGTTCAACGCGGCCACGCCGTGGCCAACGGTTGCTACCTGGCCGCGGTGAACCGCTGCGGCACGCATGGTGGCACGGAATTCTGGGGTCGCTCGTTCGTTGCCAACCCGTATGGGGAACTACTCGCCAAGGCGTCGACCCGCGACGAGGAGATCTTGTTCCAAGACATCGACTTCGGTCTCGTCGAGGAGTTCCGCCGCATCTGGCCGTTTTTCCGCGACCGGCGCATTGATGCTTACGGCGATTTGCTCAAGCGATGGCGCTCGTGAGCCATGACGGCGCTTGCACACGCGACTGCGTCGTGTGGCGGAATCGTGACGAGGCAAGTGTGGCACGGTGCGTGCTACGATGAGAGGTGTTGTCCGCCCCGAACCCGGCGGCATCCATCCCATGAACGAATCCAACGCAGAACACGCCACGCAGAATCCCACCGAGATCACGCTCGAAGAGTGCTGGGACTCCGCGGCCATTGCCGGACTCGTGCGCCGCAACACCTTCCGCGGCCACATGCCGGCGTTCCTCATGCTCGGCAAACGCGAAACCACGATGCTCCGCAACCACCTCGCCAAAGCATTCGGCGAGGATGAAATCGCCAAACTCACCGAACTCCACTACGCCGGCCTCAAAGTCGTCGAAACCCGACTGGACTCCCTCGTCAAAGTCGCAGGCGAGAAAATGTCGCCCGATCTCGAACGCGCCGCACGACGCCAACCATCGATCCAAGCGCTCGCCGACGCCTGTCGCTGGCGCTTCGACGCCGGGCTCGCCTAGAGCATTGTCAAACACCCGCCTCCGCAGCCAGGCGCTTGAGCCGGTTTTTCACCGACACCTTGGCCACGGCCGAGAGCCGGTCGGTGAAGAGCACGCCATTGAGATGGTCGATCTCGTGCTGCAACGCGCGCGCGAGCAATCCGTCGGTCTCGATCTCGACCACCGATCCGTCGAGCAAGGTGAGCGACACCCGCACCACCGCCGGTCGCCGCACGTCGGCGCGCAGGTCGCGGATGCTCAGGCAGCCCTCGACGGCCGACTCCTTCGCGTCACCGTACTCGATTTCCGGATTGATGAAAACCAGCGGCATGATGTCCGCCAGCCGGGCGTCCTCGCCATTGACCTTGAGAAGCGAGACGCAGTCGGGATCGTGAGACACGTCGATCACGGCCAGCCGCAACTCTTCACCCACCTGCGGGGCCGCCAGACCCACGCCCTGGGCATCGGCCATGGTTTCGAGCATGTCGGCGGCCAGGCGCTCGATCCGGGAATCGACCTCGCCGACCGGGCGGCATCGCCGCCGCAGCACCGGGTGGCCGTACTGGACGATGGGCAGAATCATTGGAAGTGGGGCGGTAGGGCGGGTGAAGCAGCGTCAGGCTACCCGGCTGCGGGGCCGGGGTCAAATCCCGAGCGGACCCCCAATTCTGTGCGTGCAATCGGCCGCCGGATCCTTACGAATCGCCCCGTGAAAGAGATCCTCCTTCAAAGCCCGGTGTTCCAGATGGCGGCCAAGCAGTTCGACGAGGTTGCCGATTTCCTCGACCTCGACGTCCGGCTGCGCGAGCGCTGCAAGTGGCCCAAGCGCTTGATCACCGTCACCGTGCCGATCCGCATGGACGACGGCAGGACCGAAATCTTCTTCGGCCACCGCGTGCAGCACCACCTCACCCGCGGTGCGATCAAGGGAGGCCTTCGCTACCACCCGTCGGTCGATCTCGGAGAGATCACCGCACTGGCGTTGTGGATGACGTGGAAATGCGCGCTGCTCAACCTGCCGTTCGGCGGCGGCAAGGGCGGCATCAACTGCGATCCGCGCACGATGTCGCAGGGCGAGCTCGAGCGGCTCACGCGCCGCTTCACGATGGAGATGATCCCGTTCATCGGACCGGAGGTCGATGTCATGGCTCCCGACATGGGCACCAACGAGCAGACGATGGCGTGGATGACCGATACGTACTCGACGCATTACGGTCATCTCGTGCCGTCGATCGTCACCGGCAAGCCGCTCAACCTGCAAGGGTCCTGCGGTCGCACACGCGCGACCGGCCACGGGGTCGCGTTCACCGCGTCGAACGCGCTGCACAAACGCGGCCACAAGGTCCAGGGCGCCAAGGCGATCGTCCAGGGCTTCGGCAACGTCGGATCGCACACCGCCTACACGCTCGATTCATACGATGCGTTGGTCATCGGCGTATCAGACGTCGGCGGCGCGATCTGGAACGACAAAGGGCTGCCGATGGGCAAGCTGCGCAAGCACGTGCAGAAGCATGGCACGATCCTCGGCTTTAAAGAGTCCGAGCCGGTGGATCCGCAGGAAATCCTCACCCGCGAGTGCGACATCCTCGCGCCGTGCGCGATCGACCGCACGATCACCGGTGAGAACGCGCCGCACCTCAAATGCAAGGTGCTTGCCGAAGGAGCCAACGGCCCGACCACACCCGAGGCCGACCGCATCATCAACGAGCGCGGCGACATCTTCGTGATCCCCGACATCCTCTGCAACGCCGGCGGCGTCACGGTCTCCTATTTCGAGTGGGTGCAAAACCTCCAGCACTACTCGTGGACCGAGCGCGAGGTGCTCGGCAAGATGGAGGCGATGTTGCAGAGCGCGCAGGCGCGCGTCACCGCGTTTGCCAAGAAGAACAAGCTGCCGCAGCGCAGTGCAGCGCAAGCGATCGCAATCGAAACCGTGGCCGAGGCCAAGTCGTCGCGCGGGTTGTTCCCGTGACGTCCGCCCGCCCGGCGGCGGCGCGGGATTTCCCGTCTTGCGGCCGGGCGCGGCCGGGCCATTCTCACCGCGGATGCACGAAGACACCCGCCGCTGGATCGCGGCCGACAAGGCCCATTGCTGGCACCCGTTCACCCGGCAGGGCGACTGGTGTGCGGAAGACCACCAGCCCGTGGTGCTTGTGCGCGGCGAACGCGAATGGCTGTGGGATTCGGAAGGCAACCGCTACTTCGACGGCAATTCGTCGATCTGGACCAACGTCCACGGCCACGCGCACCCGCGGATTCATGCCGCGATCCGCAAACAGCTGGAACTCACCGCGCACGTCTCGTTTCTCGGCAATACGCATCCCCTCGCCGCCGAACTCGCCGCACGCCTCTGCGCGTGCTTCCCCGCCGGCACGCTTGAGCGTGTGTTCTACTCCGACAACGGATCGACCGCGGTCGAGTGCGCGCTGAAGATGGCGTTGCAATACCGGATGCAGACGGGCGAGCCGCAACGCACGCGCTTCATCGCGTTTGCCGATGCCTACCACGGCGACACACTCGGTGCCGCGTCCGTCGGCGGCGTCGACCGCTTCACCGCACGGTTCCGCGAGTCCGGCTACCCGGTGACGCGGCTGCGCGACGTCGGCGAGCTCGATCGACTCGACCCGCACACGATCGCCGCGGTCATCATCGAACCGCTCATCCAGGGCGTCAACGGCATGAGACCGTGGCCGCGCGGCATGCTCGCCGCATTGCGTGCCTGGTGCGATGAAACCAACACCCACCTCGTGCTCGACGAGGTGATGACCGGATTCGGACGCACTGGGACGATGTTCGCCTGCCAGCAGGAGGAAGTCGTGCCGGATTTCCTGTGCCTCGCCAAAGGACTGACCGGCGGCACCCTGCCGATGGCCGCCACCCTCACCACCGCCGCGGTGTATGACGCCTTTCTCGGCGACGCGCACCGCGCGTTTTCCTATGGTCACAGCTACACCGCCTGCGCCCTCGGTTGTGCGGCGGCCATGGCGGGCCTCGATGTGTTCGAGGAGGAATCCACGCTCGCACGGCTTCGGCCGATGATCGACCGGATGAGCGAAGGCCTCTCGCGCCTCAAGGCCGCGCAACCGTGCGTGCACGAAACGCGCCAATGTGGATTCATCGCCGGCATTGAAGTGCGCCGGCCCGACGGCTCCCCATTTCCGCAGGACGCGCGCGTTGGCGAGGCTGTTTGTGCTGCCGCGCGGCACCACGGACTGCTCACCCGACCGATCCTCGACACCGTGGTGCTGATGCCGCCGCTGTGCACCTCGCCCGAAGCGCTCGATCTCGCATTCGCCGCCTTGGACGGGGCGATCTCCGGCATTGACATGCGCGCTGCCGACCTGTAATTCTCTTCTTCCGTCCACCATACTCCCGGCGGAGTCGCCAAGTGGTAAGGCAATGGTTTGCAAAACCGTCATTCGTGGGTTCGATTCCCACCTCCGCCTCTCTTTTCTTCTTGGATCTGGCCGTGCCGCCGCGACTGTCCCGCATCCTTCAGGGCCGCGCCCTCAGCTGATCTTCCTCGGCAGCAGGCGGAATCGGTCGTGGTAATCGCCGCGGTTGTATTTGCGGCAGCAGGCGTAGCAGGCGACCGCACGCTGGATCGGGCGCACACGCAGGATGGTCGTGCGGCAGTTCGGACACGTGTACGCATGGTTGCGGCGTACCCGGCGGCGCTTGAAGGGCAGCGTGTGGTACGGCTCTTCGTTGGGAATGCCGAGTTCCGCGCAGGCGGCCTGCCATTCCGGGCCGTGTGGGTCGATGCGGCGGCGCGCGTAGCGCTCGTAGGCGACCAGGTGTGCGAGTTCGTGACGCAGCGTGCGCCAAAGCTCTTCGGCCGGGCAGTTGCGCAGCTTCGGATTCAACTCGATCCGGCGATCGGGCCACCACGCGCGGCCGGCGGTGGTCTGCATGCGTGGATTCCAAACGACGCGTACCTTGCGTGCCAGTTCCGGCAGTGCGAGCGACAATGCGGTTTCGGAACACCAGGCGGTGAGCCCGCCGTCGAGCTTCGCCGGCTTTTCCGCAGCGGCACCCGGCGGCATGAATACCCGCAGCCAAGAGGTCCAACGGAATTCCGTCTGCATCATGCCGCGTGCCATGTGCGCTCATCATTCCAAATTTTCCGACGCGATGCAACCGGGCGTTCGCGTAATTCCCCGATCCCCACCGCCATGCGCGGATCGGCGATCCAGCGGAGCGGAAGAGGGAAATCCAAACGCCGCGAAAGCCACGCCATCCTGATACTGGCCGTCGAATCGACCTTCTCGAACACGGGCCTTCCCGGGGCAACTCGGGAAACACCGCGTCCGGGAAGCCTCTCCCGCTCAAAAAACATTTACAGGCCGCGCTGAAATGATCGTGGTGGGTCCGTGGACTCGGCCAACCCATCCCCTGCAGCCCGACCGGCATCGCGATGCGCGCTCGCCACCCCGCGCGACAGGGTGAGGCGTGGTTTGAGCATGATCGCCTGTCTGGCGGCCACGGCATGTGCCGCATCGGCGGCCGATCCGCGGCCCAACCTCGTGGTGATCATGGCCGACGATCTCGGCTACGAAACGATCGGTGCCAATGGCGGCCAGTCCTACGCCACGCCGCGTCTCGATTCGCTGGCGGCGTCGGGCATGCGGTTCCGCCATGCCCACTCACAACCCCTTTGCACGCCGACCCGCGTTCAATTGATGACCGGAAGATACAACGTCCGGAACTACGACGTGTTCGGTGTGCTGCACCCAGGACAAACCACCTTCGCCAACGTGCTCCGTGACGCGGGCTACAAGACATTCATCGCCGGCAAATGGCAGTTGGAGGGCGGATACAAAGGGCCGGTCCGCTTCGGATTCGACGAGTATTTCCTCTGGCAGCTCAACCGGCGGCCGAACCGCTACTACGCGCCGGGATTTGAAGCGCGGATCCCCGCGGACGGACTCGCGAACACCCAAGTCAACTTCCCCGCCGGAACGTACGGACCGGAAGTGGTCTGTGCCAAAATCATCGACTTCATCGAGCGGAACCAGGCCGGGCCGTTCCTGGTGTACTATCCGATGCTGCTCACACACGACCCGTTCACGCCTCCGCCCGATCATCCGGATTACAACCCTGCAGCGACGAAGGAACTCAACAACACGGCCTACTTCCGCAGCATGGTGGAATTCATGGACAAGCTCGTCGGTAGAATCGTTGACAAGCTCGACGCCCTGGGCATCCGTGACAACACGCTGATCCTGTTCCTTGGCGACAACGGCACGCACTCGTCGATCACCTCGATGTTCGACGGCAAGTCGGTGCAAGGGGGCAAGGGCAAGACGACCATGGCCGGCACGCACACCCCGTTCATTGTGAATTGGCCGAAGGCCGTGGCGGCCGGCCGCGTCTGCGACGACCTGATCGACACCACCGACGTGTTTACCACGTTGTGTGAGGCGGCGGGGGCCGTGGCTCCCGGCGATCTCGACGGCAGGAGTTTTCTGCCGCAGTTGGTCGGTGACAGCGGCACGCCCCGTGAATGGAGTTATTGTTGGTACAAACCCCAGAACGCCACCGAGGCCGGCGTGCGCGAGTTTGCCCAGACTCGGCGCTTCAAGCTGTATGCAACGGGGAATTTCCACGACCTTGCCAGCGACGTCCTCGAGCAACGGCCGCTCAACACGGGCGCGCTCGATACGGAGGCGCGAGCGGCCTTTGATCTGCTGACCGGCGCGTTGGCATCATTCGGTGACGCGCGAGCGGACCGCGCGCTTGCGCCGCGACAGGATCCGGCGGTCTGGGCATCGCCGCCGGCGGCCGCCGGGATTGGCAGCATCGGGATGACCGCCGCCCCTGCAACCGATGGCAACGGCCCGGTCGAATACCAGTTCAGGAACGTCACCTTGTCGCGCGACAGCGCGTGGCAAACGACGCCGCGCCACATCGACTCGGGACTGGTCGGCGAGACATCGCACACCTACCAAGTGCGGATGAGGGACCTGCTCGGCAACACCACCGATTGGTCCGGCACGCGATCCGCAACCACGCTTGCCTCCCCGAATACGCCCGTCGTCATCGTCGAACAACCCGATACCGATGGAGACTCCGGCAGTCAGAATCTCGGTCAGTCATTCACGGTCCCGGCGCAGGATGGCGGCTGGTTTCTGGAAGCGATCACGTTTTATGCGGCGGCCGCCACCAGCGGGGGAAGTTCGGCCCACCTGACGTTGTACGACGGCTTCACCAACCGGACGAACCGCGGACGCATCCTCGCCGTCTCCACCAATGCCGTTTCCAATCCACGTGTCCAAGGGCTGGCGATGTCCTGGAACTTCAGCGACGTGTGGATGGAGCCGGGAAACACCTGCTTCGCCGCGTTCAGTGATGCCGCCGGCTCGCCCCTTGCGGCCAATCAGGGCATTCCGGCCCAGCGCTGGCTCGCGAATGCCTACGACGATGGAAGCCGTCTCAATGAATCGGGAATCACGCCCGACGTGGATCTCAGGTTCACCATCACCGCGCGGCGATTCCCCGCGAGCTATGCGCAGTGGTTGCTCACGATCCCCGACGGTCTGCCGCGATCGTTTGGCGAGACCATTCGCCCCGGCGAGATGCCCAACGGATGGAGATACTTCTTCGGACTCCGGCCATATGAACACGACCCGTCACGATGGCCGCGGATCACGGGTTCCGATTACACTTTTGCCGCGGATCCCAAGGTGACGGATGTCTTCTGGCGCATTCGCCACACGTCGGACCTTCGCGTCCCGCTTGCCTCGTGGCGCACGATCGATGCCGACAGCCCGGAGGTGCTTCACGATCCGGTTTCCGGGCGCATCCGCCTCCCGCTGACCGGCCCCGCCGGCTTCTTCCGCCTCGAGATCGGTCTGCGGGACGGATCGGAGACGCAATAATCCGGCCATCCCGCGGCGGATCGCGGAATTGACCACCGGGCGGCGGTGGCTTATCCCGGCGTCCGCGAATCATGGATCCCACGACCACCGCATACGGCACTTGGAGCGGCGGACGCTTCATGCACTTTGGCGAGACACTCAGCGAGGAACGCTTCATCGGCTGCATCGAAACCGCGTACGAGACTGGCATCCGCAGCTTCGTCACCTCGGACGTGTACGGCAATGGCAAGGCCGACGAGTTGCTCGGCCGCGCGCTCCGCGGGATCGATCGCGCGACGTACAGCTTGATCGGGATGATCGGCCACGATTTTTACGAAGGTCAGCGCGAGGGCGCGCGTGGCTATCCGAGGTTCACCGATCCGCGTCTGCGCGGACCGGAGGGATATGCCGATTTCGTGCGGATGGCCGCGGAGCGCGAACTTGTGCGTTGTGGCGGTGATCGATTCGATCTGTTGATGCTGCACAATCCCGACGAACTTGGATACACGAGCGAAGCGGTGTGGTCCGCGCTGCGCGGCTTGCGCGAGCAGGGAATCACCCGGATGCTCGGGATCGCGCCGGGTCCGGCCAACGGGTTTTCGCTCGATTTGGTCGGCGCGTTCGAGCGCTTCGGCGACTGCATCGATTGGGCGATGCTGATCCTCAATCCGCTCGAACCATGGCCGGTGGGACTCACGCTGCCGGCTTGCGAACAGCACGGCGTGAAGGTGATGACGCGCGTGGTCGACCACGGCGGCGTCTTTCACGGCGACCTCGGCTTGCCCGGTCATGAGTTCAAACCCGGCGATCACCGGACATACCGGCCCGAGGGATGGGTCGGGCACGGCATGGAGAAAGCGGAGCGGATGCGGCCGATCGCCGACCGCCACGGGCTCACGTTGCTGCAGTTCGCATCGATCTGGAACCTGAGTCAGCCGGCGGTCGAAAGCGTGGTGCCCACCTTCATCCAGGAGGCTGGCGATGGAGCGCGGCCGATCGAGGACAAGATCCGCGAGTTCGCCGCGTTGCCGGAGCTGAGGCTCGACCCGGAGGAGATCGAGGCCGTGCGACGCATCGGTGACAACACCGGCTGCATGCTGCTCAAGGGCGCGAGCAGGCGTCATGCAACCAGCGAGCGTCCCGACGAATGGCCGATGCGTGACGATCTGGTGGAGCTGGCCGGGCGCCACGGGTTGGGCAGCGATTGGTGAATCGGGCGGCCCGTGTGGCGGCGACTCACATCGAAAAATCCTCGCCGAGGTAGAACTCGCGGGCGACGGGATGGTTCACGAGTTCCGCGGAGTTGCCCTCGAGGATCACGCGGCCGTCGTGGATGAGGAACGCGCGGTCGGTGATGCTCAGCGTTTCGCGCACCGAGTGATCGGTGATCAGGATCGCCAGGCCGTCGCGGTCGCGCAGTTCGAGCACGATGCGCTGGATGTCCTTGACGGCGATCGGATCGATTCCGGCGAACGGTTCGTCGAGCATCAGCAGTTTGGGATCGGTGCAGAGCGAGCGGGCGATGGCCAGACGTCGCTTCTCGCCGCCGGAAAGCGTGATCGTGGGTGAGTCGGCGAGTTTTTCGATGCCGAAGCGGCGCATCAGCTCGTCGGCGCGCTCGTGGCGGGCGGCGCGGCCGAGGCCGGGACGCGTCTCGAGGATGGCGAGTAGATTGTCGCGCACGCTGAGTTTGCGGAAGACGGATTCCTCCTGCGGCAGGTAGCCGAGTCCGAGGCGCGCACGACGGTGCATCGGCAGCTTCGAGATGTCCTGACCGAGAAATCCCACCTCACCCGAGTCGGCAGGGACGAGACCGGCGATCATGTAGAACGAGGTGGTCTTGCCGGCACCGTTGGGACCGAGTAGGCCGACGATTTCGCGGGGTTTCACGGTGAGCGTCACGCCGTCGACGACCGTGCGGCCGCCATAGGTTTTTCTCAGGCCGTCGGCACGGAGCACGGCGTTCGCGGTGGTGTCGTTCATCGATCGGCGGTGCGCTGGGTTCAACGGTCGGAAGCGCCGCGGAGTTGCTGCAACGGCAGGATGGTTTTCCAATCACCGCCGCTCGTCTCGAACTTCCCTTGGTTTGGATCGATGCGCAGGCTGAGGTCGGGCTCGCCGGCACGCATCGTCACCGCACCCTGCACAACCCACGGATAGCCGCCCGAAATGGCGATGCGTCCGGCTTTCAAATCATAATCAAGCAGCGCGCCGCTGGCCTCGATCGGCTGTTTGCCCTGAGGCACATCCTTGTAGAGCACGCGCACCGCGCCGGTGGCGACGATGCGCTTCACCTCGCCCGACATGCGTGAGGTGGCATCGCCCGGTGCCGACGGCTTCGTGTCTTGATCCGTTGGATTTGCTGGTTCGAGAAAAATCTTGAGGTCGTTGGCACCGGAGAGATCAAAGCGCGGATCCTTGACGCGGACATTGCCGAGATAGACGAAGACGCCTTGGTCGGGGTCGTAGTGCATGCCGCCGTCGCAATCGATCACGGTGTCGTCCGGGCCGGGCGCGGTGGGCAGCGGCAGTTGCTGCGGCACCTGCGGCTTGTCAGCGGTGGCAGCGTCGAGTTCCGCCTTCTTGAGAAACTCGCGGGTCGCGGCGTTGGCCGCTTCGGATCGATCCAAGGCCTCGCCGAGTGTGGCGCGGATCGATGGCTCGGTGGCACCGGGTGCGGCAGCGGCGGATCCGTCGTCGGCAGGCTTCGCTGCATTCGCCGCCGGAACCGAAAGCGGCGCGGATGCGGCATTTTCCATCGAGGCCGCGGGATCACCGGCGGCGGCTGCGATCCACGTGAGCACCGGCCCGGTGAGGAAGGCACCGCCGACCGTCAGGTCGTAAAACAAACCGGTGCCTTTCGCGATGATGCGGTCGTTGCGCAAGGTGACCGGCTCCGACGAACTCAGCAGGTTTTTCTGCTGGTCGAGCATCGCCTGTCGCATATCGACGCGGCCGCGCGCGCTGAGGTCGGGATTGAGGAAATCAATGGTCACCTCATCGCCCCGCATCAATTGGTCGCTCACCAATGTAAGCACGCGCGCCTTGAGCACGCTGACCAACTGCTGGTCGGCATCGTAGCGCGGAAACAGGACGTCATCCATGCGGCTGCCGCCGGGCATCAGGCCGGAGGTGATGCGGCGCTTCGACGATGCCGGGTCGGCGGCCGACACGGGCAACTGGATCATCACCACGGCCGACAGCGCGACACCGAGGAAACGCAGGGGGCGGGCGAGTGGCGGGTCAGTGGGCCGCATGGTGGATGGCGATGAGCTTGACGAGCAGATCCTCGATGAACTCGATCGGGATTTGGTTCGGTCCGTCGGAGAGCGCGTTGGCGGGATCGGGATGGGTTTCCATGAAGACGCCTTCGACACCGGTGGCGACTGCCGCTCGCGCGAGTACGGGCGCGAGTTCGCCATCGCCGCCGGTGGTGCCGCCGAGTCCGCCCGGGCGCTGCACCGAGTGGGTGGCATCGAACACCACCGGGATGCCCTCCTTGCGCATCCAGTGGAGCGCGCGCATGTCCGTGACGAGATTGTTGTAGCCGAAGGTGGTGCCGCGTTCCGTGATGAGGAAGCGCTCACAGCCGAAGGCGCGCATCTTGCCCGCGATGTGCACGGCATCCCACGGCGCGAGGAACTGGCCTTTCTTGATGTTGACCGCGCGCCCGGTCTTCGCTGCGGCTTCGAGCAGGTCGGTTTGGCGGCAGAGAAACGCCGGGATTTGCAGCAGGTCGATGTGTTCGGCGGCGGCTTCGGCCTGCTCGGCGGTGTGGATGTCGGTGGTCACCGGCACCTCAAGATGGCGCGCGATCTCGCCGAGGATCCGGCATCCCTCGAGCAGGCCGGGTCCGCGGTAGGAGCCCACCGAGGTGCGGTTCGCTTTGTCAAAGGACGCCTTGAACAACATCGGGATGCCGGTGCGCGTGGCGATCTCCTTGAGGGTGCGCGCGGTTTCCCAGGCGAGCGCCTCGGACTCGAGCGCGCAGGGGCCGAGGATGAAGAACGGGACGGGTCCGCCGACGGGGACCTGGCCGATGTGAAAGGGTTCGGAGAGCATGAAGGAGGATGCCGTTGGGGAATCGTGCGGTGACGGGCTCGGGTGACGCGGGTGATCGGAAAGTTCAGGCCTCATCGGCCGCGAGCGCGGCTTCGTAGAGCGGCTTGAGATTGCGCATCACGGTGTCGAGCAACTGCGACTCGGAGTCTGCGAGGTTGCCGCGGGTTTTGGAAGCGAGCATTTCGAGCGAATCGATCACGGATGCGGCGGCCCGCAGGTTGAGCGTGGCGACACCGGTCGATGGATTGGGAATGCGCCCGAGGAACAGCCCCGCATTCTGCGCCTGCAGCAGGACGAATGCCTTGAAGCGCGGGTCTTCCGCCGGACGGTCTTCCATGCGCCAAGCCTAGGCGGGAATCCCGCGCCGCGCAAAGGCGAAAGGCCGGATCAAGCGGTGCCGGGCACCGGCGGCGACTCTTCGGGCAGCGTCACCTCGCCCGACTCGAAGTCGGCCGCCGCGGGAGAACACGTCAGGTGGTAGAACGGCGACTGTTCGTTCTCCGCGACATCGCTCCAGCGCACGAGTTGGCCGGTGTAGGCCGAGAGGCGGCCCATGATCGCGACCAGGCTCACCTCCGCGATGCGGCGCGCGTGGTTGAGCGGCCGACCCTCGAGCACGCCGCGGATCCAATCGACATGCTCCTGCACCATGCCGTTGTCGCTGTCGACGTGAACCTCCGGCACCGGAGTGTCGCGTCCCTCGAGCTTGCCGCTGGCATGGCACCAACCCTGCGATCCGGTGAACACCTCGCCGACCCGCTGGTAGGCACCGGCGAGCTGGCGGCACTGGCTGTGGATGTGGACTTCATTTCCGAAATCGTAATCGACGCTGAAAAAATCGTATTGGTTTCCCGTCTCGCGACGGGCGCGTCCGCCCATGCCCATGGCGCTGACCGGCAGGCGGCCGAGAAACCAAACGGCCACATCGAGGTTGTGGACGTGCTGTTCGACGATGATGTCGCCCGACATTTCGGTGAAGTTGAGCCAGTTGCGCGCGAGGTAATCGGCATTCGATTCGCCCTCGTTGCGGCGTTTGATCCACGGCACCGATCCGTTCCACTGCACGACGCCGCCGCGGATCTCGCCGATCGCCCCGGCATCGATGAGCGCCTTGTTGCGCAGGTATCTGGCCATGTGGCGGCGTTGGGTACCGGTGACGACCGCCAGCCCTTTTGCCTTCGCCTGTTCGCCGGTCGCGATGACCGCCCGCGCACCCACCGGATCCACCGCGACCGGTTTTTCGATGAAGCAATGTTTGCCTGCTTCGACGGCCGCTGCGAAGTGCAACGGACGGAAACACGGCGGCGTGGCCATGATCAGATAGTCACATCCGGAATCGAGCACTTTGCGGTATGCGTCGAAGCCGCCGAAACACCGGTCGGCAGGAACCTGGAGATGCGTCGCGGCCAGCAGTGCTTGCTGGGCGAACGCATCGGCCACACCCGTCAGCTCCACCTCGCAGCCGAGGATCGCCGCTGCGGTGGAGAAATCCTTCACCGCGCCGATCCCGCGGCCGCCCGCACCGATCAGCCCGACCTTCAGTTTCCGCTTTGCCGGAGCGGCGTCAGACTGCGCCAGTGCGGGAGCGATGAGTGCGGCACCGGCGAGCGAGGCACCGCCGAGAAACGATCTGCGAGGAATCATGGAATTCATTGGAAACAGGGTATCGGCGAATGCAAGCGGATTGCGAGACAATCGAATCCGCCACCGCGCGTCGCAGCGGATTCGCATTGATTTTCCCGGCCTTCGGCGCGATCCATCGGATCACTGCCATGAAATTGCTGCTCATTCCCGTCCTGTCGATCGTGTGCGCCGTTGCGCAGGCCACACCAGCCACGAAGCACCCGACCATTGACGACGCGATCGCCAAAGACGATCTCGAGGACGTCCGGGCCCATCTCGCCGCCAACCCGCAGAGCGCCAACCAAGGCGGCAAGCCGGGGTCGCGACCGCCGCTCGAACAAGCGATCCTGCGCAACCGCACCCGCATCGCCCACGTGCTGATCGATGCCGGGGCCAATCCGAACGCCGCCAGCGGCGCGACGCGCACGCCGCTACATCTCGCGGTCGAGCGCAACAACCCGGAAATCGCCGCCGCCCTGCTCAAGGCCGGTGCCCGACCAAACGAGCGCGACAACGGCGGGTGGACGCCGCTGCATCACACCGGCGCGAAAAACCTGTCGGCGATGGCCGGTGTGATCCTCAAGGGCGGGGCGGATCCGATGACGCTCAGCGCGCTCGGCGGCACACCGCTCCACGAAGCGGCTGCCAGTGGTGGCGCGGAGATCATCCGCCTGTTCCTCGACCACCGGGTCGATCCGAAAGTGAAGTCCAAGGACGGCAAGACCGCGCTCGACATCGCACGCGAGTTCAACAACCGGGCAGCCATCGAGATCCTGGAAAAACTCTGAGCCGATCAAGCGACGACTTTTTCGAGGCGACGTGACGATCCATCCCCACGCGATCCCGTGATGCCGTGCGCGGCGGCATCATGGCATGAACCGCAGCGTCCGTGCGCGCCCGCCTCCGTCTCATCGCCTGCCCTGCCGGGGCCGTCATCCGCAGTTGGATCGCGCTTGCCGTGCTGTGCCACACTGCCGCTGCAGTGGAGTTCTCGACGCAGGTGGCCGATCCTGATCCGCTCGGCATCGGCACAGGATGGAGCGACACCGGATGGACGATCGACGGGCTCACCGACGGCATCAAGGGCGACATCGACTGGACGCTGCGCGCCGAGAGCGCGTACGACTCGAATTTCTTCCTTCAGGAATCCGATCGCGCGGATGAATGGATCTTCCTGCTCCAGCCGACGATGCGCTACACGAGCGACCCCGAAGGCGGTGCGGAAGCGGCACTGGTCGCCAACTACCGACCGGTGTCGCGCACGTATCTGGAACACAGCGAGCTGGACCGCATCGATCATTCGGGCGACGTCGCGCTGACCCTGCGCGGCGCGAAAACCGAGGCGGCCGTGTTCGCGCGCTATCTCGAGCTTTCCGCCACCGACCGCCTCACCGGCGTGTTCACCGAGGGATCGCTGCTCACCACCGGAGCGCGGATTGCCCGTCAGGTGGCCCCATTCACCCGCGCACACCTCGGTGCCTCGTTCGCCAACTCGGACTACGATGATTCCGCCAGCAATGGCGCTGAAGTCTTCAGCACCTAGATCGGCGCGCTGCACGACGCCACTCCGAGACTCGGCCTCGGCGCGAGCACGCGCTTCACCGCGATGGAGTCGGACACGCTGCGCCGACGCGAAGCCTGGGCGCTGCTGGGCGAGGTCCGCTACCGCGCCGGAGAACGCATTCGCGTCACCCTCGCCGCCGGCCCGGAATTCGCGACACTCGACGCCGGCGGCGGCGACGAATCCAGCCTGCGCCTGAGCGCCAGCCTCGCCGCCTCTTGGCGCATCAACGACCGCTGGCTGTGGATCCAATCGATCCGCACGGCGTCCATCCCCTCGCCCACCACCAGCGACGCCGTGCTCAACGACCTCGCGTGGTCCACCACGCTGCGGCGCCAGCTCACCCGCGGCTCGATCGAAGCCGGTGTCGAAGCTCATCTCACCGAAGCGGAATCGGTCGGTACCGCGGCCAATCCCGACGACGATTGGAACGTCGCCGCCTTCATCGGCGGAAGCCGCCCGCTCGGATCGGAGCGCGTGCACCTCGATGCCGCGCTGCGGCACACGCTCAACCGCGGCCGCAGCGACTGGGACCAATGGCTGTTGACCATCGGACTGAACGTCGATTTCTGATGCGGCGGGCCGCGATCGATGGTGTGGTTCACCAGTCGATCGTGATGCCCGCGTAGATGCCGCGGCCGGTGCCTTTGATCGATTGGCCGTAGAAGTCGGACAACTCGTAATCGGCATCGAACGCATTTTCGATGCGGGCGTGGAGCTTCACTTGTTCGGTGAGCTGGTAGGATCCGTAGAGGCGGGCAACCGTGTAGGCGTCGATCGGATCACCACCCCATGAATGGCTGGCGAGATGCGTCGCGCCGATGCCGATCCGCGATTTTTCGGTCGCCCTCCAATCGAGCGATGCCGTCGCCGCATTGCGTGGTTGGTCGCTGAGACTCGCGTGCAACCAGGTCCATGCGACGCGGTAGGAGACCGTCTCCTCCGCGGCTGCTCCAAGAACGGCGAACTCGGTGCCCTGCGTGCGCGTTTCGCCGGGAAGGTTGACCGGTGGCGTCGGGAACGACTTGATCCGGTCTTCAATCTGGTTTTCAAACCAGGCTGCCTCGAATTGATGGCCGAAGACCTTGTGCGCGATGCCGATGTCCCAACCGGTGGCGTGCTCCGCCTCGAGGTTTGGATTGCCGGCACCGAACGACGAGCCAAAGAGGTCAAGGTACGTCGGCGAGCGGAACGATGTACCGATGCCGCCGCGAATCGAGGTCGACGGCACCAACCCCTGAATCGCGCCCAACCGCCAGGTGAGCTCGTCGCCATACGCTTGATAGTCTTCCCATCGCAGCGCCGCCATGGTGGTCAGGGTTTCGGTTGCATCCCACTCGATTGCGGAGTGAATGCCAAAGCGATCGCGCTGCTCATCCGCTCCAATGGTGTTCTGATAGTTGCTGCGATGGCCGTAGGCACCGGCGAACAGGCGGACATCATCCGAGAGCTTGATCTCCTGGTCTGTCGAGATGCTGGCATCGCGCAGGTCGCTGCCGTAATTTCCGAACGACGAATCGCTGTCGTAAAACTCTTGGTGATGACCCGCAAGAAAACGCCCGGTCCAGACATCGGAAAAGGTTCCCGTGGCATAAAGCGTCACGAGCGAGGCGTCGAGACGGTCATCCGAATTGCCAAGATTTTCGTAATACGAATCATTCGCGCGAAGGGTGGTGCCGATCGTCCAGACCGGATCGACCTCGCCCTCGACGCGCAGTGCCACAGCGCTCTGGTCGAAATGTTGGTTCGGCGCGTCATTGCGGGTTTGATCGTAACTGCCGCTGACATGATAATTCATGTTTCCGACCTCGCCGCCGGCTCTTGTGCGGCCGGAGATCGAGTGGAACGAACCCGCCTCGACGGTCGCCGACCCGTTCTGATCGCCGGATCCGCGCGGGGTTTCCATCCACAGCACGCCACCGATCGACTCGCCACCGTAGATCGCGCCCTGCGGGCCTCGCAGGATCTCGAGCCTGCCGATGTCGGTGGTGCGTGCAGCCGAAAGAACATTGCCGAGCGGGGTTGACGAATCGCTCAAGCGCATGCCGTCGATGACGATCTGCGAATCGTTGGTCGTCGTGCCGCGGATGAAGACCGACCCGAGCGCGCCGGTTTCACCGCCAGTCGAGGTGGAAATCACCCCGGGCGAGGCGTTGAGTGCGTCGCGAAGCTGGAGGATGCCGCTTGCTTCGAGCTGCTTTGGATCGAGGCGGGTGACCCACGAGGTGACCGTCGAGGCCTCGCGTGGAACACGCAGGGCAGAGACGACAACGGGGTCGAGACTCACCGCGGACGCGGCGTGGCTGGCGGATCCCGGCAGGAGTGCCGGACACAGTGAGGCCAAGGCGAGGGCAAGCCCCCCGCCGCGGCAGGATCTTGGTTTCATGGGATTCTCTTCGGTTGGATGTGGATGCACGAAGAGATGACCGTCCCGAACGCCGGGCGGTCGCCTCTCGTCGAACCCCCTTTCGCGGAGGGTCCAGTTGGATCCGCCTTCCGGACGGATCCGGCGGGCGGCTGACGAGCAACGGGGGCGCAAGTATTCGGACTCCCGGTTATCGCTCCTCCCGCCTTCACCGCCTGCATCGAGGCGATTGGCATTGTGGGATTCGCAACCGGATACCGCAGCGCGACTGTTCCGGGTTCTCACCGGATTCCATGACGCCCTCGTGGTTGGTCCCAGCCATCATCCCGCGTGGTTTCCCCGGATGACAAGCGCAATCGGAGTCAGCCACACCCGGCCGACCGGGCCAGATCGCCGGAAATCCCCGAGGATTTGCCGGAAAACGAGCCTGCGTGCCGCTGCACTCGCGGCTTTACAAGGTCCGCCGGAGCCTGCATGGTCCCCGGCCCATGATGCTTGCCGCGATCGATTGGCTCTCCATTTCCATCAACCTGCTGTTGGTGATCTTCGTTGTTGTCTGCCTGCTGATGACCTTGCTGGTGCTGATGCAGCGGCCCAAGCAGGAGGGCTTGGGCGCGGCGTTCGGCGGCGGGGTCACCGATCAGGTGTTCGGCGCGCGCACGACCAATGTGTTGCAACGCGGCACGGTTTATCTCGGATCGTTGTTCTTCCTGCTCAGCCTCACACTGGCGGTGCTCATCGGCATCAAGAACAAGAAGGTCGGCACGCTCGACGAGCAGCCGACCGTGGCAGAGGAGGCCGCAAAGACGCAGGAGACCCCGAAGAGCGAAGACAAACAGCCCGAATCGTTGCAAGGCCAGTTGCCCGATGCGACGGCGGACCAGACGACTTCGGACGCTCCGGCGACCGATGCGGCCAACCCGTTGGAAAACGCACAGTCCTCCGGCGAGGCGACGACCGGAGGACAAGCAGGCGGTGAGAACACGGGAAACGCAACGACCGGCGAAAGCACCACGGAAGCACCCGTCAAGCCCGCCGAGAAAACTCCTGCGGAAGAAACATTCGGGGACCAGTGACGCTTCCACCCGGTGGCTCAAGATGTCAGCGAAGACGAATGGGTTCCGGTGTGGGCCCGTGATGAGGCGTTCCCTGCGGCACCGCCGGGCTTCGGTTGGGTGGATTTCAAAGGCCGACTCCATCATGCGGTGGACGAGGCGGCACTGATCGAAGCGATCCGCGAAGACAAGAGCGCCGGCGTCTCGCTGGTGTGGACGCCGGCATTGGCATGGATGCGGCTGCCCGAGGAACTGACCGTGGCGGCGGCGGCGGTGATCGAGGCGCGAAGGCGCCGCGCGGGGTTCGAACAACTCGACGCCGCCGACCGGATGCGCTGGTTCGGTCTGTTGTTCGGCCTCACCGCGCTCTGGCTGGGCTGGCAGGCATGGAGGATCTCGCCACAACCGGCGGTCTGGTCCGAGCGGCTCCACTTCGCGATCCAGGCCGTCACCGCCTCGGTATCGGTGGGTATCGCCCTGCTGATGTTCCTGATGTTCGCCTGCATCCCGTGGTACCAGTCGCGCAAGCAGGCGGCGGCATGGCGCGGGATGCGCGTGGACGACTTGGCCGCACGGACCGCACCGCTGCGCTTCGAGGCGTGGCTCGAACTGCAACGCGCACCGGTGACGCGGCTACTGCTCGGCATCATCGCGCTTGCGGGCGTGGCACAGTTGTTGCCCGGCGAATCGCTGATGGCGGCCGGGTTAATCAAGGACCGCTATCTGTCCGGTGAATGGTGGCGACTCTTCACGGCACCGATGCTGCACGGCAACCCGCTGCATTTCCTGATGAATGCGGCGGCGCTGTTGTACCTGGGCAAGCGCGTCGAGGTGTTCGCCCGTTGGCCGCACGTGCCGCTGGTTTTCCTGTTCTCCGCCTGCGTTGGCGGCGAGGCGTCGGCTCGCTTTCTCGACGCGCCCACGGTGGGTGCCTCGGGCGGACTCATGGGATGGCTGGGGTTTCTGCTGGTCTTCGAAGCACTTCACGGCCGCCTAGTGCCGCGCAAGGCGACGCGCCGCCTGCTCGCCGGACTGATCCTCACCGGGCTGATCGGCGTGATCGGCTACCGCTTCATCGACAATGCGGCGCACGCGGGCGGTTGCCTCGCCGGCATGCTCTATGCGGTGGTCGTGTTCCCCAAATCCGCATCGGCGATGCGGCCCCGCACCACCTTCACCGACCGCATCGCGGGATCGCTCGCCCTGCTCGCGCTGCTCGCATCCGCGGCCTTCACCGCGTGGATCGTGACCCGCTGATCTCGTCAGCCCCGCCCGATCGGGACCGGTTGATGCACCGCGCGATCCGGATGGTCAGTCTTCCGTGATGGCGAGATACGCTTCGACTTCGCGGGACGGATCATGGGCGCGCATGAGAGCCTCGCCGATGAGCACCGCGTTGGCACCGGCCTCGAGCACGCGGCGGGCATCGTCGGTGGAGCGGATCCCGCTTTCGGAGACCAGCAGCACGTCGTCGGGCACTTCCTCGGCGAGCCGGGCGGTGGTTTCGAGATCGACTTCGAAGGTCTTGAGGTTGCGGTTGTTGACGCCGATGAGGTCCGCGCCGAGTTCGAGAGCGCGTTCCATTTCCGGCAGGTCGTGCACCTCGACCAGCACGTCGAGCATCAGCGACTTCGCCTCGTCGTGGAGGCGGCGCAGCGTGTCATCGTCGAGTGCGGCGACGATGAGCAGGATTGCATCGGCACCGGCGACGGATGCCTCGTGGATCTGCACTTCATGGATGGTGAAATCCTTGCGCAGCAGCGGCGCGGTGGAAAACCGCGAGATGCGCGAGAGATCGTGGAGCGAGCCTTGGAAGTATTGCTCATCGGTGAGCACCGACAGACACGACGCGCTGCCTTCCAGGTAGCGGCGCGCCTGGCGTTCCGGATCGAACGACGGATCGATGAGCCCGGCGGAGGGAGAGGCTTTCTTCACCTCCGCGATCACGCCGAGGCGGCCGGGCCCGCGGTCGAGCGCGGCGCGGAATCCACCGAAGTCGTTGCGCTGGAGCGCGGCGGCACGCAGGTTGGCGGCGCGCGGCAGCAACGCCTCCACTTCAAGACGCTTGGTGGCGAGGATCTGGGCGAGTTTGTCGGACATGGTCGGGCGGGACGTGCCACCAGTCCGCCTCATGGATGCGCGACTTTCAAGCGCAGGAACCAACGGTCGGTGCCGATCGGCGGCCGCAGGGTTTGTTGCAGCGGTCCGCCATCACCCTGGATGGTCGGCTGCGGCATCGGAGCCAATGCCCCGGGGTGGCTGCCGACCTCGAATGAATAGACCCGCCCGGGGCGGGATGACCAGAACGCGACGAGGTCCGTTGCGGGCCCAGCTGCTTGAGGGTGCAACCCGAGCCGCAGCACATCCGCCGGATCCGCGGCATCGGTGCCGGCAGTCCACTCGGCCGCGTCGTCCGCGCCATCGCCGTCGGAATCCTCCGCAGGTCCATCAAGCCACAGCGTTTCGGCCAGATGGTCGATCCAGGCCGCCGAGCCGGATTCGATGCGGGTGAATGAAACCGATGATGCCGGATTGAAATCCTTGAAACCGAGGCCTGATGCGATTCGCACGGCATCGAGATGCACCTCGTAGGTGCCCGCAAGATGGTCTTCGAGAATGGAGATGCGGTGGAATTGATCCGACTGTGTTGGTGCGAGCAGGCGCCAGGTGCCGCCGCCGATGCCGTTGCCATCGAGCGCGGAGAGCCCGTCAACTCCCACATGCAACACGACGCGCAACGATTCGGCGGGCGTCACCGGTGGTGCGGCGTCGGGATCGCTCAAGCGCAGGTGGAACGAGCTGAGCTTTCTCACGCGCGCGGTGTTGGCCGGCGGATCGATGGTGTGCTGCCACGGATGCTGGACGTACAGGGATGTGCCGTCGCCAAAGGCCGCGCTGAGGTTGGTGCCGAGGTGGAACGCGCCGATCGTCGTGATGTTGAAAATCGAATCGCCGCTGCCCGACTGCAGGACGCCGTTGGCATCGATCTTGTAGACGGTCGAGCCCGTGTGCAGCGCGTCGATGGTGCCGCTCGCCCCGTTGGCGATCACCGTGCCATTGGTGCCGCCGACCAGATCAGTGACACTGGGGAAGCGGATGATGTCGTTGCCGACATACGATCCGGCGGATGCGGTCAACTGGAGGAAATACGCCCCCGGCCGCGCGTAGGCGCAGCGCACCTTGGTGCCGGCGAATGTGATGCCGTGATCGCGCAGCGCATGGGCCGGATCGAGCCAGTCCGTGACACTGGCGAACTCCAGCACCCGGCCGTCCGGTTCAATGCGGAAGTACGAGGTGCCGTCGGAAAACGCGGTGAGCGCCGCATCACCGGTGCCGATGACCGTGCCGTTGGTGCCGAGCCGGAAATCATTCTCGTTGGAGAACGCCACGAGGCGGTGGGTGGAGATGGTCGTGGCGGATCCGCCGCTGGCCGGTGCAACGAGTGATGGACGCTCCCAAGCGACTGCGGAACCCGGCGCGATCGCAAGCGCGCTGCTTCCCGACAAACCTGCCGACTCCTGCACTTCCGCAATCCCCCAAGGCAAAGCGAACCGGCCGTTTCCCGGACCGTCGATCCAGCGGTCCTCGGTCATCACCGCCGCGGATTCCCCATCGAAGCGCAGCGATCCGGCGCACGCGTCGCAAACCAACCCCGGCACGAGCATCGCAACCGCGACGATAGATGGAACGATGGCCGACTTCATCGCGACTTGATGTAGAGTCCGCGGGAAACAGGTCGCGCGGGCAGGGTGAACGACGATTCTCCGGCTTCGAGATTCATCGCGACCAACCGGTCGTGCAGGTTCGCCTGCAACGCCTCACTGCCCGTCTTGTCGACGAGATTTTCCATCTGCCACGGGTCGTTGACGTTGTCGTGAAGGATGTAACCGCCCTTGGATCCGTATCCCGCGACGACGGTGCCCGCCTTGAAGCTCGCATAGGTGTGGCGCTTGGTGCGCACGCCGGTGTAGGCCGCCGCGGGCCGCGCGCTGGCGGTGCTCGCGGAAGAGATCACCGGCACGCCGATCCACAATGCGTCCCGCTCGGGCGCGCCGGGCACACCGCAGAGCGCGGCCGACAAATCCATGCCCTGCACCGACGACGGAATCGCCGACGCACGGCCCATCAACCCGAGCAGCGTCGGCATCAGATCGACCGAGCCCAACAACAGGTCGCTGACCTGCCCGGCGGGTACCACACCGGGATAGCGAATGACGAAAGGGATGTTGATTGATTCCTCCCACGGCTTCTGTTTCAGCTTCAACCCGTAGGAGCCGAGCATGTCGCCGTGGTCGGAGGTGTAGACGACGATTGTGTCGTCGGCGATGCCCAGCGCGTCAAGCCGGTCGAGCACCTGGCCGAGCGCCATGTCGATGCCGCTGCACATCGTGTAGTAACCCGCCACACTGTCGAGCGACTCGCCGCCCGCGTAGTTCGGCGGACGGTTCACCGGATCGTTGAGCAGCGAGCGATAGTGCGAGAAATTCGGCGAAGGCTGCGTCTTGTGGTAGTCGCTGTACGGGTTGTGCGGCGGCCCGAGCGACCAGACGAGGAAGAACGGGTCGTCCGCGTGATTGGCGGCGTGATCGTTGAGGAACCTCACCACCTCGTCGGCCTCCTGGTAGTTGCGGTAGCGGGTGAGGCTCACGGCGCGGTTGGCCTCGTCGTACCATGCGGTGCCGCTGCTGTAGTTGTGCATCGCCTCGTACCCCTTCCAAGTTCCGGTGAATCCGTGGCGGCGGTCGGGGGCGATGGCGTTGCCGGAACCATTGATGTGCCACTTGCCGATGTACCCGTTGCGGTAGCCGACGCGCGCGGTCACCTCGCTGAGACGGTCGCCGTTGGCGGGCAGGCGAAGGTCATTGTAAAGCACGCCGCTGGTGCGCGGGTATTGACCGCTCATCAACATCGCGCGGTAGGGCGAGCAAATCGGTGTTTGCGAAACAGCGTTCTGCACGACCGTGCCCTGCGCGGCGAGCTGCATCAGCCGCGGGGTGGAGATGAGCGGGTTGTTCATCTGCCACGCGCGGTTCTTCTGCTGGTCGCTGAAAACGAAGAGGACGTTGGGCGGACGGAGCGGCGCAGGCACCTCGCCCCTCGACCGCTGCGGCATCAGCAAGCCTCCGGCCGCACCGGCCGCCAGCAGGCCGAGCGCGTCACGCCGCGATCGCGGCGGCGCGGATGATGAAGGAGGATTCATGAAACGAAACGGGATGGACAAACCATTGCCGCCATCGCGGCTTTCCATCAGGATACCGCATCCGCCGCACAACGGAAGCCCATATGTGTGGCGGCCGAATCCGGCGTGTTGGCCGTGCGTGCGCCAGGTCGGTAGCGGTTGCAATAACTGGCGTGACAAAGAAAGGATCCGCCTTTGATCACTTTTGCTTCACCGGTGGCCGGCCCGCGCGGATTGATGCGCGTCTGGGGTGTGTCCGGCACATGCCAGGTCGAGCTGAACCAATCGGCACACCATTCCCAGACATTGCCGATCAGGTTGTGGAATCCCCACTCCGACTTGCGGAACGCGGTGACCGGCGCGGTCCATGGGTAGCCGTCGGCTGCGGTGTTGCGATGCGGGAATTCACCTTGCCACACGTTGCAGAGATGTCTGCCACCGGGCGCGAGTTCGTCGCCCCAGGGAAACAAGGTGGTCGTGCCGCAGCGTGCGGCGTATTCCCATTCGGCTTCGGTGGGCAGACGCTTGCCCGCCCAAGCGGCGTAGGCGGCCGCATCGTTCCATGACACACCGACCACCGGATGATCCATGCGCGTCCGAATGGTTGATCCCGGGCCTTCGGGTTTGCTCCAGCAAGCGCCCTCGACCCCCACCCACCACTCGAGTCCATCGACGCGCTGGCGCGCGGCGAGTCTGCGTCGGCGTGATTTCGGAAGCTGACCGAGAAACACGAACGACCAACCGATGCGCTCTGAGTCGGTGACATATCCGGTCGCCTCGACGAAGGCTGAAAATTGCGCGTTGGTCACCGCCGTGGCATCGAGCAGGAACGGCGAAACGTTCACGTCGCGCAGCGGGCCTTCGCCATCGGCGGCCCACGCCTGCGGACCTTCGCAGCCCATGCGGAACACGCCGCCCGGCAGCGCGATCATCCCGGAGGATGAGAACGCGGCATCGGCTGCAGGTCGCGGCACCGACAAGGGCACCGTCGCGGCACCGACCCCGCGACGGGCAGCGCAACAAGGTGCCGGATTTCCCGCATCGTCCATCCCCCCATCTGTCGGGCGGTTTCCCCGGATTTGCAAGCACCCGGAGTCGAACTCCCCGCCGGATCCGTGAAATTTCCACTTGCCCGGAGCCGTCGCGGGTGTAGAACCTCCTCCCACGCGTTTCGCGACGCGGGCGTAGCTCAGTGGTAGAGCGCCACCTTGCCAAGGTGGATGTCGTGAGTTCGAATCTCATCGCCCGCTCCACCTCCCGAATCACCGGGAGGCACGGATTTCCATCCTGCCATGTTCGTCTGGACCAAGCGATCTCCGAGCGACCAGTTGGACGTGTGGGAACAACGGCTTCAGGGAACCCCGAATCTCGCGGTCGAGTGGCTCGGTGACGGTGAGTCCGTGCGTCTGAGCCTGTTCTGCGCGCAGCGTCGCGAGGCCGATGCCCTGCGGCGGACCTGTGGCGGATCGGTGCGCGAAGTGAAGCGCGGCGAATGGAATCGCGCGCCGATACCGCCACGGCCGGTCGTCGTGCGCGACACACTCCTCGTCACGGCGATCATCCGGCGCGACGCACTCGCCGCCCTGCGTCGCGACCACCCGCGGCGCATCATCATTTCCATTCCTGCCGAACTCGCCTTCGGCACCGGCGACCACGCGACCACCGCCACCTGCCTGCGCCTGCTCGCCGACGCGGCACGGCAACGCCAAAACAGCGCGTGGAGCATGGCCGACCTCGGCTGCGGCACCGGCGTGCTCGCCATCGCGGCGCGAAAGCTCGGCGCACGCGACGTCTTCGCCTGCGACTTCGATCCGCTGGCCGTCGATGTCGCCGTGCGCAACGCCCGCCGCAACCACTGCGCGGACATCGCGATCCGCCGTCAGGACGTGCTGCGCTGGAAACCACGCCGACACGGATACGACATCGTCGCCGCCAACTTGTTTTCCACCGTGCTCATCGACGCGTGGCCGGTCATCGCGCGCGCCGTCGCCCCAGGCGGCACCCTCATCGCGTCGGGTATCCTCGCCACGCAGGCATGGGACGTGTTCACCGCCGCCGCACGCAACGGACTCGGATTCACCAAGGTCGTCCGCAAAGGCCGCTGGGTCACCGCCATAGGCGGACGCATGGTCGATCTCGTCGGCGGTTGATCGCTCCGCCGATCACCACCCGAACCCGCCGAAATGGATCCGATGCCCCCCGGTCACACGCACCATCCGCGCGCGGGAGCATGCGGGCTGGCGCTGATGATCTTGAATCGGCTGGGGATGCACGAAGTATCGCATCAGCTCGCATTGCAATGGATGGGCCGCCGTCCGGAGAATCCCCATGGATGGATGGCGGCCGCGAGAAGTTTGACGGCAATGGGCCGAACGGAGGACGCGCAAAGCGTGATCCGCGAAGGCCTCAAACGACACCCCGCCCATCCCGCCCTGCTTGCCATCGCCTCCGACGCATCACGCGCCATCAACGATCGTGAGTCGTCGCTCGGATATGCAGAGCAATGGATCCGCCACCACCCGGACTGCGAGGCCGCATGGGTCCGCGCGATCGAGGACCTCGTCTCGCTCATGCGCTTCCGGGAAGCGGCGGCGCTGTCCGCGACGGGATTGGAGCGTTTCCCGGAATGCGGCCCGCTGCTTGACATGCAGTCGGCACGCAGCGCGCTCGTTGCCTTCCACCGGATTGATCCGGCCGATCTCACCTCCGGTCGGCCAATACCGCAGGCCAAGATTGCCGAATCGGGAGTCGGGTCGGCGATCATGGTTCCGGATGATCCGGGCGTCTTGAGCATGACCCTGTCGCAGGACGCGTGGGTCACCGATGCCTACGGCGCCCACGACCGGAACGGTCGGCCGTTCGACGGCTGCTTCTTCCATCAGGCCGGGAGATTCATTCACGGATCGCCGAAAAGGATCATCCCGCCGGACCCGGACAACTGCCTCAGCCTGCCCTGTGCGCTGCATCTGGCCCACATCGAGCTGCGGCACTTCGGGCACTTGCTGACCGATGGTTGTTCCGCCATCTATCCGTTGCTGCTGTGGTTTGGAAACGCGGAACTGCGGAACATCCCCATCGTCCTCCACCGATGCCTGCAAGACCGCATCCCGGATCTATGCAAACTTCTCGGCTTGGGAGACGAGCAATTCCTCATTCCATCGGTGAACACCCGAAACCTGAAAGTTGGCCAGTTGCTGACCCCGGCGCCGTCGATGCTCAATGGTGGAATCGTGCGAAACGGAGGCTATGTGAACGCGCATCATCCGGAAATCGTGAAACGGCTGATCGCGATCCTCGGCGGCAGTGAAGCAAAACCACCGGATCCGGGCGGCGGCCAACAACACGCGAAACTTTACCTGTCCCGATCGAAACTCGGCAGCGAACTCAGGCTCTTCGTGGAAGAGCGGGAGCTGGAGGATGCATTGCGTCGGAACGGATGGAGGATTTTCCACCCGGAGCAACACACGCTCGCGGAGCAACTCGCGGCATTGCGCGAGGCGTCGTGCATCTGCGCCACCCAGGGCAGCGCCCTGCATCTGCTCCTTGCGATCGACCCGCGGCCGGAACTGCGCGTGATCCTGCTCTCACGAAATCCGGTCAACACGAATTTCATCCGTCAGTTCAAGACACAGGGAATCAACCATCACATCCTCACCTGCCTCGAGCGATCCACGGACGACCCCCGCCGGCCGATGCGGCTGAGACACCTGCGCCTCGCCGGGGGACTTGACCCCGCAGGTCTGGCGGGGGAAATCAACCGCTTGTCGCAAAGCCGGGATCATGATTCAACCCGTTGACTTCCATGCACGGCTTCATCCGATACCTCCGACGGCTGCTGCGGCCGGAACCGCTGCTCGATTCTCCGCTGATCCTGCTCGGCAAGGGAGGCGGAGGATCCCGCCTGCTTTCGCAAATGGCGCTGGATTGCGGAGTCTCGATGGGAACCCGCCTTAACCGGAGCCTGGACTCACTCGACATGGCTCCCGCCGTCTATCGCTCAGTCGAGCGCAAACTCGGCGAACGCCAGGACCGCTCGCCCGCGCTGATCGAATCCGACCTGCGCTGCTCGGCGCGGACGATTCTGCACTCGATCCACAACAAAGGCAGGGCGTCGTGGGCATTCAAGCTGCCCGAATGCCTCTTCATCCTGCCCGAGCTGAGATCCACTTTTCCGCACGCGCGTTATGCCGTGCTGATTCGCGATCCGTTGGACACCGCCACGCGGCGTAGCCACCAAACCGCGCGCATCGAATCGCACATCGGCGGATTCACCCTGCCCGCCGCGTACCGGCATTGCGGACGCGACCCGGCGAATCTCGCCGCGGATCCGATCCCGCTGCACAACGCGTGCGCCACGGCGCATCAACTGGACCTGCTCATGGATCACCTCGACATCATGGCGGCCCGGAGAAAGCCGGCATTCGTCACGCGCTTCGAAGATGTGATCCGCGATCCGCAAGGCGAGTTGGCCGCCTTCTCCCGTTGGCTCGGCCGCCCGGTGACCGGCGGGGGATTGTCGAACTTTGTGAATCAGGACCGCGCGTCGGCGGCAACCGAATGCCCGCCGGAAGTGCTCGATCCAATCGAACGAATCCTCCAACCCGTGCGCAAACGCATCGAAAGACTGCCGACCCGGTGACCGCTTCAACGATCACGTTTCATCGAGCGATCTCTTCCGCCCTCTTTTTTCTTTCTTCCTTCACACTTCAAACTTTTCACAGTTTGAACAATCCGCCGCGTTTGCCGCCGAGGATGGCCGCACCCATGATGGCGGTGGAGAGGAAGACCATCGCCCACACGCCCAGGGCCGCGGCGAGCTCGGTGCCGTTGCCCAGCGTGGAGAGCAGCGTGTAGATCGCTTTGGTGATCGGGTAGTGTTCGGCTTGTTGGGCGAGGATGAGGCTGTCGCTCACCTCGAGCATCGCGAAGGCGAACGCGAGGATGCAACCCGCGGCGAGGTTCGCGCCGATGAGCGGGATGGCAACGCGGCGCAGCGCGCGGAACGGCGTGGCGCCGAGCGAGCGGGCGGCTTCCTCGAGCACCGGATTGCTCTGCTGCAGACCCGCCACCGACGAGCGCACGACATAGGGCAGCCGCCGCACCGCGTAGGCCATCACCAACAGCGCGAACGGATTGCCCGCCGCGCCAACGAGGAAATGGAACGGTTTTCCCTCCTGCGACAGCGCGAGGTAGCCGAAGGCCATCACCAGTCCCGGCACGGCCAGCGGCAGCATCACCACCGCGTCGAGCAGTCCGCGCACGCGCAAGTCGGAGCGCACGACGACCCATGCGACCCCGAGGCCGATGAACAGCGCGACGAGCATCGCGCAGCCGGCGTACATCAAGCTGTTCTGGATCGACGGCACGACCAAGCCGTTGCCGAGCGCCTCGATGTAATGGCGCACGGTGAATTGATCGGGGACGACGGTGCCGTACCAGCGTTCGGCCAACGAAAGCAGGATCACGCCGACGTGCGGAATCGCGGCCAGCAGGAACACCCCGAGGAACAACATCGCGCAGGCGGCGGATCTCCATCCGGTGAGCCGCTTCGCGTCGGAGCGGACCTTGGGGCGCGGCGCGGTACCCAGCGGCGAGCGGCCGATCACCAGTTTGGCGAGAGAAAACACGGCGGCAGCCACCACCAGCAGCACACTCGTCAGCGCGTAAGGCAGTGGGTTTTTGTCGAGCCCCTTGATGCCGTCGAAGATCTGCACCGACGCCGTGCGGCCATAGTCGAACACGAGCGGCACACCGAGTTCGGTGAAGGCCCAGATGAAGACGATCGACGCGCCGGCGAACACGCCCGGCATCGCCAGCGGCAGCGTGATGCGGAAGAACCGCTTCCACGGCGGACAGCCGAGGTTTTCCGCCGCTTGCTCCATCGCCGGGTCGAGATTGGCAAGCGAGGCGGCGATGTTCATGTAGAGGATCGGGTAGAGGTTGAGCCCGATCATCAGGATGATCCCGGCGATGCGGCCCTCGGCGAGCCAGTCGACCGGTGCGCCGGCATCCATCAGCCCGAGATGGATGAATGCCGCGTTGAACGCGCCGTTCACGCCTAGCATTTGCTTGACGCCCACCGCGCCGACGAAGGGCGGCAGGATCATCGGCGCGAGCACCAGCACGCCGAGCACGGGCTTGCCGATGAAGTTGTGGCGGTGCCCGACCAACGCGAGCGGAAACGCGATGAGCGTGGCGACCATCGTCGCGCAAATGCCGATCAAGAACGAGTTCCACAACCCCTCACGGTGGATCGGGTTCTCAAACACCGCGGCGAAGAACTCGAGGGTGAATCCCCGCGGACCCTCGAAGGCCTGCTTCACCACCATCCCGGCGGGATAGATGAAGAACACGGCGAACAGCGCGCACACCGCGATGGTGATCAGGATGGCGGGGCCGCGTCGCATGGTGGATCAGGTCAGGGGGTGTTGCCGCGCGCGGCGGATGCGCGGGCCATGTCGCGCGCGCGGCGGTAGTTGTCGCGGAACCACTCGCCGATGCGCGCGGCGTTCTCCGCGGTGCGCAGCGCGTCGCTGCCGTCGAAGCGCGGATCGCCCTGGCCGCCCGTGGCATAGGGCATGATCGAGACGTCGGAGAACACGGCGAGCGCGTCGGCCGGCATGCCGGCGTCCCGCAGCGCGCGCCACGCCTCCTTCATTTCCTCGTGCGAATCGATGCACATCACCTTCACCAACTGGCGCAGCGTGTTGAACGCGCGCCCGGTGAGTTTCTGATCGTAGGTGAAATTGCCCGGATCGTCATACGGCCGCACGCCGGTGAGCGTCGAGGCGGCCAACCGCTCGGGCGTGTACACGTCGCGGCGGATCGGCGTGCGGTGCAACGCGCGGGCGACCGGACCGTGCGGCATTCCGGGCCGCGTGAACCACAACAGCTGCGACTCGGGCGCAAGGCAGAATTCGACGAACGACTGCGCCACCTCCGGGTTCGGCGCGCCCTTGAGCACGGCGATCGGATCGGCGCTCAGTGTCGTGCCGCCTTCAGGCGCGATCCACACCACCCGCGGCTCGCCGTCGCGGCTGACCAGATCGTGCGCGTACGATCTGCCGTAGAAATCAATGCACATGCCCGCGGCGGCGTTGCCTTGGCCGACGTCATGCGGGATCTTCGACGCGCTGTCGGTGAAGTAGCGCGCGTTGGCCGCCATGCGCTGGATCAACTGCAAGCCGCGGGCCCAGCCGTCGGCAAGCGCCGCGTCGCGCTGGTCCGGCCGCTCGCGCAGCGCGCGCTGCATCTCGCCCTGCACCAGCAACTCGAACGTCCGCGCGACCGACCCACTCTTCGTCGGATCGGCCAAGGCGAGCGTGCCGAGGTAGCGCGGGTCGCCCAGGTCGCTCCACACCGCGGGGGCGGCCAAACCGAGCCGGGCGACAAACGCAGGATTAAAACAAATGCCGAACTGCGAGATGCACACGCCCGTCCACGTGCGCGCCTCGTCGCGATAGCGCTCGCCGGTGAACCCGGCCGGGATCGGTCCGCCCTCGACAAACCACTCCGGATGCGTGTCGAACACGCGCAGCGGCACGAAGCGGCCCTTCTTCGCCTGACCCGCGAAATCCGGCTCACCGCCACCAAAAAACACATCCATGCCGATCCCCGCGTTGCCGGTTTCCTCCGCCGCCTTGAACCCGGCGTCTAGCACCATGCGGATCTCCGACGTGCCTCCGGGCGTACGCCAGTCGATGTGGATCGTGCGCCCGGTGCGCTCACGCCACCACCCCGCGAACGCCTCGCCGAACTCGGCGCGGATCGATTCATTGTGCGGCGTGATCACCACCAGCCGGTCGTCCGCCTTGCGCGCGCTGGCCGTGGCGGTGTCGCGGCGCAGCGAGATCGGCAATGCGACGATCGCCGCCAACAACCCGATCACGATCCATGTGCGACGGTGGCTCATGCGCGGGGACAAGTCACGGCTTGAGCACCACCGCATCGTCGGCGCGGCAATGCAGGATGATCGAATCGTCGCCGGGCTCGTGAATGACGTGCGGATTCATCTCGACGACCTGTTGTTTGCCCGCGGCGGTGTCGATCCAGTACTGGATGCGCTGGCCAAGATAGCTGCGCACCGCGACGGTGCCGTGCAGCGGATTGTCGCCTTCCTTCTTGTGCAACCGCCACGCCTCGGGGCGGATCGACAGCCGCACGGCATCGCCGGATGCCGGTTTCCAGCGCGGATCGGTGACGCGGCCCCGCAGGATCCCGGCAGCCGTCCGCACGTCGGCGATCCCGCCCTCCAAGCCGGCCAGCTCGCCGTGAATGATGTTGGTCTCGCCGATGAACCGCGCGACGTAGGCGCTCAGCGGGTTGCGGTAGACGTCTTCAGGCGTGCCCACCTGGCCGATTCGCCCGCGGGTAAGCACGGCCATGCGGTCGGCCATCGCCAACGCCTCCTCCTGGTCGTGCGTCACGTACACCGCGGTCAGCCCGTTCTCCTTGACGATGCGCCGGATTTCCAAACGCATCTCGATGCGCAACTGGGCATCGAGATTCGACAACGGCTCGTCGAGGAGCAGGCAACGCGGCCGAACCACCAGCGCGCGCGCCAGCGACACCCGCTGTTGCTGACCGCCCGACATCTGGTCGATCGATCTCGGGCCGAACCCGGGGAGCTGCACCATCTCGAGCACCTCCTCGACCCGTCGGCGGATCTCGGGTTTGGAAACTTTCCGCTCTTCCAAGCCGAACGCGATGTTCTGCGCCACCGTCAGGTGCGGCCACAACGCGTAACTCTGGAATACCATCGCCGCCTCGCGCTTGTGCGGCGGCATCCGCGTCACCTCGCGCTCGCCGAAGTGCACCGATCCGGAGGTCGGCGTCTCCAATCCGGCGATGCAACGCAACAGGGTCGTCTTGCCACACCCAGACGCGCCGAGCAGGAAGAACAACTCGCCGGGCTCGACGTTCAGGTCGATCCCGTCCAAGGCACGGATGGTTCCGAAATCTTTGACGACCGATTCGATGCGGATGGATTCCATGGAGTGGGCGACGGCGCGCCCATGCTTCCGCACCGGCGCACGCTGGCAAGCCCGAAGCGCCGGAAATCGGCAATCGTCACTCGGAATTTTTTAGTAATCATAAAAACTACGGCAACATGGCGGGCGGGCGGGAGCCCACACGCAACCCCTTGTGCTCCGCACGTTTCTCCCCTTCCCGATCAACCTTCCCTTTCTTCAAGCTTGAAACTGACCACTTGAAACCTCCTGCTCTCCAATGGTGGCCATTCCTCCTTGCCAGTCGGGAGTTCCGCGCCTTCCCTTCCGCGCAGCAATCATGAACGACGTGTTGATCATCGGAGCGGGCGGGGTGGGTCATGTCGTGGCGCACAAGTGCGCGATGGTACCGGAGGTGTTCGGCCGCATCACGCTGGCGTCGCGCACCCTCTCCAAATGCGAGGCCGTCGCCCACGGGGTGAAGCAACGCAACGGCCGCACGATCGAGGTCGCACAGGTCGATGCCGACGACCCGGCGCAAACCGCCGCGCTGATCCGCCGCAGCGGCGCGCGGTTGCTCATCAACGTCGCACTGCCCTACCAGGACCTCGCGCTGATGGATGCCTGCCTCGAGGCCGGCTGCGATTACCTCGACACCGCGAACTACGAGCCGCGCGATGTCGCGAAGTTCGAATACTCGTGGCAATGGGCGTATCAGGAGCGCTTCGCCAAGGCCGGACACTCGGCCCTGCTCGGCTCGGGATTCGACCCCGGTGTCACCAACGTCTTCACCGCCTGGGCGCTCAAGCATCACTTTGACGAGATCCACACGCTCGACATCATCGACGTCAACGGTGGCAACCACGGCAAGGCCTTCGCCACCAACTTCAACCCGGAAATCAACATCCGCGAGGTCACCGCGCCATGCCGCCACTTCGAGGACGGCCGGTTTGTCGAAACCCCGCCGATGTCGCTCCACCAGCCGTTCACCTGCCCGGACGGCGTGGGCACCTACGAGATCTACCGGATGTACCACGAGGAACTCGAGTCGCTCGCCAAACACATCCCCACCCTGCGGCGCGCGCAGTTCTGGATGTCGTTCTCACCGAACTACCTCAAACACCTCGAAGTGCTCGGCAACGTCGGCATGACCCGCATCGACCCAGTGCTCTACAACGGCGTCGAGATCATCCCGCTCCAGTTCCTCAAGGCGGTGCTGCCCGATCCCGGCGACCTCGGCAAGAGCACCAAGGGCCGCACCTGCATCGGCAACGTGATCACCGGCGTCCGCGATGGCCGACCCAAGGCGCTCTACATCCACAACATCTGCGATCACGAAGCCTGCTTCGCCGAGGTCGGGTCGCAAGCGATCTCCTACACCACCGGCGTGCCGGCGATGATCGGTGCCAAGCAGATGCTCGAAGGCACCTGGCGCAAACCCGGCGTCTGGAACATGGAGCAGCACGATCCCGATCCGTTCATGGCCGACCTCAACGCCCACGGCCTGCCCTGGAGCGTCACCGAGCTGACGCAGCAACAAGCGGAAGGGCTGCAGGTGGTGTGAAGCCCGGAAGCGGGCATGACCCGGCAAGGCAGGCGACAGTCCTTGGATTTGGAGCAGGTTGCGAAAAAGTGTCGCCGGTGGCGCGAGAAGATGTTGGCCAGCGCAAGGCGTTGCGATGAAGCGGATTGACATCCACGACTGAGCAACAACGCAGCGATGGACAACAGATTCCGCTTCTTTTTCAAATCCGGCGAAGCCGCACATGTTCCACCCCCACCCCCAAGCACCGGCTACAGATTTGAGCAAAATGCTCTAAGCATCGGCCCCCCGCCCGCCGAGCCTTCCCACCCAAGCCTCTCGATCCGATGAAATTCCCATCATCATATCTAGATATGACGATTTGAACCTTGAAATCCGGGGTGCTTTGGTGCGAGACTGGCGCATGCCGCAGCCCGACCCGACTGATGAGCTGGTGGATGTCCTTGCCCGGCGCATTCTGGTGCTGGATGGCGCGATGGGCACGACGATCCGCAGCTATGGCCTGAGCGAGGCGGACGCCCGCGGCTCTCGCTTCGCCGACTGCGCCAAAGACCTGCTCAACAACGGCGACATCCTGAGCCTGACGCGGCCCGACGTGATCGCCGACATTCACCGGCGTTTCTTCGAAGCCGGCTCGGACATTTGCGAGACCAACACCTTTTCGGCGACCAGCATCGCACAGAGCGAGTTTTTCGTCGACGATCCACGCGAGCACGGCGGGCGCAAGGATCCGGCATTCTTCGACCGCATCATCACGGATCCATTTCTCAACGAACTCGCATGGGAAATGAACGTCGAGTCCGCGAAGCTGTGTCGGCGCGAGGCGGATGCGGTGACGTCCACCACCGGACGCAAACGCTATGTGGCGGGCGCGATCGGGCCGCTGACCGTTTCGCTGACCAACTCACCGGACGCCGACGACCCGGGGTTCCGCGTCGTCACCTTCGACCAGGTGCTCGAGGCCTACAAACACCAGGCCCGCGCGCTGATCGAAGGCGGTTGCGACATCCTGATGATCGAGACGATCTTCGACTCGCTCAATGCCAAGGCCGCCGCGGTGGCCGTGCTGGATGTCTTCGACGAGCTTGGCCTAAAGCTGCCGGTCATCCTCTCGGCGGCAGTCGGGCGAGGTGGCGAAACGATGATCTCCGCCCAGAAGATCGAGGCGTTCTGGAACGCATTCGCCCATGTGAAGCCGTTGGCGATCGGGCTCAATTGCTCGCTCGGTCCCGACCTGATGCGGCCGCATCTCGAGGAGCTTTCGGCCTGTGCTGCGACGCATGTGTCGTGCTATCCGAACGCCGGCTTGCCCAATCCGCTTGCGCCGACCGGCTTCGACCTCGAGCCGCGGCACATGCACGAATTCATGGCGGAGTTCGCCGACGCCGGATTGGTCAACCTCGCCGGCGGGTGCTGTGGCAACACGCCCGAACACATCGAGGCGATCGCCCGTGCGGTCGCCGACAAGAAACCCAGGGAAGTGCCGCGCGCGGAGGGTCCTTGAATGATGATCATGGAACCGCCAAGACGCCAAGTTCGCCAAGCATGATGACGGGGGAACATCCATTGAATCGAATCGATGCAATCGCCACACAGGCGGTGGATGCCTCGTTCAAGGTTCACAAGCATTTGGGGCCAGGCTTGTTGGAGAGCGCTTACGAAGCTTGTCTGGCGCATGAACTCAACAAACGCGGCTACCGGGTTGAACGACAAAAGGCGCAACCCGTGGTATTTGACGGGCTGGAAATCAAAGTTAGATACCGCTTCGATTTGCTCGTCGAAGATTCGATCATCATTGAACTCAAAGCTGTCGAGCAACCTGCGCTCATCCATCAGGCCCAGCTGCTTACCTACCTCAAATTGTCCAACAAACAGTTGGGGTTCCTCATCAATTTCAATGTCCCGTTGATCAAGGACGGCATCCGGCGCATCGCAAACCACTTTCCAACCCCCTGATCCTCTTCCCAACTTGGCGCCCTTAGCGACTTGGCGGCTCAACCTTCATTCCACTCCCATGCGCACCATCCCGCACGCCCTGCGGCTTTCCGGCACCGAGGCCTACAACCACACCGCCGACAAGCGCTTCCTGATGATCGGCGAGCGCGCGAATGTCGCCGGCTCGCCGAAGTTCGCGAAGCTGGTGCGCGAGGGCGATCTCGAGGCCGCCGTGGAAATCGCCCGCCAACAGGTGCACAACGGCGCCAACGTCATCGATATCTGCTTCGACGATGGGTTGATCGACGGTAAGGCGATGATGACACGCTTCCTGCAGTTGCTACAGGGTGAACCGGACGTGGCCAAGGTGCCAGTGATGGTTGACTCGTCAAAATGGGAGATCCTCGAGGCCGGACTCAAGTGCCTGCAGGGCAAGGGGATCGTCAACTCGATCTCGCTCAAGGAGGGTGAAGAAACCTTCAAGCGCCAGGCGCGCCACATCATGCGCTACGGTGCCGCGGTGGTGGTGATGGCGTTCGACGAAAACGGCCAGGCCGCGGGATACGAGGACAAGATCCGCATTTGCCGCAGAGCGTACGACATCCTCGTCGGCGAGGTCGGATTCAATCCCGACGACATCATCTTCGATCCCAACATCCTCACCGTGGCCACGGGCATTGAGGAGCACAACAATTACGCCATCGACTTCATCAACGCGACCCGCTGGATCAAGGAGAACCTGCCCGGGGCGAAAGTCTCCGGCGGCGTCTCGAACATTTCATTCTCATTCCGCGGCAACAACATCGTGCGCGAGGCAATGCACTCGGCGTTTCTTTACCACGCGGGGAAGGCGGGCATGGACATGGGCATCGTCAACGCCGGCATGCTCGAGGTGTACGACGAGATTCCTGCGGAGCTGCTCGAACACGTCGAGGACGTGTTGCTCAACCGTCGGGCCGACGCCACCGAACGCCTTCTCGATCTGGCGGAGCGCTTCAAGGGACAAGGCGGCAAGAAGACGGAGGAGGATCTCACGTGGCGCGACGATCCGGTGGAAAAGCGCCTCGAACACGCGCTGCTCAAGGGCATCGACAAGTTCATCGAAGAAGACACGGCCGAGGCGCTCGAAAAGCACGGCAAGCCGCTGCGTGTGATCGAAGGACCGTTGATGGACGGTATGGGCGTGGTCGGCGACCTCTTCGGTGCCGGAAAGATGTTCCTGCCGCAGGTCGTCAAGTCGGCCCGCGTGATGAAGAAGGCGGTGGCCTGGCTGGAGCCGTACATGGAGGCGGAAAAGGCCGCCAACCCGCAGCAACGCTCCGCCGGCAGGTTCCTCATCGCCACCGTCAAGGGCGACGTCCACGACATCGGCAAGAACATCGTCGGCGTGGTGCTGGCATGCAACGGATTCGAAGTCACCGACATGGGTGTGATGGTTCCTTGCGACCGCATCCTCGACAAAGCGCAGGAAATCAACGCCGACGTCATCGGGCTTTCCGGACTCATCACGCCCTCGCTCGACGAGATGGTCCATGTCGCCAAGGAGATGGAGCGCCGCGGATTCCGCATCCCCTTGCTCATCGGCGGTGCCACGACTTCCGCCGCGCACACCGCCATCAAGATTGCGGAACATTATTCCGGACCGGTCGTCCACGTGCTCGATGCCTCGCGCTCGGTGCCCGTCACCACCTCGCTGCTCTCCGACGGACAACGGGATGGCTTTGTCGCCGGGAACTTGGAAAAGCAGCGCAAACTGCGGGAGGATTTCGTCGGCGGACCGAAAAAGGAAACGCTCTCGCTCGCCGATGCAAGAGCCGCGGGGCCCCGGCCGGAGTGGGACGCCTACACGCCGCCCGCGCCGTGCTTCACCGGCATTCGTGATGCGGGCGATGGCGATGTCGGGCAAGGCGGCGAGCGCGTCACGATCACCCTGCGCGGTCTCGTCGAGTACATCGACTGGACGCCGTTCTTCCATGCCTGGGAATTGCGCGGCGTCTGGGACCGCGAACGAAAGCTGCTCAAAACGAAGGACCCTGCTGGAGCCGCCGAGGCCGCAACCCTCCATCGCGAGGCTCTCGAATGGATCGAGCGAATCATCCGCGAGCAGCGATTCGAGGCACGCGGCGTCTTTGGGTTTTTCCCCGCCAATGCCGACGGCGACGACATCATCGTGTGGACCGACGAATCGCGGGTCACCGAGCGATGCCGGCTTCACACGCTGCGCCAGCAGATCCGCAAACAATCGGGCAAACCCAATCTGGCGTTGAGCGATTGGGTGGCACCGTCGCATCCGCCGGGCACAGCCTCCGGCGCGCCGCCCGTCGCCGATTGGATCGGCGGATTCGTTGTCGGCATCCACGGTGCCGATGAATTCGCCGGCGAGCTGGAACAAGCGAACGACCCTTACGGATCGATCATGGTCAAGGCGATCGCCGATCGCTTTGCCGAGGCCTTTGCCGAGTGGCTGCACCATCGCGCGCGCATCGACTGGGGATACGAGACCGAGGGCGAACTCACCCAGGACCAGTTGATCCACGAATCCTATCGCGGCATCCGGCCGGCCCCCGGCTACCCCGCGCAGCCCGATCACACCGAAAAGCCGATCCTCTTCGACCTGCTGGATGCCGCCGACCGCACCGGGGTCACGCTGACCGAAAGTTGCGCCATGCATCCGGGCGCTGCGGTCTGCGGACTCTATTTTTCGCATCCAGAAAGCCATTATTTCGCCATCTCTGAGCTACAGAAAGACCAAGTGGAGGACTACGCCAAGCGCAAGGGCATGAGCCTCACGGAAGCCGAAAAATGGCTGGGTCCTTGGCTCGGTTATCCGGTTTGAGCCTGCAAAAACCGGTATTTTCCTGATTTTCGGCTTGCCTCCCGCGTGAAACATGCTTGTTTCGCCGGGTTTTCGTCCCATCCAGCCAATCAATCTCCCGTTGCGGATCTGGTCCAGCCACGACACGCAACCCTACAGCACACCATGACCCAAGACGATCGAGATGACATCCGGATCACCCGCGGCCCCATCCCCTGCTCGCGCCGTCAACTGCTGAGCAGCCTCAGTTTCGTTGGCGTGGGTTTTATCGCCACCTTGAATTCCGCCCCAGCCGCGGTCCGCGGTACACCGAAAGTCGCCGTGGCGGTGCGCCCGCCCGCAACCGTGGCGTCGCGCGCGCCGATCGCAAATGCACCAAGCGTCAATCGCCTTGAATTGCCTGAAGAATGGTTGATTCGCCATGGATCCACGGCGATGGAATACCGCCGCTATCTATCCCGGATGCGCTTGCATCATATCGATCTGAATCAATTCATCGAATCCCACGCACAGAAAAAAGGATCCATTTGGAACTCCATCCCGCCAAAGCGGGCATGGAACAGCATGGCTTACACGCTCAGGGTGATCAATCGCATTGCTCGTGAAATGCAAGCCGGCACCGTTGAGGTCATTTCAGCCTACCGAAATCCTGCCTACAACGGCGCATGCCGGGGTGCCCGCGCGAATTCGTATCATCTCCAAAACATGGCCGCCGATGTGAAGTTCCCGGTCAGGGCCTCCAAGGTCACCGCCATCGCCCGCCAACTCCGCGACGAAGGACTCTTCCGTGGCGGAGTCGGCGGTTACTGGGGATTTACCCATATTGACGTCCGTGGTGAAAATGTGAACTGGTAGTCGACGGCCATTCCTCGGCCCGCAAGCCGATCGCTTCAGCGGCATCGCCACCAACTCCGACGTCTTCGGGCATTTCGTCGAAATGCTTGGATGAGCTGCCACACCCGCCCCCAACGGCCCGCCGACTCTACATAGGGACAGACAATTTGTGTTGTTTTTCCTTGTGGTGGGCACTGTCGTCGGGCAGCCTTGCTCCCATGAGACAGCCCCGTTGGCTCGCCCCTTGGAAGGACTCCCCCGACAAGCCC
>Ga0169931_10000510_pt1 | contig 63915 bp, 53 predicted proteins | sample Kivu_15m_20L_FD_129675 | JGI IMG/M metagenome (GOLD analysis project Ga0169931, IMG submission 129675) | Freshwater microbial communities from Lake Kivu, Western Province, Rwanda to study Microbial Dark Matter (Phase II) - Kivu_15m_20L... | ecosystem: Environmental > Aquatic > Freshwater > Lake... | reverse complement strand
GTTAATTAATCCCCATGACCAACAAGTAGAAATTTATCGTCCTGATCAACCACCAGAGGTTTTACAATCTCCCACAACTTTATCAGGTGAAGATGTTCTTCCTGGTTTTGTTTTAAATTTACAGAATATTTTTTAACTTTTTATACTTGAAATTATTAAATATTAAATATTAAATCATTTGAGTAAGTATTTGTACAGTAACAAAATTTACTAAAATGCCGTTATCCTTCTAGGGCGGCTTTTTTTTGGTTCCTATAGCTTGCCATTTTTGATATACCTAAAATATAAATGGTCGGCATGGGGTATCGGCACGACTGTAAGACTACCTTGGTAGCAAGTTGCGGTGAACCGTCAAGAATCACCGACCTGGAAGGTAAGTGAGTATGTCAAAAAATCTCAACTTTAGGTAGGAGAGTAAATACTTAACTGCTTGTTGACAAGCTGTTAAAATTAGCCCCATTCCTGCCCATGCAACCGATAGAATCTGGGATAATTTATTTTTCATACTCATGATAATTTCAATGACTAATGACTAATGACCATCCTCTGTATGCCAAACATCTTCTAGCATGGGGGCAAGTTCCGTATTTAACCGACCAGCCCGGACAAACTCTGCATAGGTATCTGCTTCAATAGCCAGCAATTCTTCTCGGAACTGTTCAGTAATAAAACTGCGAATGTTGGGATATTCAATTTGTAGTTTATCAATTTTGGTTTGTAGATTTTTAATTTCGTCTTTAATCAGTGTCTCTTGGTAACGGTAAAATTCAGGGTCAATGCCTAGACGGTTGTCTTTTTGGAGATGTTGCAAAACTCGTTCTAAGGCAATATGACGGGTGGCTAGTTCTGAGTATTGCTCACGTACAGTAGTATCATCTAAAAGATTTAGTTTTTGCAATAAAGGTTTAATACTTAATCCTTGCACTAGTAATGTAAATAAAACTACTCCGAACACTGTGGCAATGATTTTTTCTCGGTCTGGTAGTCCTATGGGTACACTTAAAGCTAAGGCAATAGAAACAGAACCCCGTACACCACCCCACCATAAAATGGTTTGTTCAGCTAATGGAATTTGACTTTGAGTAATGGCAGTACTTAAATTACTAAGTAGATAAATAGCAACTGCCCGCATTAGAATCATTGTTAGTACTGTGATGGTGATGATTTGTAGGTTGTCTCCTAAAATGGCAAAGTGAACTTGATCACCAATTAACAAAAATACAATGGAGTTGACGAAAAACGCCAGAAAATCCCAAAATTCGGACACAATCACTCTAGTGCGTGGGTTCATCCCCACACGAGAACCGAAGTTACCTAAAATTAACCCTGTGGTGACAACACCCATAACCCCAGAACCGCCCAATTCTTCAACTATTAAATAAGTACCGTAGGCAGAAACTAGAGTTAAAGACTGTTCCACCATGGGCAAGTCAAAGCGTTGGGTAAGATAAGAAATGCCAAAACCAATTAATGCTCCCACTGCTACGCCTACACCAATAACTATCAGAAGTTCTAATAAAATGGGCTGGAAACCTAAATCAGCATTTCCTAAAGACAGGGCGACTAAAACACCAAATGCAACCACTGCCATACCATCATTAAATAAGCTTTCGCCTTCCATGGTGGTGGTGAGACTTTCACCGACACCTAGTTCCCGAAATAAAGCTGTTACAGAAACTGGGTCAGTGGCAGATAGGCTAGCACCAATTAGTAAAGCTGTGGTTAGAGATATTCCTGCTAGTTGATTAAGACCAAATGCTATGCCGGCAATGGAAATGACTACGCCCAAAACTGCATACAGACAAATTGGCAGGAAATTAAGCTTTAATTCCTTCCATTTCAAATTCCATGCTGCTTCAAATAACAAGGGCGGTAAGAAAATAAATAAAATTAATTCGGGGGAAAGAGTGACGAGGCGGACATCAACAAATGCCAACCCCAACCCGACAATGACTAGAAGCAAAGTATAGGGTATGTGACGAAACCAACCAAATATCTGCGGTAAAGTCGCTACTGCTAAGGATACGGAAAGGACTAAAAGAAATTGCTTGAGATTAGTGGTGATGATTTCTTCAGTAATTGCTGATCCTATAATCATGATTAGTTTTAGGTATAGTTTGTAGTCTATTATAGCTTTTCTTAAATACGTAAAATACAAATGTAAGTGATAAAAGTCTTATATTGCAAGCATATTGCCAGCTAATTATGTACCTGACTTGGGCGAAATTGGCTATATACACTCAAGGAAATAGTTAAAATGACTGAGGTGTAAACGCCTCAACTGGCTTTCATCCTTCACCTAAAGGACGGTTAAGTTTTTCCGTTATCCTCCAAAACTTAACCTCAAGGGTTTTCAGCGTATTTTTTGATAAATTCCTTAATTTGAGCCACTACCAGAGGGTGTGAGTCTTGTTGTAATTTAGGTAGCAGTTCCAGCAAGACACGGTGGGAAGCAACACTAAGATAAGAGACTGCTGCTTCCCGCACAAAACCTGTGGGATGGCGTAGAGCCACTAAAATTTCTTGAATCCTTAAGCGGATGCGGCTAACTTGAGCAAAGTGAAAACAGCAGGCTAAACACCAATCAGAAAGTAAATTATTCATAGTCACCATGCGACTAAGGCGATCCCTCACAGACATTTGTTGATATACGCTTAACCCAGATTCCACCAGACAATACAGTTTTTCTTCGGTTGAGCGCTTGTCTAATATATTCAATATTATGGATTTTGTGGGCAAATTAATGGTGTGGTCTAAAATTTCTAACCCCTGTGCTAAATTGGCCGGGGATTGTGATTTGAGATTAAATGCTGCCGCTTGCATTTTTTCGGGTGAATAAAGTAATCTCAGAAGTAAGAGCAACCGCTCTTTTACATCTATTTCTAATTCTTCCAGGGCGCGTTGTAATAAACCAGCAATTTCTAAAATCCGTTGTGATTGTTGATTTTCTGGCATTGCTGCTGCTTGAAAGTCTAAATAAGCAGCGTAAATTTCCCCTAAGAACTTTAATTCCTGTTCTATTAAAGTTTCTACTTTTGTTTGATGAAAGGTATCTATGGTGCTAATTTCTGGTTGTTTGTTGATTTTGACTAAACTGCGGAGGATATAATATCTGGTGGCTCCCCAAGATGTTTCTAGGTGTTGCCATAAAGTTTCTATGGCTTCGAGGGTGGAAATTTGAGCAATGGTGCGCCAAGCATACATTCGCACGACTTCGGGTTGGTAGCTGTTATTGGCAAGCTGTACTAGCATTTCCAAAGCTTCATTTTCTAACTTAATCAATGCCCGCATGGCAGTACTACGGGTTGATTTATAATAAAGCGCTGCTATTAGTGCTGAGTAATATTCGTCTAAACGAGTTGCAGCGATCATTTCCAATACTGCACAGCGTACTCGTAAGGAATCATCCTGTAATAATTTGGGGATATGAATCCGCAGGGCTTGTAAATGTAGTGCTTCTCTCAGCGCTCTGACTCCATTGACTCGTTCTCGTTCTTGGCTATGGGTGAGCATTTGGCGCATAGTTTTTGCGGCTGCTACTTTTTGTAGGGGTGTTCCCTGACGCAAAATTAAGGCGGCTGCTGTAGCCCGGATCAATGAATGATGTCGGGGTTGCAGGTATTCTTCTAGTCTACTGAGATTGGGGTTGGTATCGGCTAGCCAAACGTATCGCAGAGCTAAGGCAAAAACTTCTGGGTCAACTGTTTCCGGTGGTTGTTCTAATAATGATCGCACGTCTGGGGCATAAGTAGGATTGATATTTGCCATGAGCATGACTTCTAAGCTTTGACGCTGTAGGTCTGGAGGTAATTTTTTCAGTAAGGGAGCTAAAACCTGTGATGCTCCTTGGAGGTCGATTTGTGCCAATACTTCAATACAAGAGCTTTTATCAGCAGTACTGCCTTTTTCTGATAAAGCTTTCACTACTCCCTGTTGAAAAGCACGCAGACCAACATTTACTGCACTCAGTTCTCCCCGTTCTGCACTTAATACTAGTAAATCAACATAACGCGATCGCAGTACTAAAACTACTCTTAAACAAGCTGCTGCTATGATCACTGTTTCTGCTACTAATACCCACCTTTGCATTTCCGGGTTTATGAATTGATTGCCAAGAAACAAAGTTACTAAAATAATGATACCAGCCACACCAGTGGCGATGGCTTCGGCGGTTCCTCCTGATAATGTCTGAGTGCTGCTGCGGATACGTTCCGGTATGGGTTGGTATAGAACAGGTCCACTACTAACCACAAAGGTGTAGCGTAATAGTTCATCTACAAATTTTAATCCCACTAATCCCCAAAAGAAACTTTGGGTTTGTAGGACTGGCAATAAGTTGAGTAATATGATTGTCCCCGGTAAAATAAAGCCTACTGCTATGGGTAGCAATGCCGCTGTAAAAAATACGCCAAAGCGTTCAGTTATGCGGCTGGAGAGAAACCATTGAGTAATTAACTCACTTAGTCCGACTATGCCACCAAATAAACCTAAAAAGCTGGCTAATTCTCGGCTGTTTAAAGAAATATTAAGTTCACGTAGGTATTGAAAATCTACCAATAATCCAATAATTTGTAAAAGACCCACAAAGGCGAATAACTGCCATGTGTAGCGCTTGATGGGAGTTTTGAGGCGACGGTGTTTGCTTGCTTGTTCTGGGGTAATTAGGCGTTGGGGAGCATCAGGAAAGGCTTCTCGGTGGTGATGAATTAAGTAAAATAAAATACCCGTTCCTAATATAATCACACCGCAACCGATGAGAATGACTGACTCTAATTTGATAAATTGCAGCATCCCAGGCAAGGTAAAACCACTGATAACATCAGCTACTAATAACCCACTGCTCACTAAGGGATAGGTACGTTTTATTTCTCGGATATTAAATAATTGATTAGCCAGAATGGAGGTGTTGAGGTCGTTGATGACATAAATTGCGTCTACCCATAGCCGCAGGAGAAAAACTAAAGCTACTGTTAAATAGGAGATATGTGTTTCCCCCCGCAAGGATACCATCAACATTAATGGCATCACCATACAAGGTGCGATCGCCACTATCACCCAACGCAATGGGAATATTTTTTGCAGCCAGGAATAAACAAATACCAGTCCCATACTCATTACAGCACTGGCAATGTACATCCAAGGCAAGGGGCCAACCCCATATTCATCTAAAAACAGAGCCACTGTACTATCTTCTGCCCAGCGCAAACCTACTGATACAATAGTGTAAAAAACGAACATCATTGCTGTCCGTGCGCTTTCTTCTGGTCGAAGATTTACCCACTGTAATAGTCGTGCTGCAAGGCTTTTTTTGGCAGCAAACCAGTCATTTTTCAGTTCCATGCACTATGAGCTAGACTAAGTTAAATTCACACTCTGATAAGGGAGAATATAAACTATTATTTAAACTATTATTTAAACTATTATTTCCACTTATCCTTTTTGTTTTTCTCTTTATTATGATCATAAACAGCAAAAATCCTGAGTAACTGAGTATTATTTTTCCCACTCAGTTCTCAGGAGTATCAGTTGGCTGAAAATTTCCACCGATCAGGGAGGGTGAGAAGTTATCAGTGATAAATTATGGTTGTGATCGTTGATATTTCCATTAATGAGGGAATTATTTTTTAGGGGAAATCAGCATCATCATATTTCTACCTTCTTTTTTCGGTGCTTGCTGCACTTCACCAATGGATTCTAAATCCTTGGCCATGCGCTTGAGCAAGTCTTCTGCTAGGTCACTGTGTTGAATTTCTCGACCCCGGAACATCACAGTCGCTTTTACTTTATCACCTTCTTTGAGGAAGCGCTCCGCTTGCTTGACACGAACATTGTAGTCGTGTTCTTCGATTTTGTAGCGCATCTTCACTTCTTTGACATCAGCCGTGTGCTGCTTCTTCCGGGCTTCCCGCGCTTTCTTCTCCTGCTCAAACTTGTACTTCCCATAATCCATGATCCGACAAACCGGTGGGTCAGCCTTGTCACTGATCAGTACTAAATCTAGCTCTTTTTCTTCGGCTAGTTTTAACGCTTCGTGTGGGGGTATAATTCCTAATTGTCCGCCATCAGTATCAATGACTCGAATCTTAGGAAACCGGATGCGCTCATTGATTTGGGGCAAATCGCGAGTTCGTTTTTTCTCAATCACAGGCATTATGATTTTGGAAGCTCTCTAGTTGTTAAGATGTGGTTTTGACTTGGTTTGTTTGGTTTTCTTGGGATTGCCTCAGCAGCACGATGCTTAATTTAACTGAGGACTTAAGATAGAATGTATCTTCCTAGGTTGACATACTCACCGACCTTGAAGGTGGGTGATTCTTGACAGTTCACAGTAACTAGCTGCCGAAACAGTCTTACAGTCACTCCCTGTCCATTTTAGGTCGTGCCGATGCCCCATGCCGACCATTTTTATATTCTGTTACTTTGTGTCTTCTGTTGGTGGTGCGCCACTTGAGGTGCTGAAGAAATATATCCAGAATCTAGAAAAGCCGTCGTAGAACGACGGGGTTTTCAACCCATTTTTTACATAACTGAATAATTCTTAATTTTTCAGATATTTTAACATGAAATGGCTAAGGTTATGTTATTTCATCTTGAGTGCTGGTTGAAGACCGTGGCGTGGGAGATGACTTATAGACTTATAATATTACCTAGCTGGTGAGTAGAGGGGGAAAATAGGAGGAAAATGTGACCACTACCTTACACTGGCAAGAACGAGTTGGCAATCAAAGAGATTGGGTTTGGCGGGGTTGGCAAACTCGTTACACTTATATCCGACCCGGGGAACGTGACCAAAATAGTATGCCTTTAATTCTGCTTCATGGTTTTGGTGCTTCTATTGGTCATTGGCGACATAATATGCAGGTGTTAGGGGAACAGCATACTGTTTATGCTTTGGATATGCTGGGTTTTGGTGCTTCTAAAAAAGCCGCCGCTCATTACAGTATACAGTTATGGGTGGATCAAGTATATGAATTTTGGCAAGCATTTATCCACCAACCGGTGATATTAATTGGTAATTCTAATGGTTCTTTGATTTCTTTGGCTGCTGCGGTTGCTTATCCAGAAATGGTTCAGGGGATAGTGATGATGAGTTTACCAGACCCGACTTTAGAACAAGAGGCTATCCCGTCTTGGCTGCGACCTGTGGTGATGGGGATGAAAAAGTTAGTGGCTTCGCCCTTGATCCTGAAACCAGTGTTTTACTTTGTGCGGCGACCAAGTGTGCTACGTCGGTGGGCGAGTCTGGCTTATGTTAATCCCGAAGCTGTCAGCGATGAATTAATAGATATTTTAGCGGGACCCCCCCAAGATAGGGGTTCGGCTCGTGCTTTTACTGCTTTGTTTACAGCTGCGATCGCTGTTAATTTTAGTCCTAGTGTCAAGGCAATATTACCCCAAGTAACAGTACCAATGCTGTTAATTTGGGGACAAAAAGATAAATTTGTACCTGCTGTATTTGGTAAAAGATTTACTCAGTACAATGAGAGGTTAGAATTAGTGAATTTAGAAGATGTTGGTCACTGTCCCCATGATGAAAGCCCAGAAATAGTTAATCAGTTGATTTTGGATTGGATGAGGAGACGGGTTAACAGTTAGCTGTTAATAATATTACTCAATGGTCACCTGATCAGTTTGAACGTCTGTAGCGCCATGAACAGAACGAGCTACGGTAACCATTTTGTTGAGGATTTCTTGGCTGGGGACTTTACCTTTGAGTACTACAGTGCTAGCGGTTTGAGCAACCCAGAGAGTCTCAATGTCTTTTAGTTGGGAGTCTTGATCAAATGCTAAGGCCACTCGCTTGGCTAAACCACTTTGGTCATATTCTCCTTGCAATCCTAAACGTTCTGGGGGAATTGTTTCCGTGGGGTCTGTTGGTTGGGGTTGAGGATTTACTTGGGCTTTTTGTGGTTTTTCTAATCCAAACAGTCTTTGTAACCAACCCATAAGAGCTTTTCTCCGATTTTTGGTTAATTCTGGTCATATCTCACATTTGAAGATTAACATATGGGTGAATGATTTACATCTACCGATGACAAGATATGCGCTGTTAAAGGTTGGTGGGTTTAATTGTCTGGGAGATTTTGGGGAGAAAATGTTAGTGGTGTTGACTTGTGTTTAAAATAGAACCTAGGATAAATTATCAAGATAGCGCGTAAAGTGTGCAAGTCTAACGAATTAGTAGCCTATGAAAACTTACAATTGCGTAATTTACTTAAAAATCATGGTTTAGCTAAGTCAATTGGTGACGCTAGCTGGTATGTGTTTAGGGAATGGATTGAGTATTTTGCTGGTAAATTTGGTAAAATGGCTGTTGCTGTAGCACCACATTACACAAGTCAACAATGCAGTAATTGTGGGCACATTGTGAAAAAAACTCTATCAACTCGCACTCAGAGGATGTGTTTGTGGATGGGAGTTACATAGAGACACAAATGCAGCAATTAATATTTTAAGTCTTGCTAGGCAAGCTAGGGGCGGACAGTCCCGAAGTTACGCTGTAGGACTCGCGACCTCTACTGTTTTAGGCGAAAGTCTATTAGAGCAAGTGGCAAGGTAGAGTACAGAATCCCCGACCTAAAGGATCGGTGAGTGTCAAAGCAATTTAGTGTAGCAGTGCTTTTAGGGTAGCTTTAAGGGGTGGCCTGAGTCGGTATTGGCGAAGATGAAACATACTCTTTCTGTTTTAGTAGAAGATGAGGCGGGTGTTCTTTCCCGTATTTCTGGTTTGTTTGCCCGTCGCGGTTTTAATATCGAAAGCCTTGCGGTTGGACCAGCAGAGCAAGGAGGGGTTTCCCGGATTACGATGATTGTACCTGGAGACGATCGGGTGATTGAGCAACTGACCAAGCAATTATATAAGTTGGTGAATGTGCTTAAAGTCCAAGATATTACGGAAATTCCCTGTGTCGAGCGAGAATTGATGCTTTTAAAGGTAAATGCTACCAGCAGCAATCGCTCGGAGGTGGTTGAACTGGCGCAAATTTTTCGGGCGCGAGTGGTGGATGTGGCGGAAGATTCTCTGACTTTAGAAGTTGTGGGAGATCCCGGTAAGATGGTGGCCATCGTCCAAGTTTTACAAAAATTTGGTTTGAAGGAAATCGCCCGCACTGGTAAGATTGCTCTGACTCGTGAGTCGGGTGTGAATACTGAGTTGCTGAAGTCTTTGGAAGCTAAGGTTTAGATGATGTTGGTTGAGGGCGTATTGCAATACGCCCCCACCGGGTAGGTATGGGATGTGAGTCGGTGGGGTAGCGGGCAAGATACCCGCAATACAAGATTTTTATTATTGTTAAATATTTTGTTTTCATGGTTTTTTTTTGGTGATCTGGTTGGTATTGCCAATTTGACGTGACATATTTACTAGAAACCTGTTAGTAATTTTATTTATTATCAATCCAATTATAGTCAACTAAAATTTTTCCAACACCCTCTGAAACTAAAACTAATTCTAGGCGTGGAGGTTAGGTAATGAATAGGGTATTTACCCAGGAATCTCTAGGTGAAAAAATCAGTGAAACTTTAGGCAAGGTGCTGACCAAACAAGAGTTACAAACTTGTTTAGCATCTATGGAATTTGTCAGCCCACCGGTGGCAAGGCAGTTCTGGCAATCGGCAGAAATGAAGGCTGGTATTTATATTATTTTGGCTGGTAAGGTGAGATTGTCAGATAGTTTTGATAACTTAATTACTACTTTGTCCCCGTGGTCTTCTTTTGGTGAAATAACTTTATTTCCAAAGCAGAATTTTAGTGATTACACGGCGAGAAGTTCACATAATTTAGAACTGGGGTATCTCAGCCAAGATGTATTACAAGGGCTGATGGAAAAATATCCGCAGATGCGCGATCGCTTGTTTATTCGTGCTGAAATGTGGGATTTGCTGCTGTCATGTCGCCAAAATTCACAGTTCCCCGGACATCCTGGGGAATTTATGGCTATGCTGAATGCGTTGGCTTTATTTGAGCGCCACAGCCTAGAAATTGGTTCTGTAAATACACAATTCCCAGATTCTTGTTTGTGGGTGTTGTACCAGGGTGAGTTGCTGAGTTCTGAGGGTAAGTCTTTTACAGCGGGGCAAATTTCCGGGGAACTGAAACAGGGGACTTGGCAAGCGATACAACCCACCATTGCTTATATCCTTAAGAGTTCTCACTGGCAAAAGGCTGTGGAACATTGTCAAGGTCTAGGTTTTTTTCTTTCTGACTATGAACATCACCAGAGTTTAGCACCTGAAAATCACAGGGCAAAACCACGCCAACATTCTGGGGCTAGGGTTATACCTTTCCCCCAGCCAGGAGCAAAATCAACAGCCAGGGACAATCAACCACGCCCGTACTTTCCCAGCCCAAAGGTGCAAATGGGGCATTGGTGGAAGCGTTTGAGTAAAAGCTATCCTTTCTATGCTCAACAAAGTGCGATGGATTGTGGCTCGGCTTGCTTGGTGATGATTGGTAAGTATTGGGGTAAGCACTTTAGTGTTAATCGCTTGCGGGATATGACCAATGTTAACCGCAGTGGTGCATCTCTACGCGCTTTAGCCGCCGTGGGAGAAAACCTGGGTTTTGCTACTCGTCCTGTGAAGGCGACTTTTGATAAGTTGGCAGAACAATCTCTACCAGCGATCGCTCACTGGCAAGGTAATCATTTTATTGTTGTATATGAGATGACTAAGAAGCGGGTGATTGTGGGTGATCCTGCCATTGGTCAACGCAGTTTGACGAGAAGGGAATTTAATAGTGGTTGGACTGGTTATGCTTTGTTACTGCAACCCACAGAGCTACTGAAGGCTAGTGAGAATCAGAGTGCTAGTTTTTGGAAGTTTTTTGAGTTAGTCAAGCCTCATTATTGGGTATTGCTAGAAGTTTTTATTGCCAGTGTGTTGATGCAGGTATTTGGACTGGTAACCCCAGTGTTTACTCAGTTATTACTGGATCGAGTGCTGGTACAGCGCAGTATTCCCACTTTAAATGCTGTGGGTGTGGGGATGATTGTGTTTGGTTTGTTCGGTATTGCTATGAATGGAGTACGGCAATATCTGTTAGCTCATACAGCCCATCGTGTGAGTGTTTCTTTACTGGTGGGATTTATTAAACATACTTTCCGCTTGCCTTTGGCTTATTTTGAGTCTCGTTATGTGGGAGATATTATTTCTCGCATTCAGGAAAACCAAAAAATTCAGCGTTTCTTAACTGGGGAAACTTTATCTATCATGCTGGATATGCTGACATTAGCAGTTTATCTGGGCATTATGTTTTGGTATAGCTGGCGTATGACTTTGTTTGTGTTGTTGACAGTGCCACCTTTTTTTATTTTGGCGCTGGCTAGCACCAACATTTTGCGGCGTATTTCTAGAGAAGTTTTTAATGCTGGAGCTAAGGAAAATAGTTACTTGATTGAATCTCTCACTGGTGTCCGCACGGTGCGTTCATTGGCTATTGAACAAACTGTACGCTGGCATTGGGAAGAACTACTGAATGATTTGGTGAAAAAAGGTTTTCATGCCCATGTGATTGGGAACCGTTTGCGAATTGTCAGTGGTATTATTCAAACTTTTGTCAATGCTGCTTTGATGTGGTTTGGAGCATGGCAAGTTATCCAAGGGGATTTGACTATGGGGCAGTTAGTTGCTTTTAATATGTTGGTGGGTAAGGTTTTGAGTCCTTTCCAACGGTTGTCAATGTTGTGGAATGGATTACAAGAAATTATTATTTCTACAGAAAGAATTAATGATGTTTTAGATGCAGAACCAGAAGAAAATTTGCTAGATAAACCCCGTAAGGTTTTGGGTAAATTGCAGGGGCATATTTGCTTTGAAAATGTCACTTTTCGTTATCATCAGGAAAGTGAGAGTAATGTGTTGCAAAATATTAGTTTTGAGATTCAGCCTGAGCAAATGATCGCAGTGGTGGGGCGCAGTGGTTCGGGAAAAACAACTTTGACTAAGTTGATTCTGGGTTTATATCCACCAACGGAGGGCAAAATTTTGATTGATGGTTTTGATATTACTAATATTTCTTTGCGATCGCTGCGTTCTCAAATAGGTGTTGTTGATCAAGATACTTTTCTTTTTGGGGGGACGATTCGCGAAAATATAGCCATTGCTCACCCAGAGGCTTCTTTAGCAGAAATTACTCAAGCAGCACGATTAGCAGGGGCTGATGAATTTATTCAGCAATTGCCTATGGGTTATGAGTCCCAAATTGGTGAAAGTGGAGGAATGCTCTCTGGTGGACAACGGCAACGTTTAGCTATTGCTAGGGCTTTAATGGGTAACCCCCGGTTATTACTTTTTGATGAAGCTACTAGTCATTTAGATTCGGAATCAGAAAGGATTATTCAGAATAACTTAAAAAGTATTCTCCAAGGACGTACAAGTGTAATTATTGCTCATCGCTTATCTACAGTCCGTAATGCTGACGTAATTTTAGTTTTAGATCGGGGGGTATTAGTAGAAAGCGGGACTCATGAGGAATTAATTGCTAAAAAGGGACATTATTACTATCTGAATCAACAACAATTAGCTGAAGTAGTTTAATGTTATCAATAATTCTCCATTTATAAAACTCCAATTATGCCTCATACCTCTCCCAATTCTTCCTCTATACTTGTGAACCAAGAACAGGATGAGTATAAAAATTATATTCAACCTGGTGAAGAAACTACTAAATTTAATCAAACAATTTCAGAAAGTAATACGGAGGATTTATATTATGGTACTGAAGAATTACTAGATGGTTTACCTAGGGTCTGGACTCGCGGTGTGTTTTATACTCTGTTGGGCTTTGCATCTCTGGCTTTACCTTGGGCAAGTTTTTCTAGGGTGGATGAAACTGGTAGCGCCAGAGGACGTATAGAACCTAAAGGAGCAACTCAAAAGTTAGATTCCCAAGCGGGGGGAAGTGTTAAAGCTGTGAAGGTAGCAGAAGGGGACACTGTCACTAGGGGACAAGTGCTGGTAGAACTTGACTCTGATATTTTGCAAACTGAACTTGAGCAAGCTGAAGCTAAGTTGTCTGCATTGCTTAATCAAGCCGCGCAGTTTGATGTGCTGAAAACTCAATTACAGTTAACTATGAGTATTCAGAAACAACAAAATCAGTTTCAAGCTTTAGAAAAAATGTCCCAACTGAACCAGGCTAAACAAAACCTACGTTTTAAACAAAGTGTTTATGATCTGCAAAAGTTGGAAAAACAGGCACTAATTAAGCAAGTGCAGGAGCAGATTAAAATTGCTGAAAATGATTTACAGGCAGCCCAGGATCGCTTGAGTATAGATTCCCGGCAAGTACAACGCTTTGAGCAACTTGTCAATGATGGTGCGGTTTCGGTTTATCAAGTTGAGCAATTGAAAAAAGAAGAACAAGAAAGCAGACGACTCTACACCAAGGCGGAATCTGATGTTCAACAAGCAAAGTTACGGTTAGCGGAAGAAACTAACCGCTATGAAGCAAAAATGAGTCAGTTACAGTCTGATATTGAACAAGCAAAACATCAAGTGCAAGGGGAACAAAATAGTTATCAAAGTTTACTACAGTCTGGTAAGTTGGCGCTACTTAAATATCAGGAACAACTCCAGGAACTAGAAACACAACTTACTAATTTACAAGCTAGTATCGCTCAAACTCAAAGCAAAATTACATCTTTAAATCTACAAATGCAGCAACGAGTGGTGCGATCGCCTGTTGATGGGATAATTTTTGAGTTACCAGTTAGTAAGCCGGGACAAGTGGTACAGGTTGGTCAGAGAATTGCCGATATTGCACCTAAAAATACCGAAATTGTCCTTAAAGCTCATATGCCCATTGAGGACAGTGGCTTTTTAAATGTGGGAATGCCGGTAAAAATTAAGTTTGATGCCTACTCATTCCAGGAATACGGCATTATACAAGGGAAAGTGACTCGTATTTCTCCCGATGCTAAGGTAACTCAAACACCCCAAGGAAATATGGAAACCTATGAGTTAGAAATTACTTTAGAACAGAAGTATATTGAAAGCGGTACAAAACGTATTCCTTTAACTCCAGGGCAAACAGCAAATGCGGAAGTTATTGTGCGTCAACGACGGGTAATTGATTTTGTTTTAGATCCGTTTAAGAAGTTGCAGGAAAATGGTTTAGAGCTTTAGTGATGGTTTATTAGTGAGATGAGCATGGGAGTTATATTATGTCTCAAATTTTGACTATTTCTGGTTCAGATATTATTCGCAATCTGAAATTATCTTCTCAAGTTCCTGGTATTGTGGAGGCGATCGCATCTCAAAAGATTATTGCCGAAGTAGCCCAGAAATCAGGAATTACAGTTACACCAGAGGAAATCCAGGAAGAAGGAGATAATTTACGTTTAGCTAAAAAGCTTGTCAAGGCTGAAGATACATTATCATGGCTAGAGAAACATTATCTTTCTATACCTGAGTTTGAGGAATCAATCTATAATAAAGTTTTAGCTCAGAAGTTAGCTCATTATTTATTTGCCCCTCAAGTTGAACGTTTTTTTTATCAACACCAACTAGATTATCTGGTTGCCATTACATATCAAGTGATTTTCGATGATAAAGACTTGGCTTTAGAACTGTTTTATGCTGTGCAGGAGGGAGAAGTTACTTTTCCAGAAATTGCTCGTCAATATATTCCTGAACCAGAATTTAGTGGTAATTATGGATATCAGGGAAGACAACATCGCAAAGATTTTCGCCCAGAAATTGCTGCTGCTATATTTGCAGCAACTCCGCCGCAGATTCTCAAGCCCATTGTTACTGTAAAAGGAGTTTATTTAATTTGGGTGGAGCAAATTATTCAACCCCAATTAGATGAGTCGATAACGGAAAAAATAATTACAGAATTATTCACTGCTTGGTTAAAGCAACAAATAGAGTGTCGTCAAATAGTTACTGAGCTAGATAAAGCACTACTCCCTTCTCACTAATTACTTAAATTTTTCTAGCACTTCTTAAACAGGTGAGATACAAATGTAAATGATCGTCTTGTAAGAATGTACCTTACTTGGGCAAAATTCGCTATAATCACCAACTAAAAAGGCACAGATAACAAGATATTAAGAATATCGCTTGGATGAATTTAAAATCATTCTAGCGATATATTTTTATTTGCATTTATACGTGCTTATGCTAGTTTTTTAGCTGAGAACATATGGATTATTTTTAGAAATCATCTAATAAAAATCTAGTTAATTTATGATGGCATTTAGCTATTGTAGGGACATAACCAATCACAAACAATTGGTTATGGCAAAAGTTCTTCAAGATAACTACAACTTAGGAGAAAATCATGGTTATTTCTGATTTGAACATTTTAGAAGCTGTTGAAGGTTCTGCCATTGTTGGTGGTGGCGGTTTTAGCATCTTTAACGAGAAGTTTGAAAATATCGAGAGTGCGGTCAATGTCAATATAAATAAGGCACTTAACGTACAAGTTGACATCTTAGGCAACTTTGCTGATGCTCAAGCAGTAGCCCAAGCATACGGTAAAAACACTGATGCTGAAACTATAACCTTTGCAGAAGTAGAAGAAGGTGTTTATTCTGATGCGGCTTCCCGTTCCACAGCAGCAGCCTTCCCTGGATATGAATATGAAAACTACAATGCTTACTAAGGCATTGAGATAATTCTAGAGATAGAGAGTGACTAAAAGCCACTATCTATCTCTTTTACTGGCTCTAATCATAGTAGAAGTATAAGTGATGATTCAACAATATCTACGATTAGTGAATAAGTTTTTACTAATAGTTAGTCCGGTTTTAGCTGGTTCAGTGTTGCTGACTTCACCTAGTGAAGCTGCTACTTTTGCTTTATCTGAAGGAGAATTAATCTTTACTAACTTTAGTCAAAGTCCCAGGACTACCTTGACTGATACTAATACTAATGCTTTAGTGGTTTCTGATGATAATAATGTATTTACTCAGGGTGAAGCCATAGCATTTTTCGGCGGTACTCCCACAGAGGCTTTAAATTTTTCTTCTAGTGTTGCAAGGGGAGAAAATACAGCTTATTTAGGACTCGCTGAAAGTGAGGCTACAATTAAAGGGATTTTTGATATAAACCAAGACAGTATTTTTTCCTTTGATTTTGCCACTAATTTAAATTTAGCCACATCAGTAGATAGACCAGGAAGAGAAAGCGCCAGCGCCAGTGGTGGGTTATTTTTTGCTTTATTTGATGTTCAGGAAAATACCCTTTTAGACTATTTTAGTCTGGCGGGTGATTTAACTAAACAAGGTGATAATAACTTTGTTGGCTATGAAAATGAAGGTAATGTTATATTAAATCATGCAAACACTGATTATGATTTTGTTGGTAATCAAAAGTTTGCCACTGCTGATGTTGACGGTTATGTAAAACGTTATTTTACTCACCCAACCACTTTAGCTTTAGTTCAGGTGAAGAGTAATGAAGTTATGGTTTCAACTCCTGAACCCTCAATCATAGTTGGTTTAATTGTTAGCACTGGTTTAATTGGTGTTGTGTTGAGACGTAATAAAAGTGTAATCGCTGATGGAAAATACAACCCATTTGATGTCAGTAGGTACACTAGCGGGGAAGATGCTGACATTACATAGTTTTGATGATTTGTATTAGTTTCTCTCTGGTAATAGAATCAAATAGTGAGAAATTGGAGCTTGATGCTTTAATGGTTAATAACACACTACTTCAATATTATGATCATCTGGGTCTAAAACAAATACTCCATAGTACTGTGAATAATAATAATGCGATCGCCAACTGGGTGAGCCATAATCTTTACCACCTACTTTAATGGCTGCTGCGTAAAAAGCGCTGACTTGATGGCAAGATTCCACTGTAAAAGCAACATGAACTTGTTGCGGTTTGTGTACTTCCCTATCAACGATCCAAAAGTCAGCTTTTCCATTTACAGCAGTTTTAACGTATTTAAACCACAGGCTGATATCTGTATTCTACCCCTGGCTCACGCTCCCTCGGCCATGGTCGCGCCTGGAGCGTGAGATATAAAAATATGGTTCATTGCTAGGAAGTTTTGTATCAATGGGGAGGAATTAAGTAGCGAAAACTTTACTCCCCTGGACTTGTTGACAACAAATTTATTTTTTCTGGGAACTGGTTATATTTCTAGCAGCAATTTCTTGACCCAAAACTTCTACAGCTTTGGCAAATTGGGGATCTGCTAGTGTGGCTAGTTTATCACGCTCATTTAACCATAATTCCTGGCGCTGCTCATCAGACAGATCCACGGTTACATCAGGATCAATGCCGTGTTTATTAATATCTTTACCATTGGGTGTGTGATATTTAGCAATTGTTACTGCTAGTCCTGAACCATCCTCTAAAGGACGCACTGATTGCACTAAACCTTTACCGAAAGTTTGAGAACCCACTATAACAGCCCGTTTATGGTCTTGCAAAGCTCCGGAAAGAATTTCACTAGCACTGGCTGATCCTTTGTCAACTAATACCACTAGGGGTTTATTAGTCAAAGCATTTCCCCTGGCTACTTCCCGTTCTTGTTCACCCTGGCGATCAATGGTGGAAACAATTGTACCTGAGTCCATCCACATACGAGCAATTTCCACACTGGAGTAGAGTAAACCACCGGGGTTACCACGTAAATCGAGGATATATCCAGCTACTCGTTTTCTTTCTAAGTCTTTAATGGCGCTCTGCATTTCTCCGCTAGCATTGGCACTGAATTGATTGAGGCGGATATAACCGAGTTTACCTGCTGGGGTTTGCCTTTCCGAATACTTGACTGGATGAATTTCAATGCGGGCCCGTGTGATTTGAAATTCCTTTACTTGACCGTCTCGTTCAATGATCAGGTTGACTTTTGTTCCTGGTTCACCACGAATCAGAGATACGGCCTGGTTAGTATCCATACCTTCAGTGCTTTGACCGTTGATTTTGATGATCACATCCTTGGCTAAAATGCCGGCTTTAAATGCCGGTGTATCATCAATTGGGGAAATGACCACAATTTGCTTTGTTTTTTCATCTTGACTGATGGTAATGCCAACACCTGTGAGTTCTCCAGAGGTGTCCACTTGCATATTTTTGAATTCTTCTGGGTCCATAAACCGGGTGTAGGGGTCATCTAGCTTGTCAAGCATTTCCCGGATGGATGTGTAGGCTTCTTCCCGACTACTGTATGACTTGCTCAAGTACTCCTTCCGCACAGCTAGCCAGTCCACCTGATTAAAAGTACCGTCCACATATTGGCGCTGTACTATTTGCCAAACTTCGTCTACTAATTCTTTGGGACTTGCTTTAAATAAAGCCTGACCTCGGGAGTGAATGCCAAGACTAGTAACGGCAATCGTGGAAAGCGCCACTGCTGTAGCACCCAAAACAAGTCTACTTTTTGTAATCACCATAATGACAGCTGCGTCAGAGGGAGAGTTTATTGTCAGTATGCCCAATCTAACACAAGGTTGCACTGTCCAGACAAGGCACGTGTTACTAATTTCGTTAAAATACTCGACGATCCGGGGGATTGATATCTCCCCTGGTTGAAACACGGGGGATTCTAAACTGATATTGCTACGCGGTCATCAGACGCGCTAGGCAACGTTTGCGATATGATTTAATAAATCATATTGTCTTGGGAGTGTCAACGCTCCCCTACTCATCTTGACTTAGATTATACTTAGCTTTGTGACTACTTGAATTTGCATCTTATGGTTTTTTCACCAAGTGGATGCTTTTTTTATTTTAACTGAACAAAAATGCTTTTAGAATACCCATCGCCTTTTGTTAAGGATACCACAGGATAAATCATAGCTTAGGGTTTCTCACGGTCTCACTATGTTTTGATAGCATTTTGATAGCAAATGGGGAATGGGATCAAGAAGTTTGTTGATTTTTGTTCCCTAGTCCCCATTTTTGTCTTAAGGTTCTATCCAACGTCCATCTGCTTTAATCAGGTTAATCAATTCTTCAACTCCTTGTGTTTCTGGGACTTTTTTAATTTCTTCCCGTCCACGATATAAGGAAATGTAACCTGGTGTTTTGCCAACGTAACCATAGTCAGCATCTGCCATTTCTCCTGGTCCGTTGACAATGCAGCCCATAACGGCTATATCTAAACCTGTGAGGTGTTTGGTGGCTTCTCGAACTTTATGTAAAACGTCCTCTAAATTGAATAAAGTACGTCCACAAGAAGGACAGGCGACATATTCCACCATTGTTTTCCGCAGTCCCAAGGCTTGGAGAATGCTGTAACAAACGGGAATTTCTTTTTCTGGTGCTTCTGTGAGTGATGCGCGAATTGTGTCGCCGATACCATCAGCGAGTAATGTGGCTATTCCAGCTGTGGATTTAATCCGCCCATATTCCCCATCACCGGCTTCTGTAACGCCTAAATGTAAGGGATAGTCCATGTCCAGTTCATCCATGCGCTTAACCATGAGGCGATAAGCGGCTAACATCACGGGTACTCGTGAGGCTTTCATGGAAATTACCAAGTTACGGAAATCTAAGGATTCACAAATGCGAATAAACTCTAGGGCTGATTCTACCATGCCCTCTGGGGTGTCACCGTAGGTAAATAGCATTCTTTCGGCCAGAGAACCATGATTTACGCCTATTCGCATGGCTTTACCTTGATCTCGCAAGGAAACTACTAAGGGTTCCAAAGTTACGCGGATTTTGTCGCCTATTTCTTCAAATTCGCTTTGACTATATTCGGTTCTGTTGGAGTTTGGTTTTTCAAATACATACAAACCGGGGTTAATCCGGACTTTTTCGATGTGTTTGGCAACTTCCAGAGCAATTTTCATGCCGTTGTGATGGACATCAGCTACAATCGGCACATCTTTGTAAGTTTTTATTAATTTTTGTTTAATTTCCGCCATTACTTTGGCGTGAGCCATGCTTGGTACTGTGACGCGGACTATTTCACAGCCAATTTCGTGTAAACGCCGAATGGCAGCTACGGAACCATCAACATCTAGGGTGTCCTCATTAATCATAGACTGTACTACCACTGGGTGGTTACCTCCAATGGTGACATTACCCACTTTGACGGGTCGGGTTTTACGCCGCTTAATTTGGGTGTCAAAGATGGGTTGATTTGCTGCGTTATCAATGGTTGTGGGAGTTGGCAGAGTTTGCATAACCAATGAGGGTAAGTTTGCTGTGGTGGAAATAAGCTGTTACGCATTTAATCTGTATAACCGTAGCGGGTAAGACTTGTACAGAGCGCTTAGTACTGAGCGTAGTCGAAGTATAGCCATAGTATGCCCGCACTACCTGTATTGATGAAATACAGGTTACTGGATTTAGCTGCTTAATAGCTTATTAGACTGAAAGTCTCTGTCTTTCAGATTGCCACACTCAGGGGATCTTTGAACCATTCTTTGGCTTTTAATATTTCTCAAAACTTTTGAATACGGAGATTGATATTTCGGTCAATGCTGTAAATAACTTTTGGGATCTTCGGCCACCCAACCTAAATCAGAGCCAGAACGCATTTCAAAATGAAGGTGTGATTGACTGATGGTAGGCTCTCCGGTAGTGCCTACAGTGCCGAGGATGTCGCCTTGATTAACTTTTTGACCGTGGGAAACCTGAATATCACTAAGATGGGCGTAACGGCTTTGAAGACCGCCACTGTGGTTAATGATGACTAACTTCCCATAAGTACCCTGTGGTTGAGCAAATACTATAATTCCTGGGGCGATCGCTTGTACAGGACTACCCACGGAGGCTAAAAAATCCACACCACTATGAAAAAACACTTCACCAGTGCTGGGGTGGATTTGCCAGCCATAGGGAAGTGCCACAGTTGCTAATGATTGCAGAGGATACCCAGCAATGGATATTGGTTGAGTATCCCTGGGGGTGGAAGATTTGGTAATCAGTCCATTTGCTGATCTGTTGACTTCGGGAATAAAGACAATTTTGGGGTCTGGTTGACAACCATTGATTTCAAAGAGTGCATCGGCGCGAATTTGATATTTTTTTGCTAGTTCTCGCCAAGTTTCTCCCCTAGCCACTTCTACTACAATTCCATCCTGGGGAGGAATTTGCAACTCACTACCAACAGCAAGGTTTCCGTTTCTGATGACAGGATTCATGTTGATTAGGGTTGTGGGTGTGAGATTGTAGCGCTGTGCAATGGTCGCCAAGGTTTCACCGGAATTAACTTGATGGCGTTGGAAGCGAGATAAAGCTGGTATTGGACAGTTGGCTGCTGCATGGGCGTTATTGGAGTTGATGGGTGTGGATGTTAAACCCATAGCGGCAGCTAGGCTACACAGTAACAGTAGACGATGGGGAAGATTCATAGCTGAAAGTTCACAAAAGGCTAACTCTACATTTTAGTGGGGGAATGAGGTGGTGGCAGGAACTTAGTTCTTTAAGTTTATTTATATAGGGTTTCCTAAACACGGGAGATACAAGCATAAATGATCAAAATAACTTACCTGATTTGGGCAAAATTCGCTATATGTAAATTTATATGTAAATTTATATGTAAATTTATATGTAAATTTATTTGTCCACTTTTCTTTTGCTTGATTACACTTAGGAATAAGCAACGGCACTGCTTTGTCTAAACGTAATCATTATGAATTTATCCTTAAAGCAACTAGCTATTTACCTGTCTTTAGCAACCATTGGTGGTGGTGCTGGTTTTTTGGCTAGTCGTTATCTTTTGCCAGACAATGGCTCGTTTCAAGAATTAAAAAATGTGATGGTAGCTTTGCCCCCGGAGTCTGTGGTTACTAATTCGGGGAGCGGATCTGTTGGCGTTACTGGGGTTGATAAACTGAATTTTATTGCTTCGGCAGTGCAGAAAGTTGGACCGGCAGTGGTACGCATCAATGCTACCCGTAAAGTTGCTAATCCCATTTCAGATGTTTTCAAACATCCCTTGTTGCGGCGATTTTTTGGGGAGGATGAGCAACCAATTCCCAAAGAACGCATTGAGCGGGGTACTGGTTCCGGTTTTATTTTAAGTGAAAATGGTGAATTATTGACTAATGCTCATGTAGTAGGGGATACTGATACTGTGCAAGTGACTCTTAAAGATGGGCGAACTTTCGAGGGCCGGGTTGTGGGAGTTGACCCGATTACAGATGTGGCGGTGGTGAAAATTCCTGAAAATAAATTACCCACGGTTAAATTGGGTAATTCCCAAAATTTAATCCCCGGACAATGGGCGATCGCCATTGGCAATCCTTTAGGTTTAGATAATACTGTGACTATCGGCATTATTAGCGCCACTGGTCGCACCAGCGCTCAAGTGGGTGTGCCTCATAAGCGGGTCAGTTTTATCCAAACTGATGCAGCAATTAACCCTGGTAACTCTGGGGGTCCTTTGTTAAATGCCCAAGGTGAGGTGATTGGTGTTAACACTGCTATCCGGGCTGATGCTCAAGGATTGGGCTTTGCCATTCCCATTGAAACTGCTGCTCGCGTTGCTCAGGAACTATTTACCAATGGGCGGGCTGAACATCCTTTTTTGGGCATTGAAATGAAAGATTTATCTCCCACTATACAACGCCGGCTGAATCAAGAAAAAAACCTCAACATTCAGCAAACAACGGGTGTTGTGATTTCGGGGGTGATGGAAAATTCACCAGCTGAGGAGTCTGGGTTACTTCCTGGGGATGTAATTGAAAAAATTAATGGTAGACCCGTAAGAACATCTGCTTTAGTCCAGAAGCAGGTTGAATCTACCACCGTGGGAGATATCCTGGAAATTCAGATCAATCGGAATGGTCAAGTTAAAACTGTGAAAGTACAATCAAGTCCTTATGCAGTTGAGAATTAGCCAGATTTATTATCAGCTGTTACACATTTAATTAGTATAATCTTTACCTCGAATACGCTGAGTATGCCAGCACTAATTATGTTTATTAAATACAGATTTTTGGATTTAGCGGCACAATAGCTATAGCGATCGCTGTGCCAGTTGCGTAAGTCCTATAATAGCTGTGAGTACTGTCTCCAAATAAAATGTGATGGTGGAATTACTACGCAAGGGTCATAAAATATTACTGACTTCTATGTTGCTGGGGTTAATGGCTTTGCTAAGTGTGGCAAGGGCAGATGAAAAAGGTATAACTGGTCTGGGAAAAACCCCTGATATTGATTCCTCTGAGTTAACACCTTCTTATCGACCAGAACCACCACCTCCGGGTGTAGAACCTTTGCCAGATGAACGGGGAATTGAGGAGCGATCGCTAGAGGTAGATTATCGTGTTAATGATCTGTTAGGGGATTTTACAGGCAATCTCTGGGTGGGGTCTTGGCGGGGATTATCGCGAATTGACCCCAATACGGGTAAAATTTTAACTCGTGTTAGTTTACCAAGTGTAACAATTGGCGCATTGGCCCAAGATAAAGTGGGTCGCTTGTGGGTAGGAACCTATGAGGGACTGAAGCGAGTAGACATGGGGACGAGTGAAATTACAGCCCAAAATTTATTTTTGCCTTCTAAACGAGTGTTGTCATTGTTGGTTGATCAACGGGGTTATTTATGGGTAGGAACTGATAATGGTTTAGCTCTGATTAGTCCTGATCAAGGGTTGATCATGACAACGTTAAAAAAGTTGCCTGGTGTGAGTGCTAACGCCATGACTTTAGATGCTCAAGGTCAGCTGTGGGTGGGGACTTTAGATGGACTGGTGCGGGTAAATACCGCCAGCGCCTTAATTATGAAGCGGATTAATGAGTTACCAGGAACAACAGTACAAACATTAGCCATTAGTCCAGAAGGTTTAATTTGGGCAGGAATGCCGAATAATTTGCTGGTGATTAATCCGAAAACTGGTGCAGTTTTGCGGTCTGTAACTCCACTGCGGGGGCGAAGTGTGACAGCAGTACGGTTTGCCCAAGATGGTAGTGTATGGGTAGGGACAAATAATGGTTTATTACGATTGAATCCATATACAGGGGCTGTATTAGACATAGTAGCCGGGCTACCTTCAACCCGAGTTCTTGCCCTTGCGCCTGATGTTGGCAATAAATTATGGATTGGTACTCGTGAAGGTCTGGCTTGGTTGATGCCCAATATGGAAGGTGCAAAACCCCATCTTGCTTTTAGTCGGGCGGTAAAGTGAAGGTGAGAGTCCGGGGACAGGGGGCTGTCGAATCCTCTTACAGCAAGTGGCAAGGTAGAGTACTGAGAATCCCCGATCCTTTAAGGCGGGGAGTGTCAAATATTTGTAGTTGGTTAACCAGGGATCTGTGTGAATATGGCAATTACTGCTCAACAGTTAATTCAATGGAAACAACAGGGGCGAGCTATCGTAGCATTAACGGCTTGGGATTATGCCATTGCCCAACTTATGGACGCTGCGGGGGTAGACTTAATTTTAGTGGGGGATTCTATGGCAGTTGTGTTAGGTTATAAAACAACGCTACCAGTTACCCTGGAGGAAATGTTGCATCATGCCAAGGCTGTGGGTCGTGCTGTTAAACAGGCTCTAGTGGTGGTTGATTTACCGTTTTTAAGTTATCAAGAAAGCATCTCACAAGCTATGCACTCGGCGGGCTTAGTGTTGAAGGAAACAGGCGCGCAAGCGGTGAAGTTAGAAGGGGGTTATCCGGCTATGGTGGAAACTATTGCCAGGTTGGTACAGGCGGGAATACCAGTTATGGGTCATGTGGGTTTGACTCCCCAATCAGTGCATCAACTGGGACTGAAACAACAGGGAAAAACTGAGGACTCAGCAGAGAGAATTTTTAACGAGGCCATGGCTTTGGAACAAGCAGGTGTGTTCTCTATAGTTTTAGAGCATATTCCGGCTGATCTAGCTATGGAAATTAGTAAAAAATTGACTATTCCCACCATTGGTATCGGTGCTGGTGTTCATTGTGATGGACAGGTGTTAGTGACTTCAGATGTGCTGGGTCTAACAGAAAAGCATCCACCATTTGCCAAAGTTTATACAAATATGCGAGAAGCAATTACTAAGGCGGTTAAAGATTATATTTCTGAAGTGCGCGATCGCCGTTTTCCCTAAACCCTAATTAAACCCTAATTAAATATACTGAATACCAGGAGTAGTTTCATGGTTTTAAAAGTTCACACTCCTCAAAAAAGGGCTTAAACACAGTGTGTTCACAAATATAAATAAAATAAATATTGTAGTGCGGGCATCTTCCCTACTGCATCAAGTTCTGGTAGGATTCGCTATGGACAATCTGGATTTATAAGAAAAAGAAGGGGTCATCTGGTAGAAGAAAATCCCGTGGTGTTTATGCTCGCAAGCACTTAGAAGTAACGCCAGCAGAGATGTTCCCTCTACTTCTATTGGACGTAAGTCCAGTACAAGCAAGAAAGGTTAGTGAAGCTTGAATCCCCAGGCTAAAGTCTGGGGGAGTGTCAATAAACTAAAAAGTCTTGTGCTGCAAAGACTGTAAATTGAAAATAAACGAAGTAATCATGTCTAAAGTTATCGTCTGTGATCCCATTGACCAAGCTGGAATTGACATTCTCACTCAAGTTGCTAGTGTAGATGTGAAAACAGGTCTGCAACCAGGAGAACTGATCGAAATTATTGGTGAATATGACGCGCTAATGATTCGCTCAGGTACGCGAGTCACACAAGAAATTATTGAAGCAGGGACGCAATTAAAAATCATCGGTCGCGCCGGCGTAGGAGTAGATAATGTAGATGTCCCCGCAGCCACCCGCAGAGGAATAGTGGTTGTTAACTCCCCAGAAGGTAACACTATCGCCGCGGCAGAACACGCGCTGGCCATGATTTTATCATTATCTCGTCACATTCCTGATGCTAATGCTTCGGTGAAACGGGGCGAGTGGGATCGTAAAACCTTTGTAGGCGCGGAAGTTTATAAAAAAACTCTTGGTGTAGTGGGTTTAGGTAAAATAGGTTCCCATGTGGCTACAGTAGCCAAAGCCATGGGGATGAAACTACTAGCCTATGACCCGTTTATCTCCACAGAACGAGCAGAACAACTAGGCTGTCAGTTAGTGGACATGGATTTGCTGATCCAGCAAGCGGACTACATTACCCTACACATCCCCAAAACACCAGAAACAACCCACCTAATTAACGCCACTACCCTGGCCAAAATGAAACCCACAGCCAGAATCATCAACTGCGCCCGTGGTGGTATCATTGATGAGTCAGCCTTAGCAGCAGCAATAAAAGAAGGGCGAATTAAGGGCGCAGCCTTGGATGTGTTCGAGTCAGAGCCACTGGGTGAATCTGAATTGCGATCGCTCGGTAAAGAAATAATCCTCACCCCCCATTTAGGAGCCTCAACAACAGAAGCACAGGTCAATGTAGCTATTGACGTAGCCGAACAAATTCGTGATGTTCTCCTAGGACTACCAGCACGTTCAGCAGTAAACATCCCTGGACTTGGACCAGACGTACTAGAAGAACTCAAGCCTTATATGCAGCTGGCGGAAACCCTGGGTAAGTTAGTGGGACAGCTAGCAGGGGGGAGAGTAGAATCCCTAAATGTGCGACTACAAGGCGAACTAGCAACCAACAAAAGTCAGCCCCTAGTTGTAGCCTCACTCAAGGGACTACTTTACCAAGCACTGCGGGAAAGGGTAAACTATGTTAATGCCAGCATAGAAGCTAAAGAGCGGGGCATTCGGGTGATTGAAACCCGCGACGCATCGGCTCGGGACTACGCCGGCTCATTGCGTCTGGAAGCCACAGGTACTTTAGGTACTCATTCTGTCACAGGGGCTTTGTTAGGGGAGAAAGAAATTCATTTAACCGATGTAGATGGATTCCCCATTAATGTACCTCCCAGTAAATATATGCTTTTTACCCTACACCGTGATATGCCAGGAATCATTGGCAAACTCGGCTCACTGTTAGGCAGTTTTAATGTCAACATTGCTAGTATGCAGGTAGGACGTAAAATTGTCCGTGGTGATGCGGTAATGGCTCTCAGTATTGATGATCCCTTACCCGAAGGTATTGTCACAGAAATCATTAAAGTACCTGGAATTAGGGACGCATACACGGTAACTTTATAAAAACCCTCCTAACAAGTGTAAAAAGTGCTGAGTAATTAACAAGGTTAGGAGTAACTGAATGGTGGTAAACTCGGAAATCTCTAACACTCAGCACTTAGGAGTAAGTAATAAAAATGGCAAACACTTGGTGGGAACTACAGATTTTATGTGAACCAGCGCTGGAAGATTTAATCTTTTGGCGACTGGAAAATTTTGGTTGTCGTGGTACAGCAAGTGAAAGTAAGGGTAAGTCCAGTTTAGTTAAAGGTTACTTACCGAAAATTAAAATACACTTACTAGATTTAGCGGCTCTGTCCCTGTGGTTGCGTCAAGATGCTCTTTGTGTGGGGTTGTCTGTTCCTACGCTAGATTGGGAATTAATTGACGAGGAGGATTGGGCCACCAGCTGGAAACAATACTGGAAACCCGAAAAAATAGGCGATCGCCTCTTGATTAATCCTGCTTGGCTACCCCCACCCAACACATCAGAACGGCTTGTAATTCGTCTTGATCCTGGTGTAGCTTTTGGTACGGGAAACCATCCCACTACCCAACTGTGTTTGGAATCCCTAGAAATGCGTTTAACTGGCTTACCATGGGATGGGGTGGATAACGGCAGTAAACATCAACCCCTGGTAATTGCTGATATTGGCTGTGGTTCTGGTATACTTTCAATAGCAGCATGGCTATTGGGTGCGAAAAAAGTCTACGCAGTGGATACTGACCCGTTAGCGGTGCAATCAACTTTAAGTAATCTTGTTTTAAACAACATTAGCCCAGAAAGCTTGGTAACAGCAGAAGGTAGTGTAGACATAGTTAGTAAACTGGTGCATGAGCCGGTAGATGGTATTGTCTGTAATATTTTGGCTGATGTAATTATTCAGGTGTTACCGGAAATGAACACCATCGTTAAACCAAGTACTTGGGGAATTTTTAGTGGTATTTTAGTGGAACAGTCTAAAGCTGTTGCGGATGTATTAGAACAAAACGGTTGGATTGTTGCTACCCTATGGAAAAAGAAAGAATGGTGTTGCTTAAATGTACGGCGTTCTTAGCTGAAAACGAACAAATAGGATATAGTAACTTGAATCAACCTTCTGCACCAGAAACCCAAGAGGTAAATTTAGACCGTTCGCTAACAGGATATGATTACTCATTACCAACCGAACTAATTGCTCAAAATCCTGTATTTCCCAGAGATAGCTCCCGCTTACTAGTAGTAAATTCCCCCACAACAGGGAAAGAAACCCCACCCTTAAACCACATTTTTCGAGACCTACCAAAGTTATTACACCCTAATGACTTATTGGTAATTAATGACACAAAAGTTATTCCAGCGCGGTTGTATGGTCGTAAAACCACTGGTGCGGAAATAGAAATTTTGCTTTTAGAAGAAAAAGGATATAATCGCTGGTTAGCCTTAGTTAAACCAGGAAAACGCTTTAAATTAGGAGCAAAAATATTTTTTGCCCCCAGGGGAAAGGGAATGAAGGAAGAGCAAAACTCTGAGCCACTCCCCCAAGAATTAATCGCCACAGTAGTAGAAACAGATGCAGCCACATCCGGGCGGGTATTAGAATTTCATGTTCCTGAAGGAAAACCCTTGGTAGAAATCTTAGATCAATTCGGTGAAATACCCCTACCCCCCTACATCACAACATCAACTGCGGCTGATGAACAGTATCAAACAGTTTATGCCCAAAACCCAGGAGCTATAGCCGCCCCCACAGCTGGATTACATTTCACCCCAGAACTACTGTCAAACTTGCAAAAAAGCGGTATTAATCAAGCCTACATTACTCTACACGTTGGCGTAGGCACTTTTCGCCCTGTGGAAATAGAAGATGTAAGTAGCCACCAGATGCACGAAGAATGGATCTCCGTTCCCTCAGCAACAGTAGAACAAATCCGCGCCACTAAAGCAGCTGGGGGTAGAATTATTGCCGTGGGTACAACGGTAGTCCGTGCCTTGGAAGCAGCAGCCCAAACCGACCAATTACAACCATTTTGTGGCAAAACAGACTTATTTATATATCCCCGTTACCAATGGCGGGTAATAGATGGTTTAATTACCAATTTTCACCTACCACGTTCTAGTTTACTGATGTTGGTGAGTGCGTTGATTGGTAGAGAACGTTTATTAAATATATACCAACAAGCGATCGCGGGGAAATATCGTTTTTATTCCTTCGGTGATGCCATGCTAATTCTTCCAGAAGCCAGAGAAGAATATATCAAAAATCAAGAAAAGCCGTCCTAGAAGGACGGGGCTTGTATCCCATTCTTTTGGTCAACAGCGAGCAAGATGCTCACACCACTAGGAAACGGAAACTTGAACAATTACAATTCAAAAAATGCTCTTATAGCGAATTTTGCCCAAATGAGGTACATTCTTAGCAAGCAGGACTGGTGCTACAAGACGATTATTTACATTTGTATGTCACCTGTTTAACAAATGCTATAAATGTAACTGTGGTTGCGAACTTCAAAGAGATGTAAATGCAGAAGTCAATATTTAGCAGTAAATATTTAAATCTTGCCAAGCCAACTAGGGGAGGGGATCCCTGGAATCTCTACTCTGGTTGGTGAAAACCTGAATTCGAGCAAATTCTGACTTGAAGGCGGGGAGTGTCAAAGAGTTCTCAAAAACTACAGAATAGCAGCGAGCTAGATGCTCGCACTACCACTTATGTATAAACAGCATCGAATTCGCCAGAAATTTTCCTGGTTCCATGGAGCCATCAACAAGCAGCAGTATTTAGGAGTTCTGAGTACGGCTATGGCTTGTTTCTTGTGTGCTGCGCCTGCAATCATGCAATTATCAGAAAACAAGCTACTAGCAGAACAAGCAATTTCTCAGGATTTAAAAACAGCTAGTCTTTACCAGCAAGGAGTCACACGCTATAACCGTAATGATTTACAAGGGGCGGAGTCTGCCTTTCGTCTGGCTTTGCAGAGAGATCCTAACCTGGCTCTGGCAAGGCATTATTTAGGTAATATTCTCCTGATGCAAAATCGCCTAGATGTAGCAGTGCAAGAATATGGAGAGGCGGTGAGAATTAATCCTAATTTGGGTGAAACCTATTATAACTTGGGGTTAGCTTTGCACCGACAGGGACAAAAAGAAGCAGCCATCACCGCTTATAGACAAGCATTAGTTATCGACCCCAATAAAACAGCAACTCACTATAATTTAGGATTAGCATTATACGAACTAGGAAGAATTGAAGAAGCCATCGCTGCATACCAAGAAGCGATTAAATTAGATAGAAGTAACGCCAAGGCTCAATTTAACCTAGCCATCACCCGTCAGGGACAAGGAAAAATAGAAGAAGCCATTGCCGCTTATAAGCAAGTCATAGAAATTGATCCCAAAAATGATACAGCCTATAATAACCTGGGAAGTCTGAAAGTAATTCAAGGTGACCCGGAACAAGCCATAGCTGTATATCGCCAAGCCATTCGCCAAAATCCTGAAAATGCCTCCGCCTACTATAACTTAGGAGTGCTTTTATATAACCTTGGTGAACTGAAAAAAGCCAACCAATTATTAAACCGCGCCTACACAGCATACCAGCAGCAAGGGGAATTGCAGGAAGCCGAGAAAGTTGAGAAATTAAAGCAGCAAATCACTGATTTAATTACCGAACAAGAACTACAAGCCCTCCAAACACCTACTACGGAGGGGGAACTTATCACCCCTGGTCAGGTAGTTGTTGAGACCATTCCCAGTCGTGAGTCTGATTCTGGGGGTAAATAGTCCACTGTGAGGGAAGTTAGCTAGTTAGATCGGTGTGTTGTCACCTAGCACAACTCAGGTAGAATTAGTTATTTCTTGCTTCCTGGTGAAATGGCAAATCCTCATTAATAGCTGCCATTTCTTCCTCTTCTAGTTGATTGACCTCTTGAATATAACGACAAAGAATTTGTTCTAAACGATTATTGTAAAAGCGGTGTAAACTGTGATTAGGCATAGCCGGAAAACCCCGACGTTTTTTGTGTCTTCCCCCGGCCCCAGGGTCGAAGCTTTGGATATTGTGAGCGATCGCCCACTCAATGGGTGTATAATAGCAAGCGTTGAAATGTAAACAATCTATTTCCTGAAAACTGCCCCAATAGCGTCCATATAAGCGATCGCCTTTAAACAAACAAAAGGACATACCTAGGGGTTGGCGTTGGTCTTGTTCTGTATATGCAGCAAAGAACAGTACTCGATGGCGATAATTACTATGTAACTGCTCAAAAAATTGCTTAGTCAGATATTTACTACCCCACCAGCCAAACTTATCACAAGTGTCAGCATAGAAATGATACATTAAAGAAAATAAAGACTGAGGAATAGCATCACCAGTCAATGGTTGTAGTCGTAAACCAACTTTTTCTATAGCTTTGCGTTCCCGCTTAATATTACGGCGCTGATTAGCATTGAATATTTTTAAATAATCATCAAAAGTTTTAAAAGCGAGATTTTCCCAAATGTAGCTGTGGTGTAACCAAGTGCTAAAACCTTGCCGTTCTAGCACTGCTCGCCATTGGGGATCAACATAAAGAAAATGACAACCAGAAACGCCATGCTTAATGCAGAAAGAATCTATTTCATGCAGCATTATGGCTGTAATTTCATTTTCATCTTCCCCCGGGGCAATTAAAAAGCGATAACCTTCAGCCGGGGTAAATGGTGTCATTCCCAGCAACTTTGGATAATACTGTACTCCTATGCGATGAGCTAATTCTGCCCATTGGTGATCAAAAACGAATTCACCATAACTATGTCCTTTTAAATAAAGTGGAGCCACCGCAATTAAACTCTGGTCTCGCCAAAGAGTTAAATGATTTGGCAACCAACCGGTTTTAGCTATAGCACTCTGGGACGTTTCCAGATGATTTAGCCAGTCCCACTCTAAAAAAGGGGTTTTGAGTGGCATTGCTAAAGCATCCCAGGCATCTTGGGGTACTTGTGCGATTTGGTTAGCCCAAAGGCTAGAGTAGCGAGGTTTGATGTGTTCCACCTGACTGATGACCAATGACTAATGAGCAATAACTATTAGCATAGGCTAATCCGCTCAAGGTTGCAGACGATAGTGAAGAAACACCTCTTGCTCAACTTGATGTACTTCCAAAAGTTGTAACTTAGGGGCTAATTGAGATAAAAATCCTACACCTCCTACTGGTGTGGGTGCAGAAGCACCACCTAAAATCAGTGGACAAACTGTGAGCCAGAGTTCATCAATTAAATTTGATTGGAGCAGAGCAGCTACTAATTCACCACCTCCCAATACAGCTAAACGTGTTATGTGTAGAGAAACCATGTGTTGCAAAGCAGTAGATGTATCAACATTTCCCGTTGGTGCGTCAAAAACCATAATATGATTAAATTTTGGGGGAGACTTATCTGCCAGTGTTAACCCCGTTGAATCAAGTTTCTGTTCCCGTTTTTGCCAAGAACGCGCCCCCATAGTTGTTGTTAGCAACCAACGTTCTATAGGCTGTTGAAAAAACTTAATTTCCGGATCGAGGTCAGCAGATTGCGTAATGACTATATGAACTGGCTGGGGGGACTTACCCGCTTTGATTCGATGTTGCAGCAGCATTGGTTGTGATACAGTAAGTGTCGTACCGTAGGCGCGAAGAGTTCCAGCACCTAGTAAAACGGCATCAGAAGCAGCAATTTGTTTTTCCAGGTGGGCTTTATCAGCCCCTGAACCAAACCGGGCAGGCGATCGCCTAAAATCTGCTATTTTGCCATCGGCACTCATGGCTAAAACCACTGTGGTATAAGGACGATGTTGCATAATTTGGTTAGTGGGATAGTCTTGAGATTTTGGTTGTCAGTGGATTGAATGGAAAAAAATATTTCCCTGTAAGCTACTCTTAACAAAAAAAACTAAGCAGCAATCTCAGCGGCTCTAACCTTCAGGCATTGTAATCTGTTGTATGATTTTATTTTTTCATGATCAATTATCTATCCACTCTTCAATTCCAGCCGCGATAGTCCTATATTTTTAAAGTGTATCCATATGCAACACCGGTTACTTTCACATCTACCCCATATGAACTTTGGTATAGCTGATTCCCGGTATATTTTCAATATTTACCACTTTTGCCACTTGACAAAAACACCCGATTACACTTAGCAGAATATCTCTGGGAGCTATTCTAATTGCATATCGTTACATTTGTGGTTTACAGATGCGAAGTGAGATACTCAATGGCTAAGGCTCGTCAATCATCCTTTCGACGTATTTTATTAACAAGAATTTTACTTGTTTTTGTCCCTGTGTTATTGCTAGGGGAGGTTGTGGCCTTGAATAAAGCAAGGTCCAGCCTATTGAAAACTGCGCGTCAAAATCTCACAGAAAGCGCTATTTTAAAAGGTGAAAAAATTACCACTGCCATTGCCACCCTCAAAACTCTTTTACTAACTGTAAGTCAAACAACAGTTACTCAATCTGGTTCGTCTTCAGAAGTAGAACAATATCTCACTAGTCTTGCCAAAAAATTGCCCACCCAGGTAGAGTGCCTGGAATTAACGGATCTGCAAAGCCGTAAAATCATCGCTAGTAGCTGTGGTAAGCAAGAAATTAGCGAAAGTAGATTAGTTATTTCTGAAAAAGAAAAAATTGATATCAAAACAATCTTACCTGCCCAGGCTGGAACCACAGGTAAAAAAAATACAGACAATCAATTGCAATTGCTGCTATCTGCCCCAGTGTATAATCGCACTGGGGAACTGCTATATGTATTGAGTATTCAATCAGGACTATACAAACAGACGAAAAATCAGCCAGGATCTTTAACAGGATCTACTCTAGTGATTGCTGAAAATGGCATGATTTTGGTACACCCATCACCAGAGTTAGTGGGCAGTAATATTCAACAAGACCCAGATGCCCTGCCACTGCGACAAATTGTTAAAAATGCCATGGCTGGAAAAAGTAACTCAATAAATTTACTTTCTCAACAAGGGCAAGAATTAATAGTTGGTTATACGGCTATTGCTAACCCTACTACACAAGAACAAGGGCAAAAATGGATAGTGTTAGCTGTGACAACTGTAGATAATGCTTTACTAGGTTTAGAAGAAATTAAACTAATTCTCATAGTTCTCACAGTTGGTTTGATTGGTGCTAGTTTGTTGGCATCTTTATATTTAGCTCCTTATTTAGCCGTTCCCTTAGAACAGCTGCGAGACTATGCTTTGAATCTTCATAGCCACCATGCTGCCCAACCTGTACCCCGCAACTTCAAAATTCGCGAGTTTAACCAACTAGCCCAGGCAATTGACCAAATGGTTGAGAGACTCAAAGCCTGGGCAGAAGAACTAGAAATTGCTTGGAAAGAGGCAAAAACCGCTAACCACGTTAAAAGTCAGTTTTTAGCCACCACTTCACATGAATTGAGAAATCCACTTAATGTGATTATTAACTGTGTGCGTGTGGTTCATGATGGGTTGTGCGATAGTCGGGAAGAAGAAATAGATTTTCTTAAACGTGCTGATGAAACAGCTATTCACTTGCTGGGTATTATTAACGATTTACTTGATATTTCCAAAATTGAAGCAGGTAAACTTTCGGTAGTGACAACACCTATTGATCTACGACAAATACTGCTGGAAGTGATTAATTTACAATCAGTTAATGTGCAAAATAAAGGTTTGCAGTTAAAAACTGACTTAGGTACTAACTTGATTCCCGTAAAAGCAGATCCAGCTAAATTAAAGCAGGTACTAATTAATATTATTGGTAATGCCACTAAGTTTACCGACGAGGGAAGCATCACTATTGCTACAGCTGTTTCAAAATATAATCATGACAAATTGCAAGTGGTTGTCAGTATCACAGACACAGGTTTAGGTATAGAACCCGCCCAGCAGCACAAACTATTTCGCCCCTTCGTGATGCTAGATGGGGGTGCAACACGCAAGGTAGAAGGTACAGGACTAGGACTAGCGATTTCCCGAAATTTAATTGAACTGATGGGAGGTAGCATTACTTTAGAAAGTGCAGGTATAAACCAAGGCACTACAGTCAAGATTACCATGCCCATGATTGATAGCTACTTATTAAATCGTCGAGAAGTTGCTGCTGAAGAAGAAATGCTGGAAGGGGGATGTGATACTGTGCGACCTAAAGGGACGCAGATTCTACATTCATCTTCAAAACTTGCTCAACCAGGCTTACGCCAAGAGTAGAAACCAAAAAAAGCCGTCCTATAAGGACCAGGTTCTAATCCCATTCTGTTGATCATAAAATTACTGTTTCGCCCCTTTGATGGAGAGATGCACTCAGACCAGAGAGAATCTTTACTAAGGTAGTGCCTACCCAACCAGATGAGATGTTTGGGGCGGTGTTCTCAATAATACTGAGAATAAAGTAATGGCAAACTCGCTGCAATGGCTCCCCTGGGGTAAATTCCAGCACTTCTGGTTTTTGATTCACAGGTAAAAACTGATTTCCTTGACGTTGAAACTCACCATGTAAAAGGGTGAGGGGTGATGAAGGTGACATTTCATCGAAAATTAAGCAACCACGGCTACCCACTATTGCCAGTCTTCGCTGTTTATCAGGATTTCCCCAGCACAGGTGAATATATGCCTCAAACCCGTTAGGATATGTCAGTGTTACCCAAACTAAATCTGCCAAACCTGATGGGGGGTGTGTTAGTTCCCTATTCTCTACCGTCTGTAACCACACGGTCCCCTTAGCCTGTACTTTTAAAGGTATTGCACTCAGCCAGTGGTTAAAAATGGCAATATCATGAATGGCTAAATCCCACAAAGCATCAACATCTTGCCTCACTGGTCCTAAATGAGTTCTTGCTGCATAGCCATAGCGTAAATTACCCAGTGTACCTGCCTTAACTACAGTTTGCCCTTGCTGAACGGCTGGATGAAATAAATAAGTATGGTCAACCATGAGGATTAAACGCCGTTTTTCTGCCAGTTGGCAAAGTTCTAGACATTCTACCGGGTCTAGAGTTAGGGGTTTTTCTGCCAAAACATGGTATCCCTGGTTGAGGGCTTGCTTAATTAAAGTATAGTGGGTGGTTGCTGGGGTGGCGATGGCTACGGCTGTCAGTTCTGATATTTGCTGTAAGGCTGACCATTGAGTAGTTAATAATATGTTTTCTTCTAAGTTAAACTGCTGCTTTACCCCGGCCAGTCTTTGTGGTTGGGGGTCTACTACTGCCACTACAGTCACTTGGGGATGTGCTAAAAAATTCCGCAATAAATGTACTCCCCAGCGTCCTACACCAATAACGGCAATTTTCATAAAATGATTGATTAACTAGTTGGGTTGATATCCTGATGATTTTAATTGGGGAGGTTGTCTAAAAATATTAATCTTAGGGGTTATTTTGTTGAGAAATTGCTAGAAATGCCACTTTAGCTGCGGCTTGTTCAGCAGCCTTGATTGAGCGTCCTTTACCTTCGCCTAGTTTGTTTTCATGCAGCCAAACCTCAGCAGCAAAACGCTCTTGATTTTGGTTAGTGGGATGAACTTCAGTAATGCGATATTCAGGCAAAACTTTAAATTGTGCCTGTGTCCATTCTTGTAGAGCGGCTTTGTAGTTGAGTCTGGCGGGATCGCGGCGAATTTCGGCTGCTAGCTTTTTCAAGTGAAAATCTAGCCAAGGGCGAATTAACTCCAAATTGTTGGTGCTGAGGTAAAGGGCACCCAGAACAGCCTCAAAAGCATCTGCTAGTCTTGATTCCTGCCCAATTTGATCACTTGTAGCACTGCCAGCTACCAGTAAGTATAAGTCAAAACCATATTCTCTCGCCAGTTGAGCGAGGATGCGATCGCTAACCAATACAGAACGAATGGCGGCAAAATCCCCCACTGGACAATCAGGATATGTTTCCCACAACACCACTGCTGCCGCTAGTCTGACCACTGCATCACCGACAAATTCTAACTGTTCATAATTTGCCGACTCAGAAACAGTAGGATGAGTTAGTGCTAAATCCAACAGTTCCCATTTGATGGGTAAACCTGTTGGCAAACCTAACTTTCTGACTAAGTTTTCGAGTTGTCGCTGACGACGTGGATAAACAAGTGTCATTAAGAAAGAGGGGATATAGTGAAATGCGATCGCTGAGAGAGGGGAGAGAGTCGGACATAAGCCGGGTTCTGTTCTCAGAGAGTGTTTAAAACACCTTTGAGGGCAGTTATCTATCTGGGACGTTTGTTACCAAACGCCTCTAGCGGCTCTATTTTACGAAACTGGTAAAAGACCAACCGTAGTTTCTTGTGGCCTTGCTCCCAACCGGGGTTTACCGAGCCACAACCTCTCGGTTGTGCTGGTGCGCTCTTACCGCACCTTTGCACCCTTACCATTTTTCAGTCAAAGCGACTGGAAAATGGCGGTATTTTTCTGTGGCACTATCCTCGCGATCGCTCGCACTGGGCGTTACCCAGCAAGTCTGGTCTTTAGGGAGCCCGGACTTTCCTCAAACCAGTCACCTTGACTGATCTGCAACCGCCTGCGCCTACTCTCTCCCTAACTCCAGTGTAATCCGGGATGGCGTGATGTGTCTGGTTTTGATTAATTAGTTTTAATTCCAAGGCAGAGCATAAGTCCAGGGTAATTTCCTAATGGTGAAGGGACAGTTGATGATGCACATGGGGGGGATATTAACGCCGGGGGCTAGACCTACCCGTACTTCAGAGATGCGTAGCACTAGCTGTAGTGAAAATTCCAACTTTTTCCTGCCGTTCATAAAGTCGTTATACAATTTCTTTTGTCCCTTGCTTAATCCGCTAATGTTAATGATTGGTTTTGTGGCTGAGTAAGTCCCGGTTGCTTGATCACGCTGAAAAACATCTTCTGCGGTGACGGTTTCGGAAAGGGTTTTTTGAGGTGCAATCAAACTAGGGCTTTGGGGCACTGCTAAGTCGCGGGTTAAGTCTGGTGATTTGCGAATTACCCGGCGTGATTGCTTACTATGTTCCACTACTAAAGAGCTATTGTCCCAATCAACGTATATAGCGATATCCTCAGATTTATTTTGAATACTCAGGGCTAATTCTTTGAGATCGTCCACCGGATATGAAGATTGGAATTTAAAAGCAATACCTATTTTGTCTTGGAGGTTTTGAGCTTTGAGTTGTTCATCAACCACTGCTTTTTTAAATTCAAACTTAATCTGATCGTCGATGGATTCGATCATCCGATTAAAGACGTAGGAAACCCCAATAATATAAAGGGTCAAAATTACTAAGTTTTGGTCGCCATTCCTCATAAATCAGAATATTCACTCTTGGTAATAATTTTGTGTACTTGTTTGATTTTGTCAAATTTAACATCAGTATATAACTGCTGATTATATCATATCATGTCCGGTAAATCACTGAAAATCAAAGGAAGGGCTAGCCATCAATTACGAAAAGAGTTTCCAGAGTTACTCAAGCTACCAACTCTAGGGACACCCAGATACTTTGTATCGACTGCTGGGAATATCAGTACAGAATCGGTAAAACGATATATTGAACAACAGCGCGATTGAAAACATCACAGAGGCGTAAAGGCATTAAGGCAGCTTTCATCCCTTGCCTAAAGTAGGGAATACGGGGCTACGCACCTGTTACTCAAGGGTTTTCAGCCTGCTTTCTTGATAAAAAAACAGTTTGCCGTGAGTAGGCAAACTGCTGACGAAATGTTTACATGAGCAAGCCACATGAGCAAGCCACATGAGCAAGCAGGGATTAGAACATACCCATGCCGCCCATGCCGCCCATACCGCCCATACCGCCCATACCGCCCATACCGCCCATATCAGGGGCAGGACCTGCGGGTTTCTTCTCTGGTTTTTCCACCACAATGGCTTCAGTGGTAATGACCATGCCTGCAATAGAACCGGCATTTTGTAAAGCTGAACGCACTACTTTGGCGGGATCGATAATGCCAGCTGCAATTAAATCCTCAAATTTTCCAGTAGCGGCATTGTAACCAATGTTGAAATCGCTTTCCTTGACTTGAGACACAATCACAGAACCTTCATCACCAGCATTATCTGCTATTTGACGTAAAGGAGCTTCTAATGACCTTCTGACGATATCTGCCCCGATTTTCTCCTCTTCGTGAAGGCTGTCTTTGATTGCGTCTATTTTGCTAATCAAGTTAATCAAAGTTGTTCCACCACCGGGAACTATACCTTCTTCCACAGCAGCTTTAGTGGCGTTGAGCGCGTCTTCAATCCGCAGTTTGCGGTCTTTGAGTTCGGTTTCTGTAGCAGCACCCACTTTAATGACTGCCACTCCACCTGCTAACTTGGCAATGCGTTCTTGTAGTTTTTCTTTATCGTAATCTGAGTCAGTTTCTGCCAATTGCTTACGAATTTGAGCAATGCGGGTTTGTACCTGTGGTTTGGTGTCACCAAGTGCCACAATGGTGGTGTTTTCCTTGTCAAGGGTGATTTTGCGGGCGGTTCCTAGCATTTCTACCGTAGCAGTATCTAGGCTTAAACCAATTTCCTCAGAAATCATCTGTCCGTTGGTAAGGATAGCAATGTCTTGTAACAATGCTTTGCGGCGATCGCCAAATCCTGGTGCTTTAATGGCAGCTACAGCTAGAACACCCCGTGCTTTGTTAACCACCAAAGTTGCCAAAGCGTCTCCTTCTACGTCTTCAGCAATAATCAGCAAGGGTTGACCGAGACGGGCAACTTTTTCTAAAATTGGCACTAAATCCTGAATGCTGCTGATTTTTTTATCGGTAATCAGGATCCGAGGATTGTCAAACTCTACTAACTGCCGGTCATTATTGGTGATGAAGTAGGGAGAGATGTAACCCCTGTCAATTTGCATCCCTTCCACTACTTCCAGTTCCGTGGTCAGAGATTTGGACTCTTCAACAGTGATCACACCGTCTTTGGTGACTCTTTCCATAGCCTCGGAAATCATCGCTCCCACTTCTTCATCATTACCGGAGGAAACAGTGGCTACTTGAGCGATGGCACTGCCTTGTACTGGCTTGGCTGCTGTGGCAATTTCTTTTACCAGTGCTTCAACAGTTTTATCGATGCCGCGCTTTAAGCTAATGGGGTTAGTACCCGCAGCGACGTTTTTTAACCCTTCTTTAATCATCGCCTGTGCCAAAACTGTGGCGGTGGTGGTACCATCCCCGGCAATGTCCTTGGTTTTGGATGCTACTTCTTGAATTAGTCTTGCACCTGTGTTTTCTAAGGGGTCTTCTAATTCAACTTCTTTGGCAACGGTGATACCGTCATTGACGATTTGGGGTGCGCCAAATTTTTTTTCTAAAAGGACGTTACGACCTCTCGGACCCAAGGTGATTTTCACCGCGTCAGCTATGGCGTTAATGCCCTTCTCTAGCGCTCGCCGTGACTCTTCATCAAATGAAATAATCTTGGTCATGATTTATCTCTCTAGCGGTTCCATTAGACAATAATTTAGCACTCACCAGACCAGAGTGCTAATATGCCAAACAGCTTAGATTATAAATGCAAATCAAAAAATTGATTAATATTACAGTTGATACTCATATTAGGACACTAGCAGTAATGTTTGGATTGGGGGATGAATCTATACAACTTTCTTAAGTCCCTCGGCATTGCCGACCCTCGCGGTTCCGGCTGGTTGGCAGTAGTGCTGACATTTATTTTGGCTTGGCTTGTGACGTGGCGTTTGATTCCCACAGTACGCAAGTTTGCCTTGCGGGTAGGTTGGGCTGACCAACCTAATGCTCGACGACTTAACCATGAACCTTTGCCCAATGCTGGCGGTTTAGCTATTTATGCAGGAGTGATTGCCGCAGTGGTACTAGCTACCCTTTTACGACCTATCGCTCTGCAAAACGTATTGGCTCAAGTGCTAACCATTCTACTAGGAGGTTCCATCTTAGTGCTGGTGGGTTTTATTGATGATCAGTTCGGTTTACCGCCTTCTGTTCGCTTGTGGGCGCAGGTTGTCACAGCATTGTTGCTGTATGCTAACGGCATCAGCATTGAAGTTGGTCTTCACACGCCCATTGACTCCCTTTTGTCCATGTCGCTGACAACACTTTGGGTAGTGGGTATCACTAACGCCATTAATTTAATGGATGGTATGGATGGATTAGCGGGGGGGGTGAGTTTTATTACTGCTATGAGTTTGTTGGGGGTTGCAGCCCAATTTCCTAATCGAGCAGCAGCTATTTTAGTTTTGGCAGCTTTAGGGGGTGGAGCCTTGGGCTTTTTGCGTCATAACTTCCACCCCTCACGGATTATCATGGGCGACGCAGGTGCATACTTTTTTGGTTATGTGCTTGGTGCAACTAGTATTTTAGGGAACCTCCAACAAAATACGATTTTTGCTCTGGTTCCCACAGTATTATTTCTGGTCTTGCCTGTGGTAGATACTACTCAGGTATTTATCCGCAGGTTATTGGCTGGGAAAAACCCTCTCAGTACCCCCGGTAAAGACCACCTACACCACCGTTTATTGGCTTGGGGATTTTCTCAGCCGCTTGCTGCTTTTACTCTTTGGTCAATCACTCTAGTTTTTAATTTGCTGGCCATGAGAATACAAGGTGTGAATTTGGTGGTGATTATTTCCACTGCCATTAGTATCTTTTTGTTGTTGGGCTTTACTGTTTGGCACAGAACCTTGAATAATTCTTAGTTAATTCTTAGTTACATTACCATGCCACCATCAACATTAAACACTTGTCCTGTGATGTAGGCCGCAGCAGGATCGGCAGCGAGGAATCGCACCATCCCGGCTACTTCTTGCGGTTGCCCGTAACGACCTAGAGGGATAAATTTGATAATATCTTCGCTGTGGCTAAGATTGCTGGTCATGTCTGTGGCGATGAAACCGGGAGCAACAGCATTGACTGTGATACCGCGAGAGGCTAGTTCTTTGGCGACGGTTTTAGTAAAGCCAATCACTCCTGCTTTAGCGGCGCTGTAGTTGGCTTGACCAGGGTTACCCATTTGTCCGGCAACGGAGGTAATATTTATAATCCGTCCAGAACGTTGTTTGAGCATGATTTTACTGGCGGCACGTGTGCATAAGAAAACACCTGTCAAATTGATATCAATTACTGCTTGCCAATCTTCTGGCTTCATGCGTAAAAGTAGGGTGTCGCGGGTAATACCTGCGTTATTGACCAAAATATCAAGGCGCTGGAACTTTTCCATCACCGCTTTCACCAGTGTATCTACCTGATCACCTTGGGATACATCGGCTTGTAGGGCGATCGCTTGACCTCCTGCGGCAGTAATTTCTGTAACTACGGTGTCAGCCGCGCCGCTAGAACTAGCATAATTAACCACTATAACCGCTCCTTGGGATGCTAGTTCAAAAGCGATCGCCCGTCCGATGCCCCGTGAAGCACCTGTAATAACTGCCACTTGTCCCCGCAAACTTTCCATAAATTATTCCTCATGTGTTCAAATAACCGCGCTAATCATGGTCTACAGTTAAGCATTTTAGATTTACTGTCCTTCCTGATTCACACATCTATCCCTTGGGGAATAGTGGAAAATTTAGCAACAATAAAAACAAAATGATGATATGCCGATTTTTTCAAGTACACATTAACATTAAAAGCAAGCAATAAAAATTTGGTGGGTGTCACATGGCGACCAAAAAACAATTCAACAGTTTTGAAGAAATGTTATCTAGTTCCGATCTACCGGTGTTAGTGGATTTTTATGCTGATTGGTGTGGTCCTTGTCAGATGATGGTACCAATCTTAGAGCAAGTTAACACCCAACTACAAAATCAATTGCGTATTGTAAAAATTGACACTGAAAAGTATCAGGGACTAGCAAGTCAGTACCAAATTAACGCCTTGCCGACATTGGTACTATTTAAGCAGGGTCAACCAATACAACGAATTGAGGGAGTGGTGCAAGCAAAACAACTGGTAGAAAATCTTAAAAATTTCATATGAACTACCCAACTCTCAGCCGTTAAACCTCCAAACATAAAAATTGGGTAAATCTCCCCATCAAAAAACGGGGGCTTTTACCCTACCGGGAACAGCTATCTATTGACGAAGATAGAAATGTAGGATGGCCGTTAATCCCCACCAGCAACTATGGAATATTTATATTACCTGGCCAACGCCAGCCTCACCATGAGGATTGTACAACATCTCCACGCCAGACCTGAGATACCAGTTTCTTTCGTCACTGTGATTCATCAAATTGATGGCTGGGTTGTGAGGATAAAATTTAAAAAGCAAGTTTCTCCCCAAGAAGATGGGAACTTTCGGGCTTTTCTCAATGAATTAGGAATTAGCTATGCGCCACCCATGCGGGTACAAATGGCACTTTGGAGTTTAGAAGCAGGACAACCATCAGTGGAAGTTATGCGTCGCTACCAAGTGGCGATCGTTTCCCATGGTAGCCCAGAGAGGGAAGAAATAGAAACATTCCGACAACAATTTGTCCGGGGGTTGGGTTACTGTCCAGAAACATTGGCGTAACTCGGCTTTGTTCAAGCCATGCAATTATCAGCCATCAATTAAATCGCGTTGTATGGCATAAACGCATCAGTCAAAAGCTGCTGGTAGATATTCTTGCAGATCAAATTGGTATCCATCTGCGGATAAACTAGCTAAGGGTGGTGGAGTCCATGTCAGCTGAGTAGGCTGTTTTGATATTGGCTGATAGTACACAAGAGCAACATCAAAGCGACATGGGTAGTGGGTTTTTTCAGGATACTGAGCTAGAAATATTGTGGCGGTTTGCCAGATTTTTGCCTGCTTTTGTGGTGTGATGGCACCTTTACCCCCTAGATCCCAATTTCTTTGACTACGGGTTTTCACTTCAATAAATGCTATTGGGGGTAATTGGTTAACCAGGAGATTTGTTTCATTGTCTAGCTGTTTTTCATCAAGCTGGGCAATAATGTCTATTTCTCCCCAACGGCTGGAAAAGCGACGGTGCAAAATACTCCAGCCTGTGGACTGTAACCATTGTGTTACCAGGTCTTCTCCCAACTTACCAGTATTTAGACATTTCATAAAAATTTATAAATATTTAATTTCATACTTAAATAATAAAACTATGGTGTGGTGCGCCCTGTTTTACATCATTCTTTAGGTAAACTATTTTTTAGATAAAAAGGAGGGGAGTTTACCATTGGTTAAAAATATGACCAATATATTGAGTGTATTGCTTTGCCTAGTAGTAGGCATCACAGTAGTTTTGGGGTATGCGCCCGTAGCCCTATCCCTGGAATATAACAAAGAAATTTTGACCGAGGCTGACTTTTCTGGACGTGATTTAACAGACTCTAGTTTTACCAAAGCTAATCTCCGCCAGAGTAACTTTAGCTATGCTAATTTGCGGGGTGTGAGCTTTTTTGCGGCTAATTTAGAGTCGGCAAATTTACAAGGTGCTGATCTCTCATTCGCCACTTTAGACTCAGCTAGACTTATCAAGGCGAATTTAACCAACGCAATTTTGGAGGGTGCTTTTGCTGCTAATGCTCGGTTTGATGCCGCAGTTATTGATGGAGCAGATTTTACTGATGTTCTTCTGCGTCCCGATGAGGAAACAAAATTATGTAAACTGGCTAAGGGTACTAATCCCACTACCGGGCGAGATACCAGGGATACTTTGTTTTGTCCCTAGGGAACTACTCGGTTAATTTTTTTAACCGGGGAGAGGGAAATGATTCCTCCCTCTTTTTCATTCTGTTTTCAAAAATTCAAACTGGATGGCCTGGTGATATGAGATCATTATAGAGCGTCAATATGTCAAAAGACGATTCATGCGATTTTAATAAAATGACACAAGATCAGAAGTTAACCGTCGTGATTACGGGCGCTTCCTCTGGGGTGGGTTTGCAAGCGGCGAGAGCGCTTTCCCAAAAGGGGTGGCACGTGGTAATGGCCTGTCGCAATTTATCCAAAGCAGAAAACGCTGCTAAATCTTTGGGAATGTCGCCTGAGAGTTATACAGTCTTACATATAGATTTAGCTTCTTTAGAAAGTGTTCGGCAGTTTGTCCAAGATTTTAGAGCCACTGGCAAGTCTTTGGATGCTTTGGTCTGCAATGGGGCGATTTATATGCCTTTAATTAAGGAACCATTGCGAAGCCCAGAAGGATATGAGTTGACTGTGGCCACAAATCACCTTGGTCATTTTCTTCTGTGTAATCTCCTTTTGGAAGACCTGAAAAATTCACGAATGGCTACCCCGGGTAAGGTATTAGAGCCGAGGTTGGTGATTTTGGGAACTGTCACCCACAACCCCAAGGAGTTGGGAGGGAAAATTCCCCCCCGTCCAGATTTAGGGGATTTGAAGGGTTTTACCACAGGATTTAAAGAGCCGATGGCCATGATTGATGGTAAGAAATTTGAACCTGTCAAGGCTTATAAAGATAGCAAGGTTTGTAATGTGTTGACTATGAGAGAGCTACATCGCCGCTATCACCAATCACACGGTATCACTTTTAGCTCTCTTTATCCTGGTTGTGTAGCTACCACTGCTTTATTTAGAAACCACTATCCCTTGTTTCAGAAAATTTTTCCCCTTTTCCAAAAGTATATTACCGGGGGCTTTGTGTCTGAAGAAGAGGCTGGCGATCGCGTGGCCGAAGTTGTCAGCGATGGTGCATACAGCCAATCTGGGGCTTATTGGAGTTGGGGAAACAGACAAAGGAAAAATGGTAAGTCCTTTGTTCAAGAGGTTTCTCATGAAGCCAGTGATGATAATAAAGCTGAACTTCTGTGGGAGTTGAGCGCCAAGTTAGTGGGATTGGCGTAATAGTTAAATTTACAACAGTTACCTTAGTTCCGCAATTCTTGTGACCGAAATATCAATGGCGAGCAGAGCTAATGGCTTCAGACATGGGGGTTAGGCGTTGGCGATTTTAATCGCCTTCCCCATTCTTCTACTAATTCGCTTGCACTAGTTTAAAAATATCAAAGCAAATCTGTAATTGAGAATTGTCGCTGGCGGTCTAGTTCTTGTAGCCGCATTTTTTCATGGTAAAAAGATTGATAATATGATTGCCATTTTTCTGGTTCGGCTTGTGGATCTGTTTGTTGCCAAAGTTCTAAAAAGTAACGATAGCGCTTCTCTCGCAATACTCTTTCCATACAAGCGATCGCCGCTTGAACTACTTGGGGTGTCCTCAGCATTTCTTTTTTACTGGTTTCATTGACATGAAATACATGGGACAATGATTCTATGCTTTCTGATGATTCTAAATATCTATCTTGCAAACTTGATACTAAATCTACTGCCTCAGATGTTGACTCTAAAATTTTCTGCCACAATAATCTATGGTGGGAAAGGCTAAATTCTAATTCTCGTTCTTCTAAAGTGTTTAAAATAGTTTGACGTTGTTCAGGACAATGTAAGTAAATTTTTAGCAGTAAGGCTTCTGCTGATTCTAAAAGACTATGCTCCCCTGTGACTGAAGACTGGGGTTTTCTATTAACTGGTTTTTTCTTAATTGTTAACGGCTGAGAATACCTAACAGTAGTTGGTGTAAGTTGAGTTAATAAATTTTCTACTCTCAAGGGTATGAGTCGCGCATCACCTAAACTAAGGATTTCGGCACAATGAGAAACGTAATAATTCCGTGCATCGCTATTATCTATATTTTTGAGTAATTTAACAAGCTGCTGACTAACTTGTTGAAAATCGCTAGCTTGTTTTAAATCACGTTCTTGAATAATTTGGTCAATCTGCCAGTTCAGCCACAAAGGAGCATTTGCCAATAATTTTAGATAGTCTTCTGATGTATGAGTGTGCAAGTATTCATCAGCATCTTTGCCATGGGGTATATTAAGAATCTTGAGTTTAACTTCTCCTTTGTATGCTAAGTTGGCAATTTCGCCAATGGCTCTTTCTGCGGCGATATAACCGGCTTTGTCAGCATCAAAGTTGAGGATCAGTTCTTTTGATTCTGTGTAGCGTAAAACTAACTTTACTTGTTCAATGCTTAAAGCGGTTCCCAGAGAAGCTACACCATTAGTAATACCCGCAGCATGGAGGGCGATCGCGTCAAAATATCCCTCTACCACTATGGCTTGGTCAAGTTGAGAAATCCCTGTTTTGGCTTGATCCAGAGCAAACAATGTTTTACTTTTACTAAAAAGTTCAGTTTCTGGTGAGTTTAAATATTTCGGTTGCTCTTCAGATAAAGTTCTACCACCAAAGGCAATGACTCTCCCTTGAACATCGCGAATAGGAATCATCAAGCGATCGCGAAACACGTCATAATAACCGCCTTCTTCCTTACGTGGTTTAACCAGTCCGGCTTTTTCCACTAATTGCACAGGGTAATGTTTATCTTCCACAAGATAGCGGTGCAGAGTTTCCCAACCTGCGGGAGCATAGCCTAATCCAAACTGCTGAATTGTTTCTTCTTGGATTTGGCGGTTATTTTGTAAATATTCATATGCTTTTTTGCCTTGGTTTTGTCTAAGAGCGTGCTGATAAAACTGTGTTGCAGAACCCAGAACCTGATATAACTGTTCCCGCAAAGAAACTTGACGCTGTAATTCTTGGCGTTGTTCTGGTGCGAGGGTTTGTATAGGTACTTGGTAACGTCTCGCCAAATCCAACACTACTTCTGCAAAAGACTGTTTTCCCAATTCCATTAAAAACTTAATAGTATTTCCTCCCGCTTGACAGCCAAAGCAATAGTACATTTGCTTAGACTGACTGACTGTGAAACTGGGGGTTTTTTCATCATGGAAGGGACACAAACCCACAAAATCCTTACCACGCTTGCGTAAAACCACGTGTTCGGAGACAATATCTACAATATCAGCGCGCTGTTTAATTTCCTCAATTGTGTCCGGGTGTAAGTGGGGAATTTGCATTTTAGTTCATTAGGTCGTAGTTATCACTACTTTAAATCTACTAACTCAGAGTTATTATATTCTTGCTTCCAAGGTAATAATCATGTATAAAATTTATTGAGCTTAGTTTTTAGAGCAAATACTGACTATGGGACGTATTTTTATTTCGGCTGCTCACGGAGGTAGAGAAATCGGAGGTCTTGACCCAGGCTCCATAGCAGGTGGTACAAGCGAAGCTAGAGAAATGATTCTGTTGCGAGATTTGATTGTAACAGAATTAAGGGCGCGGAGTTTTGATGTTTTGGCAGTTCCGGATGATCTCAGCAGCGCCGAGACTATTGCTTGGATTAATTCCCGTGGTCGTCGGGTTGATGTGTCCTTAGAAATTCATGCTGATACTGCGACCAGTCCTGGGGTGCGGGGTGCAAGTGTCTACTACATTGCCAATAACCTAGAGCGTAAGACTAATGGGGAATTGGTGTTAATGGGGCTTTTGCGCCGTGTAACTCAGTTACCACATCGAGGAGTCAAGCCAGATACAGATAGCGGTTTAGGGAGTTTGGCATTCTGTCGCCGACTTACCATTCCTTCTTTGTTAATGCAAGTAGGCTTTCTTAGTAATCCAGAAGATCGCTCTTTGCTGCAAAGTCGCCGTCGTGATTTTGCTGTGGGAATTGCTGATGGTCTAGCATCTTGGAGTCGGGTAATTGATCCTACTGCGCCCAGTCCTATTCAACCCACCTATCCAGGAATTAATATCAATATCAATGGGCAAAAATACGCTGAACAAGGAATATTAGTTAACGGTAATTCTTACATTCCTATTGATTTAGTTGATCAGTTACGGATTGATTTATCAAAATCACCCAATGTCAACCGCATTAGTTACCGGAGAATAGTTTATGTAAAGGCCGTGGATTTGAGAGATTTTAATGTTTCTATCGGTTGGGAAACAACAACCCGTACAATTACTTTACGCTCAATTTTATCAATATGTGTTGATAAACTTGACAAAATTATGTCACGGGGTAATACATCAGAAGTAGAGTTACAATTATTTCTGAGAAACAATAATGAAAGCGCTTTGCTGAATTTTCCTGATATCCCGAAACTATATCGAGAAGAAGGGAACGCAGAGGGGGTCAACTATGATATTGCTTTCTGCCAAATGTGTTTAGAAACCGGATTTTTACGGTTTGGTGGGGATGTCATACCTCAGCAAAATAATTTTGCTGGTTTAGGTTCTATTGGTGGTGGTGCGGAAACTGCATCTTTTCCCAGTGCTAGAATTGGCGTTAGAGCGCATATTCAACATTTAAAGGCCTATGCTAGTTTAGAACCTTTGGTTAATGAAGTTGTAGACCCACGATTTCGCTTTATCACCCGTGGAATTGCGCCATCAATATATCAGCTTTCGGGGCGCTGGTCAGTTGATCTAGACTATGGTGTAAAAATCTTAGCAATGATGAAACGATTGTATGAGTCAGCACGACTTTTATAATTTGATTTGTCATGGGGTAACCCGCTTCCTTTAGGAGGTGACCTTGCTCAACCATACCATGCAGTAGCAGTAATGAGCATCTTCGGGCTAATTCTGGTGCTGCATTTATACCGTATTCTTGCATGGTTTTTTGAGATACACAATGGCTCACAGGATTAAATAGCTGTGCCAATTTGGTTGATCATCCTGGTTATTCCGTTCAGGAATTAACAACCGCCAGCTTTTACCCTCTCGCTGAACTTGTAGATACACCTCAAAAGGTTGTTGTAGTTGTGTCAACTGTCTTTTTGGTAGATGAAAAATTAAGTCATAGGTTCCCCGGACGCGGAAAGCTGGCAAATTTTCAATAGTTAAGGGTTGTTCCTGGCGAATTTTTAGGCGTTTGATTTCAAAGCTTTGGAAATCTAGATCCAGTTTTTGGTTGAGTTGCTGCTGAGTTTGCTCTACCTGGAGTGTGAGGGCTTTTTCAACTAACTCATTATTGGGTAGCAGTCCAAGAGTTCCACAAGCTGTTAATAACACCAGCAAAACCACCATCACCAAAAGCCGCATCATATGTTTTTGACTTACCAATTACCAGCGACAGTGTACAACACAATTCTGGTTTTTGCTGAAAACTCTGGGTACTTAGGGTAAAATTAGAATTGTTCCACACCGGGAAATTTTTTCATAGTGGTATTTGCTGCTTCACCACAAGTCCGGGGGGTAGGGAATATCTTATCAGGATTTGCCAAGCCCTTGGGATTAAAAACTTGGCGTACCCATTGCATACTTTCTAAATCAGCATTGCTAAACATATCTGGCATATAGCATTTTTTATCTGCACCAATGCCATGTTCTCCAGAAATGCTACCACCTACCTTAACACAAAGCTTGAGAATTTCTCCACCAACTTCCTCAACTTTTTCTAACGCTCCTGGTACGGCATTATCAAACAGAATTAATGGGTGGAGATTACCATCCCCAGCATGAAATACATTGGCAATTTTATAGCCAAACTTTTGACTAAGCGACTCAATTTCTTGTAAAACATAGGGTAATTGAGTCCGGGGAATTACACCATCTTGGACATAATAATCTGGGCTTAAATGTCCAGCCGCAGCAAAAGCAGCTTTACGACCTTTCCAGAGTTTTAATCGTGTTTCTGGGTCACTGGCAGAAGTTACATTACGCGCTCCATTCTTTTTACAAATTTCCGCTACCCGTTGTTTATTTACCTGTACTTCCACATCTAAGCCATCAATTTCTACTAATAAAATGGCTTGAGCATCCCGGGGATAGCAATTTGTGGCCACAACATCCTCAACTGCATTGATACTAATGTTGTCCATCATTTCCATACCACCGGGAATAATACCCGCACTGATGATATCAGAAACACTTGACCCAGCCGCTTCCACGCTGGTAAAATCTGCTAGTAAAACACAAATTGATTCCGCACTTTTAAGAATCCGCAAGGTAATTTCTGTAGCGATACCCAAAGTACCTTCAGAACCAACAAACACACCTGTTAAATCATAACCAGGCATTTCCGGTACTTGTCCACCTAAATCGAGAATTTCTCCTTCTGCGGTGACAATTTTTAAACCTAAGACGTGGTTAGTGGTGACACCGTACTTGAGACAATGCACGCCACCAGAATTTTCGGCAATGTTACCGCCAATGGAGCAGATAATTTGGCTGGAGGGGTCTGGTGCATAATAAAACCCAGCACCACTAACAGTTTGTGTTACCCAGCTGTTGATTACTCCTGGCTGTACGACAATGCGCTGATTATCTAAATCAACCTTGAGGATTTGTCGCATTAATGATGTGACAATTAACACTGAGTTTTCTAAAGGCAAAGCGCCGCCAGATAAACCAGTCCCAGAACCACGGGCGATAAAGGTTACAGAGTATTTGTTACATATTTTGACTATTTGGGCAATTTGTTCTGTGGTTCTGGGTAGTAGTACCACAGCCGGACGTTGACGATAACTGGTTAAACCATCGCACTCATAGGTAATGAGTTCTTCTCGGCGTTTTATTACGCCTTTTTGCCCAAGTACAGCCTCAAATGCTTTAATAATAGGTTTCCAGTTGTCTGGCTTTTTTTCTCGGGTAAGCATAGTTTTTTATAATGGGGGGTAAATGTTTACATATTATTTAAGATTATAATTATTTCTGGGGTACATTTAATTTTTTAAAAATGTATTTAAAAATGTATTTAAAAATGTATTTAAAAATGTATTGAAAAATGTACATTTGTGATATGGTCATAGAGACTTGGTAGAGATGGTTATGCAGCATCTCTACACATTTTTGGTAAATTCTTCCACACGCTGCCAAACTTTGGCTAACAAATCAGGATCATCTGCGTCAAACCACTCAATTTGTGGATATGCCTTAAACCAAGTGCGCTGTCGCTTGGCAAATTGTCGCGTATGCAAAACTGTTAATTCTTTTGCTGACTCTAAGGAAATTTCATCGGCTAAATATTGCTTGATTTCTTGATATCCCAAGGTATTCAATAAAGGTAAGTCAGCACCGTATTTTTGACAAAGATACTCAACTTCAGCCACCAAACCATCAGCTATCATGTGTTCAGTCCGCCTCTGAATGCGTAACCTTAACTTTTCTACGTCGCAATCTAAACCGATTTGCAAAATAGGATAATCTGGTGGGTTCTCTCCTTGTTGCTGAGAAATTGGGGAGCCTGTAATGTAGTATACTTCCAATGCGCGTAAGGTTCGCACAATATCATGAGGGTGAATTTTCTGGGCGGCGATGGCATCTACTTGTTGTAGTATGGCATATAGGGTAGTTTGTCCCAAAGATTCCAGGTGCGATCGCAATTTTTGATCTGGTGGAACTCTGGGAATTTTCATTCCTTGAACAATAGAGCGTATGTACAATCCCGTACCTCCGACTAATAGCAATGGGTCCACAGGAAGAGTTTTAATTAAGTTTTGAGCTTGTTCCTGATAGTCTGCTACTGTCATGATGTCAGTAGGGCGGCAGATATCTATTAAATAATGTGGTACTAATTTTTGTTCTGCTGATGTTGGTTTTGCTGTACCAATATCAAATTCTCGGTAAACTTGACGGGAGTCAGCACTGAGGATGACAGAACTTAGCCCCATAGCCAAACTCAAGGCCAAGCCTGACTTACCAGTGGCTGTGGCACCACAAATGACGATTAATTTAGTCATTAGTCATTGGTCGTTGGTCGTTGGTGAACATTTTTCATAGTGGCGACTCTCCAGTAAAGCTTTTGTGATAAAATCTTAAGACTTTTCTGAAAACTTTTCTCTGAGTTTTTTATGGAAGAATTTCAGCCCCGGTATTAATTTAATTTTTCGTAATTTTTCGGAAATTTTACAGCCATAAATTCCCAAAAACTTATGGGGCTATATCCCTTATATAAACTTATCATAAAATTAGTCTATATTCGCCATTAAGCCTTTTGTGCTATAATTTTGGTGTGTTTTAACTTTTTTGTTATTAGGCGAGTTTAAACCCACGCATCAGGAGAATTTTCATGACGAGCAGTTACAGTGCCGATCAGATTCAAGTTCTGGAAGGTCTGGAAGCCGTCCGCAAACGGCCAGGGATGTACATCGGTACTACAGGTCCGCGAGGACTCCACCATTTAGTTTATGAGGTGGTAGATAACTCTGTTGATGAAGCTTTAGCGGGTCACTGTACCCACATAGAAGTGGATATCAATGCTGATGGTTCCGTGACTGTCACAGATGATGGTCGGGGTATTCCTACGGATATTCACTCACGAACAGGTAAATCAGCTTTAGAAACTGTGCTAACAGTATTACACGCGGGGGGTAAGTTTGGCGGTGGTGGCTACAAAGTTTCAGGAGGGTTGCACGGGGTTGGTATTTCTGTGGTTAACGCTCTTTCAGAAGTGGTGGAAGTGACGGTTTGGCGAGATAAAAAGGTTCATGTCCAGCGCTATGAACGAGGTATACCAGTGACTGAACTGGAAACAAAACCTGAAGAGCAGGGGAGAACCGGAACTTCTGTTAGGTTTAAGCCAGATGCCGAAATCTTCACTAATGGCACAGAGTTTGATTACATCACTTTAGCAGGTCGCTTGCGGGAGTTGGCTTATCTAAATGCAGGGGTCAAAATTACTTTTAGCGATCACCGTTTAGAACTGCTCAAAAGCGATACACCGAGGGTAGAAACCTACGAATATAAAGGTGGGATAAAAGAGTATATTGCTTACATGAACCGGGAGAAACAACCACTGCACGAAGAAATTATTTATGTCCAGGGGGAACGGAATAATGTGCAAGTAGAGGTTTCTTTGCAGTGGTGTACTGACGCTTACACAGATAATGTACTAGGTTTTGCTAATAATATTCGTACCGTTGACGGTGGTACTCACCTGGAAGGTTTGAAGACGGTTCTGACCCGGACATTAAACGCCATCGCTCGCAAGCGCAATAAAATCAAAGAGCATGAATCTAACCTCAGTGGGGAACACGTCCGGGAAGGTTTAACAGCAGTAATTTCTGTGAAAGTCCCAGACCCAGAATTTGAAGGACAAACCAAAACCAAACTAGGTAATACAGAAGTTCGGGGTATTGTTGACTCCTTAGTGGGAGAAGTTCTGACTGAGTATTTAGAATTTCATCCCGGTGTGGCTGATTCGATTTTAGATAAAGCTATTCAAGCTTTTAAAGCCGCAGAAGCAGCCCGTCATGCACGGGAGTTAGTACGACGGAAATCTGTGCTGGAATCTTCGCCATTACCTGGTAAATTGGCAGATTGCAGTTCTCGTGATCCCGCAGAGTCGGAAATTTTTATTGTGGAGGGTGACTCAGCAGGTGGGAGTGCGAAACAAGGACGCGATCGCCGTACCCAAGCTATCCTGCCTCTACGTGGTAAAATCCTGAACATTGAGAAGACTGACGACGCTAAAATCTACAAAAATAATGAAGTCCAGTCGTTAATAACAGCCCTGGGCTTGGGTGTAAAAGGGGAGGAATTTGACTCTAGCCAACTGCGCTATCACCGCATCGTGATTATGACTGATGCTGACGTAGATGGAGCGCATATCCGGACACTTTTGTTAACTTTCTTTTATCGGTATCAGCGATCGCTAATTGAGGAGGGTTTTATATATATTGCTTGTCCGCCACTATTTAAATTAGAACGGGGGCGGAATCATGAGTATTGCTATAGCGAACGGGAATTACAACAAAAAATCGCTGATTTCCCCAGTAATGCCAACTACACTATCCAACGCTTCAAAGGTTTAGGCGAAATGATGCCACAACAACTGTGGGATACAACCATGAACCCAGAAACTCGTAAAATGAAGCAAGTAGAAATTGAAGATGCGGCAGAAGCTGATCGTATTTTCACAATTTTAATGGGCGATCGGGTTGCACCCAGACGGGAATTCATCGAAACCTACGGTTCTAAACTCAATTTAACAGATTTGGATATCTAAATCTTGTGTAAATATCCAGCTAAACGGGAATTTAGATATAGCATTGATTAAACACGTGGGATACAATTCTTGTAGCGCTCAGTATAAGTAGGAGTCCTGGTTGCTAATAAGGATGTACCTCACTTGGGCAAAATTCGCTATAAAATGCAAATGGGATTAGAAGCTCGTCCTTCTAGGACGGCTTTTTTTTTGGAGGCGATCGCTGTCCCAGTTGCGTAAACCCCTTATTATAGCATTTCTTAAACAGGTGAAATGTCAGTCACTTGGGCAAAATTCGCTCTTATTTACGCTGTATCATCTGAATATTTTTCCTAATTGGGCTAACATCTGTAATTTTGAATGTTAAATTTTAGTAGGATTGATTAAAATATTTGTGTATACAATAAAAACAGTTTGTCAACTTTCATAGGGTTGAAACCTCAGCAGTGCGCTAATGTGTGAATAAGACCAATTAGCCAAACCTTAATTGTTTGCCATTGGGTCTATTCCGCCACGTCCTCAACTCCCTAGTTTGGGCATTGGGCAAAAATAAAGTTAAATTTCTGGAAAGCATCATGTTTCTTGCTGTATTTACCGTGTAATAAACTGGTTGCAAATCTAAAGATTGAGCTATTTATCAAGGAAATGTAAAGATGGACGGATTAATATTTCTCGCTGAAGTTAACATTAACAAAAGAGTGTCTAATTAAATAATGTTGCAAATCATACACAAAATGATGTAAATGCGGGTGTATTTTCCTGGGAATGACAAGATAACGCCACTAGGATGCTAAAAACTTTGAGGAAATAGGGGTATAACTACAATTTTGTGGTTATTTACCTTACCTTGGCGGGCGGCATCATGATTAATACACAAAAATAGTGCAATTTTTGTGAAACAGGCTACAATCGGAAAAGTCTTCATCGGAAAATATGCCAAAATTCATATTACATTCATAGTTGATATGGAATGGTGGATTTTTGGGATAGACACAAGTCAGCAGTAGCTGGGACTTTGCAAACACAGTCCACCATCCTCTTATAGAGGAGCAAAACTGCCGAAAAAATTTCCGGTAAATCAGCCTAAAACCCGATTTTCGGTATTTAACTGGCTCAATTGAAAGAGCAGTAAACACATCTTGAGTAATTGATTCTGCAAGGAGCATGAGGAACGCGGCATGAACCAGGCTAACAACGTACTCGAAAGCATATATCAGCCTGACCTAGAAATAATAAATCAGCCTGATCTCGAGTTAGAACTCTTAGTCGAAGAAGAAGAAGAAGAAGAAGAGGACTTGCTGATTAACGATGATGGCGAAGAAGAGTTTTTAGAGCCTCAGTCTGATGAGGACGAAACAAAGTCTGGAAAAGCCGCTAAATCACGTCGTCGGGCGCAAAGCAAGAAAAAGCACTACACCGAAGACTCGATTCGCCTTTATTTACAAGAAATTGGTCGGATTCGCTTATTAAGGGCGGACGAAGAAATCGAATTGGCGCGGAAAATCGCCGATTTGCTGGAATTAGAAAAGGTGCGGGATAGGCTGCTGAACGAGTTGGAACGGGAACCTAAAGATAAAGAATGGGCTGAAGCTGTACAATTGCCAGAGCGAGCATTTCGTTATCGCCTGTATACTGGTCGCAGGGCAAAAGATAAAATGGTACAGTCGAACCTGCGTCTTGTGGTGTCAATTGCCAAGAAATACATGAATCGTGGTTTGTCATTCCAAGACTTAATTCAGGAAGGTAGCCTGGGTTTGATTCGCGCCGCAGAAAAGTTTGACCACGAAAAAGGTTATAAGTTTTCTACATACGCTACATGGTGGATTCGTCAAGCAATCACTCGCGCGATCGCTGATCAATCTCGTACTATCCGCCTCCCTGTTCACCTTTATGAAACCATTTCACGGATCAAAAAAACTACTAAGCTGCTATCGCAAGAGATGGGTCGCAAACCCACAGAAGAAGAAATTGCCACTCGCATGGAAATGACCATTGAGAAGTTGCGGTTTATTGCTAAATCTGCTCAATTGCCCATTTCACTAGAAACGCCCATTGGAAAAGAAGAAGATTCTCGATTGGGGGATTTTATTGAGTCTGACGGTGAAACTCCAGAGGATCAGGTTGCCAAAACTTTGCTGCGTGAGGATTTAGAAAAAGTCCTGGATAGCCTCAGTCCTCGTGAACGTGATGTCCTCAGACTCCGGTATGGTTTGGATGACGGTCGGATGAAGACCCTGGAGGAAATTGGGCAGATTTTCAATGTCACTCGTGAACGGATTCGTCAAATTGAGGCGAAAGCACTCCGTAAGTTACGCCATCCAAATCGCAACAGCGTTCTGAAGGAGTATATTCGCTAGTAACTGGTAATTAAAGAATAACAAGCAAATAAAAAAATTTGGTAGCGGTGTAATCGCTACCATTTTCTTTGGTTTCTATGTATCTATTGTGTGTAATCTAAATTACATAATGCCCCAAAAATGCAGGAACCCTTGACCGGAAAATAGCTCAATTAGCGCAGCTGCTAAAAAGCCAATCATTGCCAAGCGACCGTTCCAGATTTCGGCTTGGGGTGTGAAGCCCCAGCGCCAAGCGTTGCGATCTTCAGTTACAGGAGCATTCACGTTAGTTGCGTTAGTCATGGTTAGCACTCCAAACTAGATTTACAAAGTATTATTGCTTTATGTAAACTAATATAACAAATGTTTTGCAAAATGCAAGGTTTATTTATAATCTTGATTTGGATTTAGCATTGATAAAGCTAAAAACCTCACACGTCTAATTCGTGAGAGGCTACCATCAGTTGTAATTTTGTTTGTTGCTCCTGATTAGATTCCCGCTTCCCGGACAAAAATCTAATGACTAACGACTATTGCCATAATTCTTTCATCTCGGTTGAGATGAAGAATGCTTTTTCCTTGACTATCCCTACCCAAAATTGGCACTGTGTCTACAGGTAGCCTTACAACACGTTCTTTATTGGTAACTAGTACCACTTCAGCAGAGGCCATGGCCTGAACCATACCAGCTAAATTATCGGTTTTGCTGGCAAATTTCAGCGATTGTGTGCCTAAGTTACCCCGATCAGCCTGTTTTAAATCACTCACAGACAGACGTTTGGCATATCCTTCCTCAGTAACTAGCAACAAGTTATTGTCACCGGTTACGCTGACACAGCCTACCATTTGTTGATGTTTCAACAGGCGGAATGCTTGCAAGCCCATGGCTGTCCGCCCCATGATGGGGAGTTGTTGATCATCTGGGGCGAACTTTAATAAGCGCCCGCCGGAACTTGCTAAAATCAGATGATCTTGGGGAGTGGTTAACTGGGTAAATAACAATTCATCGTCTTCTTTGAGTTTCAAAATCGTAATTCCCCGACGGGTCAAGTTGGTCAGTTCTCCCAGAGATAGGCGCTTAATTCGCCCCTGCTTGGTTAATAGAACCATCTGCTTGATTGACAAATTTTCTGGTAGGATCAGACGACTAACCACCGATTCTTGAGCGCCTTGGGCTGTACTACTGAGCATAGTAATCAATGGTTTTCCCCGTGGAGAACGTCCACTGGTGGGGGGAATGTCTCCTACATTTACAGGGTAAACTTTGCCACTATTAGTAATTAACAGCAATTCTTTATCTGTTGTGGTTAAGTGGCTTTGGATCATGAAGTCGTGATCAGATAGATTGTTTTCAGGTTGGGATTTTTTTCCCGATGGCTGAAGGCGACGTACATATCCCCGGTGGCTAAATTCTAAAACTACTTCTTCTACTAATTCAGCAGATGGTGATTTTTGCTGACCTGTTTCGGCTGCTTTGTTGTCGGCTAATTTTTGACTACTGAGAGTTAAGAGCTTTGTCCTCCTGGGGTTGTTGTATTTGCGCTTGAGCGATCGCAAATCTTTTTTGAGTGTTTTGAGTAGTTCTCGGCGATCGCTGAGTAATCTTTGCAATAAACTAATTTGGGCGCTGAGTTGGTCAAATTCTTGCTGTAGGTTATGCTGTTCTAAACTTGTGAGTCGGCGCAATGGCATGGACAGTATAGCGTCTCCTTGTTCCTCGGTCAAATCCAGACGGCTACAAAGGTTAATTTTGGCTGTACTACCATCAGCAGCTTGGCGTAAAATTTCAATTACTTGATCCAGTTGAGATAGTGCTTTTAGCAACCCCGATACTATATGCAGCCGACTTTCTGCCTTAGTTAACTCATAACTGTAGCGACGGTTGAGGGTTTGTTCGCGGAATGTCAAAAACTCTTGTAACATTTGCCGCAAATTTAGCTGGCGCGGTTGTCCATTTACTAATGCTAATAGGATAGCCCCAAAGGTAGTTTGTAAGGCAGTTTGGTGATATAAGTTGTGCAGCACTTCTTGGGGGTTAGCATCACGTTTGAGTTCAATTACTACCCGCATTCCTTCGCGATCGCTTTCGTCCCGCAGATCAGAAATTCCTTGGAGACGGCCTTGATTGACTAAATCTGCTACTTTCTCAATCCAGCCGGACTTATTCACTTGATAAGGCAATTCGGTAATAATAATTGCTGTGCGTCGCTTACTACCTTTGGCTGGTATAATTTCTTCTATCTTAGCTACACCCCGCAGGACAATTCCACCTTTACCACTGGTGTATGCTTCCCGGATTCCTGAGTTACCCACTATTTCTCCCCCGGTGGGAAAGTCAGGTCCTGGGATGAATTCCCATAATTTTTCGTCTGACAATTCTGGTTGGTCAATTAAAGCAATCAAGCCATCAACTAATTCTCCTAAGTTGTGGGGAGGAATATTAGTAGCCATACCCACAGCAATACCGGAACAGCCATTGAGCAGTAAAAACGGCAATTGAGCGGGAAGTACAGTGGGTTCTTGCTGGGAATTATCAAAGTTACCGATAAAATCCACCGTTTCATCGCCAATTTCTGCCAACATTCCTTCATGGCTGATGGGGGCGAGACGTGTTTCTGTGTAGCGCATGGCTGCTGGGGGGTCATTATCGACACTGCCAAAGTTGCCATGTCCTGCCAATAGGGGATAGCGGCTAGAAAACTCCTGCACTAATCTTACTAAGGCATCATAAACTGCTTGGTCACCGTGGGGATGGTATTTACCCAGCACATCTCCTACTACACGGGCGCACTTACGATAGGGTCTATCGGGGGTTAGACCTAGTTCGTGCATGGCATATAATATCCGCCGATGCACGGGCTTTAAGCCATCACGCACGTCTGGTAAGGCTCGCCCCACAATCACACTCATGGCATATTCTAAGTAGGATTGCTGCATTTCTGTGTGCAGGGCTGTTGTGATTACCTGTCCTGTGGGGATAAGGTTTAACTGTTTTGCCATGAGTTTTTTCCCTGAAATTTAATTACACAAATGTGACTCGACTGGAATACTGAAGTAAATACAGCATAAGGGATAAAATGAGGTTTCTCACACAATGTAGTGGTATTATCCTTGATGAAGGGTCTGCAATTTGATAATTAAAAAGGAGTTAGACACCTGTTTTACTCTGGTTGTCTTTTCTTTTTCCTCTCTAAATAAATTTCTCATGAGAACTGTTTTGATTGTTGAGGATGATCTGATTAACGCTCGGGTTTTTTCTAAAATTTTGACCAAGCGGGGTGGATTGGATGTGAAACATACGGAAAATGTGGAAGAGGTGATAAAAATCGCCCATTCAGGAGAAGCAGACCTGATTTTAATGGATGTTTCTCTCTCCAGAAGCGTTTACCAAGGTCAGTCTGTTGATGGTATCAAAATTACACAAATATTAAAGTCAAATCCAAAAACGGCTAACTTACCTGTTATTCTGGTGACTGCACACGCCATGGAAGGCGATCGCGAGAACTTTCTCACCCAAAGCGGCGCTGATGGCTACATCTCTAAGCCTGTTGTTGATCATCAACAGTTTGTTAACCAAATCATTGCTCTTCTCCCTTGAGATATCCGCTCACAACCTACGCCACCCATCAGGAACTATTCGCTTGAGCGAATAGTTCCTGTTTTAGATAGTATATATGTACTATAAAATTGTGTGTTGCACAAGTGGCCTGATAATTTGGGATTTTGGAGTAATTTTACGGCATTCTTCAACAGGAATTAGCAATTAGCGCCTTAGCTGATTAGTTTTCCTGTTGCTGTAAAGCCGCTTGAATGGGTGGCAATTGTAAGAATTTTTTTGTATCAGATAGTAATCGTTCACCCCAGAGATTTTCTTTGAGGAAGTCTAAATTACCATAGCGTTGATCAATGCGGAGGGCAGTTTCTCCCATGGATAGAGCTTGTTGGCCATTGCCTTGATTGTACAATGCCACTGCCAATGCTAATAATGGTTCTGCGGCTTGTTTATCGATGTTAACAGAAGTTCGCCACTGTTGAATGGCACTTTTTACCTCGCCCTGTTCGTATTGGACTAAACCGATGTTATTTATGGCTGGCCAGAATTTTTGATCTAGGGAAAAGGATTTATTGTACTGAGCGATCGCTTCTGACAATCGACCTAACATATAGTAAGCATTGCCTAAGTCAAACCATCCTTCTGGTTTATCTGGTTGTAACTTTAAACCGGCTTGGTAATGGGCTACTGCTGCTTGGTAATTTTGCTGCTGAAAATTAGCCGAACCCAAAGCAAACACAATGTCTGGATTTTGGGGATTGAGGGATTGTGCTTTTTTTAAGGCCACCATAGCCGCATCAAAATCTTTGGTTTGTAAATGCAAACCACCTAACAGAAACCAGACTCTATGATTATTAGGAGCCAGCTGACTGGCCAATATAGCCCTTGGTAGAGCCAACTCAAACTGCTGAAATTGTCCCAGTTGAGCGGCTTCTTGAGCCAAACTCAACCCCTGTTTTTCTAAATTTTCTGCATCTAGTTGCAGTGTAGGTGGTATCAGTGCCTGTGCGTGAACTGCTTTGGGCATACTCCACAAACCACAGACTAATAGAAAAGAAATCAAAGTTATATTTTTAGGCACACTACCGCCTCTTAGCCACAATTCAAGGATTCTTCCAGTTAGCTTATACTATCTCTACTGGAGAAGAAAGGCAAATTTGACCCTACAAGGCAAGTACAGTATTTTTGAGTTAAATTAACTACCCTACTCCATGGGCGGGAGATGCTCCCACTAGCAAAATTAGCCTCTCAGGTGAAGACGTAAACCAGGACAAAAAGGTAATATAAAGAAAGATTAAGCAACTATAAACTTGATTTTCAGTGCAGTTGTTTAGTTTATAGGCATCAGTGATATTAGTAGGCTACTGTTCATGCTTCCACAAATAGAATTTCCCCTGATTGGCAAAGTTAAATATCCATTACGCTGGGCAGTTGGGTTAATAGCTGTGGGTTCTTTGGCTGTGGGTACAACTATTACCTATAACTTAGTCAGTCAGAGAACTCGTGAAGACAATATTACTGAGTTAACTGTTCCTGTAGAAGCAGAAAATGTAACTTTACGGATTACTGCCAGTGGTAAGGTTGTGCCAATGCAAAGTGTGAATATTAGTCCGAAAAATCCCGGTGTACTAGCTAAGTTATATGTAGAACAGGGGGATACTGTGGAGCGGGGGCAAGTTCTCGCCAGAATGGATGTGGGGGATATACCGGCGCAAATCCGCCAGAGTCAGGCTAATTTAGCCCAGGCACAGGCACAGTTACATCAAGCCCGTGGGGGGAATCGCCCTCAAGAAATTGCCCAAGCTAAGGCGCGTTTAACCCAGGCACAGGCACAGTTAGATCAAGCCCGTGGGGGGAATCGCCCTCAAGAAATTGCCCAAGCCAAGGCGGTAGTGGATTCAGCCCAAGCACAAGTCAACCTGACTCAATCCCAGGTAAGGCGCTATGGGGAATTAACCAAACAAGGGGCAGTTTCTCCAGAGCAGTTAGAACGGTATATTAATGAAGATAAAAGGGCAAAAGCAAGTTTAGTAGAAGCACAAAAACGACTGTCACTATTAGAAAGTGGTAGCCGCAATGAGGAAATTGTGGTTAGGGAAGCGGCTGTCACTGAGGCCCAAGCTGCGTTGGTATTGTTGGAAAATGGCAGTCGTCCGGAAGAAATTACCCGACTTGAAGCAGTGGTAAAGGGGGCTAAAGCTCAAGTGGAAGTTGCAGAAGTGAGGTTACGAGATACCGTAATTCGTGCGCCTTTTGGGGGAATTGTTACCCAGAAATACGCCAATGTGGGTGCTTTTGTTACTCCCACAACTTCCGCTTCTGCTAGTGCGTCGGCTACTTCTAGTTCTATTGTGGCTGTAGCCCAGGGTTTAGAAGTGCTGGCCCAAGTTCCAGAAGTGGATATTGGCAGAATAAAACAGGGACAACAGGTGGAAATTGTGGCTGATGCTTATCCTGAGCAAGTATTTAAGGGGAAAGTGCGCTTGATTGCTCCTGAAGCTGTGGTGGAACAAGGTGTGACATCTTTTCAGGTGCGGGTGGCTCTGGGTACGGGTACAGATAAACTGCGCTCTGGCTTAAATGTGGATCTGACTTTTTTGGGCGATCGCCTCAGTGATGCTATGGTGTTACCTACAGTGGCAATTGTTACGGAACAGGGAAAAACCGGGGTATTGGTAGCAGATGAAAAAAATAAACCCCTGTTTCGTGAAGTTACCATTGGGGCGCAAGTTGAAGACAAAACTCAAATTTTACAGGGTGTGGAACCGGGCGATCGCGTGTTTGTTAACCCACCGCGAGATTACATTATTCAAAAAGCGAAAGAGGAGAACCAGGAATAATGATACAAAGAAATTATATAGGACTTACGCATTGACAAAAAACATGATCTATGCTCTCCAGATCATGCGATCGCCTACGGCACTGGCGAAGCCAATCGCCTGTAACACAAGAAGCCGGGGAATAAATTCCCCGTCTCAAAGCTCAAGTCCGTTAAAACGGACTCTTACGGAATGGGCGAGGGCCTGTAACACAAGCATCCTGCTTGTCACCAATACCCGCTAGAAGCCGGTGCTACTGATACCACATTACAACCCCATGCAATAACCGAGAATCAAAGTCCCCCTAGATTAATGCACTATTTTGTTATTCTGTCAATGCGTAACTCCTATTATATAAGAAATTAATATCAAATTCGCTATATCATTGAGCCAGGGAATAAATTCCTGTAACGCGAGCATCCTGCTTGCTAATTATGTACCCCAGAGCCAGCCAGGGAATAAATTCCTGTAACGCGAGCATCCTGCTTGCTAATTATGTACCTCAGAGCCAGCCAGGGAATAAATTCCCTGTCTAATAGCTAAAG
>Ga0169931_10000509_pt1 | contig 63953 bp, 54 predicted proteins | sample Kivu_15m_20L_FD_129675 | JGI IMG/M metagenome (GOLD analysis project Ga0169931, IMG submission 129675) | Freshwater microbial communities from Lake Kivu, Western Province, Rwanda to study Microbial Dark Matter (Phase II) - Kivu_15m_20L... | ecosystem: Environmental > Aquatic > Freshwater > Lake... | reverse complement strand
GGGGCGGCGGTTAACAAGAAACCCCAGAAAACGCGGGATTTAAACGAAAAAAGCCGAGACTCTCGTCTCGGCTTCTTGTGTTTACCAGATTGGCTCAGTTTCGAACCAATTCTGAAAGGCTCCTCCGGTAGGACTCGAACCTACGACCCGGCGGTTAACAGCCGCCTGCTCTACCAACTGAGCTACAGAGGAGTGAAAATGTGAACACCTGTCGGCGATTCGCCCCGGTATTCCGCGAAAGTGTACGTTATTTTCGGGCATCCCCTCAAGAGGCTTGAGATTCTTTTTCGTTTTCTCCCGCGTTCTCGTGGCACGCCAGCCCGAATCTCCATGCGACACTCTCGATCTTCGTCTCGTTCAGAACCCGGGATCGCTTCTTGCCGATAATGCTCGAGCGAGGTACTGTATCGAAGGTTGTTTTCGGGCGATTAGCTCAGTTGGTTAGAGCGCCGTGTTCACACCGCGGAGGTCACTGGTTCGAGTCCAGCATCGCCCATTTCCCGGTTCCATCGCCGCCCCCCACTAAGCTCCCCACAGCCATCAAAGACCCTGTTTTTTCCTGGGTTTTACCACCCTCCTGATGGTTTCCGAATCGCTTGCGACGTGCAGGGATGTCTGATTGACTCAAGGCAAGATCGTCGCTGACTCAATTGAAGATTCAGCGCTAGGGCCAGGGGCGAGTCAGTTTCTGAGTTTGGCCGGAATTGCCCGTTGTGCACTTCGCCAGAAATCCGCGTCTTCTCCCCGGGCCCAAACCTCGTAGTGGACTTCGCCAGAAGTCCCCGCCTTCTCGCGGGGACCTCTGGCGAAGTCCACTACGGAGAGAAGCGGTCTAAGGGGTCAGCCCATTCGCCGGGCCCTCTGGCGAAGTCCATTACTGCGGGAGCGTTCAGTGGGCCATCCGCTAGGGCGGCAACGTCAGGGGGATCGCGTGAGCGGTTTCTCGATTCTGGAATTGCACGCTGTACAGCTCGTACAGAACCTAGATTCGGTACTCGAGAGTATCAATTTCGTTTTTTTCTGCTCGCCGCGGTTCATGAGACAGCCGAGCGTGCGCCGATCCACCAACGGATATTGGATGGGTCACGCTTAACCACGGACGGTTGCTCTTATGGTCTGGAATCGAAAACAGCTGCGGAGGGCGTTATCGGCCTCTTTGTGCGCCTCGCTCGTATGGTCGGCCGCTTCAAGCGGAACGGCGATTGGTCAGCAGTGGAGTGAACCTTGCGACCAGGCGGTGCCTTGCGATGATCAGGCCTGCGATGCTGACCGATGCGATGCCCTGCTTGCCGCAAGCGGGGCTGGCGCCTTTGAAGACAAAGCGTTTGGGGACCTCGGCGGGTTGCGGACGCTGATGGCAGAGCATGGCATCACCATGAATCTCTCGGCGACCCAGTTTTTCCAAGGGATGGCAGCGGGGGGGCGCGACTACGACTGGCCCTATGGCGGAAAGCTGGACTACTTGGTGGATATCGATGGGGAAAAGCTCGGTCTCCAGCAAGGCTTTTTTGTCAACATGCATGCCGAGTCGCGAATTGGAGAGAGCGTCAATACGATCGACGGCTTGCTGCTGCCTGCCAACGTGGCGATGAATTTTCCGGATGCTGAGGACGATGTCACATCGATCACGGGACTTAAATTGACGCAGGCCCTGAGCGAAAATTTCGCGCTCTACGCGGGGAAACTGAACACGCTCGATGATTTCGGTCTCCGCTATATCGGCGGCCCTGGGCTGGGGGGTTTCATGAACAGCTCCCTCGTCTTCAACCCGATTGTTGCTCGAGTCGTCCCTTACTCGGCCGCCGGTGGTGGCTTCGCAATCCTGCAAGATTTGCAGCCGCTTTTTACGCTCACCGTGCTCGACCCCGAGGAGCGTGCGACCGATGGGCTCGAGGATCTGTTTGAGCGAGGTGTGACGATCGTCCCCGATTTGACTCTTCGGACCGAAATGGCCGGATTACCGGGGATCTATAACTTTGGCGGTGCCTACAGCAATTCCGATTACACTTCGCTCGAGCGTTCTGCTTGGCTGAACTATCCCGTCACCTTGGCAAGTCCGACAGAAAACGAGTCGTGGAGTCTTTATTCGAACTTTTATCAATCTCTAATGGTCGATCGCTGCAATAAAAATCGCGGCTGGGGAGTCTTTGGGCTGTTTGGTATTTCCGACGGCAATCCGAACCCGATCAAGTATGTCGCCAACATCGGAATCGGAGGGACGAATCTGAGCAATGCTCGCCGCAATGATCGCTTCGGTGCCGGGTTCTTCTTTGTTGGTCTGAGCGACGAAGTCAAGACGCTTACGGCAAATGTTCTGGCGCAGGAAAACGAGTATGGAACCGAGTATTTCTACAACTACGAGATCAATCCGTGGTGTCGCTTGACTGCGGACATCCAGGTCGTCAACCCGAGCACTCGATCGTTCGATGCGGCCTTGATCCCTGGTGTTCGTTTGCAGACAATCTTCTGATGATGCTCCACGATCTCTATTTGTGATACCCAGTCCCTTGAATCAGGGTGTGCGCGCGATAGAGTTGTTCGACAAGGACCAGTCGCGTCAATTGATGCGGAAGCGTTAGTTGCGAGAGTGAGAGAACCTTGGAGGCGGATTGGCGGACTGCTTCGGAGAATCCGTGGGCACCGCCGATAAGGAACGCCAGCGAGCGTTTTCCCTGGGTCATTTGCTGCTGCAGGAAGTCGGCAAATTCACGAGAGCTCATTTGCTGACCTCGCTCATCGAGCGCAACGACGACATCGTAGGCGGAGAGTCGTCTGAGGAGCTCAAATCCCTCGCGGTGGCGAATCTCGTCCGGATGGAGGGAATCGGGTGCATCGATCGCGAGCTCGAGAAGCACCGGGCGCCATGCGGACGCACTCATTCGTTTGAGATACTCGCGCTCACCTTCCAGGACGAAATTCTGCCGGACGCGTCCCACATTGATCACGGTGATTTTCATCGCCAGAGTTTTCCTACGTCGGCTTGAGACCGCAATCGAGCGGCGGCGACAAAGTGCCCCCGAAAAACCTGGGTCCCATGATACGAAAATTGGGATTGTCGTCTATGATCGAGAGCGCGTCCTGCGATCTGCGAATGTGGCGAGCGTGCGAGCGGAAGGTCACTGGTCGCTGGTGAGTCGCTCGATCGTTAGGGCCAGAGGATGTGGGAAAAAAAGTAAATTAAAGATTACCGTGAGTGTTCCGATGAGAATTTCAGCGCTGTGCGTCTGCCTGATGACGACCTTTTTCGCGTCGAGTCCGATGTGCGGCCAAGAGTTTTTTGAGCGCTACGAGGACTGGCCGCGCGATTGCTCGATTGAGGGGACGTTAATCGTCAGCGATTCCGTTGCTTCGCTGCTGGCAAATCGATTCCATGTACTTGACAGTCGTGTTGGCCAGTTTCCTGCGAGGTCTCGCGCGGCGACGATTCTTGGCGCCGATGCGGAGGCGCTGACACTTCAGAAGGGGCTTGAGTCGCGCTTTGCGCAGGTGGACCGCATTGCTTCGGCCGACGAGATCGGATTGCTCCCCGCAAACACAGTGTTGCTGTGGTGTGAATCTCGAGAGCTCGCCGAAATCCCGGAGGCGGAGCGGACTGCGATCGGCGCGATCGCACGGGATCATCTGCGTGAGGGGGGGATGTTTTGTGCTGTCGGCTTGGTGGCTGAAGGGATCGGGCAGTGGACCACAAAAAAAAGTGATGGAGGGTGGGAGCCCGAGCCCTCGGGATTGAATCTTTTCCCTGATGGCTGGATTGTCTTCCACGAGGAGGGGGGGGCGGCGCGGGAAGCGACCGTAGTTCCGCCGGAGCTGGCGCAGCGATGTGTGGCAGTTTCGCTGGAACGGGGAAGTGCCTTGGTCTTGAGTGGTCGCAGGGTGTGTCTCCGGGGATCAGGTTCGGCGACTTTCTCTCTCGCGGCTTCGGGGCATCTTCCTGCGAAGACGCATCGGTTGCACGAGCGGACTGGCGATGTCAGCACTGCAGCGTCGTCGGCGCTGCTCGACTGGACGCAGTGGCGCCGGGAAGCGATCGAGCGAACTCTGGAACCGTTTCCGCCGGAGTATGCTGCTGCACCGCGTCTGGCAAACGGCACGCTGGTGATCGTTGGTGGAGGTGGAATGCCACGAGGGCTGATGCGTCAGTTTGTTGATTTCGCAGGTGCAATGGAGGCGGAACTGGTGTATGTTCCGTGCCTGGAATCGGAGGATGCCGGGGGAGAAGCGAGGATGCTTGATGAGTGGAAAGCGATGGGGGTCCAGCGTTGCACGATGCTGCACACGAAGGATCGAAGTCGTGCGAATGAGGACGCGGCGTTTCTCGAACCACTTCGAAGTGCGACAGGGATTTGGTTTGGTGGCGGCAGGCAATGGAATTTTGCCGATTCCTATTATGGGACTGCGGCGCATCGATTGATGAAGGAGGTGCTGCAGCGTGGAGGGGTGATCGGAGGTTCGTCCGCAGGAGCGTCGATTCAAGCCGATTATCTAGCCCGTGCGACACCGATCGGAAATACGAAAATTATCGCCCCGGGCTACGAGCGAGGGGGACTGGGTTTTCTCCGCGGAGTCGCGATCGACCAGCATTTCTCGGAGCGTAATCGCCAGCAGGACCTGCGTACTTTAGTACAGACTTATCCCCAATTGATCGGAATCGGGATCGACGAGACGACCGCCTTGATTGTCCGCGAGGCTACGGCCGAGGTCGTTGGCGAGGGGCAGGTGTATGTGTACTCCGCTGATCGCCAAACGCAGGCGTTTCAGGAAGAGATTTATTCGGATGGAGCAAAAGTGAACCTATCCAAGCGAGGACAACCGTCGGAGTGACAGCGCGAACGTTCGATGATGCTGGAGTCAGCAAGGTGGATCGCGCGGAACGGGACGGCAGTCAGTCGGTGGAGGAATGGGTGTAAGTCTGTAAGGCCTCGTCTGTAAACTTGACGCTGTACCCGGGGGCGATGGGAGGCATGTATCGTCCATTTTTCATCGTCACCGGATCGCACAAAAACTCGTGGAGATGATCCGCGTATTCAGCGACTCGATTTTCCCAGGTTCCGGAAATGCACAGATAGTCAATCATGCTGAGATGCTGGACGTATTCGCACAAGCCGACGCCCCCTGCATGTGGACAGACGGGAATTTTAAAGCGTTTGGCCAGCAGCATGACCGCGAGGACTTCGTTGACGCCCCCGAGGCGACAGCTATCGAGCTGGCAGACCTGCAACGCCCCGGCCTCCATGAATTGCTTGAACATGATCCGGTTATGGCACATTTCTCCAGTGGCGATGCGGATCGGGGCAACGGCGCGAGCGATTGCTTGATGGCCAAGAATATCGTCCGGATGTGTTGGCTCCTCGACAAACCATGGATTGAAACGAGCCAGATGGCCAATCCACTCGATCGCCTGCGGAACATCCCAGACCTGATTTGCATCGACCATCATGTGTGCTTGATCTCCCATTTCCTCGCGAAGGATGCGGCATCGACGGAGGTCATCTTCGAGGTCGCGTCCGACCTTGATTTTGAAATGGGACCAGCCACGATCCTTGAGGTCGCGGCATTTATCGCGAAGCGCCGCGTCGCTGTACCCGAGCCAACCGGCTGATGTCGTATAGCTTGGATATCCCTCCGCGAGCAAACGCTCCATTCGGGCCCGTTTTCCCGATTCTTCGGCACGAAGCAATTCCAAGGCTTGATTCGGAGTCAGCACATCCGTCAGATAGCGAAAATCGACACATGCGACCAGTTGTTCGGGCGACATCTCCGCGACCAATTGCCATACCGGTTTGTTTTGGGCTCGGGACCATAAATCCCAAACGGCGTTGATCACTGCCGCCGCCGCCAAATGGATGACTCCCTTTTCAGGACCGATCCACCGTAACTGGGAATCGGCCGTCAGCAGGCGGTAGAGGTCCGCAGGACGCTGCATCCATAGATCGAGGGATTCCCCTTGCAGCAAAGTCGCGAGAGATTTGATGGCGCTCACGCAGATCTCATTTCCCCGTCCAATCGTGAACGTCATTCCATGACCGGCCAGCGACGGCGAGTCTGTCTCCAGAATCACGTAGGCCGCTGAGTAATCAGGATCGGGATTCATCGCATCCGATCCGTCGAGGTGTGCTGAGGTAGGAAAGCGGATGTCGAACGCACGAAAGCCGGTAATTTTTACTTGAACGGGAGCGATCATTTACACGGGCGAGGGGTGCGAAGGGTTGAAATGGAGCGAAGTTGCCGCGGGGGGGCATGTCGAGGGGAAAAAACACTGGTATTCTTTATCGCAGAGACGAGGGAGATGAACAGTCCCCGTCGGACTCTCCCGAATGATTCTGTAGGCTGGCGATAGCCTGCATCGTAAATCCGTGTTGGGATCCTTCTTCAAGGCTTTGCATGCACAACGAGAACATGCATAACGAATATCCGTCGAGGCATCTGCTGAGTGGTGCGGAAGTGTCCCAGCCGTGTGTGGTTTTGGTCACCGCTCGAGCGTTTCACGACAGTGGTCAGGTGTTTTGGAATCGGTTGACGGAGGCAGGTTGTACGGTCCGCGCTGCAGCGCTGTGGGGACCGCTCGCGGATGATCAGTTGATCGATGCATGTTACGACGTCGATGCCGTGATTGCGGCAACGGACCCATACGACGACGCGTTTTTCTCGGCGTGTCCCCGAGTCAAGCTGGTGGCGCGATGCGGCGTTGGAGTGGACAGTGTCGATCTGGTGAGTGCGACGCGACATGGTGTGCTGGTGACGAATGTACCCGATGCGATGACTGATGCGGTCGCGGATTATTGTTTCGCGCTGCTGCTTGGACTCGTCCGCCGGATCCCTGAAGGGGATGCTTGTATGCGACGCGGCGGGTGGGAAGAGTATCCGGGGATCGAGCTTCGTGGAAAGCGACTGGGGCTGGTGGGTTTCGGGAAAATCGGCCAGGAAGTTGCTCGCCGGGCGATGGGTTTTGGGATGGAGGTAGTCGCGTACGACCCATACTGGAATTCGGGGTATGATGCGGTTGGTCGGAGTTTTGTCGAGGGTTGCAGCGTGACACCGATGGACCTCGAAGTGCTTTTGCGGACGAGCGATGTCGTATCGATTCATGCGCCAAATACGCCACAGACGCGACATTTAATCAGCGCTTCGAGGCTTGGAATGATGAAACCCACGGCATACTTGATCAATACAGCCCGAGGCGCACTTGTCGACTCGGCAGCACTCGTCGAGGCCTTGCAAAGTGGGCATCTTGCCGGGGCGGCAATCGATGTCTACGAACAGGAACCGCTTCCGGCCGACCATCCGCTGCGGTACGTCCCGCGGTTGTTGCTGACACCGCATAATGCATTCAATGCCAGGGAAGCGGCAGAGCGGATGAGTGAGGGGTGTGCGCTGCCGATCCTCGATTTGCTTGCTTGTCGCAAGCCACAGCACCTGTGCAATCCAGCGAGCTGGGAAAAATTTATCGAGCGCAAGTGATGACCCGAGGTGATAACCAACGATGAGAATCAATCAGGCGAAAGAAGCATTGAAAGCTGGGGAGCCTCAAGTGGGGACTTGGCTCTCGCTGGGCAGCCCAATCGCAGCACGGTTTCTTGCTCGCGGTGGATGGCATTGGTTGACTTTAGATATGGAACATGGAGCAATGGACTGGCAGCTCGCAGCGACAATTTTCGGTTCGATTGCGGATGCTGGTGGCGTTCCCTTGATTCGCGTTCCTGCGATCGACCCGCAGCACGCCAAACGCGCGCTCGATCAGGGTGCGTACGGGATCGTTTTTCCGATGTGTAATTCGCCGGAGCAAGCGAGCCTTGCCGTGGCGGCATGCAAATATCCGCCGGAAGGGATACGAAGCGTTGGTGGCGGTCTGCATGCGTTGAACTTTGGTACCGACGCGGCGACTTACTATCGGCATGCAAACGATCAAATACTGGTGATCGTCCAGATTGAACACATCGAGGGTGTACGGCGATGTGACGAGATCCTGTCAGTCCCTGGGATTGACGCCGTCTTTGTCGGACCCAATGACCTGCTTGCTTCGATGGGAAAGACACCCCAGATGGAGACCGATGATCCAGAGTTTGTCGATGCACTGACGACGATTCGTACGACAGCGGTCCGTTATGGAGTGGCTCCTGGGTTGCACGTTGCAGACGCCGAGGCAGCCAACCGGAGGATCGATGAAGGTTGGCGGTTTATTGCGATCAGCAGCGAATTGGGACTGATGCAAAGGGCTTCCGGCGAAGTTGTCCAGCGGGTCATCGGCGAAGGCCCGTCGATGCTCGCACGGTACTGAGTTGCTGAAGGTTTTTGGTCAAGAGCGAGGGGCAAAAAATGCGGTATGACGATTCCCAAGTCGAGCATCGGCGCGCTGGCGGAACGATGGATGCCAAGGTGCTGCTCAGTCAAGTACTGCATTTTGCGGTGATGTTTGCGAGCAGCCTGTTGCTGGGCTTGTCTCTATGGCGGGTCTTGAGCAAGGGCCAGGAGCGTCAGGATGATGTGGGCAATATGCTTGCTGTTGTGTCAGTGGGGCTGGGTGTCGCGGCGTGCATCGCTGCGATCATCATCCCGAGGATCTACCGACAGCAGACAGTTCGGCAGATCGCGTCGATGGAAGGGTTGCGCGGCGTTGAAAGAGCGGATGGAGATGCCGGAAAGGAAGAACAGCACAGTCTCGATGAGCAATTGGTCTCCGCGCGAATGATCGAAACCATTCTCACGGGGGCGATCTTGGAGGCTCCATGTGTGCTGACGGTCGTCGGAGCTTTTTTGAATGCGCCTCGATGGATTGTCGTAGTCCCGCTCGTCATGGTGGTGATGATGCTGCTGAAGACCCCGCGTAAACGAGCGATTGACGACTGGTTGCAGCAAACGAAACGGGACATTCGTTCGGGGCTTGCGTAGCGCTCGGGTTTGATAGTCGATTCGCTGACACGCGGAAACTGGCAATGAGTTTTTGCTGATCAGCGATAAAAGTCGATCCACTGAAGCTCGATTCGTTCCGGGTTTCCCTTCAGTAGCTGTGGTGGGATGGAGACGAGAAAGTAGCCGCTTTCGAGCGGTATCGAGCGGCCTTGGGAAGCAACACGAACAACAGTGTAGAACGGGCTGTCACTATCGAGCGGGACCTCTTTTCCTCGTTCCCAGAGAACCACGCGCTGTGAAAAATCGCCACTGCTGGCGACGCACCATTCAACGGCCAGTGCTCGATCGTCGGCTTGCGGTACCTGCACTTTGAACGATTCGAGTCCTTTCAGTTCGAGCCGTACGAGGACTGTCTTCGGCCACTCGAGAGTTTGTCGCCGGATCATGCACCGACCAATCGCCGAACCACTGGGGATCAAGACAGTCGTCTCCGCTTCGCTCACATAGTAGAGCTGTACTTCCGAGGGGGCGGGGACGGATTGAAAACCGAGTTGCTGCGGTGCACATTGCTGTTCGGGTTTGAGGAGCCGGATCCCATCGACTCTTACCGTTCCATATTCTGGGCCGTTGGTGGGAGTGGCCGGACTGTGGGTGGATGACGATGTGTCCGCGTCGTCGCTTGGAATTGGCCGTAGTGAAGGGGAGCTTCTTGATGGTTCCACTGCTTGTCCAGGCTTCTCGGGTTTTGCGTATGTCGTCAGAGCGCCCTGAATGAAGACCCGCTGCTTGCTGAATCTTTCCGCTGCGTGCAGCAGCGCTTCGGAGTGGGCGAGGTCGAGCTGCAAAGAGGCCCCTTCGGTATGAAGCGAGTATCGCACTGCCAGGCCGTCCGGTGCGATCGGTTCCGACGCGAGAATGCCGCAGGCGGAAATGTAAACGATGTCAGCAGAACCTGGATCATGCTCGCATCCCAAGAGCCTTCCTCCGATAAGAAGCGGAACAGAGAAAACGGCAGTCCAGAAGAGTTGCATTGGCCTACACGCCTGATGGTCGATATCGGTTACGAAGAACCGTCCGCAAGAAAACATTTCCTATCGTGACGTGATCATCCATTTTGGGCAATCCACCCAACCCGATACCCCTGGCTCGTAGCGGCTTGCTCTCGTAGAGTAAATCGGAGGTCCGGATGTTTGTTCCATTTCGAATCCGAGGTTATCGGGAGATAGACAGATGGTTGATCTAGAAAGCCCGCCGAAGGCGCGCGACTTCATGCATACGGACGTGCAGACAGTGACCGCAGAGATGACTTTGGATGAGGTGGTCCAGCAACTGCTTAAACACGAACTTTCCAACGCTCCGGTGGTTGCGGGGAAACGGAGTGATGCGTCGCGGCGTCTGATCGGATTCATTTCTGAAAGGGATTGTTTGTCAGCACTGGCGCAGGAGAGTTTCTTTGGTTCCCCTGCGCCTCTACAGACAGCTCAAACGGTGATGCGGGGTTCTCCGGCCTGTGTGACGCCTGACACGGACCTTTTCGCTGTCGCCGCGATTTTCATCAATCACAATTACCGTCATCTGCCCGTGACTGAAAACGGTCACTTGCTGGGCATGGTCAGTCGACGCGATGTGCTCCGAGCCGTGGATGATTACTACCGCAAATATGGGAAGGCGAAATTTAAGGAACGCTTCCACCCCGACACTCATCTGCTGATGTATCACCGTTTCATCAGCCAGTAGACGAAGTTGGCAGTTTTTCTTTTTGTAACGTCCGCGACACCTCGAGACGCTGGCGGGCTAAAATGGCGTTTCGCGGAGCGGCGTCTGGTATTTTCACCCTCATCAGTAAGAGAAAAAATGATCATCCTTTTCGCGTCACGGGTATGCTCGCGAAGAATCGCGCTATCGATCTTTGGGCGAACGTTACCTTTTGGTTGCTGGTTTATTGCGGGTCTGTATTTGCTCATGATGGGTGCGGCGGAAGCAGACGAGCCGCTCGCGGAGCTTCGCAAGAGCATTGTTTTTTACGCATCCTTTGACGGGACCAGCGACGCGCGGATTGCGGAGGGTGATGCCGCGATGTATACGGCCTTGGACTTGAGTCGTGGAGAGGCTAAGCGGGGAATGCATCGAGACAATGTGCAAATTGCGGCTGGGGAAGGGCGATTTGGTGATTGCTTGCGTTTTCAAGGTCGGTCGAAGGAGGTGTTGTTCTATCGCGGCGAGAATCTCGCTTATCGGACGAGGGACTGGTCGGGGACCGTAGCGCTTTGGATGCGTCTGAGCCCCGATCAGGATTTGTTGCCGGGGTACTGTGACCCGATACAGATTACGGAGAAGGGCTGGAATGACGGCGCCTTCTTCATTGACTTCGACAAAACGCTGCCGCGCGATTTTCGTCTTGGCGTCTTTGCGGATTACAAGTTCTGGAATCCGCAGGATATTTCCTGGGATGATCTTCCGGTCGATCAGCGGCCGATGGTTGTCGTCAAGCCTCCGACTTTTTCACGCGACAAGTGGACGCATGTCGCATGGACATTCGAGGGAGTTAACGCAGGAGATGCGAAAGAAGCAAAAGCAACGTTGTTTATCGACGGGGAGCCCCGCGGGGCAGTCGAGCGGCCACTGCAATTTACTTGGAATGTGGAACGGGCAGCGATCATGCTGGGGATTGAGTACATCGGCGATCTCGATGAATTGCTGATCTTCAATCGCCCGCTTGGGCAAGACGAGTTGAAAGAGGTGATGCGTCAGTCTTTTTGAGCACCGTTTGGATTCTCTGAATCGACCCTGCTGCGATCATTTTGGACGCTCGACGGAATGTTGTTTCTTCGCACCTTGGAGAAAGAGGATGCTCGTGCTAACCTTTTTGACTGCAATCAGCCCCTATTTTGAACTCTTTACGAGGGAATAAATAACTGTGAGTTCCTTGACAAGATCGTGGACTTCCGTGCTCGCGAGCGCAATTCCTGTCGTTGCTTTGATGGTTGGCTGTGGAGGCAACGAGAGCGGCAAGGGAGCAACAGGGGGGCCACGGCGGGAGTTTATCAACGTCGGCACCGCTCCGGTTGGGGGTGCTTTTTACACAGTGGGAAGTGCCATTTGTGAGGTGGTCAACGAGCATTCCGGCGATTTGAACTGGCGGGTAAGTGCCGAAGCGACTGGAGGTTCGATGGAGAACATTCGGTTGTTGACTCAAGGCAAGTTGCAGTTCGCAATGTCGAACTCGTCGATCACTTATTTTGCGGTGCGTGGCGAGGCCGGCTGGGAACAGCAGCATGCGACGAGGGGAGTGATCACGCTCTTTCCAAACATCGCGATGTTTGTGACGTTAGAGAGTACCGGTATTCGGACGATTGCGGACCTTAAGGGTAAGCGTGTTTTCCTTGGTCCCGAGGGTGCGGGTTTTGAGTTTTTCGTCAACCCGATTCTCGAGGCTCATGGTATGACTTTGGCAGACATCGAGCCGCGGTATGGGAGTCAGCAAAGCGCTGTTGATTTGCTCGGAGATGGGACCGTCGCCGCAGCGATGATTGGCGGCGGTGTGCCGAACCCAGCCCTTTCCCAGATCGCGCAGGCTAACCAGGTCTTTTTGATACCTTACGACGAGGCAGCGGTCGAAAAACTGACGAGTGCCTATCCTTTTTTCGAGCGTTCGGTGATTCCTGGGGGAACGTACAGTGGAGTCGCCAACGACCAGCCGAGTCTCAATGTTGGCTCGGCTCACTTAATCACCGACAGTAATGTCGACGAGGGGTTGGTCTACGAGTTTACAAAGCGAGTCTACGAGAATCGCGAACAGATTGCGACTCGTCACCGCTCGGCCAAAGAGATGACACCGGAAAATGTGGTCAAGGCAAACGGGACGGAGTTCCATCCAGGAGCGATTCGGTATTTCAAAGAGATTGGAATTTGGCCCGGTGATGGTGCGCAATGAGTAGCGATGATCGCGAACCGGTCGAGCAACCGGTCGAGCAACCGGCCGGCAAAAGTCGGCGAAGCGATCGATGGATTCTTGGGCTCGCCGGAGCAGTTTCGCTGTATGTCCTCCTCGAGGCGAATTTCTCGTATCTCACGCCGCTGAAGCAGCTCGCAGTTTTCGGCAGCTTTGGGATCGTTCTTTGCATCCTCATGTATCCTCTGCGAAGCGGAGTCTTTTCGCGGAATTCGCCCGTCAACTTAGGGAAGGTCGTCGATGGGTTATGTATTGCTCTGGCAATTGGTTGTTGCTTTTATCTTCTTGCCTACGGATCGGAACTGGGTCGGCGAGCTGGACTCTATACGACAGTGGACTTGATTGTTGGGGCAATTGGTGTGGTGCTTGTGCTGGAAGCGACCCGCCGATCGATTGGTTGGGCTTTGCCCATTCTTTCAATTATTTTCATTCTTTATGCGCACCAGAGTGTTGCGCAGCAATTACCGGACTGGTTGTTTCCTCATCGAGGCCAGGATTTTTCCTCGCTCATTGGGCAAACCTATCTGCGTACCGAGGGTGTTTTCGGAACGGCCCTTTCGGTGATGTTCAAGTATGTTTTTTTGTTTGTTCTTTTCGGCGCCTTTTTGGAGGCCAGTGGGGCAACGGGGTACGTCATCGGAATAGCGAATCGCTTTTTTGGGTCTCGCCAGGGGGGGCCCGCGAAGGTTGCGGTCCTCGCAAGCGGTTTGATGGGTTCGCTTTCAGGAAGTGCTGTTGCCAATGCAGCGACGACCGGTACGTTTACGATCCCGCTGATGAAGAGCATCGGGTTCCGCCCGCATATTGCAGCTGGAATCGAAGCGGCTGCCTCTTCGGGAGGTGCCCTCGTTCCGCCCGTGATGGGTGCTGGAGCGTATATGATGCTGGAGATCATCAATCGCAACCCACCAGTCACGTATCTGGAAGTATGCCAGGCCGCGATTATTCCTTCAGCGCTCTATTACCTTTCGATCTTTCTGCTTGTCCATTTTTATGCTCATCGTTTAGCAGTCTCCGGAGAAACGGGATTGCCACGTGGGGAAAGTACCGCGCAAGGGATTCCTGAAAGCTCGCAGGCGGCCACCGCGGCGGAGCTACGGCGAGTCGAACGCCCGCGAGCCGAAGACCTTCCGCTGAGCGGCGAAGATTATTCGCATGCACGGATTTTTCGCTGGGAGGGCTTAATCTTCCTGGCAGCGATCGTGAGCCTCACTTTGTTTATGCTTACCGGCAGCTCGCCATTCCGGGCGGTAACCTATTCGACCGAATTGGTGATGGCTTTGATTCTTCTGAATCCCAAGAGCCCGATCCCGCTTGCATCCCGAGCGGTTGGTTTTGGCATCTGGGGATTGACGACGGCCGCGATTCTTTGGCTCGCCCCGAGAATCAACCCATGGTTTGCTGAGTTGAATCTTGGTTTCGCTTTGCCAAATGAGTGGTATGACGCCTTGATCTTTGGAACTTCAATCACTTTGATCGCTGGGTTGTTGGCTGCGGTGACGCGAAAGATGATTCTCACCGCAGCGCGAACTTGCGGCGTGGGTGGCGTGCCACTGATCATCGCTGCAGCATGTGTCGGAATCATCATTGGTCTTGTTTCGCGGACTGGGATCGGTACGGGAATCCCTGCCGCGATTATTCCACTTGCAGGAAGCAATTTGTTTCTTGCATTGCTAGCGATCATGGGTTGTTCGATCGTGCTCGGAATGGGGCTTCCGTCGGCCGTTTCTTATCTTTTGCTGGCAACAGTGATCGGGCCCGTGTTTGTGGATCCGTCCGTCGGGGTGCCGATCTTGGCTGCGCACATGTTCATTTTCTATTTCGGAATGATGGCCATGGTGACACCTCCTGTGGCGCTAGCCGCATATGCAACCGCGTCAATCGCCGGTGCGGGTGTCATGCAGACGGGTTTTGCGGCATTCCGTTTTTCATTGGTCGGTTTTACCCTTCCATTTATGTTTGTTTACCGACCGGAATTGTGCCTCATGTCTACCGACGGTGGATCGGTCTCTATTCTCAGCGTGTTCCTCGCGGTAGTGGCAGCGGTGGTAGGGATTACTTCGCTCGCTGCGGCGATGGCAGGATTTCTCTTTCATCCGCTCAACCCTTTGCAGCGAGCGATCTTGTTTGTTGCGGCAGCGTGTGCCCTTTATCCGGACCAAGCCAAATATGGCTATTTGCCGTTCTCGCTTGTGGACTTGGCGGGGGCTATTCTCCTGGCCGCAATTGCCTTTTGGAGTTGGACCGGGCGAGCGAATCGAACATTTTATGGAGGAACCACCAAGGGGTGATTCTTATTGGCTTTCGCTGTTCTCGGTCGCACTGCTCTCAGCACCGCTGCTCTCAGCAGAGTCCTTCGGACCGTCTCCGCTTGCTGTAGGTGGCGAGTCGGTACTGGTTTCCGTCTCCGGTGAGGCTCCCTCGGGCTGTGGAATGCCGGACTGATTCCTGATTGGTGGAAGTTCGACGACCACCTTTGGGTTTGTCATTTCGCTGTACAACCTGTCGGCGTAAGCAACGAGGCCGACCGCGGCGTAGACGAGAGCCGAGAGGCTCAGAAACGGGAGCAACCTTGGAGGCTGAGACTGCTGAGGAAGCATGGTCGGTTCGCTCGAACAAGAAAAGAAAGCGACGCTGACGGGGCTCGAACCCGCAACCACCGGATCGACAGTCCGGTACTCTAACCAATTGAGCTACAGCGCCTCAGAGCGATGCTGGATTCAATAGAATTGGCTCCACGCTCGTCGAAATCCGAGTATAGCGGCACTCGTCAGACCCGCAAGGGGCGAAGACGGCGGACATGACTCGAAACGACCCAACAGAGGATCGGTATTTCCGTCGGATGTTCTCTAATTTTTTTAGTGAACCCGAGCCGATGCCCCATCGGCAAGGTACGGTTCTTGAGGAGGGGTGGTTTTCCGATCCTCACTCGAGTCGTCGATCAACATACATGAACATGCATATACTTATCGAGATGTTTCATCGTTGGTGGTATCAGACGAATGTTGAGCTGCTGCAGCTTTGGAATGACTTCGGGCCAGTACACTTCAGTGTGGTATCCTGTTTTGCGGTTTTCCTCGGGTTTCTGCTCTTGAAAGGTCCAGGGGTTCGCTAGCGGGTTGGGATTTCAGGGGTCCGAGTTTGGATTTCGCGAGGAAGCTGCGGGGGTCGCTTGCCGCGTTTGCAGCGATTATCAGGGGGTAAAGTCGAGGAATTCGTACGTTTTGGGTGTTTTTCACGGAGTACGAGTTGCTGGAACCGGGGAGGGTGGTCAGACTGAACCCATCGCTGTTCCGACACGCTTGCCGGTGGAGGCTGAAGCCAATGCCCCTGTTTGAAATCGAGACTTCGGGACACATCGTGATCACTTGGGCGGAGGATGAGGCGGCAGCCCGACAGGTGGTGAGCGATGCCTTCCCCACCGACAATGTCATTCGTATGACAAAGCGGCCGCGAGATACTTGGGTGATCTCCAAGGGTGCGCTTGGTTTGACTTCGCGGCGGCTCGATCCATGCAGTGTTGCCCGAGAGTGTCTTTCGAAGTCCTCGGGGGATAAGATACGCGCCATTCGGCTCTACATGCACGAGACGGGATCCGACTTGGAGCGGGCTCGCAAGGTCATAGAATCGAACATGGTCATGGGGTGGTAGCCTCGCAGCATTCGGAGTGCAAGGCAGGATGGATTTTTGCCGGCGGAGGCATCACGATTTTTCGCGATTTGTGTTGCGAGTGTTTGTTGGTCTGGCGAGTTGTTTGTTCGTCGGGGGATGCCGTCCGAGCAACGATGTGAAGAGTGGAGCGGGGGATGCGGTCTCGCGCTTGGTTTCGTCGAAAGCGATACAGAGTTATCCGGCGGACCGTCCATCAGAGCGGCTTGTTTTGAAGCCGGGGCATTGGATGAGCGTCGCGCAGCGATGGCAGGCCAATGAGGAGGACCTTCGTGGGACATGGGAAGTGTTGCCGCGAGTTGTTCGTGGCGGCGATTCTGCCGCTCTTCCGCGCGAAGGAGTTCCTGGGCAAAGGACCGAGCGTCCTGCGATTCTCCCCCGTGGGCAGTCCAAGGAATTGGTCTCGCGCGTTTTGATCCCGGAGATCGGAGCAGCGGGCGGTTCGGGGCTGATCGAGCTGCAAACACAGCTGTCCGGTCGGACTTTTGGGACCGCCAAGTCGGAAGTGGCGAGCAAGGTCACGATGATGGCTCCGCACGAATATTTCTTCGTTGTTCTGACGACTCGACCGAGTCATTTCTCAGGGTACCAGCTGCAAGACTGGGCGACCCTACCGCAGGCAATTGCGAAGGGTCAGGAGGGGATCATTTACCGCGTGGTCTTCCCTCCGGCAGAAGGCTTCATTCCGCTCCCGGAGACACTTTTCGAATGGACTTCGACCGCATTTCTCCTGTGGGACGACATCGGCCCACAGCAACTGACGATCGAGCAGCGGGCAGCGATTCGTGATTGGCTGCACTGGGGAGGCAAGCTGATCGTCAACGGTGAAAAAGGAGCGACTCAGCTCGAGTCGTCGGAATTTGCGAGGCTCTTGCCACTGGAATCGATCCGCGTGGACGCGATTGATTCGGAGCGTTTGCAAGGGCTGGTGGAGGCATACAGCGTTGGTGGCGATCGAACCGGTGCGCAGGGGCTGGAGTTGTTTGGTGAGGGTGGAGAGCGGCTGGGAGTGGTCGGAAATTTACGGGATACTAGCTTTGAGATTGAGGGGACAGAGGGACTCCTCTGGGAGCGACCATGTGGCCGAGGGTCGGTCCTGATCAGCGGAATCGACTTAGGTTCTTCATGGCTGCAGAAGTGGGGATCGTATGAGAGTTTCATGAATGGAGTTGTCTTGGGAAACGCAGCCCGCCGATACCGAGCGGTGCAAGGGGAGCTTGTGCTGGAGCGTGAGGCGGGGGTGAAGAGTGAGTTGGATTCAAGGTTGAACACGCGTTTTCGTCTCTTTGCGAGGGACGCGGTTTTGGACTTGACTCTCGCAGCAACCAACGAAGGCAACGAAGGCAACGAAGGCAAGGAAGGCAAGGAACTGGAGGAGGTTCGGTTTTGGACTGGCGAAGGGCTCGGTGCGTGGTCGAACCGGAGCGAAGTTGTGCGCTTGGCATTGCAGCGGCTGCGAGAAGAAGCCGGGATCACGATTCCCGATGCGCGCTTTGTGCTTCGATCCTTGGCTGTTTATCTGGTGATCTTGATACCACTGAATTACTTGTTATTTTCGTTCCTCGGACGCCTCGAGTGGGCTTGGTTTTCGATACCGCTGATGGGGCTTGTGGGAGCAGTGTGGATTGCGCGGAGTGCGCAGTTGGATATTGGTTTTGCGAGAAGCATCTCGGAGATCGATGTGCTCGAGGTCCAGCCGCAGTACGATCGAGCGCATGTCAGTCGCTTTGTAGCGATTTACAACTCGCTCAGCACGAATTATCAGGTCCGCTTCAGCGATCGTGATGCAGTCATGAGCCCCCTGGTCGCAATCCGATCGATGGAGGGTACGGGGCCGATCTTTCGCGAGGGTTCTGCCGGCGGTGTCCAGCTCGATAGCATCGCGATTCCATCGAATCAAACGATCACTTTGCGAGCAGAACAGATGCTGGCACTTGGCGGCACACTTGAGCTGCAGGAGCTGAGCGAGGGTTTGACTGCAGGCGAGAAGGAGCTGGTGAATGGCTCAAGTTTTGCTTTCCGTGATTTGGTCCTTGTTCGGCGGCGGTCGCCAGCGGAGTATGAGTATGCGGAGCTCGGGGTCCTTGCGCCGCAACGCTCGGCACGCCTTCGGTGGTCCGCAGCAGCTCCGCGGTTTCGCGAACCGATGCCGATGGGGATGGAGATGATTTTCGATTCACTGGTTCGTCGCGCAGGAATCGCTCCAGGGGAGGTTCGGCTCGTCGCCCGGATGGATACGGAGCTCAAGGGAATGGAGATTGTACCGGAGGTTTCTCAGCGATCGACTCAGGCGGTTGTGATTGCTCATTTTGCGGATCGGGTTCCGCGGAGACCTCGCAAAGATGTCAATTTGCGATCTGATTTCTCCGCCGATCAAGTGCTCGAATCGATTCAACAGGAGCAGCCGCCGGAGCAGGAGCGACGATGATTGAACTCCATGGTTTTGGAAAAGATTATGGTGACTTCACTGCGGTTGAGTCGCTTGATCTGAAAATTGCCGAAGGTGAAATGTTTGGGTTTATCGGTCCCAATGGCGCCGGCAAGAGCACATCGATCCGTTTTTTAGCGACGCTGCTCAAGCCTTCGCGAGGTTTTGGGCTCATCGCTGGGCATCATGTTACCAAGGATCCCATGTCGGTCAGGAGGGTCGTCGGTTACATGCCAGACAACTTTGGTGTCTACGATGGCATGCGGGTCTGGGAGTTTTTAGATTTCTTTGCGGTTGCCTATCGCATCGGTAGGGAGAAGCGAAAGCAGATCATTGGAGAAGTGCTGGAGCTGCTAGACCTTTCGGCGAAGCGAAACGACTATGTGAACGGACTTTCGCGTGGCATGAAACAGCGGTTGTGCTTGGCGAAAACGTTAGTCCACGATCCCCCGGTGCTGATCCTGGATGAGCCGACCAGCGGTCTGGATCCTCGCGCGCGAATCGAGGTCAAAGCACTGCTCAAGGAATTGCGGCGGATGGGGAAGACGATCATGATCAGCAGCCACATTCTCACGGAACTGGCAGACTGCTGCACTTCGATCGGAATCATCGAACGGGGAAAGCTTCTGATGTCGGGTCCGATCGACACGGTCTACCGGCAAATTCGAAGAAATCGACAGGTCGAAATTGCTTTTTTGGAACGCGAAGATGTCGGGCTTTCGGTACTCCGCAGCCTCCCGGCGCTGCGATCGTTGGAAATGGATCGCGGTCGCGTGCTGGCCGAGCTTGAGACGGACGATCAAGGGCTGGCCGACCTGCTCGACCGTTTTCACCAGGAGGGGGTCCGTTTGCGGAGCTTCCACGACAAGGATCCCACGCTCGAGGATGTTTTTATGTCGGTTACCCGGGGACTGGTCGGATGAAGATGCAAATGCCCGGTGCGGCAGTCGCCGAGGAGATCCTCCTCCAAGGGGGAGCAAATGAAGGTGAAGTTTGGTTCGCAAATGGAAGTTGATTGAATTAACATGGGAATTTGGGGATGGGGTGAATGGCTTCGCCCGCAGAGAGTCCCGTGAGCGCTTGTCTTTTAGTCTTCTTTTGAGGTCACTATGTTTTCCGCGCCCCGCATCGTCTCTACTAGAGTATGGAGTTTTTCAGAGTGGGGAACATCTGTCTCGTTATTGCCGCTACTGATGGCGATCGTTGCTTTTTCTGGCGGCAGCGCTTCTGGAGCGGAAGTTGAGACGCTTGTTTCAAGACAGATGACACGATTAGGTTTTGTCGGAGCATGGCAGCGGCAATCCTCGATACCCGGCGGAGCCGAACGGATCACGGGAACCGCGATCGTGGTCGATCCGGAGCGAAAGCGTCAATTTGCAGAAGTGGTTTCTGAGGGGAAAACCCTTGCCCGGATTGCCGCCGATAATCTGAACGCCGCTGGGGAGGCGATTGGCGTGGGCGAGGCCAAGCGATTGGCGACTCTGGAGCAGTATAAGCTGGCACGTCGAGGAGTCACGGCTGAGGTTGTCGAGCGAGAGGTGCCGGAGATTCGTCTCTATGTTGGCGGCCGCGATGGGACGGTGGAAGCGCGGGATGCGGAGACGGGCAGGTTGATTTGGGTCGAGCGTTATGGGAACCCGCGTGTTCCATGTTTGCCAATCGCTGTGAATGCTCGCTATGTAGCGATGGCAAGTGGCCTGGACCTTTATGTGCTCGATGCGCTCACTGGCAAGCAACTGCGGCGGCATCGTTTCGGAGCGGTTCCGCTGCAAGGGCTGGCGATTGTCGGTGATTATGTGATGGCGGTTTGCTCAGGTGGCCATCTCGAAGGGATTTCGCTGAAGTCCCGGGATGCGGAACCGTTTGTGGCGCAGGTGGCAGGGAATCCGATGGCCGATCCGGTATCAGGGATCGGCATTGGGCGGCTGATGTGGCCCACGAGTGCGGGTTTCATTTACGCCGCCGATGGCGAGGGAAGGCCAGGTTTGGCATTCCGCTTTCCTAGTAAAGGACTTGCTTCGTCGCCGCTTGCCGTCGGGCATGGAGGCATCTTTTACACGGCGACGGAAAAGGGGATGGTTTACGCTTTGGATGGAAGCAAATCAGGAAGCGTGAAGTGGCGGGTTTCGCTCGGAGCGCCGATCTACAATTCCCCCGCGATCTTCGATTCGAACTTGTTCTTGATCAGCGTTTATGGTGAGCTCTATTGTCTCGATGCGGCGACTGGGGAACTTCGTTGGCAGCGATCGATGCGGAATGCCGAACGAGTCATCGGAGGAACGGCGTCGACGGTACTGATTAAGACCCGCGACGGTCAGCTCGCAGCGATCGATACGGCGGGTGGTAGTCCGCTCGCGCAGTTTCATGCAGCGAATATCGTCGGTTCACTGACCAATCCGCTTACCGACCGGAGCTATCTGCTCACCTCTTCGGGGACGATCCAGTGCCTTCGCCCCTATGATGCGGAGCTTCCCACTTTGTCCGGACCGTTGGCTGCTGCAGCGGTACCCTCAGGGAGTGATTCCGCGGCTGGTGGCAAAGAACAGCCGGGTGAGACTCCCGAAGCCGCCGGTACTGAGGAGTCGCCTTTTGGCGAGCAAGGAGGTGGCGCGGCGGACCCCTTTGGGGGAAATGCCGATGATCCTTTTGGTGGCGGTCAGGGGAAGAACAATGCGGGAGATGATCCGTTTGGGAATTGAAGTGCTTTCGCGCGATGCCGATTTATCGGGCTCATCGCTACACCCGGGCTCATCGCTACACCCGGGCCTATTGCTACACCCGGGCCTACCGTGACATCTGGGCGTAACAGCACTGAACAGGTCGAACGACGATTCACTTCTCTGGCGGACCCGTTGACCTCTGGGAGGGGATCGCATACATAGCAAGCTGGCGGATTTGTGAACGGCTCGCTTGGTTTTCGGCGTGCGTTGAGCAACCTCCTCGATGCTTCGGAAGTGGCATGCAGAACGTGACTGATATCGTCCCCATACGCAACGCCATCATTAGCGTCAGTGACAAACTTGGATTGTCCGATTTTGCGCTTGGGCTCCATCTTGCCGGAGTTCGTATTTTCAGCACTGGCGGAACTGCTGAAAACCTTCGTAGTAACGGTATTCCAGTCGAAGATATTGCAAACTATACCGGCTTTCCGGAGTTGATGAGCGGTCGGCTCAAGACGCTGCATCCTAAAGTCTTTGGTGGTATCCTTGCGCGGCGAACTTCTGCCGATGACATGGATGCCGTCGATGAGCATGAGATGTTTTTGTTTGATTTGGTTGTTGTCAATCTCTATCCTTTCGAGGCAACGGTCGCCCGTGGAGGGGTGGGTGTGGAGCAGGCGATCGAGCAGATCGATATTGGTGGTCCAAGCTTGATTCGTGCGGCGGCAAAGAACCATATCCATGTCGCTGTCGCGACTAGTCCAGAACAATATTCGGAGATTCTTCGCCAGCTCGAATGGCAAGGCGGAACACAGCTTGCACTTCGCCAGCACCTTGCTTGCGAGGCTTTTGATCATACATCCACGTATGACCGAGCGATTGCGAGATATCTCCGCGGAGAAACGGTTTCCTCCGAATTTCCCGCAAACATCCACCTCACGTTGCGGAGAAAAATGCAGCTCCGCTATGGAGAAAATCCGCATCAGAAAGCGGCTCTTTATGTGGACCCGACAGATCGTTCGGCAAGTATCGTCAGTGCGCGGCAAATCGCAGGAAAGGAACTCTCCTATAACAATTTGCTCGACCTTGACGCAGCCTTGCGCATCGTCGCGAGTTTCTCCCAGCCAGCAGCCGCCGTGATCAAGCACAATAATCCTTGTGGAGCCGCAACAGCCGAGCGTCTTTCTCGGGCGTGCCAGAAAGCGCTTGATGGAGATCCGTTGAGCGCTTTTGGGGGAGTCCTGGGGTTCAATCGTACCGTCGATCGTGCAACGGCTGAAGTGCTCAGTCATCCGGGGCTGTTTATCGAAGCGATCGTTGCTCCGGACTTTGAGGCTGGCGCGGTTGGCATCTTGACCACCAAGCCGCGTTGGCGAGAAAATGTGCGTTTGATGCAGGTCGGCCAGCTCGATGAATTCGGCTCGATGGTTGATCGTAGATTTATCTCCGGCGGAATGCTGGTTCAGGAAGCGGATCGGCTCTTACCTGCTCCGCTGCAGTGGAAAACGGTGACCGATACCGACGTGGCCGACGCCCTCTGGGATGATGTGGCTTTTGCTTGGGAGATGGTTCGACACGTCAAAAGCAACGCGATTGTTTTAGCGAAAGATTGTTCGGTGATTGGTGTCGGAGCGGGGCAGATGAGTCGCATTGACAGCGTCGAAATCGCGATCGAAAAGGCGGGCGAGCGGGCGAGCGGCAGCGTCCTTGCCTCGGACGCTTTTTTCCCCTTCGCAGATTCCATTGCTGCCGCCGCTCAGGCAGGGATTTTGGCAATCATTCAGCCGGGGGGCTCGCGACGCGATGCCGAAGTGATTGCGGCATGCAATCAGCACCGCATACCCATGATTCTCACCGGTCGAAGACACTTTAAGCACTAATGACCCCTCCGACGATTCTGGACAAAATCCTCAGTGCCAAGCGCGCCGAGGTCGCTGCGGCCAAGAGCAAAATCCCGCTCATCCAGTGGCAGCACCGAGTCGATTCGGCTCCTGGTGGAAGAGGTTTTCTGTCCGCTCTGCTCTCTGCTCCTCCGCCACTCGGGTTGATTGCCGAGGTCAAACGAGCGAGTCCTTCGGCCGGGGTGATTCGAAGCGATTTTGATCCATTACAAATCGCGCTTGCTTACCAGCAAGGTGGAGCGACTTGCCTGAGCGTATTGACGGATGAGCATTTTTTTCAGGGGAGCCTGGATTATCTGAGCGAGATCCGCCAGCACCTCGACATCCCCTTGCTCAGGAAAGACTTCATCATCGATCCTTACCAGGTCTGGGAGGCGCGAGGATCAGGCGCCGACTGTATTCTGCTGATTGCCGAGTGTCTCCACGTCGATGAACTCATGGAACTTTATCGGCTCAGCCAATCCTTGGGGATGGATACTTTGATTGAAGTGCATGACCAGGAGCATCTACCCGCTGTGGTTGCCACCGGCTGTCCGCTTATTGGGATCAATAATCGTGATTTGCGAACATTCGCGACCGATCTCGAGCACTCGGTTCGCCTCCGCGCCGCGATCCCTGAGGATCGTTTGGTTGTCGCAGAAAGTGGGATTCGCTCGCATGACGATCTGCAGTTTCTGGCTCGTGCTGGGATTCGTGCGGTCCTGGTGGGAGAGTCTTTGATGCGGGAACCAGATATTCAACAGGCAGTTCAGCGACTATTGCACGGGGGAGAGCAGCTCGGATGAGAAAAATACGTGTCGGTATTCTTGGTGCAACCGGATATACAGCGAGTGAATCGATTCGTCTTCTGCTGAGCCATCCGAATGTTGAGATCGCAATTGCTACCAGCCGGCAGGAGGCTGGTCAGCCTATCGCGCAGGTTCATCCGCAATTCGCCGGGAGGCTTGATCTGAAGGTGTCTCAGCCAGAGCCGGGAGCGATTGCGGCCGGTTGTGACGTCGCGTTTTCTTGCTTACCTCACGGCGCTTCTGCGGAGACGGTCAAGGCGATCGTGGAAGCGGGTTGTCGAGTGATCGATTTTAGCGCCGATTTCCGGCTTGGAACACTCGATCTGTACCAGCAGTGGTACGAGCCGCATCATCCTTGGGGGGAGATGCTAGGGAAGGTTCCATACGGGCTCCCCGAGTTGTTCGAGAAAGAGATTGTCGGTGCGCCGGTGGTGGCAAATCCAGGTTGCTATCCAACTTCAGCAATCCTTCCATTAGCCCCCCTGATCGCCGCGGAGGCGATTTTTTCGGAGGGAATTATCGTCGATTCGAAAAGTGGTGTTAGTGGTGCGGGTCGAACTCCGAAGCTCGGGTCGCTCTACTGCGAAGCCAATGAGTCGATTGCTGCATATGGTGTCGGCAATCATCGCCATCAACCCGAGATCGTCGATATCGTCGGGCGATATACCGGATGCACGTTAGATTGCGTCTTTACTCCCCACCTGACACCGATGGATCGAGGAATCTTGTCGACGATCTACGTTCGTTCTCGAGGAGCTTCTGTGGCGGAGATGATGCATGTGTTGAGGCAGCAGTATCAGTCGGCGCCTTTTGTGCATGTCGTGGATCATCTTCCTGCGACGAAATTTGTTGCTGGGACAAATCATGTGCAAATCACAGCACGACAAGCAGGGGACTGGGTGATTCTCCTCGCGGTAATTGATAATCTGGTCAAAGGCGCGGCCGGAGCTGCGATTCAAAATCTGAATTGCATGTTTGGCCTCGATCAACGGCTTGGCCTTGGGGGGTGATTTCAGTGGATTCCATCGACAGCGATCGTCAATCCGAGTACGTGGAGGTGATGCCTGCGTTGACCGGTCGTATCGCGGCGACACAGAGTGGGTTCTGTTTCAGAGAAGTTCTCGAAAAATCGCCTCGATGGAGCTGGATCATTGCCATCGTGGTATTGCTCGGATCGGCGATGATCTACTTAATCGTGTCGATTGCGTCAGCAATGGTCGCGATGCTGATTTCCAGTGGCTCTGGCGACGAGTCGGGGTCTTTGATCTCGACGCAGTCGGTCGGGAGGATGATGCGAGACCGCAGTGGTTTCGCACTGACGCTGCTCATACCCCAGCTCTCGCTGCTCATTCTCCCCGTTTTCGCGACACTCCTTGCTCCGCAGGCGTTCCTTTCACGGTTGATGCTCAGACGGGGGCATTGGCCCTTGTGGGGGTGGATCGCTGCAATCGGAGCGACCCCGCTGATTGCGCTCAGCTCGTCGATCGTACTGGGGCTTTTTCAGTCCGAAAGTGAGCAACTGACGTTGCTGACGGAGGTGTTTCGCTTCCATGCGACCAGCGGATTTCTGGTTCCACTGATTTTGCTTGTCGGACTTACGCCGGCGATTTGCGAAGAGATTCTCTTTCGCGGCTTCCTGCAACCGTTATTGATTCGTCTGACTCGTCCTGGATGGGGTATTCTTTTCTCGGCGATGGCATTTGCACTGTTTCACCTTGATCCAGTTCACGTCGTCGGCGTGTTTCCTTTGGGATTATGGCTAGGATACCTGAGTTACCAGAGTGGTTCGTTGATACCTGCGATGCTTGCTCATCTGTGCAATAACGTTTTGTCGATCCTCTTGGTGATGGACGAAGGAGCGGGAGTCCTTGATCTTCCGAGTGTGCTGGAGACGATCAGCATTGTGTTGAGCGGAATTCTCGGTCTGGCCGGGGTGGCCTACCTCAATCGTACAACGACAACCTCGAGCTAAGAGCCTATCCGAAAAGGGGTCTGACCCTCTCCGGCAAGGCCGACCCTCTCCGGCAAGGTCTGACCCTCTCCGGCACGGCCCAAAAATCAATAAAATCGACTTACCTCCAAAGGGTCAGACCTCTTTCCGGATAGGCTCCAAGATGACTCACGTTTATCTCTGCGGTTTACGTGGAACAGGAAAAACATCGGTTGCCGAGGAACTGGGCTGTTTGCTGCATCGACCGTCGTATGACCTGGATGCTGAGATTCAGAAAATCTCCCAGAAGTCGGTGGCCCAGATTTTTTCAGAAGGCGGTGAGGAAGCTTTTCGCGACATCGAATCGCAGGTGCTTGCCGCGGTGGCAGAATATCCGTCCGGAGTTATCTCGCTCGGGGGTGGCGCGGTTCTCCGGCTACGGAATCGCGAAATCATTCGGAGAAGCGGTCATTGTGTTTACTTACATGCCCTGCCAGCAACTATTTTGGATCGCCTCTCAAGCGATCCAAAATCGATTTCGCAGCGTCCGAGGTTAACGACTCTTTCGCCCATCGACGAGATTGAATTTCTCCTCAAAGAGCGGCAAGGGTTCTATCGAGAGGTTGCGGAATTTGAGGTCACCACGGATGACTGTTCTGTTTCCGTAGTTGCCCAGCGCATTGCCCGTTGGCTTGGCCAGGGCGACGATTGATCGCTCGATTCCAAGGGCTCTAAGCCGCAGCTGATTGAGATTTCGGTAGCTTCGAGGGGGGCTCGCGCCATCGGCGATGAACCCACCAGTACTGGTCGGGGGCGCGAGCGATGATGTCGCCCAGTCGTGCGTTGTACCACTGGGTCAGTTGACGAACGCCTTGGCACCGTGGATCGTTTTCTCGAGGGTCCGCAATTCCCTCACACCCAAGGATGAAACTCATCGGTTGCGTCGCACGGAGTGTATATCCGACGGCCATCGGCGCATCTGCAGTCAAGGTAAAGAGTGCTAAACCCTTATGACAACTCGCCAGAGAGCCGAGAAATGGGGTCCAGCAACCCTTCGAGCCTGCATGCTGGTCCGCGAGCAGCGAGAGTGTTCCACCTGTCGCCAGGTGACGATCCACTTCGGCAGCACAACCATGTTTGTCCAGCAAACGCTGCCCTTTCGCTTCGCGAAACTGGCAGACATATCGATGCAGGAAAGGATTATCGAGCGGACGAGCGATTGTTACGGTGTTGATCCCCATCAATCCAGTCACGTAACCGCCGATTTCGAAATTTCCCACATGGCCGGTTACAAGCACGGTCGCACGCCGCGAAAGAAGTTGCCGAAGAAACTCCTGGACATCGAGAAAATCGATGTGATTTTTCCAGTTACAGCGATGCAGCCTTCGAGGTGCCCAAGCGATTTCGCACACCATCAGGATCAGGTGGTACCACATTTGATACGTGAGTGCCTGCCGCTGCTCTGCCGTAGCCCCGGGAAAGATTCGCTGTAAATTTTCCTCGAGCGTTCCTCCGCGAATCCGAATCACATGGGTCAAGAGCCACGCGACCCATCGGCAAAATGGAATGACTTTGGTTTCGGGGAAAACTTGGATTGTTCCGACGAGAAAGCGAACGATCCCGTAGACCCCGTAGTCGACAGTCGTTTTCAACCACTGAGGCATCTTGCCACTGGAGCCAAGGAGAGGCGAATCCCTCCCAATCCCCACAGGAGAGACGACCATGGGGGTTGTAGCAATTGCGGCCGGACAGGGTCAAGACGATCGCAGGGCTGAAACTCTGCGAGCAAATCCGATAACACGGCGGCCAACCCGAGGACAAGGCGGCCAACCCGAGGACAAGGCGGATCGAAACTCACGAGCTTCCCGCGGGGACACCGCTGCCGAGCTGGGCAAGAACCTGCAGAACTCCGTTCAGGTGCGCCATTCGAGGGCCAAAACGATCGACGAATTCATTGAGGACGAATTCACCGTCGAGCAGATGATCCGCGTTGTCGACGATTTCCTCGGTCATGGTCTCAAGGAACTGGGTTTGGACGCGGCTGAGCGTCTCGGCTGCTTTCCGGCACGCTTTCGAAAGTCGTGGATTTGCCTCTTTCCACTGCTGCAACTCAGACACCCGCTGCTTCTGCGGATTGGATGCGTTTTCGATCAATTCCTGCAACAATTTATTCTGCCGTGCCTGGCCAATCACCATTTCTCGAAGGAGGGCGATGATGATCGCGTTGTCATTATGGCCGCAACCCGAGGAAGAGGGTTCTGCGGTGACATCAATACGAAAAACTGGAGAAACATGGATCGGTTCTTGGGACATCGCCAGACGCACCCCTGTCAAGCAGAGCAGTAATTCATTTGAAAGTGGCAGAAGTGCAGTATAACCACGACCAAAATCGGATGTCCACGATTCGGCGCCTATTCCAGAAATTCCGCAAAAATCCCTTCCTGCGCATCCCGCGTGAGCTGTGTAGGTTACCAGGGATGCTCGAGGAGGTGTGTTAAAGTTAGCGAAGTGAAACGGCCGAAACTGAGCGATGCAGGTCAGCTCAAAACAGTTCCCTTGGTCGTTCGCATCCCACCCTCCCGCTCCCCGCACATTCGACCGTCAGGCATGCCGCAATCGCATCTTGCTGTTCCAGCTGTAGGTTTTCTGACGGTTGCTCAGTCAGACTCGCTTGGTTGGACCGGGGGCTATCTCCTGCTCAACTCGCAGGGACGACCTCTTGAATTTCACTGCACGCTTCCGGTTCGTCCCTCGCGAGCGCACGAGATACTTTACGGACGGACCTTTCGCTCGCATTTGATCCAGGACGTTCTCGCGCCTCCACTGCTCCGTCAGGGTAAGACTCCGCCGCTGCTGCTGTGTACCGACTTGGAAGAATTGCTGGGGTTTGAAGGAGCGGGCATCGAGATTCCTGTCGGCCAGATTCTCGATGGTTCGAGCCTGCAAGCGACTTGCGATCAGGCCTGTGCGGTACCGCTGCCGAGCGCGGGGTTTCTCCGCGTCTTCCCTGGGCGGGAAGACCAGGTCCGCAGCATCATCGATCAGTTTCGGGATCTTGTTGACTGGTCGGAACCGCTCATGCGGATTCGCGAGGCGATCCGCGAGGCTCAAAGCCATGCGGTTTTGCGTGCGGCATAGAGCCTCTCCGAAAAGGGGTTGCTCGGTCCGGTTGCGTCGGTGGAATTGAGGAGATGGAATTTGGAAACCGAGGGAGAGTGCGGCGCGGAACGAACCAACCAAAGTGTCCAGGCGGTGGCGGGAGGACATGATGGGAATTTATTGAGTCCTCCACTTGCGGTGGGGGTTGCGTTTTCGTGGCTGGGGAAGACGTGTGAGCGAACCACGCCGACGGTCCAAGAAGTGGTTTTCCAAGCTTCGCCTCCTCGTGTCTTGCCGGTGAGCCTCGCGCCGCTCCAGGTCAAAACGGTTGGTTTTCAATTTCCGGAGTCACCGAGCTGGCGGGTCAAAAAAGCATCTCCAGCGTCTGCTTCGGAGATTGCAGAGGCCGCTTCGGGGAATCGCTTGGGGAGCGTCGATACTGGCGTTCGTTGCTCTGCTATGGCGAGTGAGCCGAGCGGGGCGATTTCAGAACAATCGCTACCGAAACGCTTGACGCGAATCCGCCCGCCGCAGGAAGTGGTTAAACTGCAAGATCGTTTGTACTTTCTCTTACAACCGCCGCTGGAGCACATGGTGGGAATGGGGGAATTGACATTCCCCGTCACCCCCTTTGCCCACCAATTCGATGGGATTGCTTTCCTCTTTCCGCGATACGCTGCGATCTTGGCCGACGAAATGGGGTTGGGAAAGACGATGCAGGCGATCACGGCGATGCGAATGTTGCTGTGCAGCGGAGAAATTCGCAACATCCTGCTCGTTTGTCCCAAACCACTGGTGAGTAATTGGCAGCGAGAGCTCCGTGTTTGGGCACCCGAGATTCCGATTGCAGTGATCGAAGGAGACTCGCTGCGAAGGCAGTGGTTGTGGCGAAATCCTGCAGCACCTATCAAAATCGCGAATTATGAGTTGCTGATGCGAGATCGCGAGTTACTGAATTCGGGAGAGATCCATTTCGACCTCGTGACGCTCGATGAAGCCCAGCGGATCAAAAACCGCAATAGTGCGACGAGCGAGATCGTGCGTGGTATTCCGCGAACGCGTTCCTGGGCCTTAACTGGCACGCCCATTGAGAATTCTCCTGAGGACCTTGTGGGGATCTTTGAGTTCCTTTCGCCTGGCTTTCTTTCCAGTGAAATGAATCTCCGTTCGATCGCGCAGGCCGCCGGGGACTACATTCTCCGCCGGACGAAAGACAAGGTTCTCAAAGACATGCCACCGAAAATGTTTCGCGATGCGGAAATTGAGCTTACGGCGGAACAGTGGGCCAGTTACCAGATGGCGGAAAAAGAGGGAATTGTCCAGCTTCGTGAACTGGAAGAGGAACTCACGATTCAGCATGTTTTTGAGCTTGTTTTACGCCTCAAGCAAATTTGCAACTTTGATCCAGCGACCGGGGCAAGTAGTAAACTAGAGCGGCTCGTGGCGGATATGGAGGAAATCGCAGCCAGTGGGCAGAAAGCGATTGTGTTCAGTCAGTGGGTCAGCAGCCTGCAGCAGATTCGACCCGCGCTGGAGCCCTTTCAACCGGTCGAGTATCACGGCCGTATCCCCCAGCACCGACGAGACCAGGTCATCGATCGGTTTCGGGACGATCCAGACTGCCATGTGATTTTGATGAGCTATGGAGCGGGGAGCGTCGGCCTGAATTTACAGTTCAGCCAGTATGTGTTCCTGTTTGATCGCTGGTGGAATCCTGCTGTCGAAGATCAGGCAATCAATCGCGCCCATCGGATTGGAGCGACCGGCCCTGTGACGATCACACGCATGCTGGCCGCAAATACGATTGAGCAAAGAATCGCTGAGGTTCTTGAGTCGAAGAGGCAGATGTTCGAAGCGATTTTCTCTGCGGCCCAGGTGGGACCAGCGGGCGGTTTGACTCGCGATGAGATCTTTGGACTCTTCAATCTGCGTACCCCTCAGGGACCGATCAGTAGCAGCGCGGCGTGAGTGTCTCTCCGAAAAGGGGTTTGACCCTCTCCGGCAAGGCCCAATAACCAATGAAATCGATTGCCTCGAAAGGGTCAGACCCCTTTTCGGAGAGGCTCTGAGCGAAATCGTTAAAGAAATCTTGACCCGAGCCTTTTTGGGAATTAGGAGTAAAATAGAGGCGGGAAGGTAGACCCCTGATTCCTTGATTTGCGACCCGCAGACGGAGGTCGTCGTGTCTGATTCAACGCCTGGAGATCTGCAACCCTGCAAACGAACTTCCCTGGAGCGTTTTCTTGCAGGGCTTTCGGAATCTGTTTTCCTTGGCAAGCTGGGGATCGCGGATGTCCAGCTTGTCGATTATCTGAGCGATTTGCTGCTCAGGTTTGTCAGGCTCGATGCGATTCCTCGTGTGAGGCGTTCGTCCGGCGAACCGGTCACAGAGGTTTACAGCATGCTCTTAGAGGCACAAAAAAGGATTGGATTAGCCAAGCGAGAAGTCCATCGGCATATTGGCGACTTTACTCTCTTTTGGTCGGGTGTCTATCCGGAAAGCCTTCGACGTGTTCGCGGTCAAGTCGCAGTGGACGGTTTTCAGGACTACTGCACTCAAGGAAAGCGGGCTTATGCAATTGCAGCGGAAATCGAGGGGGGGCAGGAACGACCGCCGCGCGAATTGCTGCAACAGTTGAGCGACCAGTTTGATCTGTGTGCGTATGGACTGCGCGAGATTCGCCGGGGCTGGGAAGAGGATCGCGATGATCATCAGCGGCTTCTGCTCTCCTGAGCCGAGAGTTTACATCGTTCGTTGACGGCAGCGACCAGCGATTCTTACAATCATCGGGTGTTCACTCCGTACCTAGGAAGGATATACCGATGCCGCAGTCTTCTTCGGGTCACCTCGACCACGTCCTCCACGAAGAGCGTCTCTTTCCCCCACCCGCATCTTTCACCGAGAAGGCGGTCATCAGTTCCCAGGCCCAGTATGAGCAATTATGCCAGGAGTCGATTGCGGATCGGGATGGTTTTTGGCGGCGGGAGGCCCTCGAGCATTTGCACTGGTTTGAACCGTTCACCACCGTCTGCAAATGGGACCCCCCAAATGCGCAGTGGTTTGTCGGGGGGAAAACAAATGCAAGCTTTAACTGTCTGGACCGTCAAATCGATGCGGGGTTTGGAGAGAAGCTGGCAATTGTTTGGGAGGGTGAGCCAGGGGACAAGCGGCAATTGACCTATCGCCAGCTGCGGCAGGAGGTTTGTCGTCTGGCCGCGGCGCTGAGCGAGCTGGGAATTCGGCAAGGGGATGTTGTCAGTCTTTATATGCCGATGACACCGGAGCTTGTGATTGCGATGCTCGCGTGTGCGCGAATTGGCGCCGTGCACTCCGTCATCTTCGCGGGATTCAGTGCCGAAGCGATCGCCGATCGCAATAACGACGCCAAGGCGAAACTGATGATCACGGCCAATGGTCTTTACCGTCGAGGAAAGGTCTTGCCGTTGAAGGTGACGGTCGATGAAGCATTGCGAAAGTCGCCGACAGTCGAGCATGTTCTGGTGGTGCGGAGGATTGAAGAACAGCCTACCCCAATGCAGGAGGGTCGAGATCGATGGTGGCATGAGATTGTCGACCCGCAAGACGATCCTTTTCCCGCGGTTCCTCTGGACAGCGAGACGACGCTTTTCATCCTTTACACTTCGGGGAGTACCGGGAAGCCAAAAGGGATTCGTCATTCGACCGCCGGGTACCAGCTGTGGGCAAAGCGAACATTTCAGTGGGTCTTTGACCATCGCCCCGAGGATATCTACTGGTGCACTGCTGATTGTGGATGGATCACGGGACATAGTTATGTCGTCTATGGTCCCCTCGCGTCCGGAGCTACATGCCTGCTGTACGAAGGAGCTCCGAATCATCCAGCCCCAGATCGTTTTTGGGACTTGATCGAGCGTTACAAAGTGTCGATTCTCTACACTGCTCCAACGGCCATACGAGCTTTCATCAGCTGGGGAGATGAATACGTCGATCGGCATGATCTGACTTCCCTACGCTTGCTCGGTTCTGTCGGTGAAGGAATCAACCCTGAAGCATGGATGTGGTATCACGAGAAGATCGGTGGAGGCAGATGTCCGATCGTCGATACTTGGTGGCAGACGGAAACGGGAGGGATCATGATGAGTCCGCTCCCGGGCATCACATCCACAAAACCAGGTTCCTGTACGCGTCCGTTGCCGGGTGTTGTACCGGCAGTGGTCGACGAGTCAGGAAGGGAGATGGAGATCGATGAAGGAGGGATGTTGTGTATCGCACAACCATGGCCGGGGATGCTGCGCGGTATTTGGGGAGATGAAAGCCGATATGTCCAGCAGTACTGGTCAACAGTCCCGGGAATGTACCTGACCGGCGATAACGCTCGCCGCGATACCGACGGATATTACTGGATCATGGGGCGAATTGATGATGTGATCAACGTCGCCGGCCATCGCCTCAGCACGATTGAAGTCGAGAGTGCGCTGGTCAGCCATCCGGCGGTCTGTGAAGCAGCGGTGGTCGGGCGTCCGCATCCAATCAAGGGACAGGGGATTGCTGCTTTTGTCACCATCCGTGGAACGGAAGCTTCGGCTGCCCTCGGTGAAGAGCTGCGTCAGCATGTGCGAAAAGAAATCGGTGCGCTGGCACAACCTGACGATGTGCGTTTTACGACGAGTCTTCCGAAAACGCGGAGCGGTAAGATCATGCGCCGTCTGCTCCGTGATATCGCGGCCGGCAAAGAGACCACCGGCGACACCTCAACGCTCGAGGATTTGAGCGTGCTTGCTCGGCTACGTACCGAGGAAGACTGAGAGCTCAATCGAAAAGGGGTCGGACCCTTCCTAAGGGTCAGGCCGTTTTTCGGAGAGGCTTTATCACCGCGGCCACTACGGGGTATCGTGAAACCACTGGATGAAATGGTCCAGTGCTCGATGCCACAGCGAACGCGAGTCACCAATAAACATGACTCCTTGCTGACCTGCATAGACGCCTTGGGATGTTTCGGCGTCGAGCTCGAAGGTGCTTTGGCTTCTTGGCAGACTCGTGCGAGGTGACTCTCGCTCGGCTGAATCCGACGTCAGCACTACGGGCAGAGGGCCGCCAGCGGAAGCTGATAGCGCTGGGTGCGGAATCACGTCGCTCATGCGAGGTTTCGGTAACGCAGGAATCGCTTGGATCCAGAGACCCCCGCGGAGCCGGACATCGCTTGCTCGAGCCCCTTGGACCGCGACGTCATAGGACTCGAGGTCTGCGGCTGCAATCGAAGCGAGGATCTCCTTCTGCTCTTCGCGGGCGACGCTCAGCAAAACACCCCCCCTCGGGATAAACCGGTGCAAGAGATTCTCAACCAAGGGGGAGACCACTGTTCCATCTCGGATCGCGCGCACTTGAAGGGCGGCGATCTGGCGGTCGAGCTCCGCCAATTGCTTGGCCAGCGACATCAGGCGTTGTCGCTCCGCAGCGATCATTGCTTGGTTTTTTTGATGACCGAGTTGACCAATTCGCGTTTCGACAGCCGCGCTCTCGAGCACGACCTGTTCCCGCCGTACACGGAGTTCGGGATCATCCATTTCGACAAGCAGATCACCCTCTCGGACTTCCTGTCCAAGTCGTACATGGACTGCCTTGACGAACCCATCCACAGCGGAACGAGCAAGTTGAGGATCATGATACTGAATGACTACCGGAACCGTCCGGCCCAGCGGAGATGGAATACTCCCGGCTGCTCCGATTAAAAATGCCGTGAGGGTCGTGAGCACGATCAATCGCGGACGAACAGTACTCCAGTCCTCTGCGGCCTGAAGGCTATGAAGCCATATGACAAGTGGGGCAACGACCCAAAGAATCACTGCCGCCAGTGCGAGCAGCATGCCGAAACCCTGAGCGAAATAGGTAGCGGCGACGATCATCCCGGACATCCAAATGACTTGCATGCAGATGGAACAGACAGCATGCAGAGATGCGACCCAAGTCCGCCACGGATCGAGAAAACTTTTTGGAGAAGCTCTACCCAGGAAGATACATTCGAGCCAACCACCAAGCAGACGCCGACCATGCATTCGCAGGTTTGGGATCGAGAGGAGATCCCCAAATGCATAGTAGCCGTCAAGCCGAAGGAATGGGTTGGCATTGACGAGGATCGTTCCGGGACCGGCAATCAATGCGACTTGCAGCGCGAAATGCTGCAATTGCTCGTTGGGGACAAACCACGCAAACCAAATCGCGCATGAAGCGAGAAGCAGTTCGACATAAATCCCCGCTAAGGTAATCACCATGCGGTCTTTTCGTTGTCGCAGCTTCCATGCGTCGGTAACGTCGACAAAGAAAACCGGTGCGAGCATAAAAAAGAGGATTCCAGCTTCACCTACCTCGACGCCAAGGCGTTTTGCCGCTGTTGCATGCCCGAGTTCATGAGCTAATTTGACTCCCCACCAAATAGCGAACATTAAAGGCCATGTTTGTGGTGCAAGCAGTTGCTGGAGGCTGTGATCGAAGTCGATCCGATGACTCCAGAAGAGCATCAGAGCCGAGATCGTGCTGAGCGTCCAGAGAAGCAATCCAGCGCGAGAAAAGAGCCAGCCGCCATAGCGGGAGCCAATCGATGCGAGTGTGTCCGCATGGAACAGCGGAAGCCGTGGACAGACGAGAAATCCCAAGCCACGAGTGAGTGCGCTTGCTGGAAAGATCGGGGTACCGCGAGCATTTGGGCCGTGCTTTTCGTTTCCCACGACCGGCGCATTCTGAGGAGCGGAACTAGCGAGCTGGACAAGCTTCAGTCGTAATAGACTCTGGACAAAAAGGAGAATCTCCTTTTCGGTCCATTCGATCCCTAAGGTTGCCAACTGATTGAGAACTTCGCTCGGACTCAGGCCGCTGGCGAGTAACTGGAAGACCTCATATTCAAAGGGACCAAAGTGAAAATACTTTGCTTGCTGTGGATCGTAGCACACGTAGGTCGTTGCGCCGCCAGTTGCACTGGGTGTAAATGACAGGTGCGACGCTGTCTGGAAACGCAACGAGCTGTTTGCTGGGGAGGTAGCTTCCTGTTTCCAGGCTTCCATGACTACCATCCGATCAGGGAGAGAGCCGATTCCTGGATCGGACGGATCCATGAAGCGAGCAATGGGCGGCGCTTTCCGTAGATCACGGCAGTGCCCTTCATTCCAGGACGGATCCAGTGATCGCTGTTGCTCAAATCCCAGTGGGCCACGAAGCAGTTGCGATCTTCGCGAATCTCCGCCTCTGGGTAGATCCGCTCCACCTGACCATCGAGTGCACGCAGAGTGGCGCTATCAAGTCGTGCACGAACGTCGCTCCCAGCAGCAATTAAGTGAATCTCGGTCTCAGGGATTTCAAGCTCCAATCGTATTCGATCGAGACCCGCGATTTCGAGGAGCGGATCTCCGAGCTTGAATGGGTTTCCCACCGCGCTCCGCAGGTCGCCGCTGATGATTACCCCGTTCATGGGGCTATGGATTTCGAGCTGTGCCAGACGCTCCTCAATCAATTGAATCTTATATTGCAGTTGCTTCTCTTCGAGTTCCGCGAGCTGAGCATCGGCCATCTGTCCGGCGGCCATGGCGATACTCTGCTTTTTCGCGGCATGCCCCAGATCGGCGCGGAGCGATTCAAGTTCAAGAAGAAACGGCCGACCGTCTAAGCGGATCAGCACATCCCCAGCGCGCACTTCATCCCCAGGAGCGACGACGCATTCCAGGAGGGTTGCTTCAAATGGGGCTAGGAGAACACGCTCTCCGACCGGCCGGACAATCGTTTTACAGGTGACGCGATAGGGGGCTGGAATAAGACCTAAGGAGATCAGAAAAACCACACTTGCCCCAGCGACGAGCAAGCCCCGTCGTGTTCCTTCGGAGATTCGCAGGAGGGAGCGTCTTCGCGGCCGGCTGAGGATGATTGCTCCGATGGGCCGGGCGGAACCAAGTGCTTGGCTTAGCAGGTGGATTTCAGCCGGTTTTCCATGCATCCATAGCAAACAACGAGCCGCTCCGTTTCCGCCTAGAGGAATCCAGCTCTCGTCCATGGATTCATGGAGTGGTTCTTCCTGCACCGAGAGCGAATGCCACTGCTCAGCGGCACGACGCCAAAGGTAGCTACCCTTTCTGACTCGACCAAGCCGGCGGTCCCAGCATTCGCGCAGCCTCTCCTCACCCCACACAACACGGATCCCGCTCTGGGGACAGAGCTCCCCAGCCCAGCGAAGCAAGGCCTCGATCGCTTCGCGAAGGGTCGGTGCGAGCGCGAGGGACTCAAGCAAAAGCCCCTTGTCCACAGGCTCCGAAGTGACTTGGGTTGTGCGCGACGATTGGGGTATATCCGCAGGTGGAGACAGTCGCGGCGTGAGGTCCCCGATGCGGCCGCCGGTCAGAGTGCCGAGCGTGGAATCCACATCGAAGGACATCAGAATCCTCGCTCGCGATAGAGAAGCCGAGCAGAACTCGATTGGGGCTTTGTTGGAAGCGTGGCATAGCACTGATCGCCCGCCAGGAAAGCACTATCGGTGTTTGCAAATTGAGCAGATACCAAAAACACACTACTACCGCTTTCAAGTGCGGGTGCTATCCACACAATCTCTGCCGTGGCAGTCTTTTCCGCATGTACCGAGCGGATCACCAGCTGGTTGGTCGATTGCATCTGCCTATAGAACTTTGCGTCGACGAAGATATCCGCAATCATCTGATCGCAGCTGATCAGACGGATGAGCTTTGGCTCCAGTGGTGCAACATTCTCACCAACACGGTGATGGATGGACGATACGACGCCAGCAAATGGCGCGCGGAGTGTCCGTCGTTCGAGATGAATCACTGCTTTTTCGACTTCCAAATGACGCAGCTTCAACTCCTCTTGAACGGCGAGCAGGCGACCCGCTGTGACATTCAATTCCGCTTCGGCCCGAAGCAATTCCTGAGGACTCGATCGGAGCTCTGGCGCTAGTTCTCGGAGCCCCTTGGCTTTCAGAAGTGCGAGTTCATGTTCGGCTTCGGCGGCATTAAGGATTCCATGCATTTGGGCCTGTTGCCGGGCGATTTTCAGGTTGGCTGTTTGCAATTCGCTCTCGAGGTTCGCGAGGGGCTCGTCCTTGGCGACTGCCTGGCCGACGCGGACCAAGACGTCGCGAATCACTCCCCCTTCGGTAAAGGCGACTTCTGCCTCCTGAAACCCACGAATCACTCCCTTCCATTCGGGCGCACGTGGGATCTCCTGCCCGCAGAGCACGCATACCGTGCCAATCCAGAAAAGTGGACTGAGGAAAATTATGAGCGCTGGGTTCGTGATGGGACGCATTCCGTCCGCTCCGTGGAAAACCACGTTTGATGGCTGGGAGGATGAGAGCCTAACCCGCCGTGACAGGCCAATGCCTATCCAAGCCGCGGGGCGGGTTCTACCGAATATCTACTTGAGATTTTTCGACAGCTTTAGGCAGCGTGTCTACTGATTCATCTCCTTGCGCCGCCGGATTTGCTGCCGCGTCCTCTGGAATCGAATCAATCAGTCCAAGCGGTATTGGCGACGCATCCCTCGCGACAGATGCAGGTTGCGTTTCCTGCGTTATTGTCTCACCGCATTCGGTGAACAAGGTTCCCATGGCGAGCTGGAGCCTCACCAGTGCATCCAGATACTCGACCTGAGCTTCCACCAAGTCGGATTCCGCTTGTGTTCGCATTTGCTGGATATTCAGCAAATCTTCGAGCAACAGTCCGACGGGGGCTCCATCACTCCCAATCGCTTTCCATCGCTCTGCGAGGTAGTTCTCCTCCGAGATGGCGGTCTTGAGCGCGGATTCACGGTTGCTGATGGATCGGCTGGCGGTCATCAGGTTGCGGGCTGCGATCTCGACCTCGGCGCGCACGCGCTGGATTGTTTCCTCGGTTCTCGCTGCGGAGCGTCGTAGTTCGGCTTGAGCTGCCCAGTTGCGTGCCTGCACAGCGCGACGCCCCGGAGCGAAATCAAGTACGAACCCCGCCGTGAACCCTGGTTCCCCATCCGTAAATTGCTGACCCACGGATTGGAACAGGTCGTAGCGACCCTCAAGGCCTGCGACATAGGTTTCTACCAAGGCATTGAGGCGGGGCAGTAGGTCTTGACGCGTGACTTTGACTTCCAATGCTGCTTTTTCAAGTTCTGCAGCGACCATCGCTACGTCCGGGCGATAGTTGAGGCTGGTGATAAAGGCACTTTCGATATCGAGATCAATGACTGGGCAATTGGGCAGATCGCGCGGTATCAACTCATCATACCGATGCTGATTGATTTGGGCTGTTCCGACGTACATTGCAAGTCGCGATTGTTCGTTGCGTAGCTCCGTCCCTAATCTCAAGAGCCGGTCGGATCGACGCTGCATTTGTTCGTCAACTCGTAACCGTTCAATATGACCGGTGTCAAAATGCGACCGAGCAGCAACGAGATGCCGGAGTTCTTCACCTCGAGAGATCAATGCCTGCTGTTGAATGTAGCGGCATCGAGCGGAATAGAGACGCCAGTAAGCCAGCATGATCTCGGCTAAATTTTGCTGCATTTCCTCTTGCACCTCCTGACGTGTGACGTCGGCGTTGAGACGTGCTTCGAGGACGAGCCGTTCGGTATAAAATCGGCCCGAACCAGCCAGTAGGGGGTGAGTCATCCCGATCGTGAGACGGGAGTTGGCTTGGTTGGGCGGGCGAAAAAATTGGCTATTGCTGTCGAGCAACCCAAGCTTCTGCGTCACTTCCCACTGCGTTCCCCAGCGGGTGAGTCGCTGGAGGCCAACTTCACTGTTCCAATCAAATTCGCGAAGCCGATCAGGCCCGCCGGTGACAAGAACGTTCCCAACCGGATCGCTGGTTCGACCAAATCGATAGTCGAAAAGCCACTGAGCGTCAAAGGCCGCATCTTTCTGGACGACCTCTGCCCAAGCAATCTCCCGTTTTTGAACCACACCGCGGAAGCGTGGGGATTGATCGAGAGAATCCGAGATCAGCGTACGCAAATCGAAGCTGAGCCAGTTGTCGGACCCGAGCAGTGGTTGCGAAGTGATTGAGGACCACCAGCTCGGGGAGGGAGCTTGCGCTCCCCCGAGCTCCTCTTGGAGCGGAGGAAGAGTTGCAAACACCTTGGAACCGGTTGCGAGGGCTTGAGGGTCGCTCGGCGCCAGCGCACCTACCACCGCTCCGTGCTGGCCAAACGCGGATCGCGTGCAGAGGAGAAGAAAGAGAAGAATTAGGGTCCGCATCGCATACCTTGACTACAAACTATCACTACGGCCACCCGACGATCGCAGTGCGCATTCTGTTGGTTGTATCGGTTATCTTGAGGCCGCCGCAGGATATCGATCACGTGCTGCAGCCTCAGGAGATGCGAATCCGAGCATTTATTGGGAAGAAAAGTAAAAACCGCTGCAATTGGTTTATTCCCCGTAAGCGTCAAGGTTTCGCTAGGTCTACTTTTGCAAAAGGTCTCCCTGCTGAGTGAATCATCCATTCGGAATCTTCGTTAACTCCTGAACGGCAGCGCGCTGAGGACCATGGAATCTCGTTTTTCCGGTCACCCGTCCCAAGAAGGGCATGAGTCATGAGCAAAGTTTTCCAAGAGAAATTTCCTCATTCGCTCCACATGAGCGAAAAAAATCTTCAACTTGCGGTGCTCGTTTGCTTAGATCGTTGCTCAGCTCTCTGCGAATTGCGTTTGCGCTCGCCAGCGTTGGGGCGAGCGTTTTGCTCGCTGCGCACTGGATCGGAATGATCCCAGACGCCCGGCTCGCGGAATTGCAAGAAAAGAGGCGACGGTCCGAGGCGATCAGCTTGTGCGCCGCAGTTTTGATTGATCAGAATCAATGGCTCGAGTTACAGTCAATTTTGAGACTCGTCGCTTCAAAAGACAGCTCAATTCGCTCGATCGGTGTACGCAAGAGTACTGGCGAGCTGACGGTACATACTCAGGAGCATGCAACGGGCTGGGAGTCCGCACAAAAGGATCAGGGAGGTGGGACCCTGATCACCTATGAAGTCCCACTGGTCTTCAATAAATCGCATGATGGGAATGCGGAAGTCGATTCGCGGTGGGGGAATGTAGAACTGGTCTACCGACTTGATGGGTTTCATCAAACGCTGGAACTGACACAATATCCGATCATCAACCTGGTGATCTTCTTTGTCTGCTCGTCTTTGGTAACCTACACCTATTTGATTGGTCGTGTGATGGGCTTCTTTCACACGACTCAGGTAGTACCAGATCGGGTGCGGCAAGCGCTCGACACCTTGGCCGAAGGGCTTTTGATCCTGGATGATAAGGACCGGATCATTCTTGCCAACCAAGCCTTTGCCAACCTAGCAGAGCTTCCTCCGGAAAAGCTTGCGGGGAAACCGGTCGCCAAGCTTTCATGGTCTCAGCCAGAGGGGCAAAAAAGTAACGTCCTGCCATGGACTGCAGCAAAAGGTAAGGACGGTCCGATCACGGACCATTTGCTAGTTCTTCATGCCAATCCGCAGTCACCGAAGGTTTTGAGCGTTAATGCAACTCCTTTATCGACCGGCGATGGAACGCATCGTGGTTGTCTCGCTTCGTTTCGAGATGTCACGCAGCTCGAGGCCCATCGCCACGCGCTCGAGGAAATGCTTTCGGCGTTGCAAACGAGCCGAAATGAGATCGCTCGGAAAAACCTCGAATTAGAAGTTCTTGCGACACAAGATCCGCTGACGGCTTGTCTCAATCGACGTTCGTTCCTCACAAAGCTCGCGGCCGAATGGCAGCTGTCGATCGAACATGGTCGACCCATGTCGTGTCTGATGATCGATAATGATCATTTCAAGCAAGTGAATGATAACTACGGGCATCAAGTAGGAGACGAAGTTCTGCGGGCGGTTGCCGCGATTCTTCGCGAAGCATTTGGGGGCCAAGGACTCGTCTGCCGGTATGGGGGTGAAGAGTTCTGCGTCATCCTTCCGAATAAAAATGCCGAACAGGCGTTATCGCTGGCCGAACTGGCGCGTGGCGAGATCGAGCGCGTTCGTCTCGCGTCCACTCCCGACTTGCGGATCACTGCCAGCATCGGTTTGAGTGACCTCGAGCACAATCCGGCAGATCCACAGGAGTTGATCCATCAGGCGGATATCAGCCTCTATCGTTCGAAAAAGAATGGACGGAATCGCGTTACACAGTTTCAGTTGCAGTTCACCCAAGAGGAGAACTGGAAGAACATGATGCGGGTGAACCATCGCGACGCGAAAAAATCCCAAGTCGCGATTCCATTCCCTGCCGTCTCAGCGCTCCTCTCAGCGCTTTCCTATCGCGATTCTGCGACTGCGGATCACAGTCGTCGCGTTGCAAACCTTGCAGTCACGACAGCCCAAGGCCTGCTGACCAATCAGGAAATCTACCGTTTGGAAATAGCCGCTCTTCTTCATGATATTGGGAAGATTGGTGTTCCTGACGACATTCTTCTCAAGCCTGGGAAACTGAGCGATGAAGAGTGGGAGATTATGGGGCGGTATGACCGAATCGGGATCGAGATCGTTGCCGGTACATTCCAGGACGCTGAGCTTACCGATATTCTTCAGCATCATACGAAGCCTTTTGCGAAGAAGTCACAAGACGTTCCGTCTACTGGCGAATGGGTAGCACCTCCGTTGTCCAGTCGCATCCTTGCGATTTGTGACGCGTATGATGCGATTGTTTCAGATCGTCCTCATCGGCCCGGGAGAAGCTCCGCAGAAGCCTGTGCTGAACTACGGCGCTGCGCAGGCACTCAGTTCGATCCGGACCTCGTCGAGTGCTTCATTTCTGCGCTCGAGGCACAAGATGGTTCGTTTATCTCATCCGCTGCGGCGAGTGACTCATCCTATGCAGCGCGATTCGGGATGCAAATCGAGCGACTTGCCGTCGCTGTTGATGCGCGCGACAAAACGACGCTCGGTTCGATCGCGTCGCGATTGGAAAAAGCGGCCAGGCAGCATGGAGTCCTGGAGATTGCCGAGGTTGCACTGAAGATTGAACAAAACTGTTTTTCAGAGCAGATGCAGTGGCTTGAGGTTCTGAAGGCCACCAACGAGCTCATGGAAATTTGTCGCTCTTCACAGGTGCATAGCATTCAGAACGGCATCCCAGAGCCGCATCGCTGAGTTTACGGCTGGTCAGTGAAAGGACTTGATCACAGTCGCTAGCAGCGAACGGAATTGCCATTGGGGCGTGAAGCTTGTGTATACTGGGGGCGGGAAAATAGTTTTCCCTCCCCGAGTCCCTTCCCGCCTTGACCGCAGCTGGCACACGGATGCACTATCTTCGATTACTGCTTGTCCTGCTTTTGTTCCCGCTTCCATGGGTATTTTCCCAGGAACCTCGGACTTCGACTTCGGGCTCTGCAGCGACTGGACAAGAGTCTGGTCGTCTTGATTTCTTTGAGACGCGAATTCGTCCGATTCTCGTGCAGAGTTGCTACGAGTGCCACAATTCCATCGAGAGTGCTCAGGGGGGCCTCGAACTTGATTGGAGGGGAGGCTTGCTTACCGGTGGCGACAGTGGACCGGCGATTGTTTCCGGAAGGCCCGAAGATTCTCGCTTGCTCGCGGTGATCAAGCACCAGATTCCAGGCGTGGAAATGCCCGAGGATCGGCCTGCACTTGATGAGCGAATTATTGCCGATTTTGAGCAGTGGATCCGCGAGGGAGCGGTTGATCCACGGGATCAGCAACCCACGGCGGAGAAGATGGCGAGTGAATCGGAGTGGGACCAGATTGTTCGCTATCGTCAGCGTTGGTGGTCGTTTCAGCCGCTCGGCACCTCCTTGCCCCCACCCAGTTCGCATTCCTCTTCCAGCCACCACCCCATGGATGATTGGATATTGCATCGGTTGCAGGTTGAGGGAATACCCCCTGCACCCCGAGCGTCCGTCGACGTTTTGATTCGCCGCGCGTATTTCGCGATTGTCGGTCTGCCTCCGACGCCTGAGGAACTTTTACGCTGGCAGCGAGCTTTCAAAAATCGGGGACCCGAACATCAGACTCTCGTTTTCGAACAACTGATCGATTCCCTGCTGGCCAGTCCTCATTTCGGTGAACGATGGGGGAGGCACTGGATGGACTGGATCCGATATAGCGAATCCCATGGCTCGGAGGGAGATCCATCGATTCCCAATGCTTGGATGTATCGGGACTATGTGATCCGCAGTTTCAATGCCGATATTCCGCTTGACCGGATGGTCCGCGAATACATTGCAGGAGACCTGCTTGCTGATCCACGGGTTGACCCAGTGCTCGAGATCAATGAATCGGCTCTCGGGCCAGTCCCATGGCGAATGGTTTTCCATGGTTTCTCGCCTACCGATGCCCTCGACGAACGAGTTCGGTTTCTCGATGACCATATCAATACCATGTCGAAGGCGTTTCTCGGCCTCACGGTCAGTTGTGCTCGATGCCACGACCACAAGTTTGATCCGATCAGTCAGAAAGACTATTACGCGCTGTATGGGATTGCTGCCTCCGCACGTCCGGCGCAGCGTGTGATTGACGCCCCACAGCGACAGAAAAAAAACATTCCTCAGTTAGTCGCGCTCAAGGAGGAACTCCGCAGTTTGCTGTCGGATCACTGGGCGAACTGCGGTGATGTAATCCGTTCGCGATTTCTCCGCTGGAGTAGCGACAAGGAATCGGCAGCGGTTGGTGATTACTGGGGAATTGCCCCACCGTCGGTCAAGGCACCGGAGTTTCAGCAATCGCCGCCAGGAATCATCGCATGGGACTTTAGAAACCCTCAGCACTACCGCGACTGGACTGCTTCCGGAGAAGGGTTGCCGCCGAGCCCACAGCAGCACGGCGATTTTCACATTGCATCGAGCGATGAGCGGATTTTGGATGCGGTCTTTCCTTCAGGAGTTGTCAGCAATTCGATTTCGAGGAAGCATGAATCACGTTTGACGTCTCCGTCAATCCGGCTGGAGACGGAGTCGCAGCTGTGGCTCTATGCTGCCGGGGATGGAGGCGCGCTGGCGCGTTATGTGGTGCAGGATTATCCGCGTTCGGGTACCGTCTACCCCGTGCGAAATCTCACGCCTGACTGGCAGTGGATCCAGATGGACTTGAGTTACTGGACGGGTGATGAAATCCATATCGAAATTGCACATCCCTTGGATACCCCGCTGCCGCAGAGTGGCAATACCGAAGCTTGGTTCGCGGTCCGCCATTGCTTGATTCTGCCTAAGGGAGCTTCCCCCGGCGGAGATGCTAAGCTCGCGGCACCGTTCCTCATGCCAACAGACACCGCGCCGGGAGAGCAGCTCGATACTTTGGTACATCGATTTGAGAAAGCGGTGATCGAGGCATGCCTTGCATGGGGGCGGGGTATGGCAAGTGATGAGCAGCTTGTGATGCTGCAACGGGCTCTAAGTGCGGGGATCCTACCGAACAGCTCGCCGGAGAATGCAAAGATACAAGAGATGCTCTTGAGTTATCGCAAACTTGAACGCGAAATTGCCGTTCCACGCCGTGTTCCTGGCATGGAGGAACGCGATGGAGGGGATCAGCCTTTGTTTGTGCGTGGCAATCATACGATGCCCCAAGGCGCGGTCCGTCGTCGATTTCTCGAGGTTATCGATGGAACACCCTATGAGCCCTCCGGCAGCGGTCGCTCGGAACTGGCCCGCAGCTTACTGGATCCTGGTAATCCACTGACGTCGCGCGTGCTCGTCAATCGCATCTGGCATCATTTATTTGGTCGTGGTCTCGTCGGCACGACGGATAATTTTGGTCATGTCGGGGACCAGCCATCCCACCCGCAGCTGCTGGACCAATTAGCGCGCGAGCTCTCCATGAGCGGTTGGTCGCTGAAGCAATTAATACGTCATATCGTGACGTCGGATGCATGGCAGCGTAGCTCGACACCAGAGCCGACAGCGCGGCAGCGGGATCCGGCGAATCAGTTTTTGTCGCATCAATCATTACGTCGGCTCGAGGCGGAACCGATTCGCGATCTGTTGCTGGTGGCAGCGGGATCATTGGACCGATCTTTCTTTGGTCCTCCAGTCGCTGGTAATGCAGGTCGCCGCAGCATCTACATCGACGTACGTCGCAATTCGCTTCATCCGTTTCTCGCAGCCTTCGATTTTCCTGAGCCTTTTACCTGCACTGGCCGCCGCAATGCAACGAACGTGCCTGCCCAATCATTGATGCTGATGAACGATCCAGATGTGGTGCAACTCTCGATGCAGTGGGTCCACAATCGGATTGCTGCGCAGCCGCACGCTACGGACCGAGAGATTTCGTCGGAGCTGTTCTTTTCGCTGGTTGGTCGGTATCCATCGGATTCCGAGAAACAGTTGCTTGAAGAGTCCATGCAGCAATTGGATGATGCTTTCCAGATCGCTCATCAGCAGCGAGAAAATGCCCAGCGCGCCCTGGTGCAGGCACAGGAGGAGCTGCGATTATTACTCGAGCCGGTGCGGACGCGGCTTTTGAGTGAAGGAAAATCACTTCGCGGCCCCACGGCTAGCAGTCCTCCGGAGCCGCGAGAGGCGTGGAATTTTTTCCTCGCAGACTCAGACAGCATACGGGAATCGATTGACCTTGAGGGGTCAGCGGAGTGGACAGAGGAAGGTTTAAAGACAGGTGCTGCAGGCTTTGGGAGGGTTGTGTCTTCCGCGACAGTGCAGGCGAAGACGCTCGAGGCGTGGGTCGTGCTCGACAATCTTCAGCAGCAAGGGGGAGGATTGCTGAGTATCCAGTCGGAAAATGGAGAATTGTTTGATTCGCTCGTTTTTGCCGAATTGGATCCAGGACGCTGGCTCGCGGGAAGTGAGTATCATGCGAGGACCAAGCCTTTTCGCGGTCAAGAGGAAGTTGAGGGAGATGAGGTCCCCGTTCATTTCGCGGTGACTTATGCGCTCGATGGCAGCGTTGTTGCTTACCGAAATGGAGAACCCTACGGCGAACCGTATCGATCTGCGGCTCCTCGAGAATATCCCGCTGGGACGAGCGTTTTGACGTTTGGGTTGCGGCATCTCCCTCCCGGTGGGAATCGATACCTGCAGGGGACAGTTCTTGCGGCGCGCCTTTATGACCGCGCGCTCGAACCCGCAGAGGTCTTGGCAAGTTTTGTCCATGGACCTCATAGTGTCTCGACACGAGACGTTGTCGATGCCCTATCGCCTGCAGAGCGCACGATCTGGGCAGCGCTACAGGATCGTCTCGAGCAGTGTCGGAAAGAGCTCCGAGAAATTCCTCCCTCAGTGGACCTTGGGCAGCGTGAAGCTCGAGTGTCGCAAATAGCACGAGCCATGCTCACTCTGCAGGAGGCGATCTTTTTGCAGTAAATTTCTTTGCAAGCCCAGGGTTGTCGGTTTTATTTCGAGTTCGCTCTCGCATTTCTGAATTCACTTATGAACTCTTTTCCACGGCCAACGCAGTTTCCACAATCAGGTCCTCCCGTCAGCCGCCGGCAAATGCTCGCGCGGAGTTCGCTGGGTTTTGGAGCGGTCGCAGCGCTCGAAATGTCGATCCGCTGCGGAGCGGCGGCCAGTCCGGATGAAGCATCGCCGAGTCGCGGTGGGATCACCGAGAAGCTGCACCATCCTGCGAAAGCAAAGCATGTCATTCTGTGCTTTATGTCCGGGGGAGTTTCGCATGTCGACACCTTCGATCCGAAGCCCAAGCTTACTTCGCTTCATGGTCAACCAATGCCAGTCCAGGTACAGCGGACCCAATTTAACGATAACGGAAATATCATGGGCAGCCCGTTCCGTTTTGATCGCTACGGCCAGTGTGGGCTCGAAGTGAGCGAGATCTTTTCCCATCTGGGAGGGGTCGCTGATGAGCTTGCGGTGATTCGGTCAATGACGACGAAAGTCAATGAGCATGCGCAGGGAAATTTTTTCCTCCATACTGGATTTCCATTCCTTGGCTACCCCAGCGCTGGTGCTTGGTGTGCCTATGGCTTGGGAAGCATCAGCGAGGATCTCCCTGCCTATGTGGTACTTCAGAGCGGCACCGCCGTTCCTCCGCATGGCGGCGTTGGACTCTACAGCAGCGGCTTTCTCCCGGCACAGAACCAAGGTTCGATCCTGAAAGCGGATGGCGAGTCGGCCATTGCAAACATCCGTTCTGACAGTCCTCGCTCATTGCAGCGAGCGAGACTGGATCTGGCCCAGCAGTTCAATCACCGCTTTCTCCAGTCGATTGGGGGCGAGCAACAAGTGGAAGCGGCGATTGCGAATTACGAAACAGCGTTCCGAATGCAGACCGCGGTACCCGAATTATGCGATCTTTCGAATGAGCCCGAGGCGACGATTCGTCTCTATGGAATTGACTCGACGGATCCCCAAAAGGCTGCGTATGCAAGGCAATGCCTGCTTGCGCGACGATTGGTTGAGAAGGGAGTACGCTTTGTCGAGTTGTCATGCTTGAGCGCTGGAATTGGGGCTGGAGGCGCCCCAAACCCCTGGGATCAGCATGGAGACCTTGAACGTGGCCATCGCTCCCAAGCGTATCAGGTCGACCAACCGATCGCCGCGCTGATCCAAGACTTACGTCAACGAGGACTGCTGGACGAAACGTTGATCATTTGGGCCGGAGAATTCGGGCGAACACCATTTTCTCAAGGCTCGTCGGGACGAGACCATAATCCTTTCGGTTTTACCATTTGGCTTGCGGGTGGTGGAGTTCGCGGCGGGACCGTCTATGGCGCCACGGACGAATTAGGATATTACGCGGTAGAGCAGAAATGCGAGCTTTACGATCTTTGGGCGACTGTGTTGCATCAGTTGGGAATTGATCACCATCGATTGACCTTCCATTGCGGAGGAAGAGATTTCCGCCTCACGGATGTCCATGGCCGCGTGCTCACGGAAATCATTTCATAGAATCGGCCGCGGTGATTCAGTGGACATGGCTGTATCCTGGGTGCGAAGGGACGGGGGCGGCACACCAAACACAAAAAATCACGCTAACGGACGGCGCAGGTTGCCCCGGAGCTGACTTGATTCCACGGCATCCGCGCTAGCAGCATTGCCATCCCGCAGGTGTCGGTGATTCCAGCGAACATCAGTCCGGCCCCCACGAAGGCGCTGATCCCGGCAAAATAGGGATGGACAAAAATTGCGAGCAGCGCGCCGACAAGCACGATCGCTCCGGCCGCAATTCTCACTTGACGTTCCAGCGATATCGCATTTTTCCCTCGCGTGACCGGCAACCCTGCTGCTTCCCAAGCCTCCGTGCCCCCTTCGACATTCACGACATTGGCAAATCCAGATTCAATGAATTGCTGGCATGCTTTTTGTCCTCGACCACCACGCTGGCAGATGACATAGAGGGGTTGCTGGGACATCCCATTGCGTCCGGCGACGACTTCCTGTGGTCGAAGCGACTCAAGCGGTACGTTTCGTGCTATCGTTACGTGCACCGCGCGGAACTCGGCAGGAGTCCGCACATCGATCACGTCAACCTTGTCCGTTTGTGCTCGCTGAGCCAATTCCGTTGGGCTGATGGTAGTAATTCCGGGCATCACGCTTTCCTCCTTTGCTTGAATAATGAAAAATCAGTTCGATCCCATTCCAAAAAACCTGATTTCGACGACTGGTCTTCTCCTGCCACTGTGTCCGTTAATATATCGGAAGATCGCGAGATGTCAATGCATTATTCCGGCGGAGTCAGAACGTCGCATGGCAGCTTGACAAGCGTCGTGAACTGTTCACTTGTGACTGTCGTGCTACGTCCGAAGGAGCGGGATTTGGATGCAGATTCTTGAGCTTTATGCTGGCATCGGAGGAATTGCCACGGCAATCCGTGGTCTTGATTTTTCGATTGCCTGCGCTGTCGACATCGATAGCGCGGCCTTGCATTTTTACAGCGCGAATCATCCTCATCGGACGCTGATCGCTGCCATTCGCAGTGGTTCCTATGTGAGACTGAGCGGGGGAGGATACCGCTATTTTCATCCTCGCGAGATCGCCTCCCTGCTCGGATTTCCGCTCGACTACGTGCTCCCGCCGGAACACCGCTCGGCCTACCGTTTCCTCGGAAACAGTCTGAGCATCGATGTCGTTCGCGCGCTCTATTTTCAGTCCCCCCAAGAATTCCGCTTTCAGGGGCTTTTCCCAGGGGTGATGGTCGATGCGGCAATCCTTGCTGCCGTAGATAACCGAATGAGCAGAATCCCAGTGCGGACAAGGCCAACGGCGGCGAAAAGGACGATTCCACCCTCGACGACTTGGCGGTTCGCAACGTAATTCATCCCTTGCGAGAAAATCACGAGTGCAAAAATCACCAGTGACCAACCTGCGCATTCGCGCAACCAGTAGAACACGATGAGCTCCTTAGACGAGAAAGATACGTCATAGATCAACCGCTTACTCACGCGAAAATCCCGCATCCAAATTGTTTCTTGGCATACTTTGCTTGGTTTTTTGCATCCCCCGTACAATCGCTTTGGTATCGCGAACGAGGAGATCACAAAGGGTAGCGCGGAGGTAGATTTTCGCTTGGGCGCGCGTGAGTGTCCGCCAGCGAATTTCCTGCGACACAAGCGCAAGAACAATGTAGCCGGCGAGCATGAGAACTGCCAGTTCCATCAGTCGAAAGACTGGCGGAAAAATCCGGACCTGCTGAGCCGCTTCACTGCGGAGCGGGAACAAGGCGAAGATCACCATCGCACATCCGAGGGAAACCCCGATCGCCGTTCCAATGGTGATCCACGCATACAGCGGAGCAAGCGTTCGCTGGGGGCGCACGTGTGCATCTTCAACTGATGCTAACCGGCTCGCCTTTTCGCACACTAGCGGTTTCTCGGGGGCTAGCATTCCTTGGATGGCAGAGGGCTGTCGTTGTGAGCGACGAACGGAAAGGCACTCGGCCCATGCGCTTGTACAGACGATGAGTCCAGATAGCGACAGTGCAAGCAGATAATCCGAGGAATCAACCGTGTTCGAGAGGTCAGCGCTCTCCAGTACCAGCAGCAAACTGAGGGAGCCACCGAGGACCACGGGGGTCGAGCGGTAGAGCGGAAAGAGGAGAATGAGGCCGAAGAAAAACCACTGGAACTGGGGTGGAATGTTCTCGTAACAGGGAGTCATGATGGCCACAAAAACAAACGCGAGCGGCGCGTAGGGATTTCGGTATTTCGCGAATAAATGAAGCACGCAGGACCTAGAGCTTCTCCAAAAAGGGGCCTGACCCTTTGGAGGCAAGTCGCTTTCATTGGCTTTTGGGCCATGCCGGAGAGAGTCAGCCCTGTTTTCGGAGAGGTTCTTAAGTCGATACATAAGGCTCATGGACTCCTCTCTCCGTATGTTTACCAGCGTGTCGCCCACGTCCTGCCAATTCCGCCTCGGCGAGGATTTTCGGTACGATCGTCGATGCACTCGCAAAAACGCTTGTTATTCCCATGCTTCGTATCTTATTCCGCATCTCGGATGCATGCTCTTGTTCGAGAATAGCCGCAGCGTGGCGACGAAGCATGTGATACGTCCAGGGCTCCGCATTTTTCGCGGCGGCAAGCGCGTCCTTGCCAGCGGCTGGCATCGTTGTCACGAGACAAACACGGTGGTGCTTGCCAATGATCGTACGAAGCACAGGTTGGACCAGCGTCAGGGAGGAATCTGAATGCGGGGAAGCGGGATCGAGGAGCGAGGAAAAGATAACAAATACCTGGTTGTCTTTCGCGCGGACGAGTATTTGTTTGAGCGCATTTGAGACTCGTTGGCAGCGAAGGGCATACTCTTGCCTTCGCAGGGTAGAATCCTCGGGCTGGGGTTCCACGTCCGTCTGCTGCTGATGTTCGGCAAGAAAACGAGCGGCATATTCGCTGAGCAGGCCTTGGTCCCATGGCAGGGATAAGGCATCGTTTGCGGAGAGCTGATAGTGCTCGCAAATCGCGTACGCAAATTGATTTCGGACTGCACGATTTCGACGAACTCGAGGCCACGGATTCAGAGAGCGGGCGCGGGGTGGATTCACCCAGTTGCTGAACAAGTCGGGACGGAGATATCGCAAAAGAAGAGCTGCGGAATCGATGCATTTTACTGACGAACCCGCTCGGATCGGAGCTGTCTGCTCGCTAAATCGTGAAAGCTGGTCCAAAACGCGATAAAAGCCCCTCTCCCCACTGAGATCATTCGCGTAAATCGACTGCCGCATTCCGATCAAAGACAATGATAAAGGATCGCCGGCGGATACCACCGCGCGGCAGGCGGAAGCAACAAGGAACGCTGTGCGGTCGACGAGACGTTCTCCTGGATGGCCGCACCACATTTCCCGTCCTCCTTCCACGAGAAGATTGATTTTCACTGGAACCTCCGACTGATACTGGCGCGTCATCAGCCGGTCGCGACGAGCAGAGACTTTCCAAGCGATGGATTTTGGCGGATCCCCAATCTGGTAATCGCGGAGATCCAGCAATTCGCTTCCCAAACCCGCACGTTGCATCTGGTGGATTCCCTGGTGGGGTATCGCATTCGATCGCTTGATCCGGGGTCGAGGGTCTGAGCTCGACGCAAATTGCGGAAGGACTCGCACACGACACATTTCCGGAATGACGTGGACCCTGGTAAACAGTCCAGTGCGATCGACGAACTTGCAGCGAACGCCGAAGAAGGCAATCGTACCCGCACCTTGGCCCAGCACCTGATAACGGAAGTCAACCATTTTCTTGGATCGTTCGAGCAAAAGCGACGCGCTTCCCTCGATCTCAGCTGCGCGACCGACGAGATCGTGAATAGAAGTGTATGCGGGAACTGGATAGCGGCATGAGAGTCGTACATGAACCTCCGTTTTTTTCCCGGCCCACAGCGGTCCATATGGGGCTGTGCGACCCGCAATCGATCGTTCGACCTGCAGTGAGCGGAGGCAATTCCAGAGCCGCCAGGAAAAAATCGAGTACGAGAATCCAAGCCAGATCAGTAACGTCAGCGATGCCAGTTGTGCGGAACCCTGCTGGCGTACGATACCGAATACGAGCCCCACTGTTCCAAGTGCTACCAGCAGCCGCGCTTGTCCCGTCATCATGAGCTAGCGTTCCTTTCGCACCTGAAGAACGCCTTCCTCTATGACTGGCAAGCGGCTAAGCAGCTCTGTGATCACAAGGGCCGGCGAACGTTCATCCATCTCTGCCTCGGGACGGAGTATCAATCGATGACCGAGGACAGGGATGGCAACCGCCTGAATGTCAGCATGTGTTACATAGCAGCGATTCTCGATCAGCGCTTGCACTCGCGCCGCTTTCATGAGACTGATCGCTGCGCGTGGACTTCCACCGAGCAGCAAGTCGGGATGCTCGCGACTGGAGCGGATCAAGTGCACGATATAAGTTTGCAGCTCGTCCGTCACATGGACGCCCTCAATCTGCAGCTTGAGTCGCCGAATTTCCTCGTGGTTTGTCACCGCTTGGATCGAGGCCTGCGACCGCATATGCAGCTTCAGCATCGTGACCTCCTCTTGCAGTTGGGGGTACCCAATTTCGACACGAAAGAGGAAGCGGTCAAGCTGCGCTTCTGGCAACCGATAAACCCCTTCCTGTTCAATCGGATTTTGCGTGGCGAGCACAAAAAAAGGAGCGGGCAGCGGAAGTGTTTGCCCCTCGATCGTAACCTGCTGTTCCTGCATCGCTTCGAGCAAAGACGACTGAGTTCGTGCGGGGGCACGATTCAGTTCGTCGGCCAAGAGTACTTGGCAAAAAACAGGTCCCTTGCGAAGCACAAAATCACTTGCTTTCCGGTCAAGGATCTGAGTGCCCGTGACGTCGGAAGGGAGGAGGTCCGGGGTGAACTGGATGCGTTCAAAGTGCATGCCAAGAGCGGTCGCGAACGAGCGGCAGAGAGTCGTTTTGGCGGTTCCCGGGACTCCCTCGAGCAGCACGTGTCCACCTGCCAGAAGAGCCATGAGCAAGAGGTCGGTACTCTTCTCGAGTCCGACGACGACTTGCTGGAGCGCTTCCTGGAGACGCTGCCGAAGTGCGGTGACATCGCTGGCCAATCGGTTGAGAGAATCCACTATTTGGTAAAAACCTCATGATGCTGGTAGCAGAGGACCTCACGGCCGAGCGCAAGAAACTTCTCGCGGGACATGGGGGGAGAAGTTTCGAGTGTTGCAAGATGGTAGAGGTGCGTTAGGTCGGTGCCTTGCCCAGTCTCAGAGCCTCTCCGAAAAGGGGTCTGACCCTTTGGAGACAAGTCGATTTCATTGGTTTTTGGGCCGTGCCGGAGAGGGTCAGACCCCTTTTCGGAGAGGCTCTCAGGGCTGGCGATCTTCTGCTTTTCGATCGCTTGCTTCCATACAAAAGGGTCTTTGGAACCGGTCCATTGACGAAAGAAATCACGAATCAAGCCCTGGGCTGCCAGGCCTCGTTGTTCCGGAGATTCGCTTGGGTGAGTGTCAAGTACTGGCGGCGTTGCGATCTGCCCACGGATGGATCGGCTCCTCGAGGATGGAGCACTCGGGTCGAGTGTAAAAAGATAGACTGCCAGCGCCAGCAGGAACAGTGTTGTTGCAATCCAGAGCATCCGCCGGAAATAGGGCGTTCGCATTCCTCGTGGTTGATTGACCAGGGCTTCGTTCAGGAGATCCGCATCTTCGACCTTGCCGACAACGCGATTGGCCAGCTCAAGCATCGATTTGAGATCAGGTTGAAACGGGGGTTCAATCGGTTCGTTTTCCTCGGCGTCGGGTGCGTCCAATGGCGGGAGATCTGGCAAATCCGCTGCTTCGGACTGAGCTTGATTGTCGACAAGAAACAAGACCTGGCTTTGGCCCTGCTCGGCCAGAGCGTCGGCAAGCTGGATGGCCAAGAGCATGTTTTCACCATGCCAGAGCATTCCATTGCTCAGAAGGCTTTGATCTGCGAGGAGAAAAAAAGGTGCCTGCCGACCGTCCGCTGCTGAACGCCATGATGCGAACAGAGGTTGCGATTGACTGCCGCGTGGTTGAACCTCACTCGGATAGCGGAGGTGAATCTCCCATCTCCCGTCTTGGTCTTTCAACTCCTCCAGCCACCCACCACGATTGATGATCAGTTCCCCGATTCCTCCTACAACTTCGTCTTTGGTGTCGAGATTCCGGAGGATCAAACAGTCTGCATGCCCCATATATCGGTCGGACGAGATGCTGGAGGTCACTGGACCTCGGCGAATACGAAAATACCGTGGTAGTACGCATGGAGAGTCACTTGCGATCAATAAGGGACATTCGCCAACGCGGAGCCTGAGTTTCCGTAGAAGATTGCCGGGGTCCTGGCTACCAAGGGAGACGATCACCGTTTTTGCTCGTTCGGGCAATGCGTCGTCGAGACGCTCAACGACCTCCAGACCCCGCCTCCTGAGTACATATTTGAAAATCGAGTATTCGAAATGCCAACGTTGTTCATCCGAAAGTACAGGCGTTTGCGTCGTGGGTGGCTCTTGAGCCAGCAAGCAACGCCCACCGAACAGGAGTACAATCAGCACGCCCAGCATGCGGGCGGACGAGCGGCGAGTACCGATGATTCGCACCGCTTGCTGAAAAGAGACCATTATCGTGGAAGCCTTTCCGAGGCCCTTTGTGCTTCCTCAAGCTCACTGTCGGTCAGGCTATTTGCGGCAGCGGCATAGCGCGCCCGTTCGTAGTAATTGGCAAGTAATCCAAGTGGCTGAAGATGGTCCGGAAAGACTTTCGCTAGTTCATGATTCGCACGTCGATGCGACCACCAGTTCTCAAACGCCGGGGCCTCGCGTCGCACAAGGTCATGATAGATGCGGATCAGGTCCTCGCGTGACCGAACAAGCTCTCGTTCCCTCTGAGCTGCAAACTGGTCTTGGACTCGGCGCCCTGGGAACCACTCCCAGCGAGGGAATAAACGCCTGACGAAAGCGAAAATACCAGCAATCAAACTGATCAACAAAAGCATACCCATCCAAAACGTTGCTCCAGGTATCTCAATTGCTCTCTCCATCGACTGGGCGGACGACTTGAACGGTTCCTCGGGTGGAGAAGGTTGAGGAGCCTCACTGATTTGCTTGAGGAGCTTTTCGGCGAGCGTGGTCATTTTCGCTGGCCAACCCTCTTTTTTTGCTTCAGCTGGAGCCCCACCAGGCACGACCGCATTTCTCGAAGGGGATTCGCCACGCAGGTTTGCCTCAGCCGATGCGATTGCATCAGAGCCTCTCCGAAAAGGGGTCTGACCCTTTGGAGGCAAATTGATTTCGTTGGTTTTTGGGCTTTGCCGGAGAGGGTCAGACCCCTTTTCGGATAGGCTCTCAGTCCATGGTTCGAGAACTCGAGAGAGTTCGAAACCCGATGGCGCTCGCTCCATTTTCTTCGATTCCGCCTGATTCCGAGCGGTTTCCCGTCGTGATTCCTGAAGAATCTCTCCGATCGCCTGCTGGAGTCCACCGCGAGAGAGTTCCGCACGAATCCGCTCGAGCGATTCGTTACTCAGCCGCGAACCTGGCCCATTTGCTGCTGGGGAAGGAGTTGCACTCCGCGCAGCTTCGGGAGTAGGACTCAGCGAACGTTCCGGAGCACTCCCGGGAGCTGTTTGGGGACCGCGGTCGGTGAAGGGCTGAGGGGAATTGGGTAAGGCATCGTTCGATTGCTGCTGGAGACTTCCCCGCGAGTCACCGCCGATCGGGCTTCGGGGAACGCCTGGCTTTTGCGGCGAAGCTGCTTGGCCGGGCATCTGCTGAGGAGGTAGAGGTGAGTCGGCTGGTTGTTTTTGGCGAGCTCCCAAGTTGGGTGGAGCCGTCGACAGTGTAGGAGCGAAATCCCCGATGTTTTTGCGGAGATCGATCAAGCGGGAGAGCTGTTCGAGCACCTCCTGAGTGCGAGCGGCAGAACGCAGGGAATCGTCCGGTAGCGGCAAGACTCGCTGCGACCAAGAATCGTAATCCTGGGCAGCATTCTGGGCAGCGACGAGACCGTACGATTGGACTTCCACAAGTATCCAAAACGCCAGCGTCAAAGAGCTTTTCGCAAATCGATTCATAACCGATATCTTAGGCACGCGTTATCGCGAAAAACACCCTCCTTTCCTCGCCTTACTTGCAAAGTCCGGTGACCGTGCGAGCGACCTCGAGGGAATGCTGAAAAAGGCGTGCTGGGGGATTCGATTCACCCCTTCTATCGTCTACAGTGAGGGGAGATCGATCATCCTCGAGCGGGAGCTAGAAGATGGGTGTGTGTGAACTCTTTGTGCACACAAAAGTGCTCTCGATCGTGGGGGATATTCTCACGATACGCGCCACAGACGTGGGTCTCGGGGAGCTTGCGGTTGTGGAGGTTGACGGGAGTGAAGTCTCCCTTGCGCAGGTCACGGAGATTCGCCACGACCGCGTGGCCCTGCAGGTTTTTTCTGGGGCCAAGGGGCTTCCGACGACAGCGCGGGTGCGCTTTCTTGGGCACGGGGCTCGGGTGCCGTTTTCGAAAAACGTTTTGGGGCGAATTTTCAGTGGCTCTGGGCGTCCGATCGATGGCGGTCCGGAGCTCAGCGACGAGCCGCACTTGGATATCGGAGGTCCCTCGGTGAACCCCGTGCTCCGAATCGTGCCCAAAAAGATGATCGAGACGAAAATCCCGATGATCGATGTTTTCAATTGTTTGGTAGAAAGTCAAAAAATTCCGATTTTTTCGGTGGCTGGTGAGCCCTACAACAAATTGCTTGCGCGAGTTGGAATTCAAGCCGATGCCGAGATTGTCGTCTTTTGTGGGCTCGGGTTGATCTTTGACGAGTATCATTTTTTCCGCGAAATCTTCGAGCATGCGGGGGTTTTTCCGCGGACGGTGATGTTCGTCAATTTAGCATCCGATTCGATTGTCGAACGACTTCTTGCCCCGGATATGGCATTGAAGGTTGCGGAACGCTTTGCCGTCGATCAAAAAAACGTGTCTTGGTATTGATGACCGACATGACCGCCTATGCCGATGCACTCAAGGAAATCGGCGTTGCGATGGAGCGGATTCCGGCCAATCGCGGATATACCGGGGACTTGTACAGTCAGCTGGCCTCACGATACGAGCGTGCCTGCGATTACAAGGGAGCTGGGTCGGTCACGATTCTTTCGGTGACGACGATGCCGGGTAGCGATCTTACGCACCCCGTCCCCAACAACACCGGATATATCACAGAAGGCCAATTCAACCTCCGCGACGGCGTTCTGGACCCCTTTGGATCGCTATCGCGGCTCAAGCAGCAAGTGATCGGCTCGGTCACCCGCGACGATCATTCGGAGGTGATGAACACCATGATCCGACTCTATTCAGCGGCAAGAGAGGCGGAGAAAAAGCAGCAAATGGCTTTTGATCTTACTCCCTGCGACTATCGGCTTCTGAGGTTCGGGCAGCTTTTTGCGACGCGATTCATGCAGATCGATACGGCGACAACGCTCAACGATGCGCTCGATCTGTGCTGGCAAACAATGGCGGAGTGTTTTCAGCCGCAGGAGCTGTTGCTCCGGGAGAGTCTGCTCTGAAGAGGCGGTAAGGTAACTGCGATGGTGCTCGCACTGAACAAAACGACGCTCAAACAGCAACGCGACCAAGCGCGGATCTACAGACAGTTTCTCCCTTCGCTCGATCTGAAGCGTCAACAATTACTGATCGCGCTGAAAAAGGAGACAAACGCATTGTCGGTACTCGAGGCCGACCAGAAGCGTCACAGCCATCGAGTTGCGATGCTCCATCCGCTGCTTGGCAGTTCAACGGTCGCGACTCGCCCACTGGCTTCTCTCGTCCAGCTACGCAGCGTCGAGATCACTGAAGAAAACATTCTCGGCTCCATGCTTCCTCGGTTGGGTGCGATCGATTTTCACGTGGCATCTTTTTCTCGCTGGGTCACTCCTTTTTGGATCGACGCATTGGTCGAGGATTTGAAGCGGGCTGCGGAACTGCGACTGAAAATGCAGATTACGAGCGAGCGAGTTCGGCGTTTATCGCATGCTGTTGAGCGGATTACCCAACGAGTGAACCTCTTTGAAAAGGTGCTGATTCCGCGTGCCGAGGAGAACATTCGCAAAATCGTGTTGTTCGCTTCGGACCAGGAGCGCGCTGCAGTCGTGCGCTCGAAAATTGCCAAGAAGAAGACCGGATCAGCTTCCTTCGATGATCAATAAGCGTGCGGTAAAAATGAGTGCGGTGACAATGAATAGTGGCAATGAATATTGAATGCTGATATATGGCCATTGAAACACTAGCCAGGATCACGATCGTTGGATCGGAGAGGGACCAATCGCAGATTTTGGCCGATCTCCAGACCCTCGGTGTTGTCCATTTGGTCTCTCTGAACCCAAGTGGGGAAGGTATTACTCCGGACCACGGGCATCCGAACCTCCTTCGACAGGCGCTGCATTTTCTCAAGCTGAGTCCTGAGCTCCGACCGGCGACGGGGGAATCCTTTGAGTGCGATACGTTGGCACTCGCGGAAGAGACTCTTACCATTGCCCAGCGTCTGCGGAAGGGATACGAGCGACGTGAGCAGCTCGAGGCAGACATCGAGAGCCTCAAGCCTTGGGGGCACTTTGTTGTTCCCCCAGATGATGCACTCGCAGGGAACAGGTTCTGGTTTTACCGGATACCGCACCATTTGTCCCCGGCCTCCGATGATGTTGAGGGAACCCTCGTTCGCATTTCAGCCGATCGAGAAGCGGAATACTGGGTCGCGGTCGCCAGTTCTCGCCCCGCGGGGTTGCCGGTGCCGCCGCTGGAGCTGCCGCAAGCGAGTTTACAGCAATTGCTGCTGCAATTGTCCGAGGTCGAAGCGGACATCGAGCGTCTGGAGGGGCGCCGAGCAGCGCTCACGCAGTATCGCGTCCTGCTCGCAGGCGAGATTGACGTTGCCGACGATTACGTCGAGCGTCAGATGGCGACGGACAGAGTTTTTCGCGACAAGTCGCTGTTTGCGATTCAGGGCTGGATCCCCGAACGCTTGGTTCCTCTGTTGCAGAGCTTTGCTGGCGAGCGTCAACTGGCTCTTCGTATCGATCCAATCACTGCGGCCGACAAGCCGCCGACATTGCTCCGGAATCGAGCGTGGATTGGGGGAGCCGAGGATGCCGTGCGCTTTTACATCACGCCGGAGTATCGCTCTTGGGATCCGACTTGGATGATGTACGTCTTCTTTTCATTGTTCTTCGCTATGATCATGGCGGATGCAGGATATGGTCTCATCCTGCTGGCAATCGTCGGATTCCTGTTTTCAAAGTATCGCGACTCGGCACCACATCGTCGGCTGATTTCTCTTGGTCTGGCCATGTCGATCGTGGCAATTATCTATGGCGTGATTGTCGGCAGCTATTTCGGGTTCACGCCCGGGGCCGATTCACTGCTTGGGAGGTTGATGTGGAAGGTGGAGAGCAGGTCGATCATGGAGAATCGTGAAGCGATGATGCTGCTGACCGCATCGATTGGCGTCCTGCATCTGGTTGTTGCGAATATCGTGACCACTTGGCAGCGTTGGGGAAAAGCCAGGCGCTCAGCAGCCTCGGATGGGGAATCGGACTATTGTCAGGACTTCTGCTGGCAATCGCCAAACTTCCTCGTCCGGACCTCGGCGCTTGGGCGGCCGCCTGGATCGGATGGGAACCAGGGAAGGTGGATGATCTGCTGACAACGGTCGGGACTGTCGGGTTGGTCGCGGGTTTGACCGGAGTTTTCCTCTTCAGTAGCGATCGGCCGTTTTTTTCTCGCAGCGTGCGTGATTGGGCATGGCGTCCGGTTGAGGGTCTACTGAGCTTGACGAATGTGAGTAAAGCGTTTGGGGATACTTTGAGCTATCTCCGCCTGTTTGCTTTAGGTCTAGCCAGCGCCCAGCTCGCGATCACCTTTAATGATCTCGCCTCGAAAGCAACCCACGTCCGCGGGATTGGGCTGTTCCTCGGAATCATGATCTTTGTGGTTGGTCACGGACTGAATTTTGTTTTGGGGGTTGTTGGTGGAGTGGTGCATGTTCTCCGCCTGAATTGCATTGAGTTTTTTGGCTGGTCGTTGACAGACGAGGGTTATCCCTTTGTGGCATTTCAAAAAAAGGCAAAAGAGAGATGAACGAGCCGTTATGGTTGATGCTGGGCTGGTTTGGCATTTTCGCACCTCTCGCATTTGGAGCCGTGGGTAGCATTCTTGGCTTCAGCGCTGCGGGTCAAGCGGCGTGCGGGGCGATGCTGGATATTGAATCGGGGTTTGGGAGGCTGGTTGGGTTGTCTGCGCTTCCTTCGTCACAGACGATCTACGGGATTGTTGTCACGCTTTCGCTGAATCGCGCGGTGAACCCCGCAAGTGCACCTGGGCTGTGCGCAATTGGGATTTTGTGTGGAGTCGTGCTCATGTGGAGCGCGTGGTTCCAGGGCAAGTGCTGCGCTTCGGCGATTCATGCGACGAAGAGTAAGCCGGAGATTTTCGGGCTCTCTGCCGCACCAGCGGCAATTGTCGAAGGTTTTGCTGTCTTCGCTTTCATTTTTGCCCTCATTGTTGCTGGCGGAATTCCAGTGGAAGGTGTGAGTGCTCCATGAACAAAGATCAAAACCGTTCTTCGACCAGTCCGATGTTTGGCGTCCAGGAGCTCATCGATAAGCTTCAGACCGACGGTGTCCAGCGTGGTCTAGAGGAAGGCTAGCAGCAAGTTGCCGCGGCGCGGCGCGGCGCGAAGCGTTCTCATTGCTCGAGCAAGCGAAGGGTGAGGCCGATCAGCTTGTTGTCCAGGCACGAGGTGAAGCAGCGCGCATTTTGGAGCAGGGAAGAGAGGCGCTTCGCCTGGCGCATCGTGATGCGGTACTTGAGCTTCACGACAATTTGCGACAGCAGCTGGCTGGTAAAGTCCGCGCGATGTGCGAGGAGGTGTTTGCCGATCGCGATTTCCTCCGAGCGCTGATTCTTGAGGTTGCGGGAAAAATCTCACAGGAGAAGAGATCGGCCGAAACGGTTATCGTCTTTCCCGCCCAAGCAGAGAGTCGCGATCGGTCCTTGCAGGGAGACGATGCTGCATCGCTCAAGAGGTTTCTTGAGGGTATCACCGGTGAGATGGTGCGCGAGGGGGTCACGTTTTCGTTGAGCGATCGCGTCGCTGAGGGGATTCGCATGCAGCTGGTGGATCAGGACGTCGAAGTCGATTTGAATCCGGAGACAGTTTCAAAGCTGCTGATGCAATTTCTTGCTCCGCGATTTAGGGCCGCGTTGGAATCGTAGCGGAAAAGAGAAGAACTGGAATGTTACCGACACGCACGTACTACATGCTTGTTGCCAGCCTGCCTCAATTGCCGCGGCGGTTTGATGAAGGGGTGCTGCCGATCTCGCGGCATCAGCTGCGGAGTCGGATGTCGCTTCTGCATCCCCAGGACCGTTTGACGCTCAGCCGGCTGAGTGGTTTTTTAGTTTTCGACCGACAACCTTTGGATCGGACTGACAGCGAGGCGATGCAGCGTTTTCATCTGCTGCAGTTGAGCGTGCGCAATCCGCTGGCAATCGGGTTAATTCGACATCGGATGGAGCTGCGGACGCTTGTGAGCTCAGGGCGAAAAAAGAGCTCCAATGAACAGCCACCTGAAGGGGGAGGGGCCACTGATCGCGGCAGTGCGTCGCGGCTGGAATCAACCTTTGTTTGGACTCGGTAGCCAGCATCGTTGGTTTCCTGCCTTTGTCCAGGCTTCCAGTGACGGGGACCTACTGGCAGCACAGAGGTGCTTGTTCGGAGTGCTGTGGGAGAAGTGGTCTCGGTTGTCGGTCAACCATCACTTCACTTTTGAATCGATTCTGTTGTACGTCGCGCAGTGGGAAATTGTTGAGCGTTGGACGAGTCAAAATACTTCCCTTGGTGAACAGCGTTTTGAAAAACTACTTTCCGAATTAATGGGACAATATGCAAGCCTCAGATGGTGACACTCTGGATCGTGGATCTCGCGCGGTGGGAACCGTGCTGGGGGTCAATGGAAACATTGTCCGCGCGCACGTCGATACAGGGACCTTACGTAAGAACGAAGTCGCTTATGTCTGCGTTGGTCAGGAGCGGCTCAAGGCGGAGGTGCTGCGGATTTATGGGGCGGATGCCGATCTGCAGGTCTTTGAGGAGACATACGGGATTCGCTATGGCGATCGAGTCGAATTTACCGGCCAGCTGCTTTCGGTCCAGTTAGGCCCAGGGATGTTGGGATCGATCTATGACGGGCTGCAGAGTCCGCTGACGGAACTGGCTGAGAAGGATGGATTTTTCCTCAAGCGGGGGCGCGAGGTTTTTCCGATCGATTGCTCCCAGGAGTGGAACTTTACACCGCTTCGCAAGGCCGGCGAGGAGGTCCGTGCGGGAGAGCCACTGGGGACGGTCAAGGAGCTCGCGAAGCTTCGATTTGCACAGGGATTACCTTGGGCGAATATTACCGGCAGATGGGCCTTGACGTCCTGCTCTTGGCCGATTCGACCAGCCGCTGGGCGCAGGCAATGCGTGAGACCTCGGGGAGGCTTGAAGAGATTCCTGGCGAGGAAGCTTTTCCGGCCTATCTTGATTCGTCTATAAAAAGTGTCTATGAGCGCGCCGGGGTCTTGTCGCTGCCCAGCGGTACCAGCGGCAGTTTGACGATGATTGGTTCAGTCTCTCCAGCGGGTGGCAATTTTGAGGAACCAGTGACGCAGTCGACTTTGGGGACTGTGAAATGCTTCCTCGGGTTGACGTACGCGCGAGCTTACAAGCGATTTTACCCCGCAATTGATCCGCTCATTTCTTGGTCGCGCTATCGAGAGCAGCTTGAGGACTACTTCGACAGCCAGTTGCATCCACACTGGACGGCGAG
>Ga0169931_10000508_pt1 | contig 63963 bp, 62 predicted proteins | sample Kivu_15m_20L_FD_129675 | JGI IMG/M metagenome (GOLD analysis project Ga0169931, IMG submission 129675) | Freshwater microbial communities from Lake Kivu, Western Province, Rwanda to study Microbial Dark Matter (Phase II) - Kivu_15m_20L... | ecosystem: Environmental > Aquatic > Freshwater > Lake... | reverse complement strand
TAACGGAGCAAAAGAAATAATACTTCTGTATTGTGTTAGTAATTATCCTTCAAAGATTTCAGATTTTAATTTCAATAATATTATGATTTTAAAAAAAAGATATAATTGTAAAGTTGGTTTCTCCGATCACTCAACAGATAATAAAGTTGTTGCAACTGCGATTGCGGCGGGAGCAGAAGTTATTGAAAAACATATAGCTTTAGAGGGTCAAAAAAAAGGTTTTGATCTTACTTTCTCTTTAAAAGGAAAAGAAATCAAAGAATATGCTCAAGTTATTAAAGACACGTATTTAATGATGGGAAAAAAATATTTTTTTAGAAATAAAAGCGAAAATCAGAGTTTGCAATTTAGGAGATCCATTTATGCGATTTCTGATATTAAAAAAGGAGAAAAGTTTACTAGAAAAAATATAAGGATTATTAGACCGGGATTTGGAGTTCAGCCAGTCTATTTTGAAAAATTTATAAATAAAAAATCTCCTTTTTATATAAAGTCTGAAGCGCCTCTAAAAAAATCATTATTAAAAAAATTAAGAATTTTTACATGAAAACAATTCCATATGGTCGTCAATATATAGATAGCGAGGATATTAGACTTGTTTCTAAAGCTTTAAAAGAAGATTTAATTACAACAGGACGTTATGTAAAAAAATTTGAGAATAAAATTTCAGATTTTTTAAAAGTAAAATATGTCGCTTCTTGTAACAGCGGAACATCCGCTCTTCATTTAGCATTCATGGCCATAAATCTTAAAAAAGATGACGTGATAATTATGCCAGCTATAAATTTTATAGCAGCTTATAATATGGCAAGATTAATGAATGCTAAAATTTTTTTAGCAGACGTTGATCCTCTGACCGGCCAGATGACGTCAGAAAAAATATTAAAATGTATTAAGAATAATAAATTAAAAAAAATTAAGGCAATAGTTACAATGTATTTAGGAGGCTATCCTGAAAATGTTATTGAATTTTATAATGTTAAGAAAAAACTTAATTGCTATTTAATAGAAGATGCCTGCCATGCTTTGGGATCAAGATATTTATTTAAAAAAAATTTTTTACCTGTTGGTTCTTGCAAGCATTCTGATATTTCTACATTTTCTTTGCACCCGGTTAAGACAATTACTTCTGGAGAAGGAGGCTTGGTAACAACAAATAACAAGCTTTTTTATAATAGAATTGTTTCTTTAAGATCACACGGTATTAATAAAGATAAAAATTTTCATTGGAAATATAATTTAAGTGAATCTGGTTTTAATTATAGGCTCAGTGATGTGAATTGTGCTCTTGGTTTGGGGCAATTAAAAAAGATAAATAAATTTATAAATTATAGAAGAAATATATTTAATTTTTATAAAAATGATTTAAAGAAAAACAAGTTAATTACACTCCCTTCTTACAAAACAAACAAACCATCTTACCATTTGTTTTTGATATCTATAAATTTTAAAAAAGTTAGATCTACCAAAGATAAATTTTTGAAATTTTTAAAAAATAATAATATACTTTGTCAGTACCATTATATTCCAATCTATAAATTTAAATTATTTAATCAAAAATTAAATATAAACTCTTATAAAGGAGCAGAATTTTATTATAAAAATACTATGAGTTTGCCTATTTTTTATGATTTAAAAGTTAGTTCTCAAAAAACGATAATAAAGAAAATCAAAATTTTTTTAAATAAATAACTCCATGAAATTAGTTATAGGTACCGCACAGCTTGGAATGAATTATGGCTTATTTAACAATAAAAAAATAGATCACAAAGAATTTAAAAAAATTGAAAAGTTAATTCTTAAATCAAAAATAAATTTTATCGATACAGCGATAAGTTATGGAGATAGTGAAAATATTATTGGAAGTAGTAAATTAAAAAATTTACATATAATTACTAAGATAAAATTACCTTCAAAAAAAAATATTCAAATTAGAGACTGGGCATTAAATGAGATATCAAAATCTCTTTATAAATTAAAAATTAAAAAGATTTATGGAGTATTGATCCACGATTATAAAGATTTATTGGGAAAATATGGAAAAGACTACCTACTTTCTTTACAGGAATTAAAAAAAAAAAAAATTATAAAAAAAATTGGCATCTCTATTTATGATTCGCATGAAATAAATAAGATTTGGAAATTTTGGAAGCCAGATCTTATCCAGGTTCCCTTTAATCCACTCGATAACAGAATATTAGATTCTGGTTGGGTTGATGTTTTTAGGAAATTTAAAGTAAAGATTTTTGCAAGATCTGTTTTTTTACAGGGTCTTTTGATTAATGAATATAATTCTTTTATTGTTAATAAAAATTATTTAATTTTATTAAATAAGTTTAAAAATTGGTGTTATAAAAATAATATTTCATTATTACAAGGGTGTATACATTTCGTTAAACAGTTTAAAAAAATTAATTATTTGGTAGTGGGTTTTAATAATTATAATCAATTAAAAGAAATAATAGATGTTTTTAATAAAAAACAAATTATTATACCTAAAAAATTCTCTACTAATAAAAAAAGTTTAATTGATCCGAGAAAATGGAATTAAAAAATAAAGTTTTAGCTATTATTCAAGCACGCTATAATTCAACAAGATTTCCAGGGAAAGTAGTAAAAAAAATTAATAATAAAACAATTTTAGAGATTTTAATTAGAAGACTCTCTAGATCAAAGCATATTTCAAAAATAATAGTTGCCTGCTCTAATAATCCTAACGATAAAGCAATAGTGGCTATTTGCAGAAAATTGGGCGTTAATTATTTTATTGGATCAGAAAAGGATGTTTTAAATAGATTTTATCACGCGGCAAAAAAATATAGAGGAATTAATATTGCAAGAATAACTGCTGACTGTCCCTTGATAGATCCTAAGATAGTTGATGATGTTATAAGTAATTTTTTTTTGAAGAACGCAGATTATAGCTCCAATCTTAATCCACCAACTTTTCCAGATGGTTTAGACGTAGAGGTTTTTAAATTTAGAGTTTTAAAAGAAGCATATATAAATGCTAAAAAATCCACAGAACGAGAGCACGTTACTCCTTTTATAATTAACAATAAAAAACTTAAAAAATTCAATTTAAAGAATTCCATCGATTATTCTTTCTTAAGATTAACTTTAGATGAAACAAAAGATTTTATTTTAATAAAAAAAATAATAAAATATTTTGGGAATAATTTAAATTTTAGTTTAAAAAATATTTTAGATTTATATAAGAATAAAAAAAATTTTTTTTTAATTAATAGCCATTTATTTAGAAACGAAGGGTATAATCTTAATGTTGGTCAAAAAATGTGGAAAAGAGCTAAAAATGTTATCCCTGGAGGAACAATGCTATTTTCAAAAAATCCAGATCTATTTTTACCAAAGTTTTGGCCAGCTTATTTTGAAAAAACTAAAGGATGTAATGTTTGGGATTTAGATGGCAGAAAATATCTTGATTTTTCAATGATGGGCATTGGAACAAATATTCTAGGTTATTCAAGAAATGAGGTTGATGATGCAGTTAGAAAAGTCATTGATAAAGGCAATATGTCAACATTGAATTCAAGAGAAGAAATACTTTTAGCAGAAAAATTAATCCAGATGCATCCATGGGCAGGAAAAGCTCGTTTTGCAAGAACAGGGGGTGAAGCAGCCGCTATAGCCGTTAGAATTGCAAGAGCTGCGACCGGAAAAGATAAAGTTGCTATATGTGGTTATCATGGTTGGCATGATTGGTACTTGTCTGCCAATCTTTCACATTCCCAAAATTTAAATTCCCATCTAATGAGAAATTTACCTATTGAAGGTGTTCAAAGGAATTTAAAGAACTCAGCTTTTGTTTTTGAATATAATAATTTTGATCAGTTAAAAAAAATTGTATCACAAAATAATATTGGGGCAGTAATTATGGAGGTTTCCAGAAACGAACCTCCAAAAAAAAACTTTTTAGAGAATATAAGAAAATTAACCAAAAATAAAAATATAGTTTTGATTTTTGATGAATGTACTTCAGGATTTAGAGAAACATTTGGAGGATTGCATCTTAAATATAAAATAAATCCAGATATAGTAACTTTTGGAAAGGCCCTGGGTAATGGATATGCAGTTAATGCAGTTTTAGGATCCGAATCCATTATGGATTATGTAAACTCAACATTTATAAGCAGCACCTTCTGGACAGAAAGAATAGGTTCTGTTGCAGGACTAAAAACTTTAGAAATTATGGAGAAAATTAAATCTTGGAAAACTATAAGTAGTTTAGGAAAAAAAATAAAAATCAAATGGGAAGCCTTGGCAAAAAAACATAAATTAAAATTAATAATTCAAGGTTTAGATGCATTGCCAAGATTTGATTTTGATAATAAAAATAATTTATATTATAAGACATTTATATCGCAAGAATTTTTAAAAAAAAAAATTTTAGCTTCAAACTCAATTTATCTTTGTACAGAACATAATATTAATATGTTTAGCAATTATTTTAATATATTAGATAAAATTTTTTTTACGATTAATAGATCAATCGAAGATAGACTTGATCCTGCAGAATTATTAAATGGACCAGTGTGCATGGGTGGAATAAGATCAAACTATTAAATTTATGAATAAAAATTTTTTTAAAAATAAAAGATTATTAATTACAGGGGGCACAGGTTCTTTTGGTAAGGCCCTAGTAGAGTATTTGATAAAAAATAAGTTTCCATTAAAAAAAATAGTAATTTTTAGTAGAGATGAATTAAAACAGTATGAGATGAGTCAGAATTTAAGTGTTGAGAAGTTTCCAAACCTTAGATATTTTTTAGGAGATATAAGAGAAAAGGAAAGACTAAAATATGCAGTTAAAGATATAGATATAGTCATTCATGCTGCCGCACTAAAGCAAGTGCCTGCATCAGAATATAATCCATTTGAATTCATAAAAACAAATATTATAGGCTCGCAAAATATTATTGAATCATGCATAGATTCAAATGTATCTCATGTAGTGGCTTTATCTACTGATAAGGCCAGTTCACCAATTAATTTGTATGGTGCGACAAAACTATGTTCTGACAAGTTATTTACTTCGGCCCAAAATATTATTGGGATGAGAAGATTAACTTTTTCTGTTGTACGCTATGGAAATGTTATGTTCAGCAGAGGTTCAATTATACCTAAACTCTTAAAAGAGAAATCGCTTGGTTATTTTTCTATTACAGATCCTAATATGACTAGATTTAATATCACTCTTAATGAAAGTATTAATTTTGTTTTAAATTCTTTAATATTACAAAAGGGAGGGGAAATATTCGTCCCAAAAATTCCAAGTTATAGGCTCCATGATTTATGTAAAGCAATTGACAAAAAATGTAAAATTAAAATTATAGGAATACGTCCTGGTGAAAAAATCCACGAAGAATTGATATCTCATTTAGAAGCTAAAAATACTTTAGATCTAAAACATTTTTATATTATTTTAGCAAATTATGAAAATCAGATAAAAAAAATAACTAAAAAAAGTAGATTTGTAAAAAAAAATTTTCATTATAGTAGTGAAAAAAATGATAATTTTTTAAGTATAAAAGATTTAAACGAGATGATTTATAAGTGAATAAAATTATTGATATTGTTAAAGATATTTTTCCATTTGATTATTCAGTTGCCGGAGAAGGAAACGACAAATCTATTAAAGTATTTAATAAATATTTAGATTTTAAAATTCATAGTTTTCCAACAGGGCACATTCTAAATGGCTGGAAGATTCCTTCAGCAATTAAAGTTATCAGGGGAACTATTGCTGATAAAAAAAAGATTATTTTAGATGTAAAAAACTCTTCATTTCATTTAATTTCACAATGCTGCTCTTTTAAAGGTGAAATATCTTTAAAAGATTTAAAAAATTTTTTTTTTTATTCCTCAGATTGTCCAGACGGAATCCCCTACCACTGGACAGGACTTTATAGGCTTAATGAAAAAAAATGGGGTTTTTGTGTAAAAAAAAATTTTATTAAAAAATTAAAATCAAAAAAATATAATATTGATATTTATACAAAAAAAATAAGAAATAAAATGAAGGTTTTAGAATACGAAATTAAAGGAAAAACAAATAAAACAATTATTATAAACGCTCATAATTGTCACAAATTTCAAGCAAATGATGATATTTCGGGATGCGCTGTAGGTATAAAATTATTTAATTACTTAAAATCAATACCAAGATTAAATTATACATATCGTCTTCTAATCGCTCCAGAATTATTTGGACCAATGTTTTGGTTGAAAAAGAATAATAAAATAAAAAAAGATATAATAGGGGCAATACTAATTAAATCAGTCGGTAATCAAAATATTTTAAAATTACAGAAAAGTTTTAATGGTGAAACATACTTGGATAAAGCCGCCAAATTGGCATTAGATGAAACCCTAAAAAAATATGAAGAAGGTTTATTTAGAACAATACACGGAAACGATGAAACAGTATTTGAGTCCCCAGGATACTCTATACCAACAATATCCTTTACTAGATTTCCATTTAGAGAATATCATACAAATTTAGATACTCCTGATAAATTAAGTGAAAAAATGCTAAATCAAACATATGAAGTTTTAAAGAAAACAATACATATAATAGATAATAATTTTTTTCTTAAGAACAGCCACAAAGGTTTGTTATGCTTATCTAATAAAAAATACGATTTATATCTCCCAGCAATAGCACCCGGAATTGAAAAAAAAAAATATAGTTCTAAGAAAAGAGATTGGAATATTTTAATGAACTGCTTACCAATGGAGTGCATAAAAGGACAGACAATTATTGATCTTTGTATAAAATATAAAATAAATTTCTTTGAGTGTCTTAATTATTTACAAAAATGGAAAGATAAAAAATTAATTAGCTTTAGAATTCAAAAAAATTTATTTTAATTAATTTAGATATGATTTTAAAGAAAAAAATAATTACTAGTAGTCTAATTTTAAAACATCTTAATTCAAAGACTTTTAATAAAAATTACCTAAACTGGTTAATGGATAAAGAAACGAACAAGTTTTTAGAATGTAGGTTTCAGAAATATTCATTAGGCGATGTTAAAGATTTTATATTAAAATCTAATAAAAAGGATAACTGTATTTTATTGGGAATATTCTATAAAAAAGAAAAAATCCACATTGGAAATATAAAAATAGATAATATCAACAAATTTCATAGCAAAGCTGAAATCGGGATTTTAATTGGAGAGAAAAAATATTGGGGCATGGGCTTGGCAACAGAGGCTATTGTTGCGGTTACCAGATTGTGCCTAGATCGTTTGAATATAAATAACTTATTTGCTGGATGTTATGAAAATAATAAAGGAAGCTATAAAGCTTTTATAAAGGCCGGATGGAAAAAAAATAGCATAATTAAAAATTTTTGGAAATATAAAAATAAAAAAGTAAATGAGATTATATTAAGTGTCGCCAAATAAAAATATTCAATTAAAATTTAGTGAAATAATTTTAATAGGAGGTAGTGAATTATTATTATACTTAGCAACAGTTTTAAAAAAAAAAAAAATAGATTTTTCAATTTTAGTGTCAAAAAGGCATTCAGTGGAAAAGTTTAAAAATATTTCCTTTATAGATTTTCTTAAAGAAAAAAATATTAATTATAAAGTTATTGCAAACATAAATTCAAATATTATTAATGCTAGTAGTATAATTAAGCGCAATTCTTTGGCAATTTGTTTTGGCCCTTCTTGGATATTTAGTAAAAAGATTTTAAAATTATTCAATGATAATATGTTCAATATTAATTTAATCCCTTTGCCTAAATATATGGGTGGAGCCCATTTTACTTGGCAAATTTTAAATAATAATTTTGAAGGGGGTATATATTTTCAAAAGATCACTGATAAGTTAGATCAGGGGCCAATTTTATTAGGAAAAAAATTTAAAATTAAAAAAATTAAAAACCCTACTCCTCTGTATTTTTTTAACCAAAATATTAAATATGGAAAAAAATTTATAGATAGTTTAGTTATTAAGATTATAAAAAATTTTAGATTTCAAATGAAAGATTTTAAAAAAAAATACTTATCCCGTGAGTATTTTCCAAGATTATTGAGTAAAAAAAATGCTTTTATAAATTGGAGTTGGTCTACTAAGGAAATTGTAGATTTTTGTAATGCTTTTGATTCTCCATATTCGGGTGCTATGACTTTTTATAAGAAAAATAAAATTTTTTTAAAAAATGTTTCTTTATTCCAAAAAAAAAAATTTCACCCTTTTGTGTCTGGAATTATAATTAAAATAATTAAATCTGATATTTATGTTGCGACTAATGAAGGGATTATAAAAATAGGAGTATGCTTAAAATCGCAGACAAATATTAATAAGAGTATGCGTCAAGGTCAAAGACTAATAACGCCCCACAAGTATATAGATGCTGGATTTTCATATATTCCTAAGTTTAATTAAATTATATAATTATTTCATAAATGAAAAATTGTATTAATTGTCTTTTACCAGAAACTCATGAGACTATAACTTTTGATAAAAAAGGATCATGCAATATTTGTAATAATTTTAAATTTAAAAATGAAAATGTTGACTGGAAAAAAAAAAAACGTGAATTGGATGAGTTAATTAAAAAATTTAAGGGTAAACATGACTATGATTGTATTGTTCCTTTTAGCGGCGGAAAAGACAGTACTTGGACATTATATTATCTTATCAAAGAATATAATTTAAAACCTTTGGTAGTAAGGTTTGATCATGGTTTTTTTAGACCTAATTTAGAGGAAAATGTTAAAAAAATTTCTAGAAATTTAGGAGTTGATATTATTACTTTTACCCCGAATTGGAAGGTAGTACAAAAATTAATGCTACAATCGTTATTGGAGAAAGGAGATTTTTGCTGGCATTGCCATACAGGAATATTTTCTTATCCAATGCACATCGCTATAGAAAAAAAAATTCCATTATTATTTTGGGGGGAGCCTTCAGCAGAATATACAGCCTACTATTCTCATAATGAGAATGAACAAGTAGATGAAAAACGTTTTAATAGGTTTGTTAATTTAGGAATAAATGCAGATGATATGTATTTAAAATTAAAAGGTGATGTAGATATTAGAGATTTGAAACCTTATACATATCCAGATGAAATAAGTTTGAAAAACATTGGCTGCACTTCAGTTTGCTTAGGTAGCTTTATTAACTGGAACCCAGAAAGCCAGGCAAAAATAATATCTAAAGAGTTGGGATGGAAAGGAGATGAAGTTGAAAATGTACCAAGTAATTATAATTATGAAAAAATTGAATGCTACATGCAGGGAGTAAGAGATTATTTAAAATTCATAAAAAGAGGTTATTCAAGACCCTCTCATTTAGCAGCTATAGATTTAAGAAATGGTAAAATTTCAAAACAAGAAGCGATATTAATAAAAAAAAATTTTGAAGGCAAAAGACCTCCAAGTCTAGATGTATTTTTGGATTTTGTCGGAATTTCTGAAGATGAATTCTTAAAAATAGCAATGAGCCATCAAGTTTCTCCAAATATTCATAAACCTAAAAAAACTCAAGAAGGAAAAAAGACTAAAGATTTTGAATTATGGTCTTCAGTTGGAAAAATGAATAAAAAATATTCAAAAAAAATAATTAATTCTTTTAAGCAAAAATAATAGTGTTAAAAAAAAAAATAGGGATAATTAATTACAATTCTGGAAATATTTATTCAATTAAAAAATCTTTTGAATACTTGGGATGCGAGGTAAGTGTTTTAGAAAATTTTAATAAATTAAAAAATATCAAATATATAATTTTACCGGGAGTTGGCTCTTTTGGATATTGTGTAAAAAATTTATCAAAAAAATTTTCTTTGTCTATTTTTAAGAAAATAATTCATCAAAATAGAGTTCCAATGCTAGGTATTTGTGTAGGAATGCAGATGTTAGGAAATATTAGTGAGGAAACCCAGGGGGTAAATGGATTAGGGATTTTTAATTTTAATATTTTTAGAATGAAAGAAAAAATTTCTTTAAAATTACCTCATGTAGGGTGGAATGACATTGTGTTAAAAAAGAGTTTTGGTGATTTTAAAAAAAATTATAAATACGAATTTTATTTTGATCATTCTTACATTATTAAAAAAAATAAATTTTGTATAGGTTTGACCCATCATACTGAAAAATTTTGTTCAATTATTCAACATAAGAATATTTTAGCTTGTCAGTTTCATCCTGAAAAAAGTCAAGAAAATGGTTTAAATTTTTTAAAAAATTTTTTAGATTTTTATGCTTAAAAAAAGATTAATACCCAAATTATTAATTAAAAATTTTAAATACGGAAAAATTAAAAATAATTTAGTTTTGTTTACTTCAGAAAATTTTAAAAAATTTAGAATTGTTGGAAGCCCAATTTCGCAAGCTAAAATTTATCAATCACAGAAAGCAGATGAACTAATCATACTTTTTTGTGATATAAAAAACAATATTAAAAATATACAAAACAAAAAACTTATAAATACTTTTTCAACAGAAATATTTATGCCACTAACTATTGGAGGCGGAGTTAAAACTGTATCTGATTTTGAATTTTTACTAGAGAATGGAGCCGATAAAGTTAGTATTAATAGTATTATTTTTGAAAAACCTAAAATTATAAATGACGCTGCAAATAAATTTGGATCTCAAAGTGTGGTTGTTTCTATTGATTTTTTCCAAAAAAAAAACGAGATTTATATTTATAATAATAAAAAAAAATTTTCAATAAAAGTTAATTTATTATCGTATATTAAAAAACTTGTTGATCTTGGCGCTGGAGAGTTGATTTTGACAGATATAGACAGGGATGGAAAAGGTTCTGGTTTTAATATTCAAATTGCTAAGTTGATTTCTGAAAATATAAAAATACCAACAATTATAGCAGGAGGATGCTCTGTGGCTGAAGATTTTATCAAATGCTTCAAGCAAACAGAGGTCCAAGGAATATCTGCGGGGACTTTTTTTTCTTTTAAAGACCAGAATCCATTGCAAACTAGGTCACAAATTAGTAATGCAGGAATAAATATTAGAATATAAATATTTTTAATTAAAAAATATAAGTTATTATATTAGATAATTTTATATTAGTTTTAATTATTATAAAGTAAAAAAATCTAATTTAATTTAAAAAATTATTCTATGTCTAAAATTTTATGCTTTGATATTGATAATGTAATCTGCAGAACGACTGGAAGTAAATATAAAGAATCAAAGCCAAATTATAAAGCAATTAAATTAATTAATAGTTTATACAAGAGAGGATTTGTGATTAAATTATTTACAGCAAGATATATGGGTAGATATCATGATAATTTTAGAGCAGCTATACCTAAGGCTAAAAAAATCACTTTAATACAATTAAAAAAGTGGAATGTTCACTATCATAAAATTTTTTTTGGTAAACCTTCTTACGATATTATTATTGATGATAAAGCTTTGTTTTTTAAGAAAAATTGGTGTAAAAAGTTATCAATTATTTTGTAATTTATAATCTTTAATATTTTATAATCTTTAATATTTTATAATATGTTTTCAGCGGTAATAATTAGTGGTGCGCTTGCACAAGATCATGAGTTTATTTATCCATTCTATAGACTTTTAGAAGAAAAATGTAATCTAGATGTTTGTATAATTGGGGGAAAACCAGTTCAGGGTATTTTAGGAACAACTTTGCCACCAAATAAAGACTTTCCAGTAAAAGATATAAATCAACTGAAAGTTTCCGATTATGATTTATTGGTTTTACCAGGTGGGGTAAAAGCAATGGAAAAAATTAGATTAAATAAAGACTTAATAAGATTTGTATCTGAATTTTATAATAAAGGTAAAGTAATAGCGTGCATTTGTAGTGGTGTTCAATTGTTAATATCCGCAAAGATAGTGAAGGGAAAACATATTGCTGGCTACTATAGCCTGGAAGATGACATAACTAATGCCGGCGCAATATACACAGATAAAGAAGTGGTTATTGATAAAAATATTTTTACGACAGCTCATTATAAAGATATGGGACCATGGATGCGAGCAGTTATAAATTATTTGAATGGCTTCAAAAAATAATTGTTACGAAAATCATATAGTTAATAAACCATGGGGTTATGAGTATGTTGTATTTAATAATAAAAAAGTAGCTATTACTTTTCTTAATATAAAAAAAAATAAAAAAACATCTCTACATTGCCATCCTCAAAAAAAAACTGGTTTTATAATATTAAATGGAGCGGCCATAGTTCAGATTGGGCTTTATAGTTTTAATTCTAAAAAATACAAACCATTATCTAGATTAGTTTTTAGACAAGGATTGTTTCATTCTTTAAAATCTATTTCAAAAAAAGGGTTATATGCACTTGAATTTGAAACTCCGTTTAATAAATTAGATCTAGTAAGATTTAAAGATGATTATGGAAGAGAAAAGAAACCTTATGAGGGAAAAGTTTTTTTAACTGCATTAAATAAAAACCTTTTAAAATTTAAAAAACCAAAAAATAATCGAGTAAATAAATATATTTTTAAAAATATTATTTTTATTTTGAAATATTGTAACAATTTTAGATTTGTAAAAAATAATGATGAAAAATCATCTATTGCAATACTTGATGGAAAAATAGTTAATTCTCTAGGTAAAACCGTTATTTCGTATGGCGAAGTTGTAAAAGCTAAAACTTTAAAAATTTTATCCAAAAAATTTATAATAAAAAAGCCATTATTAATTTTGCAAGTTTCTAGACTATAAATACCTTTGTCAGCAACCTTTAATATTATATATTTTAATATATGAAATTTATAGACAAGCAAGATTTGAAAAAATATTGGAATATTGTTGAAATAAGGAAAAATAAACCAAGAAATCTTAGACGGGTTGTCGCAATTACCTATGGTAATTTTATTAAAATTTTAAAGGATAATAATAAAATGAAAAAAATTATTAATAATTTATACAGTGGTGATTTTTACATTATAAAGAATGTTATTCGAAAAAACGAAATTAAAAGATTAAAAAAAGATTTAATAGATTATTCTAAGAAAAAACCATCTTCTTTTTTTAAAATATTAGAAAATTGTCCTAACTATTGGAGAAGACAGGATGAAGATATTGCAAAAAAATATTCTTTTGTTGCAGTTAGAGATTCTTTTTATTTTTTTAGATGGAATAAAGAAAAACTTGGAATTTTTAAATTATTTAATCCAATATGGAGATATATCAAATATTTGTCGGGGTTAAATTTTAATGAGTATGAAAAAAATACGCCGAAAGATGTTGTTGTAGATAGAGTTCAAATTGTTAAGTATCCAGAAGATTCAGGTTATACAGTTCCGCATGTTCATGATCCTATAAACCAAAGATTGATCATTAGTATTTATTTTAGTCAAAAAGGACTAGATTATTCAAGTGGTGGAACTTATTTTTATAAAAATAATAAAAAGATTAATTTAGAAAGCAAAATTGAAGTAGGTGATGCCGGAATTTTTTATGCAACGCTTAAACATGGAGTTGATCCAGTAAAAATAAAGTCCAGTATAAAAGTTAAAGATTATGATTTTAGAGGAAGATGGTGGTGCGGTTTATATAGTCCTGAGTCAAATCATAAAATAAAAAGACATACAAGCTCGCCAGTAAAATAGAAAGAGTAGATATTTTATAAAAAATGAGAAAACATTATGATATCGGTTATTTTAATAAAAAAATAACTTTAAGATCAAATATTTCAAAAAAAAGATCTATTTTAAATAAAATTAATGCCTGGGACTTGGATGAAAAATATTATGATGGCAATAGAGAAGATGGTTATGGTGGATTTAATTATGACGGAAGATGGAAAAAATTTATACCAAAAATATTCAAAAAATATAAATTAAAAAAAAATTCAAGATTTTTAGACCTGGGGTGCAAAAAAGGTTTTTTATTAAAAGATCTTAACGCTTTATATCCCAATGTTAGTTCCTTTGGTATTGAAAATCATAAATATCCTATCAATCAGGCAAAACTAAACTCAAAAAAAAGCAAAATATTTTTATCAGAATACTATAGAATACCTTTCAAAGATAAATATTTTGATTTTACAATCGCATTCAATGCGATTTATATGTATAATTTAGGAGATGTAATTAAGATTTTAAAAGAAATTGATAGAGTTTCTAAAAAAAGTTATGTAGTTGTTGCTTCTGGAGAAAATGACAAAGAAAGAAATTTATTCTACAGATGGACTTTAATAGGAACAACAATCCTTCTAAAAAAAGAATGGATAAAATTGTTTAAAAAAATAAATTTTACTGGGGATTATTATTTTTCTTCAGCAAAGTCACTCGGTCTTTAATCTTGATAAAAACATCGGATTTTATAGCAGATTTTTTAGTAAAAAAAAAAATAGCTCAAATTTTTGGTGTTACCGGTGGTGGTGCAATGCACTTAAATAACTCATTTGGAATTAATAAATCAATAAATTTCATTTATACCCATCATGAGCAAAGTGCAGCTATGGCTGCTGACGCTTATTTTAGAGAAAAGAGATTTCCAGCAGTTGTTAATGTAACCTCTGGTCCTGGTGGAACTAATGCAATCACAGGCGTAATCGGGGCCTGGATAGATTCTATCCCCATGCTTGTTATTTCCGGTCAAGTTCCTACTAATCAATTAATTAATCAAACTAAAACAAGACAAATTGGCGTTCAAGAAGCGAATATAATTGAAATCGTGAAATCTTTTACAAAATATTCAGTGTTAATTAAAGACTCTAAAAATATTAAATATGAAATGGAAAAATGCTACCATCTAATGTTAGAAGGGAGACCAGGACCAGTATGGATTGATATACCTTTAAATGTTCAATCGAAATTTATAAATATAAAAACTTTAAGAAGTTTTAAGCCAAATTATAAAACCTTTTCTTTTGAGAAAAAGTTTAAAATTTTTTTTAATTTAATTAACAAAAGTAAAAAACCTTTAATAATTATAGGCAATGGAATTCATATTTCTAATGCAAAAAAAAATTTTTTAAAGATTTTAAAAAAATTAAAATTTCCAGTTATAAGCTCATGGAATGCCTCTGATATAATAAATTCTGATGATGAATTGTATATTGGCAGGATGGGTATTTTTGGAGATAGAGCATCAAATTTTGCTGCCCAGAATTCCGACTTGATGATTATTTTAGGTTCTAGATTATCGGTTCCACAAATTGGTTATTTAACAAAAGATTTTGCAAAAAAATCTAAAAAAATAATCGTAGATATTGATCAATTTGAATTAAATAAAAATCTTTTAACTAATGTTAAACTAAAAATAAAATCAGATTTAAAAAAATTTTTAGAGCATTTAGATATTTATATAAAAAAAAAAAATATAAAAATTGAACACAAGAAATTTTATTCTTGGAAATTTATAACAAGAGATTGGAAAATAAAATATCCTATTCTAAAAGAGAAACATGATATTCAAGAAAAATTTATTAATTCCTTTAATTTTATTGATGCCCTATCTAAGGTCTGTACGGGTAATGAAACAATCGTTACTGATATGGGGACAAGTTTTACATGCACAATGCAGGCATTTAATATTAAAAAAAATTTAACACAAAGATTATTTACTTCTAGCGGTTTAGCAGCAATGGGCTTTGGAATACCTGGAGCAATAGGTGCTTATTTTGCAAATCCTAAAAAGAATATTATTTGTCTTTCCGGAGATGGAGGCATGATGTTTAATATGCAGGAGTTTCAAACTGTAAAACATTATAATATACCTATAAAATTTTTTATACTTGAGAACAAGGGATATTTAACAATGAAATTAATGCAGAAAAAAAATTTTAAAAAATTTGTAGGTTCAAATACTTCTTCTGGAATATCTATTCCAGATATAAAAAAAATAGCTTACGGTTTTGGCATAAAATATTTCAAACTAGGTAATAAATCATTAATTAAGACGATTCATAAAATTTTGCAATTAAAGCACCCGGTGATTACGGAAGTTAATATGAATCAATTTCAATCTTTGATACCCAGAATTCAAAATAAACTATTAAAAGATGGTAGTTTTAAGACTGTTCAATTTGATGATCTATACCCACATCTTTCAGAAACTGAATTGCAATTAGAACGCAAAAAAGCAATTTTTTAAATTTTATCATCGATGAAAATATTAATTGCGGGTGGTTCCGGGTCATTAGGATATGACTTAGCTTTGTTATTATCAAAAAATCATAAAGTTATGTCAAGTTATAGAACTGCTAACAAAAAATTTAATAATAATGAATCTTTAGTCTGGAAAAAAATTGATTTTAAAAACAAAATTAATCTAAATTTTAGTCCTGATATTATAGTTAATTGTTTAGCGACACATAAATTCTCAAAAAAAAAAAAATTAAAAGATTATTTAGATTCTCATGTTTTAGCTGTCAAAAATTTACATGATATTGCAATTAAAAAAAAAACTAATCTTATAATTAATTTATCAACAGTTTCTGTTTATTCAGATAACAATAAAAAAATATTAATAAATGAAAAAGATTTGATAGATTTTAATAATATTTTATCTATAACAAAATATTTTGGTGAAAAAATACTAGAACAAGGTTCTGTTCGTTATTTGAATCTTAGGCTTCCAGCAGTTCTTACATCTAATATCAATAATAGAAGAACCTGGATGAGTAATTTAATTTATAATATTAAATCTTCAAAAAAAATAAAACTATTTAACGCTGGAAAAAAATTTAATGCATTAATAGATTCATTTGAAATTTATGGTTTTATAGAACATGTTATTAAAAAAAATATTAGTGGCACTTTTAATTTTGTACCTTTTAAAAGTGAAAAACTTTTAAACATTGTATTATTTATAAAAAAATACTTCAATTCAAATTCTAAAATTTTTTCTTTTAGAAATGACAAAAAATCTTTCATTTATAAAACTGATAAAATACAACAAAAAATTAGTTACAAAACTTCAAAAGTTATATGTATTTTAAAAAGATATCTTGATAGATATTATTAGTTTATTAATTATTTATTGAATCTTTTATGAAAACCTTAGTCACGGGCGGTGCTGGTTTTATTGGTAGCCATTTAGTTGAAAATTTAATTAAAGCTGGTCATTCGGTAATTGTTTTAGATAATTTAAGCACGGGAAGATTCGAAAATATTTCACATCTAAGAAAGAAAATAAAATTTATAAAATGCGATATTTCAACAGATAAAAATATTTCTAAATATTTTAGAGATATTGACTGGGTTTTTCATTTAGCTGCTTTAGCTGATTTGGTACCAAGTATCAAAAAACCGATAGACTATTTTGATTCAAATGTTAAAGGAACTATAACTGTTTTAGACGCTTCAGTTAGAATGAATATAAAAAAATTTTTATATAGTGCTTCATCCTCTTGTTATGGAATACCAAAAAATTACCCAACTAATGAAAATGCTTATATTGATCCAAAACATCCATATGCTTTAACAAAAAGACTAGGTGAAGAATTGGTGTTACATTGGAATAAAGTTTATAAATTAGATGTAGTTTCTTTAAGACTTTTTAACGTGTATGGAACGCGATCAAGAACATCAGGAACTTACGGCGCTATGTTTGGTGTTTTTTTAAAACAAAAAATTAAAGGATATCCTTATACTATCGTTGGCAACGGAAAGCAAAAAAGAGATTTTACGTATGTCACTGATGTTGTTAAAGCAATGTTAAAAGCAATTAGAATTAAGACAAAACAAAATATTTTTAATGTTGGAAGTGGAAAAACTGTTTCAATAAATTATATTGTGAAACTTTTAGGTGGAAATCATATTTATATTAAAAAAAGACCGGGAGAACCTGATATTACATTTGCAGATATAAGTAGGATTAAAAAAGCTTTAAAATGGAAACCTTTAGTTACAGTTGAAAAAGGAGTTAATTTACTGAAAAGAAATATCGATTATTGGAAAAAAGCACCTTTGTGGACTTCTAGTAAAATAAAAGCAGCTACTAAAGATTGGTTTAAATATTTATAAATTATTATGTATTCAAAAAAAATTGTTTCAATTAATGATCTTCAATTAAAAATAAAACAATTTAGAGTTAATAATTATAAAATTGTTCAATGTCATGGTGTATTTGATTTACTTCATATAGGTCATATTAAGCATTTTAATTTTGCATCTAAAGTAGATGAAAAAGTAAAATTAATAGTGTCACTTACAACCGATAGATTTGTTAAAAAAGGACCAGGCAAGCCCTATTTTAATGAAATTTATAGAGCGCAAGCGTTAGCATCCCTTGCTGCTGTAGATTTAGTGTGTCTTAGTGATAATGAAAGTGCAGTAAAATTAATAAATATTATAAAGCCTGATTATTTTATTAAAGGCTCGGATTATAAAAATTTTAAAAAGGATGTTACTAAGAAAATCAACCTAGAGTCTTTGGCTGTTAAAAAAAATAGAGGTATAATTAAATTTTCTGATGACATTACATTTAGCTCGAGTTCTTTAATTAATAATTTTTCTGATTTATACAATCAGCAACAAAAATCTTTTTTAATTAAATTGTTAAAAAAGTATAGCGCAAATTCTATATTCAGTTTTATAGAAGATTTAAAAAAAATAAAAGTTTTAATTTTAGGCGAAACTATTATTGATGAATACATATTTTGCAACCTTCTTGGAAAATCCGGTAAAGAAAGTCATTTAGTGTTAAATGAAAGTTATAGTGAACAATATTTAGGCGGTGTAATTCCTATTGCAAAAATTTTAGGGAGCTTTTGTAAGACTGTAGATGTTGTTACTTTTTTAGGCGAAGATAAAAAATATAGAAATTTTATACTTAAAAATAGTTCAAAAAATATTAATTTACATTTTTTTTTTAAAGACAAAAGCCCTACCATAGTTAAAAAAAGATATATTGATTTAATTAATGGACATAAATTGATTGGTATTTATAAGATTAATGATGAATTTATACAAAAAGATTTAGAACAAAAAATATTATTTAAGATTTATAAATTATTTAAAAAAAATAATTTGATTGTTGTATCTGATTATGGGCACGGTCTTATAACAGATAAAATTATTAGTGCAATTAATTCTTCTAAACAACAGACTTTTATTAATTGTCAATTAAATGCATCTAATGTTGGTTACCATAGCTTATCAAAATATAAAAAAGGAGATTTTTTAATATTAAATGAAAATGAATTGAGACATGAAATGAGGGATAAAAATACTAACCTTGATTTAGTTGCAAGAGATTTTTTAAAAAAAACAAAAATAATAAAATTAGTCATTACACAAGGTGGATCTGGTGTTACTTGTTATGAAAGATCAAAAAAAACTTACTGCCCAGCATTTGCAAAGTATGTTATTGATAAAGTTGGAGCTGGCGACTCTATGCTTGCCATGCTTTCATTAACACTTAAAAATAAAATTCCAACAGATTTAGCTTTATTTATTAGTTCTATAGCTGCGGCTTTTGCAGTAGAAAATATTGGCAATAAAAATATATTTACAAAAGATATGTTAATTAAGAATTTGCAACATATTTTAAAATAATTCCTAAAATTTATGAATAAATCAAAAATAAATTATTTATCAAATTATCTTAATGAATTTAAGAAATTACTGTCTCTAAAGAATAATATTTATAATCAGCTTATAGAAATGCACAATGAGTTATTGAAAATCAAAAAGAAAAAAAAGAAAGTAATGGTTTTCGGTAATGGAGGTAGCGCTTCAATAGCAAACCATTTTAGTACAGATTTAACTAAAGTTGGAAAAATTAGATGCGTTAATTGTAATGAGTCTAACTTGATTACGTGCTTTTCTAACGATTTTGGTTTTGAGAATTGGATATCTAAATCAATTGAATATTTTGGTGATAAAGGCGATATGTTAATATTAATTTCCTCTAGTGGTAATTCTAAAAATGTTATTAAAGCATGCAATCAGGCTAGAAAAAGTAATTTTTCTAAAATTATAACTTTTACTGGTTTTAAATCCGATAACCGATTAAGAAAATTAGGCGATATTAATCTATGGATAAATTCAAGAAATTATAATTTTGTTGAAAATATTCATCAAATATTAATATTGTCTATCGTAGATCTAATAAAAAAAAGTAAATTTTGAATAAAATTCTTGTCATTGGTGGTGCTGGTTACGTCGGTTCTTCATTAGTCCCATTATTATTAGAAAATAATTATGAAGTTACCGTATTTGATTTACTGATTTATGGAAATAACTTACCAAAAAACAATAATAAATTTAATTTAGTAAAAGGAGATATAAGAGACATTGCTTTACTAAAGAGATTTATTATAAATTTTGATCAAGTTATACATTTAGCTTGTATTTCTAATGATCCTAGTTTTGAGCTCAATCCAATTTTAGGAAAAGATATTAATTTAGATTGTTTTGAACCATTGGTAAAAATTTGTAAAGACAATGGAGTAAAAAAGTTTATTTATGCATCATCGTCTAGTGTATATGGAGTAAAGTCGGAAAAAGATGTAAATGAAAATTCATCACTGGAGCCTCTTACAGATTATTCTAAATTTAAAGTCAAATGTGAAGAAATTTTATTAAAATATAGCAGTAATTTTTTTTCTACGGTAATCCTGCGACCCGCAACAGTCTGCGGTTATTCCCCAAGGCAAAGATTAGATTTAGTGGTTAACATTCTGTTAACTCAAGCATATATCAACAATAAAGTTGTTGTTTATGGCGGAGATCAATTAAGACCAAATATACATATTTTAGATATGATTAGAGCTTATTTATTAATATTAAAAATAGATTCTAAAAAAATTAATAATAAGATTTTTAATATTGGTTTTGAGAATCATTCTGTTAAAAATTTAGCTAATATGGCTAAAGAGATCGTAGGGGATAATGTAGCTATAGAATTTAGAAAATCAGATGATAATAGATCATATCATATTTCTTCAAAAAGAATTAAAGAGGAATTAGGTTTTTTTAACAAAAAAACAATAAAAGATGCAATGATTGACCTAAAAAATGCTTTTGACAAAAAAATTATTAAAAACCCTCTAAGTGATGAATTTTATTATAATATAAAGAGAATGCAATCTATCAAACTTAAATAAATGCGTGTCAGATACTCTTACTTAAAGCAACAATTTTCAAATAGCTCGGATCTGTGGAGTAACTTAAAAGAATTTGTCAAAACTGGAGATTTTACTTTAGGAAAGCCGCTATATGAGTTTGAAAAAAAATTTGCTAAATTAATAGGGGTTAAATATGCACTAGGAGTTAACTCTGGGACAGATGCAATAAAATTATCTCTAAAATCTCTAAATATAAAAAGTGGTGATGAAGTTATCACTGCAGCAAATACATTTGTAGCAACGGTAGGTGCAATTACAGAATTAGGCGCAATACCTGTTTTTGTTGATTGCGATGATACTTTTTGTATGAATGTAGAATTAGTTGAAGAAAAAATTACAAAAAAAACTAAAGCAATCGTTCCAGTGCACTTTACAGGTTATATGGTTAATATGCCTAAATTAATCAAGGTTTTAAAGAAATATAAAATTCCAATTGTTGAGGATGCGTGTCAATCGATTTTAGGTTCTATAAATAAAAAAAAAGCTGGATCATGGGGAGATCTTGGAGCTTTTTCATTGCACCCTTTAAAAAATATAAATGTTTGGTCTGATGGGGGAATAATCACCACAAATAGTAAAAAACATTATGAAAGGATTAAACTTTTAAGAAATCATGGTTTAGTTGACAGAGATACTGTGAAAATTAATGGTTACAATTCAAGATTAGATACTTTTCAAGCGGTAGTTGGAAATTGGCTTCTTCCCAAAGCACATAGTATTGCAAACCAAAGAATTAAAAATGCAAAGTATTTAGATAATAATTTTTCTAATATCAAAGAAATAAGAATTCCACCTAGATTAAAAAATTTTAAAATTGTATATCATTTATATATTTTATTTGCCGAAAAACGAGATAAGCTTTTAAAGTATTGTCTCAAAAAAGGAATTGAGGCAAAAATTCATTATCCAAAACCAATGTATCTGCAAAATAGTCTAAAGTACCTTAATTATCAAAAAGGCGACTTTCCAGTAACTGATTTGCACACTAAAAAAATTATAACCTTTCCATGTGATCAACATAAAAATAAGAAAGATTTAGATTATATTATTAAAACCGTAAGAAATTTTTATAAAAAATAAATATGAAAATTCCTTATATTAATCTTTCTGCTCAATGGACTAAAGAAAAGAGAAAAATTCTATCTTTAATTTCCAATGTATTTAAAAAAGGGGAATTTGTTAATGGCAAGGAGGTTGTTAATTTTGAAAAAAATATATCTAGATTCTGCGATACTAAATATGCAGTTTCTTTCAATAGTGGAACTGATGCGCTTACTATTGCATTAATTTTACTTGGTGTTAAACGTGGAGATGAAGTTATTACTCCTCCAAATTCTTTTATTTCATCAACATCAAGCATAGTTCACATTGGTGCAATTCCTGTTTTTGCTGATGTGTTAAGAGATCAAAATATAGATCCAGAAAAAATAAAAAAATTAATTACAAAAAAAACAAAAGCTATAATGCCTGTACATTTGACCGGCAGAGTTTGTGAAATGAAAGAAATTTTAGAAATATCAAAAAATTATGGTGTACCAATAGTTGAAGATGCGGCTCAATCTGTAGGCTCAAAATATTATGGAAAAAAAGCAGGTTCTTTTGGAAGTATCGGCTGTTTTTCTACCCATCCTCTAAAAAATCTTAACGCTGCTGGCGATGGAGGTTTTTTTGTTACAAATAATTCTACATTTTATTATAAAGCCCAAGAAATGAAAAATCATGGATTAATAAATAGGAATAAAGTCAAAAAATTTGGCTATATTTCCCGTATGGATGTTTTGCAAGCTGCAATTTTAAACTATAGGCTTAGCAACTTAAACGCTGTTATTTTAAAAAGAAGGAAAAATGCAGAATTTTATTTAAAAAATTTAGATAGAAAAAAATACTTTGTAGTAGATGAAAAAGATTATCAGTTTAATACATATCATACTTTTGTAATTCAAACGGAAAAAAGAGATAGATTAATTAAATATTTAAAAAAAAAGGGGATAGGTTCAGCTATTCATTATCCAATACCAATCCACCTGCAACCTGCTGCAAAATATTTAAATTACAAAAAAGGAGACTTTGTAGCTACAGAAGACCAAGCAAAAAAGATAATAACAATTCCAATTCATGAAAACCTAAGACAAAAAGATTTAGATTATATTTTAAAATACTTAAACAACTTTAATTAAATTTTTAATAATGTTTAAAGAGTTATATAAAAAATTATTTCAAATAAGACATATAGAATTAGAGATTTCAAGAAAATATAGTGAACAAAATATGCGTTGTCCAGTTCACTTATCAGTCGGGCAAGAAGCAATTGCTGCTGGTGTTTGTCAGGCTTTAAAAAAAAATGATGAGATTATTTCTACTCATAGATCCCATGCCCATTACATTGCAAAAGGAGGAAATATAAATTCTTTTATTTGTGAGTTATATGGAAAAAAAAATGGTTGTGCGAAAGGCATAGGTGGATCCATGCATATCCAGGATCTTAAAGCTGGTATAATTGGATCTATACCAATTCTGGGCAGTGCCTTACCAATTGGCGTTGGCATAGCTTTGCAGAATAAATTAAAAAAGAATCAAAATATTGTTGTAATATTTTTTGGTGATGGGGCAACTGAAGAAGGGGTTTTTTATGAAAGTATTAATTTTGCTAGCATTCATAATTTAAAAATTTTATTTATCTGTGAAAATAATTTTTACTCGGTTTATTCTTCATTTGAAAAAAGAAGACCAGAAAAAAGAAGTATTCAAAAATTAATAAATTCTTGTGGAATTAAAGCATTTTCATCAGAGGGCAATGATGCAATCAAGGTATATAGTTTAGCAAAAGAGTCTATATCTTTTATTAAAAAAAAAAAAACGCCATGCTTAATTGAGTTTAAAACTTATAGATGGCTTGAACATTGCGGACCTAATTTTGATAATAACTTAGGATATAGAAAAAAAAAAGAAATTGATTACTGGTTAAAAAAAGATCCTTTAAAATTATTTAGAATGCAAATGAAAAAGAGAAAAATATCAATAAATTATTCTAATATTGAAAAAAAAATAAAAGATGCAACAAAAAAATCATTTTTATTTGCTGAAAAAAGTCCTTTTCCAGGAAACAAGGAATTAAAAATATTTAAAAAATAATTAGAATGAGAAAAATTAAATTTAATGAAGCAATCAGAGAGTCACTTTTTCAATCAATGAAATTAAATAAGAATGTTATACTATTTGGCTTGGGTGTAACTGATCCAAAAGGAGTTTTTGGTACTACAATTGGCCTTAAGGAGGAATTTGGCTCAAATCGCGTTTTTGAAATACCAGCTTCAGAGAATGCAATTACAGGAGTTGCAATTGGAGCGGCGATAAAGGGGGCTAAATCTATTTTAGTTCATCAAAGAGTAGAGTTTTCTCTTTTATCAATGGAACAAATTATTAATCAGGCTGCAAAATTTAATTTTATGTCTGGAGGAAAAATTAAAGTACCACTGGTTATCAGACTGATTATTGGAAAGGGCTGGGGGCAAGGACCTCAACACTCGCAAAGTTTAGAGAATATTTTTGCCAGTGTCCCAGGATTAAAGGTAGTATCGCCTTCAAATGCTTACGATGCTAAAGGAATGATGATTAATAGCATAAAGCAAAATTCACCCGTTATCTTTTTTGAACACAGATGGTTACATGATATAGAAGATTTTGTACCTAAAAATATTTACAGGGTTAGATTAGATAAAGCCAAAATAATTAATAAGGGAAATGATATTAGTATAATCTCATTTTCTGAAGCTTTAGTTCAAGTTTCGAAATTAAAAAATATCTTAATTAAAAACAATATAAATCCAGAAATAATAGATTTACGTTCGTTAAGACCTATAGACAAGAAAACGATATTAAAATCTTTAAAAAAAACGAGAAAAGTTTTAGTCGTAGATAATTCATGGACAACATTAGGGATTAGTTCTGAAATTCTATCAATTATTAGCGAAAGCGGCATTAAACTTAGGCATAAGCCTGTAAGAATTGGGATTAAAGAAATTCCAATTCCAAGCTCCAGATCTTTGGCTGAAAAAGTTTATTTAAATCCTTTAATTATATTGCGTAATATTTTAAAAATTACCAAGAAAAAAATAAAAAGTTCTGATTTATCAACTTTTAAAAAAAAATTAAAATTAATAAAAACAGATGTACCCGATATATTTTTTAAAGGACCATTTTAGTTTTTTCATAATTAGTTTTAAAGATGAAAAAAATTTTATTTGTATACAGAAGTTATAAATTAAAACCATCCATTAAAAAAAAAAGGCAAGAAGCAGTCATAAACAATTTTTGTAATGCTGATTTTGGATTTTTATTATTAACTTTAAAATATAATTATCATGTAGATTTTATTTTTGGCTTAGAAGAAGCCGAAGATTTAATAATTAGCAATTATTATGATTTAATTTTTATAGATATAAAAGAAATATATAATAATGAAAAAATTATTACTAAATCTTTCTTTTTTAAAAGAGAAGTTAATAAGAATTATTTATTATTTTTAAAAAAAAAAATAAAAACAGATATTTGTTTTTTTTCAAGTTCCGATGGGTTTTTGATAAATAATCCTTTAATTAGAGATTGTATGGAGATTTTAGAACCTAAACTTATTTATTTTCCTAATTTATTAAAAGATAGAGATAAATATAATATAAATAACGAATATAAATATAGATTAAAATCTACTTTTTATGGATTAGGTTATTTAGATATAGTTTATAATTTTAATTCAAATACTTTTTCTAATTTTGACCTATCAATAAAAAAGAATGATTTATTTTTTTCAGGAAGTGTATCTAATTCTTTAATAAGAAAAGAAGTCGTTAAATTTTTGAATCAAGATGACTTTATAAATTTGAATATTATTTGCGATTTGAATAAAAATTTAAAAAAAAAAATATATATAGAAAAAATTCTTTCAAGTAAGATTAATTTAGCTTTATCAGGAAATCTGAATAATATTACTTATAGACATAATGAAATATTATTTTTTAAAAGTCTAATGTTGTGTAATGATGTTTTTTTGCAATTCGAAATTTCTAACTTTTTTACTAATCCAGAATATTTTTGTTTTAATAGTAATAAAGAATTAAAAGATTTAATTTTTTTTTATTTAAGCAACGAAAATAAGATTATAGAGATGTCTTTTAAATTAAATAAAGAGTTTATAAATTTCTATTGTCCAATAAAGCAGAGCAAAATTATGAACAAAGATCTATTTAATGTATAAATTTATAATGAATTGATTATAATAGCATCATTAAGTTAAGACCATTATGAAAAAAATTTTAATTATTAGCTCTTCAAGTTGTTTGGCTAAAAAAATAAGATTTATTTATTTTAAATTAAAAAAAAATTATGGGACGTCCATGATAAAAAATTTGGAGTATAATTTAAGATGAAATTTTTTGCAGAAATACCAACTCCCACCACTGAGATCGAATGGCTAAATAAAACTGAAACTGAAAGAAAAAAACAAATTTTAACAGAATTAAAAAAAAATAAAATTTATGAAAATTTTGAAGTAATTAAAGCTCCTGATAATGGTCAAGTTGTAATTAAAATAGAAAAAAATATACCAGTGGATATAAGAGGTTTATTATTGCTTAATTTAGAACAAAAATTGAAATTATCGATAGATAAAGGTATTACAATTTGGTGTGATCCAGTTGGCGATAAAAGTAAGTTAAGAAATTTAAGAGGTGTAAAAATTAAAGCATAAATGGCAAATAATATTTCCACAAAAGAAGGGGATTTAATTTTAGATTCTCATAAACTTTCATATCATTATGAGAGAATTGAGGCTTGGGAAAACGGAGAAAAAATAGCACCAATTACAGTTGATATGGCTCTAACAAGGGCTTGTGGAGCCATGTGTTCATTTTGCTATGCAATGGTGCAAGAACCACAAGAGAGATCTGTAATTAAAACTAAAGATACTTTAAATCTGCTTGATGATTTTGCAAAAATTGGCGTCAAAGCAGTATCATTGATTTCTGATGGCGAAAGCACTTTATCAAAAGCGTACGTTCCTTTTATTCAGCATGCTAGAAATGTTGGTATAGATGTTGGAAATGCAACAAATGGATGGGAGTGGGAACCAGAAAAAATTGATCAAGTTCTTCCATTATTAACTTGGGTAAGATTTACCGTTGCCGCGGGTACTCCAGAAGCGTATTCAAAAATAATGTTTAAAGGCCCACAACACACAGAAGTATTTGATCGTGCAATGAAAAATATTAAGTATGCAGTAGATTTAAAAAAAAAATTAAAATTAAAAGTTACTTTAGGTATTCAAATGGTTTTAACTCCTGAATTTAAAAATGAAATTCTACCTTTTGCCAAATTAGCAGTCGATTTAGGTGTTGATTATGGGGTTATAAAACATTGTTCAGATGATGAATTTAGCACACTAGGAATTAACTACGAGAAGTATGAAGAGATGTATAGTGTATTAGAAAACGCAGAACAGTTAAGTAATAATCAAACAAAAATAATAATAAAATGGGATAAAATAAAAAATAAGGGCAAACCATCTTATAATAGGTTTTATGGACCACAATTTCTTTTGCAAATTAGCGGCAGCGGACTTGTAGCTCCGTCAGGAATGTTTTTTAATGCAAGATATTCAAAATTGCACATTGGAAATTTTGTTGATGAGCGATTTATTGATATTTTTAAATCTGCTAGATATTGGACCATAATGAAATATCTTGCTTCGCCTGCATTTGATGCATAAACAATGATGGGAACTTTGCCTATTCAGCATTATGTAAGTGAAGCATTAGACAATCATGTTAAAAAAAAAAATAGGATTATGCCCAATAATGGAACAAAACCACTGCATGTAAATTTTTTATAAAATGTATTTTTCAAAAAAAGAATTAGATTTGCAAAAAAAATATTTAAAAGATGGTTATATTATATTGCCCGTTGCTAATAAAAAAGCTTATGAAAAAATAGTTTCAATAGTTACCTCAAGTGTAAAAGATGCGTTAAAAAAAAATATTAATTTTTCTTTTGATAATATTCATAAAAATATATCAGAGGAAAATTTAAATAATTTTAGAGTTAAGATTATAAGTAAAATAAATTCTCACATTAATTTTAAAAGATTTTTATTTTCAACATGTAAGCCCTATATTGATATCATAGTGGGAAATGAATTAGTCATGCAAAAGAACATAAATTTAAGTATACAGTATCCAAATGACTCAAGTTCATTATTAGACGTTCATTCTGATACTTGGGCTGGAGATTCTTCTTATGAAGTCGTTGTATGGTTGCCACTCGTAAATTGTTATAAGACAAAATCTATGTACATTATGAATAGAAATCTTTCTGAAAAATATGCAAAAAAATTATTTACCCAAAAAAATACCTCAAGCGAATCCTTGTTTCATAAAATAAAAAAAAATATTAAATGGCTAAAGATTAATAAAGGGCAAGTATTGATTTTTAATCAAAATTTAATACACGGAAATCATATTAATAAAGAAATGACCACACGCTGGTCTTTTAATTGCAGATTTAAAGCAATTTTTACTCCATATAGTGAAAAAAAAATTGGAGATTATTTTATACCAATTACAATGCGTCCAGCAACTAAAGACGGGATGCATTTTAAGTTACCTAAAATAGATATTAAATAATATTGTATTGTGAATATAAAAATTTTTATAATTAAGTTTATAAAAAAGAGTTTTCTTTCTTTTATAAATTTTTTTTTAAGATTTTTAAGTTATCAAATTTTTTTTAAAAAATTAGATAATATTGATAATGCAATTTTTTCTACCAAAAAAAAAAAACTTTTTTTAGAAAGAAAATTAAATTATGTTAATTTAATTAATAAAAATACTAATAGTTATAAACTATTAAGAGAATATTGTTATGATCTTTTTTATAACTGTGATTTAGAATTTGTAAAAAAATTTAATGAATTAAATTTTTTAAGGGAAGAGCTGATTAAAAAATCTTTTCCTAATTTTAACACTGATTTTATTAGAAATTTTTATTTTAAGGGGTCGTTTGGTAATATTTTGGGTATATGGGCTTATCTTGAGTCAATGAAAATTGGCTTATCACATAAAAAAAATTTAATTTTTTTAAACGATTCAAAAAAATTAACCAATCCTCATATATTTAAATATTTTAAAAAATATATTTTAGAATATCAATTAATTAATTCTGATAATAATTTAAATTTTCTAGATGAAATTCTTTGGCCAGACCTTGGAGATTATATACCCATGAAAAATGGAGCTCCAAATCAATATTTTTCAATAAATAAGATTTTGTCAGAAAAAAAACAAAAAAATATTTTAGAACCATTATTTAAATTATCTGAACATGATAAAATAAAAGGTGATAAAATTTTAAAAGAATTTGGTATCAGCGCGAGTTCTTGGCATGTAACACTTCATGTGAAGACTTCAGGATATAGAGGAGATAAAGATTATCACAGGAATGCGGATATTTTTAAATACCTACCAGCAATCGAAACGGTTATTAAAAATGGTGGCGTGGTTTTCAGAGTAGGTGATAAATCTATGCCAGCTTTGCCAAAAATAGAAGGTTTAGTTGATTATTGTCACACAAGTTTAAAATCAGACTTTATGGATATTTATTTGGCAGCTACGTCTAAATTTATTATTGGCACTTCTTCTGGTTATTGGTCTTTAGGTAGATTATTTAATATACCAGTATTAATGACGAATTGCCCTAATGCTTCACTATTTTACACTATGACTGAAAATGATATTTTTTTACCAAAAAAGATTTATAGCAAAGAGAGCAAAAAAATTTCAAGTTTGGAGGAATTTTTTTCTCCTAATATAGCAATTAGAGTTTTTTGGAATGATTATATAAAAAATAATAATATTATTGTAGAAGAAAATACATCCGAAGATTTAAAAATAGCTACAGATATAATGATAAGTAATTTTATTTTTAATAATAAATCTCAAAAAATTACAACTGATAATTATCAAAATTTATCAAATGATATAACAAATAGGTGTGGGCAAGTTTTTACAATAAATAAAATTAATTCGTTTGCGAGAATTCCTGATTTTATTTTAAAAAATTATTCAGAATTTAATTAAGATGAAAAAAAAATTAAAAGGCTATATTTATAGTAGAAAATTTATGGGGGAGATAGTTCCGCAAAAAGTACAAAATATAATAATAAGAAATTATTGTGAGAAAAATAACTATGATTTTATATTAAGTTCGGTTGAGTATTCAATGGAGAATTGTTATTTAGTTTTAAAAAAATTAATTGATAATTTTAAGAGTTATAACGGAATAGCCTTTTATAGTTTGTATCAGCTACCATATCATGAAGATGAAAGATTTAAGATATACGATTTAATTTTAAAGAAAAAAAAGGAGTTGCATTTTGTTTTAGAAGAAGTTTTATTAACAATAAATTGTACTAAAAATTTAGAGACAATCGAATCTTCTTGGCAAATTAGAAAGACTTTAAATAAGATTAATTTTGATTTAGCTGCTGAATATAATAAATAATGAAGAAAATACCTTGCGTTATTTTTGATTACTCGGATGCTTGTGCTGGTTTACTTAATTTTTGGCTAGATAAATTTTCTAATTATAATAATAAATTTTATATTTCTTTAAAAAAGATACCTAAGATTGATATAGATTATGAATATTCAATTAGACCAACAAATTTTGTAACCTTTCCTTTGAATAATAAACTAGATAACAAATCTGTTTATGTTTCAAAAAATTTTATAAAAGTTCTCAAAGATCACAAAATAAAGCATGTATTTATATGCAACTCCAACATGAAAGAGAGAGAATATATATATAATCAATGCACTAAGAATAATATATTTGTCGAGAATTTTATTCATCCTAATGCAATTTTGGCAGGCAAAAATGTAATTGGCAAAGGTAGTATTATTTTTCCTAATTCATACATCGGCTACAAGACTGTTATAGGAAACTGCGTTATAATTCAGGCTTCCTGCTCAATTGATCATCACTCTTTAATTGAAGATTTTTGTCATATAAATCCTAATGTTTGCACTGGTGGCGGGGTTTTAGTAAAATCAAAAACATTAATCTCTATATCATCGACAATTTCGAATCGAGTTAGCATTGGTTCAAATGTAATAATAGGTGCAAAATCACTAGTTTTAAAAGATGTTAGAGACAACGTAGTTGCTTATGGAAGTCCAATAAAGATTATAAGAAAAAATATTTTAAAAGATCTATGAAATATAACTGGTTCAGACCTTTAATTGTTAAAAATTTTTATATTAACAGTTTAATTAGTTGTGTAAATTTAAATGCCATGACTATGAGCTCTAAAACTCATAGATTAGAGGAAGAACTAAAAAAATTTTTAAATGTAAAATATGTTATTTTAACTACTAGCGGTACAAGCGCTTTGCAACTAGCGACAATTGCTTCTGGAATAAAAAAAAATGATTTAGTTTATGCACCAAATTTTACTTGGGTTGCGACTACTAATCCAGCAAAATTAGTAGATGCAAAAATTCAATTAATAGACTCTAAAAAATTAAGTCAAAAGATAAATTTTGGTGAATTAAATAAAAAAATTAAAAAAAAATTACCTAAATTAGTATTTTTAGTACATATGAATGGTGAGGCAAATTATGATAATGAGTTTAATAAGTTAAAGAAGAAGCATAAATTTTTTGTAATTGAAGATGCTGCTCAGTCTCTATTATCCAAAGACAATAAAAAAAAAAGTGTTGGTACAAGGTATGATATTGGTTGTTATTCTTTAAGTATGACTAAATCAGTTAATATGATTTACGGAGGCTGTTGTGTTACAAATTCAAAAAAATTAGCACTCAGATTATTAAGTGCTAGAAATAATGGTTTAAGCTCAATTTATTGGTACAAAAAAAATGAAATCGCAACAGAAGTTGGACTAAATCTTAAACCTAGTGATCTTCATAGTGCAATTGGGCTTATTAATTTTAATAGAAGAAAAATTATTATAGAAAAAAATAAATTGATATATAATTATTATAAAAAAAATATTAAAAATAAAAAAATAATTTTTCAAAAAATAGAGGGAAATTATACAGTCCCATGTTGGCCCCAAGTTATTGTAGATAACAAAAAAAAATTTTTAAATTTTTGCAAAGAGAATAGCATTGAAATACACGCTGGTATAAGATGTTTAAGTGAGACAATTCCTCTTGCAAATAATGATAATAAGTTTCCAAATTCTATTTTTTTATCAAAAAATTTAGTTAGGTTACCATCCGGACCTGGTTATAAAATTAATGATATTATTAAAATAACAAAAATTATTAATGAATATTAAAAAACAATCAAAAAAAAAAATAAGTTTTGTTGGTGTAGGGTTCCAGAGTCAAATAGCACATTTAGTTAATTTTTCTAAAATTCCAGATATTGAGCTTTTTGATATAGCCGAAAATGATATTGAATTAGCAAATAAAGTAAAAAATTTTTTTTCATTTAAAGGTAACGTATTTAAATCAATAGATCAGGTTATTGATAATAAACCGGATGGCATAGCTATAATTGTACAAAGACCACTAATATCTAATTTAGTTGAAAAATGCTTAAAAGAAAAAATTCCTGTTTTTTCTGAAAAACCGCATGTATTTTCATTACAGGACTACAATAAAATTAAAAAAATTCAAAAATCAACCATTTGGATAAAAGGTTACAACAGAAGGCATGCAAAGGCCGTTTATGATTTAAAGGAAAATTTTGATCTTTATTCTAAAAATCTAGGAAAGTTATTAGAGATAGAGTGTTATTGCGATTCTGGAAACTCATGGTTAGGCAGTAAGCATCTTGTTGATCCCGTGATAAGTAAAGTCTTAGTAGGAAAAACTAATAACTACCCTAAGTTTTTACCAAAGACAGAATATAAAAAATATGAAAAATATTTAAATGCAGGTTCACATTTTTTGGATTTATTAGAATATTTTAATATTTGCTTAAATGGAAAAATTAAATCTTTTATAGATAATCATTTGCTCAAAGCTCTATTTTATTCAAGTTTTAAAAAATTTAACCCACTTGTTTCATTGGAAATCTCCACATATTCTCATTCAGAATGGGATGAACAAATGTCCTTTATTTTTCAGTTTGGAAAAATAAATTTAAATTTTAAGTCTCCAATGTATAGAGGGGGTAGTTGTGATCTTGAAATAATAGATATAAATAAAAAAACAAAAAAAATTTTTAAAAATGATTGGCATTTCGAAAATCAAGCTAATTATTTTATTAATTGTTTAAAAAATAAAAGTTTATTTAAAGATAATGGTAAAATATCTATCCAATTGTATGAGATGATTTGGAAAAGTTTTTTGCATTAATATTTTAATGAAAAAATTCATACTAAGTAAATTGAAAATATTGATTAAAATATCTAATTTAATAATTTTTTTTCCTTTAATTCTTATTTTTTCAGTAATTGAATATTTTTTTAAAATTAAGTTCAGAGTCGAGGAAATAAGATCTGATAGAATAGGTCATTTTTCACAAAATGTAGAAGTTTATTTATATGAATTGCAGGAACTTAAATATAGTAACGTAAAGTTTATTGACTTTATATTTTTAAGTAATTTTGTTTCTAATGCATTTTTATTAGAACTATGGAAAAAAAAAATTATAATATTTCCAAGAATTTTGTTTAAAAATTTTTTCTTAGCTTTAAATTTTTTTACTAAAATTATTACTATTTTTTTTAAAAAAGATTATAATTTCAGAATTAACACTTTAACAATTAAATCATATAGTGATAGAAAATTAACTGATTTATATTCAGTGCATAAGCAACAAATTCATTTAACCGATGATGAAATGCAAAGAGGGTATAATGAATTAAAGAATTTTAACAAAGAATTAAGTCCAGCATCTCAAATAGTTTTATTGAACGTAAGAGACTCGGAATATTTGAGGACAAGTATTCCTAATACTGATTGGTCATACCATAATTTTAGAGACGATAATGTTTTAGATTTTTTACCAGCCTGTAATTTTATCGCCTCTAAAAATTATTATGTTTTTAGAATGGGAAAAATTAATAAAGTTAAAATAAATAGTAAAAATCAAAGAATAATAGATTACTCTTTTTCTGAGAATAAATCTGATTTTATGGATGTTTTTTTGGCATATATATGTAAATTTTGTTTTACAACTTTTAGTGGTTATGATGGATTAACAAAAATATTTAGAAAAAAATTAATTGGTGTATCTTCTGGAAATATAGCAGGAATTTTCAATGGTGAATATTTTTTTTCATCGTTTGAGCACTATTATTCTACTGATCAAAAAAAAAATTTATCAATTTCAGAAATTTTTGAAAATGGTTTAGCTTACATTACTAGTTCAGAACAATTAGAAAAAAAAAGAGTTAATCTAATAAAACCTTCTGCTGAAGAATTAGAAGATTTAATTAGTGAATTTCTTCATGAAGATTATAATAAAGAAATGAATAGCGAAAATAAATTTTTACATCAAAAATTTTGGGACATTCTTAACTATAATATAAAAAAATATAAATTTCAGCATTTGCATCATAATTATACTTTTATTAAGCCACGAGTTAGTTTTGCTTTTTTAAAAAAAAATCCACATTTTTTGAATTAACATTCTATGAATTCAATTTTTTTAGTTTTTAAACTTATTAATAAAAAAGAAAGATTATATTTTTTTTTTTTATTGCTAATTAATATTTTTAATACTTTAATAGAATTAATAGGCATATCTCTAGTAATTCCGTTGTTACTTAGTATCCTCAATAAAAATTCTTTTTTTTTAAAAAAAATAAATATTTACTTTGATATTAATGCGCAACAATTAACTTTTTTAATTGTTTTTTTAATAATTTTAGTATTTTCAATGAAATTCTTATACTCAATATTCTCTAATATATTAATAAATAAATATTTGAATAAAATTCAAAATAGATTTGCTCAAGACATATTCAAAAAGTATATTTATCAAAATTACCATTTTTTTCTTTCTAGGTCTTCATCAGAAATAATAAGAAATATTTCAAGTTCTAAAAGTATAGCGTCCCTTTTGACAAATTTAATTTATTTTTTTTGCGAAATACTGATGATCTTTTTTCTTATGTTGTTATTAGTATTAAATTTTTCAGCCTCTAATTTTTTTGTTTTAGTTATATTTATATTTTTAATATATTTTTTTTATAAATTTTTTAAAAATAAAATTTATGAATATGGAAAAAAATCTCAGAATTTATCAGCTCAGTTTTATAAGAATATTAACCATATTTTAGGAAGCATCAAAAGCATAAAAGTATATAAAAAAGAGAATATATTTTTGAATGAATATAATAAAATTTTAAAGACAGAGAATAAAATTATTTTAAAGAATAATTTTATTCAGAGCTTACCTAGAATTTTAATCGAATTTTTAATTATTTTATCATTGTCTTTTTTAATATTTATATTGCTCTTAAAGCAATTGCCTTCTGAAGATGTTATAGTTTCGTTGGGTGTTTTAGTTGCAATATGTATTAGAATGTTACCCAGCACTAATAGAATAATAATGTCACTTCAAAAGTTAAGATATGAACTTCATAAAATTAGAATGCTAGAAAAAGACAACCAATTAGAATTTATAGATAAAGAGAATTATAAAAAAATTTATTTTATTAAAAATTTAAGGTTAGAAAATGTAAGTTATTCATATAAAAATTCTGGAAACGAAGTTTTAAAAAATGTTAATTTAGAGATAAAAAAAGGAGACTTTATAGGAATTGTTGGTAAAAGTGGTTCAGGAAAAACCACCCTTATAAATATAATATTGGGATTGTTAGAGCCAACAAATGGAAAAATTTATTTAGATAATAAAATATTTGATTTTAATAATTTTAAATGGGTTCAAAATTTTGGATATGTCCCTCAAAATACTTATTTATTGGATGCAACAGTTTTACAGAATGTAGCGTTAGAATTAGACGAGAATTTAATAGATAAAAATAAAGTTATAAAGTCCTTGCACGATGTAGATTTAGAAAAATATGCTTTGGATTTAAATTATATAGTAGGTGACGCTGGAGCCCGATTATCTGGTGGGGAGCAGCAAAGATTTGCAATTGCAAGAGCACTTTATAACGATCCAGACATAATATTCCTTGATGAAGCAACGAATTCATTAGATCAAGAAACTGAAAAAAATATTTTTGAAATTCTAAAAAAATTTAAGGGAAAGAAAACAATAATTATGATTTCACATAAAAATAGTATTTATAATTTTTGCGATTATGTATACGAGGTCAAAAATAATTTCGTTAATATAAAAAAGTATGAGTAAAATTTTTTTTTTTTTTAATCCAAGAAATTACGAAAAAATATATTCAATTTTAAGTAATCAAAAAAAAACGTCTCATGTATATGTTTTCGATCATGTATTAAGGAATAGATTAGAAAATGATTTTAAAAATAAAGTGCACTTTATATCAGCAATAAATTTTTATAATTTCAATTTTTTATTTAATATTTTTTATAAAATTTCTATATCTAAAAAATTTAGAAATTTATTTATTAGAGTATTATTTACCTATATTTGTTTTGTATTAACAAAAAAAAAATTTTCATATTTTCTTAAAAAAAATAATTTTAAAGAAATTTTATTAGATACCGTAAGTTGGAATTTATTTTCTTTATTGTTAGTATATTTAAAGAAAAATAATAATGATTTTATAATTAAATTTCTTTATTTGGAAGAAGAAATTGAAATAAAAAAAGTTAAGTCAGTAAATAATTATAATTTAAGTAAAAATATATTTAACTATTCTATTTATAAAATAATATTTTTTTTTAAAAAAAAAATAAAAAAAAATTGTTTTAAATTTAATGATTATCTTTGGTTAGAATTCACACCAATTCAGTATTTGTTAATGTCTTTTTTGAAAATTCGTCCTGATTATTTTTTTTCAAGAGTAGTTTTTGATATTTTTGATAAAATTTATGTCTTTGACCACTCTTTATACAAAATTTTTTTAAAAAAAAAAGTGTTCAATAAAAAAACTTTTCTTCTTTCAAGAAAAAAAAAAATATTAATTAAAAAATTTGCTTTTAAATTTATGATCAGTACCCACCCATTTTATGAAGGAGGTATACTAACTTTAGAGGAGCAGAATAATTTATTAAATAACTTGCTAAGAGTTATGCTTAATCATTTCCCAAGAAAAGCATTTTACGTTTCAATACATCCTGGTCATAACTTTGTCGGGAAAAATAATATTATAAAAATTCTTAAAAATATGAAACTAAAATTTAGTTATGGAGGATCCCCACAAGCCAATATACTTTATTCAGAGTATGGAATTTGGTGTTTAAATTCTTTATTATCTCTCCAGGCAATTAAATGTAGGTCATCTTTTCTTGCTTATAGATTGCCATACATGAATTTTGGATTAAAAAACAATAAATTATTAAATAATTTTGATTTTCAAGCTGTAAGCAAAAAAGTCACAACTTATAAAAAGTGTAAGCAATTTAATAATAATGAAAATTTAAGTTTTATTTTATCAAATTTAAAAAATAATATGAAATTAACAAGAGTAAGGAACTATTATGATATTAATCATAATTTGTTGAATTAATTGCCTAATCCTTTTAACAAAATAAGTTAACCCTAATTAATAATTATTTAGTTTATTAGTGAGATATCTTTTGAAATTTTATTAAATCTTTTTTGATTATTTAAAAAATTGTTTGAATCCCAAATTTTATTGCACCTTTTTTTGATAAAGTGTTTTCGTAATAAAAGGTTTTTTCGTATAATTTGATTAATTTTTTTAGGGCTCTTTACCAAATCTGAAAGCCTATCATTATAAATATGACTGCCGTAGTCGTAAGGGTTTTTAATTATTATTGAGGGTATCCCAAATATCCAACTTTCTAGCAATACAGTAGATAATGTTCCTACCACAATATTAATCTGATTTTTTTTAAAACTTTCATAAATATTTTTGGTATTATCAATGATAATTTTGTCATTGAAAATATTTGTTTTAAAATTTTTTAAAACATTAAATCCAGGTTTGTCTCTAAAAAAAAGATTAAGGTTTTTATTATTAGAAATATTTTTTATAAATTCTGCCATATATTTATAGTTAACTGAAGTTTCGCCAATAATTAAAATATTTTTCTTATCTAAATTGTTATTTTTTATGCAATTGTATTCTCGCCAATAGGGATGACCAATGATTATTATATCTTTAGATCTGTATTGATTATTAAGAGTTAATATTTTGTCTTTAAAGTAATTTGACCAACATAAATAAATATCAAATTTTATATGTTTAAGTCCTACATGGTATTCATTAATACGGCCCTGCATATATCCAATAGTTTTGATTCTATTATTTTTGCAAGCTACAATTAATTCATTAATGTAACGTGTATCATCGATAAAAATAAATTTTTTTATTTTAAGAATAGGAAGCAGATCATTTAAAAAATTTATTAACACTTTTGAGTAAGCAACAAAGTAACTATATTTGCTAAGTAATTTTTTTTGATATTTAAAATTATTAAAAAAAATTTTTTTTGCTTTACTCTCTTGTTTTTCAAAGTTTTTAAAGAAAGTAATTAAATAATAAATTTCTTTGATAAATATTGGATTTGGATATTTAAAATAATTTAATATCACAAATTTGCTACTAGAAGAATAAACAAAATTTATTGTGTTTTTTAAAGATATTTTTTTGATAATGTAATCAGATCTAATATCATAGAATAAATCATTAGAGTTTTTGATCCCAATTTGAAAGTGAGCTATATAATTTTTTTTTATTATTAAGACTTTTAGCAAAGTTATTAAAGACCTCAAAGTCACAATTAAGCAGAATAATAGATATGCGATAGATTTTATATTAATCCTAGTTTTAGCTATTATTCTTTCTCCTAATAACCCGTAAAAAAAAAAATGGGATTTGCAATAGAATTGAATGGGTAATTTGTTATTTTTAAAAATTACATTGTAGATTCTAAGACTTTCCTTAAAGCTCTTCATTAATTTAATTTTTTAGTTATAAATCTACCTATATTGTTTGATTATCATAGTTAATTAAGTTTAAATATTTAAATTTATTTAAAATTAAAGTTCATTTTTTAAAATGAGAAAATTATTAAAATTTATTGATAAATTATTATTTAATAGTTTTTTTTATAATTTAATACAGAAATTTAGAATTGATCTACAGAAGAAAAAAAATAGAAAATTTTTAGTTAAAAAAAAATTATCATATAATTATATGGTTGTTGATTATAATAATTTTCGTAATAATTTTTTAGATTTATGTGAAAAATATGGTTCTGATAAAGGAGGATCTAGTAAAAATGTGGCATTTAAGCATTGGCCTCATAATTACTCTGATTATTATGACAATATATTTTTTGATAAAAGGTCTGATTTTTTAAAAGTTTTTGAATGTGGCATTGGAACAAATAATAAAGATATGCCATTTAACATGGGGTCTAATGCAAATCCTGGGGCCTCACTAAAGGTTTGGAGAGATTATTTTTTTAATGCCCGGATATTTGGGGCTGATATTGATAAGTCAGTTTTATTTCAGGAGGACAGAATAAAAACATTTTACGTTGACCAGCGGTCCGAAGAATCGGTTATTCAAATGTGGAAAAATATAGATCAAGATAATTTTGATTTAATTGTTGATGACGGCTATCATCAGTTTGATGCTAATATTTGTCTATTCGAAAATTCAATAAATTATCTATCTAAAAATGGTTTTTATATTATTGAAGATATAAGTGAAAACGATATAAACGATTTTTATTTATATTTTCAAAATAAAAAATTTAGATTTAATTTTGTCAATTTGTTTAATGAAAAATATATTTTACAGAATAATATTTTAGTTATCCGTAATATTAATTAAAATATTTTGGTTTTTCAATTAATGAAAAAAAAAATTTTAGTTTTATATTTATGCACACGATATGTAAGTAAAAAAAAATTTTTAAAATTTTTAAAATTTTATAAAAAACATAATGCAGGAATTAATCACAGATTGATAATTTGTTTTAAAAATTTTAATATTAATGATCTAATATTTTATAGAAGAAAATTAAAAGATTTAAAATATATTGAATTTTTAGATAGTAGCGAAAATAATGATTATGACTTTGGTAGTTATTATAGAGTTGCAAAAAAATATAGTGATTATTTAATTTTATTTATGAACGATCATTCATACCCAATTAAAAATAATTGGCTTAAATTTATTTTAAAAAACTATAAATCAAAAAGTATTATTGGCACAACAGCTTCTTATCAAAGCATATCCTCAGATTCTAAATATAGAAATGAGCATGATTCTGTCTTAACTTATTTTTATAAATTTTTTTTATATTTTTTTAAGTTTCCACTATTCCCTAATCCACACTTAAGAACTACTAATTTTTTAATGAAGTCAAAAGATTTTTTGAAATACAATTTTCCAAAAAATTATAAATCTAAATTAGATGTGTGGTCAGTAGAAAGCGGAAGGAATAGTTTGACTAATTTTTTTAAAAGAAAAAAATATCATATTTTAGTAGTAAATTCTGATGGTGAAGTTTTTAAAGAGAAAGATTGGAAAAAAAGTGTGACTTATTGTTATCAAAAGCAATCAAAGTTAATTTTAGCAGATAAACACACAGATAAATATTTATCACTAAACAAAAAAGATCAAGTTAAAAAACAAATGACAGTTTGGGGCTTGTAGTAAATTTTTTAAAAAGAATTAATAATCTTTTCAGCTCTTTTTATCCATGTGTTGCTATTTACTATTTTTATAGATTTTTGTTTAAGATATTTATATTTTTTAAGGTTTCTAAAGATTAAGCTAATTTTTTTAACCCAATCGTTTTCATTGGATGGATTGCAAAGTATAGAGTTTCTTTCATTAATGAAATCCTTATAATTACTTAGTCTAGAGGCAACAATAATTATTTTAGAGGCCATATAATCAAACATTTTTAGAGGTGACATGAATTTTGATATTTCTAAATTATTTGATCGAGCTTCTACTTTATTTTGATATGGCATAAGAGCAACATGAAATCTAGATAATGTTTTAGGAACATTTCTATAGTGTATGTGAGGGTAAATATAAATATTTTTTTTTTTTAAAAAAAGTTCATTGCAACCATTATTTTTTCCATAAATATAAAAATTAATATTTGGTAATTTGTTAGCAATTTTATATATAAGCTCAACGCCCTTGCCTTTATACATAGATCCAATGTAAACACATGATTTTTTTAATTTTATAAAATTTAATCCTTGAAAATCTCTAGGATCAGTTGCACTAGGAATAATTGAGTGTTTTATCTTTTTTAAATAAATAACCTTTTTAAGATTTTTATGAATTAATATTATTTTAATATTTTTGTTAAAAAATTGTAATTTCAATATATAAAAAAATATTCTTGAAAATCCTTTTATTTCATGATGAATTTCTAATGTATTTTTAAATCCAAAAATACATAGAATTAAACTAGTTACAATACTTCTAGAATATAATAAAAAAGGATTTTTAATTTTTTTTATAAAATTTATACACTTTACCGCAAATAATATTCTCAAAATAAAATTTAATTGAATATTATTTTTAAAAATATTTATGATTATTGGGTTTTTTTTTAATAAAAATATTTTTTTAATATAACTAAATTTTGAATTATTATGAGGCAACAATAAAATTGTTTTAAAGCCTATTTCATTAAAAGCATCGCACATTTTAAAAACTTGTAAAGAATAAGCAGAATTGCTGGCCGGCGAAAATTCAGCAATATAAATTATTTTTTTTGACATAGAATTAGTTTAGAAAAAATATTTAAAATATAAAATTATAATAACATTTATTATAAGAAAAGGTTATAATTGTAAGTATTCAATTAAATTTTAATAATTAAACTATAATATCTTTATAAACTGTGAAACTTCTTATATTTATTGCAAGAAAAAAATTTAGAGTTAACACATTAAATAATTTTATAGGTTTTCACTTTGTAAAAAAATATTTAATTTTAAATTTTAGCGGCATAATATTATCATTTATTGGTAGACTTTTTCTTTTTTTGAATATTGCCAAAGGAATTTCATGCGATGGTGATCCAATAATACTAAATGAAAAAAAAGGAATAAATTTTTGGCTAGGTGGAAGCAAATATAAAATTAAAGATAATTATAATAATTTAGTCAATAATTATTTTAATATAAATTCAATTTTTACAAATCATAAAAAGATATTACAATTATATCCTTTGAAAATTTTAAGTAACAATAACTTTAACAATCCTAAGATTATTTTTTTTTCATCAGTTAGATCCAACAAAAATACTATCGCTGAAGATATTTGGAATCATAATAAAAATATTTTATTAAACAACCTGTTTTTAATTGAAAAAGACTCATTTTGGAAAGAATATAAAAAAAAATTTAAATTATCTGAGCAAAATTTTTTTTCAATTTACAAGGACATAAAAACAAAAATTAGATTAGAACTTTTAGAAATATGTAGTAAGACATTCAAAAAAAATTTAATTTTGATAGGTGATGACTTGATAAAGGCAGGTTATATAGCAAATAAAAGTATATTTAATAAGAATGATATTAAAGAAATTTATAATGGCAACATATGTTTAGACTTTGGTTCAATATCTGGTTCATTATGTTTATATCCAAGAAGTATTCAAGTAATAGAGTCTGGAGGTTTGTTACTTCAGTCTTTACAAACCGATTCTAAAATTATTTTAGGAAGCAATTTAAGTAAATTAACATTTAATAACGCCCAGGATATGATGTATAAATGTGATATATTTTTAAGAGATAAACATTTATTCAATTCATATCTAGAAAAAATTAAAACTAGATTCAAAAATTCTGAAAATAAAATTAAAAAGTCTCTTGATAAAATATTTAATAAATAATTATTATTAAATGCTTAATATTTTTTTTTTAAAAAAGACAATGTTAAGAATTGTTTATTATTTACTATTTAATTATAAAAGATATGCAAATATTCTTATAGAAATTATTGTTTTAAAACCAAAAATTATCTCAGAAATTGGAGTATATAAAGGACAAAGAGCTCAGGAAATTATAGAAGCTGCAAGAATTTTTAATAAAAAAATATTATATTATGGATTTGACCTTTTTGAGGATTTTTTCAAAAAAAAAGATATTTTAAATTCAGAGTTAAGTAAAAAACCAGAGTTAAAAAAAAATGTATATAAAAAAATATGCAAATTGGCAAAAGTAAAATTATTTAAAGGTTACACTAAAAAAACTATTCCTGCTTTTCTAAAAAAAAAAATAAAACCAGATTTTATATTTTTAGATGGTGGTCATTCTGTCAAAACTATCTTGCAGGATTGGAATAATATAAAAAAATGTATGAATAAAAATTCAGTTTGTATTTTTGATGATTATTATACTGGTAGCAAAGAACTCATCAAAAAATATGGCTGCAATCAAATTATAAAAAATTTAAAGCATTGCTATCATTATAAAATATTATTTTTTTCTGATTTTTTTTTATTAAAAGAAAAGAATATAAAAATTAACATGGTAAAAGTAAAACTTAATTAATTGAAGTGATAAATTTAATCTTTTCTTATAAATTAAATTCATATTCAGGCTGGGGAACTTTATCTTTAAACTATATTCACTCATTTAAAAAAAAAAAAAACATTATAGTTTTTTGTAATACTATAAACAAAAAAGTAAAAGTTTTGCAGTATCCAATTTTAAGAGATCCGTTAGCTTATCTAAAAAATCCATTATTAATTTTTTTAGATTCTTATAAAATTATAAGAATTATTCAAAATACAAAACATATTCATAGAAATGAAATTTCAGCTCATTTTTTAGTAGAACCATATGTTTTATTTCTTTTTTTTTTAAATAGTTTTTTTAAAAATAAAATTTTTTATTGTATTGGAACATATTCAAATATACTTGCAACATCTATTAAATTTAGATTTTTTTTTAAAAAGATTACATTAAATTTAACAGATATAATTTTTTTGAGTAAATTAACAAAAAAAATAATTTTACCAAAAATTTTTATTAATGAAAAATGTAATACACAGATAATAAATCCTTTTATTAACATAAAAAAAAAATTTAAAAAAAGTAAAAAAAAAAGCTTAAGGCTTTTGTCAGTTGGGGCAATTAAGAAAAGAAAAGGATATCATAACTTAATATCAATTATGAATACCCTAATAAATAAATATAAATTTAAAGTAAAATTAAATATAGTTGGGTCTGTTTCTGAGAGTTTATATTACAATAATCTTAAAAAACAAATTTACTTAAATAAACTAAATAAGTTTATTTCAATTAAAAACAAAGTCGATAATAAAAAACTTAATGAATATTATATTAATTCTGATATTTTTTTACTTCTATCAGAACTCGACGGTCTTCATTTTGAAGGTTTTGGTATAGTTTTTTTAGAAGCTTTAGCAAAACAAAATATGATTATTGCTTCTAAATATTCTGGTGGTCCTGATATTAAATTTTTTCTTAAAGATATAAATGTTGTATCACCATCAAATCATCTAAAAATTGCCAGTTATATTTATAAATATTATTTTAATAATTTAAGAAATCAAAAAGAAATAAATTTGAATAATTTTTATACCTACAATCAAAATAACAAAAAAAAAATAAATAATTTTTTAAGTAGATTTTAGTTACTTATTTAATAATAAATTTTATATGTACAATGATTGGTTGCGGGGCTTGGATTTGAACCAAGGACCTTCAGGTTATGAGCCTGACGAGCTACCAGACTGCTCCACCCCGCGATATTTAAATTAGAAAGAGATTGATACCATTATATATTAATTTTAAAAGTATTATAGCTATTAGTCTTTAATTTTTTATAAATTAATAATATTCATATTATATCTATATTATCCGCTAAATAAAAAATAAATCTAAAATGAATAAATTAAAAACAATTATAATTTTTTATCCTAACGCTGAACGTGGCGGTGTTATTAATAATTTGATAAATATTACTAATTATTTATCAAGCTATTTTGACGTCTATTTAATTACTGATTCAAAAAAAAAATATAAATTTAACAGAAATATTAGATTTGTTTTATTTCATTCTATTAACAAGATATTCAATATTTATTATAAATTTTTCTCTACTCTTAAAGCTTCATTTGTTCTTTTTTCTTTTTTAAGAAAGCATGATCCAAAAAATACAATAGTATTTTCTGCTCAGAGCCATATTGTTGCAATTTTAATTTCTAAGATTTTAAACTTTAAAATTATTATTAGAAATTCAGAAGACATAATTGCTTCCACAATATATTCTAAAAACTATTTAAAATCTTTTTTTGTTTTCGTATTAAAAATTTTCTTTTATAATTTTGCAACAAAAATAATTACTAATTCAAAAAAGTCTTTTATTTCATTAAAAAAAATAATATTTTTTAAAAAAAAATTAGTTCTTATTTATAATCCATATTTAACTAAAATTTACAAAAACAATAAAAACCGCAAAAAAAAAAATATAATTTTAAATGTTGGAAGATTTTGCAAGCAAAAAAATCAAACCCAGTTAATAAGCGCATTTGAGAGGTTTCAGAATCTTTATTCTGATTTTAAATTATTTTTAGTTGGAGGGGGCTACAATGAAAAGGTTATCAAACAATTTATAAAAAATAAAAATTTGCAAAAAAAAATTTATGTGAAAAAATGGTCGAAAAATCTAAGCCAATATTATCTGAATTCTAAATTTTTTGTTCTCTCATCTCTCTATGAAGGTTTACCTAACTCTCTTTTAGATTCCGTTAATTATGAATTACCGGTTGTAAGTACAGTTGTTGCTGGTGCTGAAGATATTTTAATGAAAAATCGAGGCGGTTACTTAGCAAAAGTTAATAATGAGGATAGTCTGTTGTTAGCAATGATTGAGTGTCAAAAAAAATATGATATTTCTCAGAATAAAATCCTATATGCTAAAATGTTTTTAAAGCGTTTTTTGATAAATAAACAAAACATTAAATATTTAAATTTAATAAAAAACGCTTGATGAAAAAAATTTATTATTGGTCTCCACATCTAAGTAATGACATTGCAACAATTAAATCAGTTAAAAATTCAGCAATTTCATTTAAAGATTATTCAAATAACTACTCAATTTCTATATTAGATGCTGTTGGTGAGTGGATATCTCATAAAGAATTATTTTTAAATAAAAATATTGATATTATTTCTTTAGGTAAAAATATTTATAATTACTTACTAAGAGGGTCTTTTTTAAGGAGTAGATTTTCATATATTAAAATTTTTTTTTTTTCATTTTTTCCTTTAATAAAAATTTTAAAAAAAAATGAACCAGATTATTTAATTGTACATTTAATCACATCTTTACCAATTTTTATTTTTTTAATATTTAATTTTAAAACCAAATTAATTTTAAGAATTTCAGGATTGCCAAAATTAAACTTTTTTAGATATTATTTTTGGAAGGTTGCGAATAATAAGATACTTTATGTGATTTGCCCGTCAAAAGCAACTTATGAATATTTAATTAAAATAAAAATTTTTGATAGGAGTAAAATATTTTTAATTAACGATCCTATAATTGATATTAATGAATTTAAATTTTTTAAAACAAAAAAAATTGAAGACTCCAAATTTTTTTTGAATAACGTTGTTTTAGCCGGTAGATTAACTAAGCAAAAAAATTTTATTTTATTTATTAATGCCTTTAAAGAAATATTAAAAAAAATTCCAAAATTAAAAGCCAACATAATAGGTAAAGGCGAAGATAAAATATTATTAGAAAAAAAAATAAAAGATATAAATTTATTTAATGATGTTTATTTGTCGGGTTATAAAGAGAATATTTATAGTTATTTCTACAATAGCAAATTTTTTATTTTAACTTCATTATGGGAAGATCCTGGTTTTGTTTTGATAGAAGCTGCCATGTGCAACCTAATACTAATTTCTAGTGACTGTCCAAATGGTCCTGCAGAGTTTCTAAATTATGGCAATTGTGGTTTTTTGTACAAATCCAATTCTATTGAAGATCTAATTAATAAATTCATAGAAGCTCACAATTGTAGTGAAGATATTCAAAAGAAAAAAAAATTTTTGGCAAAAAAAAATTGTTTAAATTATACCAAGTTTAAACATTTTAATAAATTACACGCTTTGTTAAGCAAGAATACTTTATGTTGATAAAAAAGAATTTAGTTTTTTTTTTACCGAACTTTTCTAAAGGAGGAGCAGCTAACTCTATAATTAAACTCTGTGAGAAGTTAGACAAAAAAAAATATGATATTTATATTATATCCATAGGGAAAAATTTTTATAAAGATAGAGTTAACAGGTTTTGTAAAAAAATTTATGAAATAAATTTCAAAAAATCAATATTTTCATTTTTTAAGATAAGAAGCATTATATTTCAATTAATGAGAAGCAATAAATCGACTTTATTTATATCCAATATAAATTACGCAAATGTGCTTTCCGTAATTTTTTTAAGAAATATTGCAAATCTCAAAATTCTTTTAATAGAAAGAACTTCAATTAATGAATTAGATATTTATTATAGTTTTAAAGATTATATAAAAAAAAAAATCATTAAAATTCTTATGATTTTTTTTTATAAAAAAGCCGATCTAATTATTGCAAATTCCAAAACTGTGGCCGAAATATTAAGTAATTTAATCAAAAAAAAAGTTATTTTTATCTACCCGCCATCAATAAATAAAGTTTATAAAAATATCAAGTTTAAGGCCAAAAAGAAAACTATTTTAACAATAGCAACTGCTGGTAGGCTAGCAATAGAAAAAAATTTAAATACAATTATTTTAAGTTTGAATTATTTAAATTTTAAAAATTTTCAATTATTTATTTTTGGTGATGGTTCTGAAAAATCTAAATTAAAAAATTTAGTTAAAATTAACTTTTTGCATAATAAAGTTAGATTCTTTCCTTATACTGATAATTTAAATAAATTTTATTTAAAGTCAGATTTATTTATAAACTCTTCTCATTTTGAAGGTTTTCCAAATTCTGTTGTTGAGGCCATTAATTTTAATCTTCCTGTTATTTGTTCAAATAGTGGGGGTGGTATTAAAGATATTATACTTAATGGTAAAGCTGGAACTTTTTTTGATACTAATGATTATTTAGATTTAGCTAATAAAATTAATTTTTTTAAAAAAGACCCATTTTTATTTTATAGAAAATCAAAGCTAGCAAAGAAAAATATAAGAAAATTTACTTTAACAAATAATCTTAATGCTTATAATAAAGTATTTACTACTTTGTTAAAATAAATTTTTATTTTTTTTGTACCAGTTTATTGTATTCTCAACAGCTGTCTCTGTTTTTGTAAATTTAATATTTGAAATTTCTCTTAAAACTAAGCGGTTATCACCATGAGTTTTTAAAATATCACTTACCTGCAAACCTTTTAAAATAATTTTTGGTTTTATGTTATTTTTATTAAAATAACTAATTATTTCTTTTAAATGAATAGGCTTGTTCGAACAGATATTGTAAACTTTATGTTTGGTAATTTTTTTTTTCGATAGTTGAATTATTATAGAAATTACATCTTTAATGTAGGTAAAGTCTCTTATATGATTTCCATTGTTATTTAAGAAAAATTTTTGTCTATTAAAAAAAGATTGTAAATATTTCATTATAAACATATCAGGTCTTCCCCATTCGCCAAAGACAGTAAAAAAACGCAGTCCAATAATTTTAAATTTATAAGACTTTGAATAAATTTCAGCCATTTCTTCATTAAATTTTTTTGTCAACCCATAAATATTTTTTGGTTTTAATTGATAATATTCTTTTAATGGAAATTCTTTATTTTCTCCATAAACAGAGCTTGATGATGCATAAAATATTCTTGTGTTTTTTTGTAAATCTTTTGCTAAATTTAATATGTTTGCAAAACCATTTACATTAGTTTCTATAAATTTTTTCGGATCAGTGAATGAGTATCTTACGCCAGCTTGCGCCGCTAAATGATAAATAATATCAAATTGATAATTTTTAAAAATTTTTTTTAGCCTGTTGTGATTGATAATATTTGTTTTATAAAATTTAAAATTAGAATGCTTTTCTAATAGAGAAAGTCGTTTTTTTTTTAATTTTACTGAATAATAATTATTTAACGAATCTAAGCCTATCACATTAAATAATTTATTATTTAAAAGGCTTTTGCATAGATTATAGCCTATAAATCCACACACCCCGGTTATTAAAATTTTCATAAATTATACTAATCTTATAAATAAAATGTTATAACACTTTTTTTTTTAATAATGAAAATATTTCCTTGCGTTATTGGCTTAGGGTATGTTGGTTTGCCAATTTTTTTGAGACTACAAAAAAAATTTAAAACTATAGGTTTTGATAATAATCATAATAGGATTACAGAGCTTAAAAAAAAGAGGGATAGAAATAACGAATTTAAAAAAAAAGAATTATTTTTGAGAAATAATTCCTTTTTTTCATATTCTTTAAAAGAAATAAAAAACTGTAATTTTTATATTATAGCTGTGCCAACGCCTATATATAAAAATAATAAACCTAATATTTCTGATTTGAAATTAGCTTCAAAAAACCTATCTTTAATCCTAAAAAAAAATGATATAGTTTTTTATGAGTCAACTGTTTATCCTGGTGTTACAGATTTTTTATCAAAAAATATTTTATCTAAAAATATTAAATTAAAGTTAGGAGTTGATTTTTATGTTGGTTATAGTCCAGAAAGAATTAATCCTGGAGATAAAATTCATTCAATAGAAAAAATATCTAAAATAGTAGCATTTAATTGCGATAAAAAAAAATATATTGATAAAGTTATTAAAATTTATAGTCAGTTAACAAAAAAAATTATTTTTACTAAAAAAATTCGTGAAGCAGAAACAGCAAAAGTCATTGAAAATACACAAAGAGATTTGAATATAGCATTAATGAATGAAATTTTAATCTTTTGTGAAAAATTAAAATTAAATTTTCATCTAGTTAAAAAATTAGCCTCTACAAAATGGAACTTTTTGAATTTTAATCCAGGACTTGTCGGAGGTCATTGTTTGCCTGTAGACCCCTATTATTTATATTTTATAGCTAAAGAACATGGTCTTAAATTAAAAACAATTTTGTCAGGAAGAGAAACTAATAATTACATGTTTAATTTTATAATCAATTATTTAAAAAATAAGTTGAAAGAGATAAACATGGATGTCTATAATGCTAAAGTTTTGATAGTTGGTCTTACATATAAAGAGAATGTTTCTGATATAAGAAATTCTTTAGCACTAAAGATTTATCAATATTTAAAAATCAATAACAAAAATATTTCAGGTATAGATTATAATGTTTCAGCTAGAGAACGTATTAAATATAAAATAAAAAAAAACTACGATAAAAAAAAGTATGATGCGGCTATTTTTTTGGTAAATCATAATAAATATAAAAAGCTTTATAGAAAATTAAAAAGTAGCTGCATAATTACAATAGATTTATTCAATTTTGACAAATAGGATTTTTATATAAATTTTACCTGATATTGTATTTATACTATTTTTAAACTTATTTTATGAATAAATGAGTAAAACAGCACTTATTGTAGGAGGGACAGGCCAGTTTGGTTTTTATATCTCTAAACTTTTGTTAAAAAAAAATTATAAAGTATATCTGTCTACAAGAAGTTTTAAAAACGATAAATTAATTAAGTTTCAATCGTTTAAAAATAAAATTACTTTTATTAAAATTAATGTTTTAAAAAAAAATGATATAGAAAGAAAAATTTTAGAAATATCCCCTCATTATATTTTTTACCTAGCAGGTCAAAGTTCTGTATTTAGATCTTTTCTTTTGAAAAAAGAGACTAGAGATTCAAATTTTTTAGGTTGCAAAAATTTTCTAGATTGTATTATCAAATTGAAATTAGACCCAAAATTTTTTAACGCAAGTTCTTCAGAGATATATGGAAATAGTATTAAAAAAATAACAATTAATAAAAAAAAAAATCCATTAAGTCCTTATGCTTTAGCTAAATTAAAATCTTTTAGAATTGTTCAGAAGTATCGAAGTATTTATAAATTAAAATTATATAACGGAGTTATTTTTAACTGTGAGTCATATTTAAGACCAAAAGATTTTATTATACCTAAAATATGTTTCTCCGCTATTAAAAGCAATGAGTTGTCTAGACTTAAAAAAAAGTGCACGTTTAAATTTGGAAATATAAATGTCAGTAGAGACTGGGGTTGGTGCGAAGAATATGTAAATGTAATCTGGAAATATTTACATAAGTCTCCAAGAGATTTTATTGTTGCGACAGGAAAAACTTTTTCAGTTAAAGAGTTATTGAGTGAAGCATTTAGTTTTTTTAAACTTAATTGGAAAGATCACATTGTTATAGATAAATCTTTATATAGAAAGAGAGAAATTTATTCTTCAAAATCCAGTATTCACAGATTAAAAAAGGATATTGGATATGTTCCATTTATTAATGGTATCGATATAATAAAAAAACTTATTAAGTATTATCTAAAAGATAAAAAAAAAAATATTTGTTAAAATAATTGTTACATTTTTTAATGTTCATAATTTTAATTTCAATTTTTTTTAATCTAATCAGTAAGATTTAAAAAAATTTTTTAAAGAAATTTAAATTTTTTATAATTTTTAATTGTAATAATTCTCAAAGGGTTGGGAATAATAAATTTTCCACCATTTTTTAAAAAAATCATCTCTTTATTTACAATCGTTTTTATAAAATTCCATGCAGTTACTATAATATAATTACATTTATATTTAAGATGACTTTCGCTACTTATAACTTTTATTCCTGAACCAGGTAAGTACTTATTAATTTTTATCTCGGTATTATCAAATGCATATTTAACTAATCTGTTATTGATTTTATAATAATTTAGCAATGTATTACCTTTTGCTGATGCACCATATGTGGCAATTACCTTTTTATTTTTAGCTATTTTTTTTATATAATTTACAAAAATATTTTTATTATTTTGGGTTTTTTTGATAAATTTAGCAATAAATTTTTTTTTGTATAAAATTTCTTCTTTTTTTAAAATTATTTTTAATCTTAATGATTTTTTTTTATTTTTATCTTGAGTTAAAAATATTGATATTGATCCTCCATGTATTTTTGTTTTAAAAGCGTCATAAATATTTATTTGTTCTTTTTTAAAAAAATTTATTAAGGGTTTAATACTAATATAAGACATGTGTTCGTGATAAATCTGATCAAATTCATTATTTTGGAAGGTATTAAGAGCATAAGCATTTTCTATATAAATAATTCCATCTTTTTTTATTAAATTACTTAGACCTTTAATTATTTTTGTAAGATCATCAATATGCGCAAATACATGTCTTAAGATTATAAGATCAAATTCTCCAAATTTTTTCTTTATCTTCAGTGAATTTGCATACGTAAATTCTATAGCTTCAGTGGGAATATTTTTTGATTGACATATAGATTTTAGATTTTTGGCAGGATCAATCCCAAAAACAAAACATTTAAATTTAAACTTTAATAAATCTAAAAAAGTGCAATTGTTTGATCCAATTTCTAAGATCTTACTATTGGCATTAATATTTTTATTTTTGAGAATTTCAGTAATAATCAGTAAATGATGTTTTGTTACTTCATTATTTTCTGGAGAATAGTAGTTATATTTTGAAAATAAAAAATTATTGTCAAAAGCTTCTATGAGTTGAAAAAAACCACAATTCATACACTTTGCTAGATTTAAAGGATACCTTTTATTTTTTTTTGTTTTAAGAAATTGATTTGCTAATGGCTGAGGTCCAAGATTAATTATTTTTTTTATTTTACTTTTACATAATCTGCATTTTTTGTTAATTTTAAATGGCTTCATTTTATAAGTTTTATATAATTTTATTATATGTCTTTGATTTCAGTTATTATACCTTATTTTAAAAAAAAAGAATTTATTTTTAATTGCATTAACTCTATTTTAAAACAAACATACAAAAATTTTGAAATTATTATAGTCAACGATGAATGTTCAGATGATAGTAGATTAATTTTAAAAGAAATAGCAAATAAAGATTCTAGAATTAGAGTTATTAATAATAAAAATAATTTAGGACCAGGTTTATCTAGAAACGTAGGAATAAAAAAATCTAAAGGTAAATTTTTAGCATTTATTGATGCGGATGATGAGTGGGACGACAATAAATTAAAATCTCAAGTTCACTTAATGGTAAAAAAAAAAATATTATTCACACACACGAATTACTTTATAATTAATAATCAGAATAAATTAATAGGTAAATTTAGTGTCAAAAAATTTATCAAATATGAAGATCTTATAAATTCTTGTGACATAGGATTGTCCACAGTTATGGTAAGTTCAAAAATTAAAAAAGAGATGAATTTCTGTTCTTTGAAAACAAAGGAGGATTATGTTTTATGGCTTAAGTTGTCAAAAAAATATACTTTATACGGCATTAATAGGTTTTATACAAAATGGAGAAATTTAAGTTCTTCAATTTCTTCATCGACATATAGAAGAATTATCGACGCCTTTTTAGTTTATTATATTTTTCAAAAATTTAGTTTGATAAAATCAATCTTTCTTGTGTTAAATTTGTCTCTTTTTTCTATTAAAAAAAAATATAATCAGTACATAATAAAATAATGAAAAAAATAGCTTTAATCACCGGAGTCACGGGGCAAGATGGATCTTATCTTGCCGAATTTTTATTAAAAAAAAAATATTTTGTTCATGGAATTAAAAGAAAATCTTCATTTTTTAACACTCAGAGAATAGATCATATTTATGTAGATCCTCATCTTAAAACTAATTTTTTTTTACATTATGGTGATTTAACAGATTCAAATAGTATTTTTAAAATTATTAACGAAATTAGACCTGATGAAATTTATAATTTAGGGGCGCAAAGCCATGTAGGTGTATCTTTTGAAAATCCAGAATATACAGCTCAAGTTTCCGGATTGGGCTGTTTAAGAATTTTAGAAGCTATTAGATTTTTAAAACTTAAAAAAACAAAATTTTATCAAGCAGGAACTTCAGAGCTTTTTGGTGAGATAAATAAGAAAAAAATTTTTAATGAAAAATCAGAGTTTCATCCAAAATCTCCATACGGAGTTTCTAAATTATTTGCTCATCAAATAACAAAAGTTTATAGAGAATCATATAAAATATTTGCTTCTAACGGAATACTTTTTAATCACGAGAGTCCAAGAAGAGGAGAAACATTTGTAACAAGAAAAATTACTAGATTTTTAACAAGATGGAAATTTAATTTAGAAAATATTTTATATTTAGGAAATATTTATGCAGTTAGAGACTGGGGTCATGCCAAAGATTACGTAGAAATGCAATGGAAAATTCTTCAGCAAAAAAAACCAGATGACTATATTATTGCAACTGGCTCAATATGCAGCGTCAAAGAATTTATTAATAAGTGTTGCAAATTACTTAAAATCAAAATTTATTGGGCAGGAAAAAAATTAAATGAACATGCGTATGTTATTAAGAATCGTAAAAAAATTATTTTAATTAAAGTAGACAAAAGGTATTTCAGGCCGTTAGAAGTGGATTATTTAAAAGGAGATTCCAAAAAAGCCTTTAAAAAATTAAAATTTAAACCAAAATATAATTTAAATAGTTTGATTAAAGACATGATAATAAGTGATTTAATATTAGCTGAAAAAGATTCTAGATTAAAATAATTATTTTTTAGATGAATAAAAATTCAATAATTTTTATTGCCGGTCATAATGGCCTTGTTGGTAACGCAGTTTATAGATTGTTTAAAAGTAAAGGATTTAAAAATTTAGTTATTGTTTCTAAAAAAAAATTAGATTTAAAAAATTCAAAAAAAGTTGAAAATTTTTTTAAAAAAAAAAGAATTGAATACCTTATAATGGCAGCAGCTAAAGCCGGCGGTATAATTGCTAATAGAACATATCCGGTAGATTTTTTTAATGAAAATATCCTTATACAAAATAGTTTATTAAATTGTGCACTTAAATTTAAAATTAAAAGAACAATTTTTTTAGGAACTTCTTGTATTTACCCTTGTAACTCTAAGACACCAATCAAAGAAGAATATTTATTAACCGGTAAACCACACGAAACTAACAAGGCTTATGCTATTGCTAAAATTGCAGGCATTGAATTATCTAGAGCTTTATTCAATCAGTACAATTTAGATATAATTGCTTTAATGCCAACTAATATTTACGGTTTAAATGACAAATTTGATAGGATTAATAGTCACGTAATACCAGGTATGTTATTAAAATTTTTATATGCAAAAAAACATAATTTATCAAAAGTAGAATTATGGGGAGACGGTTCTCCAGAAAGAGAATTTCTTAACTCAGATGATCTTGCTGTCGCTATTTTTTGTATTTTAAATATTCAAAAAAATAAATTAAATCAACTATTTAAAGCACAATTCCCCATATTAAATGTCGGAAGTGGAGATGTTTGGACTATTAAAGATTTGGCCTATTTAATAAAAAGAAAAACTAATTATTCAGGAAGTATTGTATTTAATAAGAAGTTTCCCAATGGCACTATAAAAAAAGACCTTGATTCATCAAAGATATACTCCTTAGGTTGGAAGCCTAAACTAACGATATTAAATAGCATTGATTTATTAATTAATGATTTAAATCTAAGGTATAAAAATTGGATATAGTTAATTATAGTTTTATTATAATTTTTTTTTTTAGCACATACTTTTTAATTTTTTTTTTAAAAAAATTTAAAATTTTAATTGATAATAGTTATTTAAATCATAAGAATTTTGTAAATCAGAGTAAGCCTCCATTAGCTGGAGGAATTATAATTTTATTAGCTATTTTGTTAATTAATCAAAATTACATTTTAAAATTTATTTTATTTTTATTATTTTTATTAGGTTTTTTTTCAGATTTACTAATTATTAAAAAAACTAGCTATAGAATAGTTATTCAATCAATATTAATAATATCTTATCTAATGTTGTCGAATATATTTGTGCAAAAGATTAATTTTGAAATTTTTGATATTTTTTTACAAAATAAAATTTTTTCTATTTTTTTTACCTTAATTTGTTTGTTAGTATTAATTAATGGCTCAAATTTTATTGATGGAGTAAATAATCTTTTAAGTGGTTACTATTTAATAATTATTATTTTGGTTATTTATATTTTTATACAAAAAGAGATTAAAATAGATTTTGATTATTATTATTATTTACTAATATCATTATCTGTTTTCTATATTTTCAATATGTTCAATAAAATTTATCTTGGCGATTCCGGTTCTTATTTATTAAGTTTTTTCATAGGTATTTTGTTGATAGATTTATCAAGTATAAATAAATCTAATATTTCACCTTTATTTATCGCTTTATTGCTTTGGTACCCAGCATTTGAAAATCTCTTCTCAATTATAAGAAAACTTTTACAAAAAAGAAAAATTTATGAGCCAGATAATCTGCATCTGCACCACGTGATTTTCTCTTTTTTTAAAAAGAAATTTAAAAATAAAAATTTAACTATCGCTAGTTCGTTAACTGGAAACATAATTAACTTTTATAACTTATTAATATTTTTAGTAAGTTTAAATTTTATTAACTCAACCAAATATCTTATTATAATCATTGGAATAAATATTTTGGTTTATATTTTTACCTATTATACCATTAAGAGATATATAAGAATCGCTTAATTTGTCTTTCGTTTGTTAAAATAATTTAATCCAAAGTAATTCATGATCGCAAAATTTAACCAAAATATAGTTGCGTTAAAAGACGTAAAGAAGCTACCGCTTGGAATTATAGGAAGAAATGTGGAAAGAATAAAAACAATAGAAGCTAAATGTATATAATTTCTTTTTACTAAAAAAGCCTTGATATTAACTGTTAAAATATAAAAAATTACATATAAAAAAATTAATGTTCCAACCAAACCATGCTCAGACAATAGCTCTAAATATATTTGGTGAGGATGGGTCGAGCACCTTTCTTCGCTTCTCAAATAATTAGGATTGTAATAATCTTTTTTTGAACATTCTATTCTAAAATTTTTACTACCCACACCAAAAAAAATATTTTTTTTAAAAATCTCTATGGCAGTGTAATAATGAGCTCCATGCTGAGTTTCTTTTATTGATTCAATTATCCCCTTTTTTTCTATGTTACTGATTATTTGTCCGCTGTATCTAATGTTAAGTTTAGATGAAAAACTAAGAGTGGCTATTATTAATATAATGGCCGATAACCCAAATATTATTTTATATTTGATGAATTTTTTATCAAAAAAAAATAATATAAATAAAGAACAAAATATTGTTTTTATAAAATTTGATCTTTCTCCTGTCATAAAAGAGCCGATTAATATTACTAATAATATAAATAATCCAAATAATTGTATTATTTTTGAACCTTTTTTAAAACATTCAAGAAAAAAACCAAGGCAAAGAAAATTAAATCCTAATAAAAAATATCCAACTTTAAGTTCTTCTTTTAAAAAACTAGCAATTCGTGTTGGGTCATAAGATTTTATTCCAATTAGGTTATGACCAATAAAAAATTCAAAATAAACATCAATTAAAACAACTGTCAGAATAATAGACCATACAGAAAGTAATTTGTTAATTTTATTTTTTACAAAAAAGATAAAGGCAAATATAAATAAAATATATTTAAAAAAGGTAAGCCCTCTCAAACTGAAATCTGCAAGTTGATAACTTTCTGAAATTAAAAAATTAATGATTAAATATATCCATAAAATTAATAATAAGAAAAATATTTTATTATTAAAAAGTTTCCATTTTTTGCTAGTTATTACTTTTGCTGAAAAAATTAAAGAAATTGTAATAATGCAAAATTCCGATACTCCTGTGCCAATTATTAAACTTATTGGTAAAAATAGTATTAAAAAAAAGGGTATCGAAATGAAACTCATGTGTCTAATTTAAAGTTTATTTTTTTACTATAGCTATAAATTGATGTTTAGATGGTAATATTAAAGAAAATAAACCTTTGTGTTGGTTAACATTTTTTATAATTTTAATTTGATTAAGTTTTAATTTTTTAATCATTTTTTGCCATTTAGATTCTGTAAAATATTTTTTGGGAATGCTGATGTTTGTTCCAAAATTACCAAACCAATCAGCTAATCTTAGAATTTGTCTTGAAATATAGCCATATTCATAGTGATCCTTTATAATCACATATTTGGATATTTTGCAGATTTTTTTTAATTCTTTGTAACATTGGTTTATTCCGACATGATGCAAAACATCAATAATTATTGCAATATCAAATTGTTTTTTTTGAAATACGGTTTTATTTTTAGAAATATTTATATAATGGCAATTTTTATTAATAAATTTATTTTGCCATTCATAATTATCAACACATATAGCTTTATAAATTATTTTTTTTTTTATCAATAATATTGAAAAATTCATTTTTCCACAACCATAATCAAGTAAATGCAATTTTCGTTTGAGTTTGTTTTTTAGATATAAAACTTCCTTTTCGATGTATGGAAATAAATTAGAAAACCTATCTCCGCCTCCAATTTTTCTTATGATAAAAAAAAAATGATTAATTATTTTAGTTTTGTTTGATACAGATGACCTCATTAAATTACTTTCAGAGTTGTCAATTTTATTCCTGTTATCCATTATATTTTAAAATTATAAATGTAGTGTCTGCTTAATGATAAAATTAAGAAGAAAATTTGAAATATGTAAAGGTATAAAATATTTTTATTCTTGAAATAACCTTTATTGATTACTTTTTCTGTTAGTAGTAAAAAAATTATAAGTATTAATGGATCAAAATATTTATGATAAATACTAAATTGTAAATTATACGGAATTAATAACATTATTAATAAATAATTCCAATATGACTTTTGTATTATTTGGTTAACATATACAAGTGAAATAAAGAAAATAAAAAAAATTAAAAAATTATTTTTTGTTAAAATATTAGATAATTGAAATATTACACCGCCTCCACCATTATACTCTTTGGGAAAATTAAAGAAAATTAAACAAATAAAGTAAAAAACTATTATAGAAATAAATTTTTTTTTAGAGATATTGACGTTTTTTGAGATAATTAAAAAAAATGGTAAAAGATGAAAAAAAAAAATAGTAGATATTAAAACTACTTTATTTGTAATGTTAATTTTTTCTAAGAAAGTAATATTAGCAATATCATAATAAAAAAAATAAAAATTTTTTTTAATAAGAAATAAAATTGCCGGTATAGCAAGTATAAAATTTAGCAGAACAATTATATAAATTTTTATAATAAATCTATATTTTTGAAAAAACTTGAGTAAAAAAAAAATTACAAAAACACAAAAATTAGGAGTAAAGTATGAACTTAAAGCAAGAAAAAATATATTTAATAGTGCGTATGTGTAATTGTTATCTTTTTTTTTTTCAAATTTTAAAAAAAAGTAGACAGAAATCGTAAAAAATAAAATTGCATAAATTAATGGATATGGCCAGATTGATAGTGATCTTAAAGTAGGTGATAAAAAGAGTGTCGCAGAAATTAAATAAAGTATTTCTTTTTTAACGTAATAAAATTTAATTTTTAAAGATTTGTAAAAAAATATAATAATAATTAATATTATATGAACGTTGGCTAGTCTTATTATATCAATATTTTCGACAAACTTGTATATAGATCCGAAAATTATATAGAAGAACGGAGAGTTCCTCGCGATCATCTCATTTGATCCGTAGATTAACAATGAGTCTGAAATATTTTTTTTAAATGCTAAAACTATTGGAAGATGATAATTATAATCATGTATAGCCCCGCCAAGACTATCCTCATTTAAAAAAAAACCCAGAATAAGTGTCGAATAAAGAAATAAAGAGGTAATTATTTTTGCATGGAACATATTAACTTTTTTAATTAACATTTTATTATAGGTATTTAAAATAATGAATAAATCAATTTTAATATTTATTATTACCTATTTTGCCTCTTATAGATTAGAAAAAGTTTACGCAAAAATTCCTTTCAAAAAGATATTTTTAAAAAAATTTAGAGTCAAAGTATTAATAAGCGATGACAAATCTGCTGATGACACAATTAAAATTGCAAAAAAAATCTATTATAAAAATAAAAATATAATTCTAAATTTTAATAAGAAAAGATTAGGATATGGTGGTAATATTAAATTTTGTCTAAGGTATGCTATTAAAAATAATTATGATTATGCTGTAATGATTCATGGTGATAATCAATATGATCCTAATTATATTTATGATATGATTAAAAAAATTAATCATCAAAAAATTACTGCCGCAGTATGCGGTTCGAGAATGTTTTATAAAAAACATGCCCTAAAAGGGGGTATGCCAAAATATAAATTTATAGGGAACATTGTATTGACAAAAATTTTTAATCTTTTTTTTAATACAAAATTTACCGATTGTCACTCAGGATTTTGGTTTTATAATTTATCAAGTATTAAAAAAATAAATTTAAAAAAAATTGAAGATAATTTTAACTTTGATAATCAATTAAGAATAGATTTAATAAAAAATAAATTTAATATTCTAGAAATACCAATTAAAACTTATTACGGATCCGAAAGATCTTCTGTGCATTTATTATATGCTTTAAGGTTTCTACTTGATCTTTTTAAAGGTAAATTTTTTTAAAGTTATCTATGAAAGAAAATACTTTAGTTTCAGTACTAGTAGTTAATCATAATAAAAAGAGATATATTAACCGTTGTTTAAGATCTTTAGAATTGCAAACTTATAAAAATTTTGAAGTTATTTTTTTTGATGATAAATCCTTGGATGGCTCAATTTATGAAGCTAAAATTTTTTTTAATAAATTAAATATTAGATTAATCGTTAATAATAAAAGAAAGAGAAATATTACTGCATTTGATCAATTAAATTCTTATGGTAGCGCAGCTAGTTACGCAAAAGGAAATATTATTATTTTTTTAGATTCTGATGATTTTTTCGATAAAAATAAAATTAAATGCGTTCTTTCATATTTTAATTTAAATAAAAAAAAACAAATTGTATTTGATTTACCTAAAATATTTTTTTCTAAAGAAGATATAAGAATACATAAATTTACCAAAAGAATATCTTTAGCGCCTATGTGGCCAAGATTTCCACCGCAAAGCTGTATCTCTATTAGAGCTAATTTTTTTAAAAAGATTCTTAAAAGTATTTTTTGCAATAAGTTTCCTAATATTACATTGGATTTTAGAATTGCTGTATATTCTTTTTTTATTAGTAAAGATTTTAATATTTTAAATAATTATTTGACTTATTATTTTCAGGATAATTTTGGAGAATCTAGAAAATTTTCTTTTTTATCTAAGAATTGGTGGATTAGAAGACTTGAAGCTCATAAATACTTAAAATATTTTTTACAAAAAAATAAATTAAATTATTTTTTTGGAATTGATTTTATTTTCACTTATATTTTTTGTCTTTTTTTTGAGTTCAAAAAAAAATTATAATCTTGTAAATTTTGAGGAAAAAGCTTAATTTTTTGTTTACAACTATAAAAATAAATAATATAAACTCTTCGCCTGGTGATAATTGCAAAGGAGTAACACCCGATCCCATTCCGAACTCGGCAGTTAAGCCCTTTAGCGCCAATGGTACTTTGTCTTAAGGCACGGAAGAGTAGGTCGTTGCCAGGCTTTTATATTCTCTTTAATATATTTTAATGAAAAATGTAATAGTAGTTACGGGTGGCGCAGGTTTTGTCGGGTCCAATCTTATTGAAGAATTAATTAAAATAAAAAAATATAAGATTTTAAGTTTAGATAATTATTCTTCAGGCAAAACTTCTAATCATTTAAAAAGTTTAAGGATAAAATACTTAAGAGGGAGCACTAAGAATATCTCAAGCATTTTAGCAAAATATAAAAAAAACATTCACACTATTTTCCATTTTGGAGAGTTTGCAAGAATATTTCAAAGTTTTAAAAAATTTCAGGAATGTTTTAATTCTAATATTAACGGTAGTGCAGAGTTATTTAAATTTGCTCTAGAAAATAAAATTAAATTAATTTATTCAGCCACATCTGCAAGTTTAGGCAACAATGGAAAAGATATGAATTTATCTCCTTACGCATTTACTAAAGCAAAAAATTTAGAATTATTAGAAAATTTAAAAAAGTGGTTTAACTTTAAATATGAGGTAGTTTATTTTTATAATGTTTATGGACCAAGACAAATATGCAAAGGCGACATGGCAACTGTAGTTGGAATATTTGAAGAAAATTTTAAAAACAAAAAACCATTACCAGTTGTTAAGCCTGGATCTCAAACGAGAAGATTCACTCATGTTAAAGATACTATTAACGCATGTATTATTGCTTGGAAGAAGAATAACTGCAGTCATTATAGCGTTTCAAGTAATAAATCTTATAGTATTCATCAGCTTGCAAGAATGTTTAATTATAAAATTAAATATTTACGCAAAAGACCAGGAGAACGTTTTTCATCAGCTTTGAAGAAAATGAATTTGACGAATAAAGTTATAAGGATTAAAGCAAAAATTAGACTTAAAGATTATATAAGGGATTTTTTGAGTAAAAGTTTTAAGTCTTCTTTACAAAAGTAAAATTAGTAGATATTTAAGTTAGTTATATGAAAGTAGTGAGTTCTTTAAAATCTTTAAAAAAAAGAGATATTAATTGTAAAGTGGTGAGAAGAAGAGGAAAACTTTACGTTATTAATAAAAAAAATCCAAAATTTAAGGCGCGACAAGGTTGATAAATGGATATAAATTCCCAAAATGAAACTTGGTCTAATTTTAAAAAGTTAACAGTCTATGTGTCAGTAGCTATAGTGCTTATTCTTGTTTTGATGGCTATTTTTCTGCTTTGAGATTTAAGAATTAGAATCTTGATTTAAGTTTTTTAAACTTTTTAACTCTTCTAGTATTTTCGTCTTTTTCTCTTTTCTTTCTTTCAGATGGTTTTTCAAAGTGACTTTTAATTTTTAGTAAACGAAATACGCCTTCTCTTTGTAATTTTTTTTTAAGAGCTCTAAGAGCCTGCTCTAGATTATCATTTTTAACTTCAATTTTAATATTTGCTTACCTCCAAAAAGTGTGCTGAATTAACATTTTGGTGTTATATTGTCTATATTTTTATGATGCTTTTCAAACATAGACCAAAAGAGGGTTATCAAACAAAACCAAGTATAATTAATAGAAGAAAAGCAATTTTAACTGCGGTTAAATATACTTTTTTTGGTTTAATTGGTCTAAGACTTTTATGGCTCCAAGTATTTCAGAAAAATAAATATTCTGTTTTATCCGATCGTAATAGGTTTAAAGAATGGAAGGTTGCAGCAGAGCGAGGATTAATTTTAGATCGATTTAATAACAAGATTGCTGAAAATCGTCAGCTTTATAGAATTGCACTTATTAAAGGGGACGTTACTGATCTAGATTTTGTATTAACTACACTTAATAAATTTTTAAGATTAGATATTGATATAATTGAAAAAACTAGAAATGATTTTACTAAACTTAGAAAATTTCAACCATACGTTATTGGAAAAAATTTAACATGGTCAGAATTTTCGAAAATTAATAGTAATTTATTTATTCTAAATGGAGTGCAGCCATTTATTTCAATGGAACGACATTATAATTATCCTTACGAATTTGCTCATGTTTTAGGTTATGTGGGAGCTCCCAATGAAAATGATTTACAAAACCAAAAGGATGATTTGTTTAGAACACCTGGTATTAAAATTGGAAAACTT